>Ga0307426_1001728_pt1 | contig 14084 bp, 14 predicted proteins | sample SalMarWE160340MG_FD_202165 | JGI IMG/M metagenome (GOLD analysis project Ga0307426, IMG submission 202165) | Salt marsh sediment microbial communities from the Plum Island Ecosystem LTER, Massachusetts, United States - WE1603-40 | ecosystem: Environmental > Aquatic > Marine > Intertidal zone >... | reverse complement strand
GCTCACCTTGAATCTGCGCAGAGACTTCGGCTTCAGCATGGGCGGGCAGATCCAGGGCAGCTTCACACTCTCGGCCTCGGGTCCGGACGATCTCTGCAGCGTGGATTTCATGATCGACGATGCGGTAGTATTTCATGATACTGAATCTCCCTTCGAATTCAAATTCCATACTTCGGCATACGCCCTCGGGGTCCATACAATCCAGGCCGTCGGTTCGACGGCCACCGGCGCGTCGCTGCAAAGCGAAGTCCTTCGCTTCGAGTTCGTCAGCGCCGAGCAAGGTTGGAAATCGGCCTCGGTGATTATTATTCCTTTGTTTATTCTAATTGTCGTAATTGGCGTCGCCGGCGTATTAACTTCTTCTCTGTCCGGCCGCAATAAAAAATTTCGCCTCGGAGAATACGGTGCTGCCGGTGGTGCAGTGTGCTCTCGTTGCGGCCTGCCTTTCAGCCGCCACGTCCTTTCGCTCAACGTGTTTTTCGGAAAACTCGAGCGCTGCCCGCACTGTGGAAAGTGGGGACTCGTTCGCCGGGCGACGCCTTCGGAATTGACGCAGGCGGAAGCCCGCTACCAGGCCGATCGTCAGCAGGGGCGTATCGAGCCGCAGGATGATAAAACCAGGCGGGAACGCCTGATCGATGAATCTCGTTTCGAGGACCAGTGATGGAATCCGAATGCATTCAAGGAGGCAACATTTCTATGCTTTGATCGCTTGAAACGGATTTGGTTGTTGACACATGCGCGTTCGAATTTCAGGTTGAATTCTTTTCTCCTTTCCTTGCAGCGCAACTTGAGGGTACAATCGAAACGATCAGCAAACACCGGCGGCGATAAGCCCCGGTTTTTCTATGGTGATATCGAATGCAAAAGGACCGCCCACCCGTCTGCGATTACGAAGGATCTGATTACCAGATACGTTTCTGGGAAAATGCCGATCGCGCCTACGAGGATCGCGTCGAAGCCGTCGCGCTACGCCGTTTACTGCCGTCTGAGGGCAACTTGCTGCTCGAGGTGGGCGCAGGCGCAGGGCGGAATACACCGCGCTACTCGGGCTTTCAAAAAATCGTCCTTCTGGATTATTCGTATTCGCAGCTGCAGCAAGCCCGCCGCCGACTCGGTGACAGTCCGCGTTATTGCTACGTGGCAGGAGACGTGTATCACCTGCCCTTTGCTGCGTCTGTTTTCGACGGCGCCACGATGATCCGCACCCTGCATCACATGGCCGATCCCCTCTCGGCTCTACAGCAAGTACGCGCCACACTCAAGCCCCAGAGTTTTTTCGTGCTGGAGTATGCGAACAAGCGGAATATAAAGGCGATATTCCGCTGGCTTTTAAGGCGGCAATCCTGGAGTCCTTTCGACCCTGAGCCCGTCGAATTCGCCGAATTGAATTTCGACTTTCATCCCAAAACCGTGCTCAAGTGGTTGGAGGAAGCGGACTTCAAACTCGAGCGTCAATTATCAGTTTCCCACTTTCGACTTGCATTCTTGAAGCGACTCGTGCCGCTCGATCTACTGGTGGCGCTGGATTCTGCACTGCAGTGGACCGGTGCATACTGGCAATTATCGCCGAGTATCTTCGTGCGCTGCAGAACGATCGCCGAATCGCAAAGCTACGCAAAGGACCAATTTTGGAAGTGCCCCGCTTGTGACTCGGCCGATATGCAATCGAACGACGATGGGCTTCGTTGTGCAACATGTGGGCGGGTGTGGGCGATACGAGAAGGGATCTTCGACTTCCGAGAACCCCGGGGAGAGTAGATGCCCCGACAGCACAAGGACTCCCCGCATAGAATCCATCTATTTCCGGCCGCATCCGCAAGACACCTGCCAACAATAACCGTGAATCGACAACCATCCTCGATTCGAATAAATTGAAGAGATAACGTAAAATCAGCAGACGTTCCCGGGCAAGTGCAGATAACCCGGAAAAGCGCGCGACGCCGGAGCCTATCTGCCGTATAGTAAGGTAAAGAACATCAGGAGGTTTGCATGGATACAAAACGACGCTCTAATCTCGGCGCGGGATTGGTGTTGATCTTACTCGGGATCGCATTTCTAGTCGGCCAGTTGTCTCCAAATTGGTATGAATGGTTGGATCCAGGCCGCAACTGGCCCACGATTATCATCGGCGTTGGACTGCTATTGTTGATCATGGGTTTGATGATTGGCGTGCCGGCGATGGCGGTGCCCGCTTGCGTCGTGGGGGGTATTGGCGCACTACTGTATTGGCAAAACGCGACCAACAATTGGGCAAGTTGGTCCTACGCCTGGTCCCTGATCCCGGGTTTCGTGGGGATCGGTGTCATTTTATCCGGAGTGCTCGGTGCAGGATTTAAACAGGCGCTCCGTGAAGGGCTGAATTTGATCAAGATCAGCATGCTGTGTGTGGCAATATTCGGATCGATATTCGGCGCCAACGATTTTCAGGCCCCCGTGTGGCCCATCGTGCTGATCGCCGCCGGTGTACTTTATTTACTCCAAAGTATCTTCCGATGGCCATGAGGGCGCGTTGGCTTCAGTCGATCTCGGCCGGCGGCCGCCGGCTGGTCGTCGGTGATGTTCCTGGGAAAAGGTTGTGGAGAGTGTAATCATGGAAACGAAAAGGATGAGACGCAGCAGCACAGATAAGATGATCGCGGGGGTGTGCGGTGGATTGGGCGAATATTTCAACCTCGACTCGACATTGATCCGCCTGCTTTTCGTGCTGCTGCTATTTGCACAGGGAGTTGGCGCGATCCTCTATCTGGTGCTATTGATCGTACTCCCTTCGGATGAAGAGGCGGGGAAATCGGAAAAGGCTCATTCGATCCACAATCCAAACCGCAGCGCGCCTCGCACATCAGGTGACCAGATTGCATTGATCCTCGGTGGAACGCTGGTCGTGTTCGGCGGCGTGTTCCTGCTCGAAGAAATAAGCCCGTCGATGTTCGCTGCGATTAGCAATTTCTTCTGGCCCGCAATCCTCATCCTGGGCGGTCTTGCTTTAATCCTGCGTTACCAAAGTGTAAAATGAGCTTCCCTGACAAGTCCGTGATTTCGCTTTCTACGGTGTAACTCTGAAAGGAATCGAGAATGTTGACCGCTTGGGATGACCTCATGATCGGAGAAGGCGTTGTCGTTGCAGATGGGGGCATGGGCACCACGCTCTTTTCATTGGGACTCGACCGGGGAACCGCGCCGGAATTGTGGAATCTCGAGCGCCCAGATACGATTGCGGAGATCCACCGAGGCTACATCGATGCCGGCGCACAGATCATCCTGACCAACTCGTTCGGCGGAAATCGCGCCCGCCTTGGGCGGCACAAATTGGCGGAAAAAACGCGTGAAATAAATCGGACGGCTGCGAAAATCGCACGAGGGGAAGCAGATGCCGCAGAAGAGGCCATCCTCGTTGGTGGTTCCCTCGGCCCGACGGGTAGATTGATGGAACCGCTGGGCGATCTGTCGCCCGCAGAGGCGGAGTCGATCTTTGCGGAGCAGGCATCGGGATTGATCGACGGAGGCGTCGACGTGCTCTGGATCGAGACGATGTCGGATTTACAGGAAGTACATGCCGCCCTGCGGGGTTGCATTCAAGCAGGCACCAATCTCCCACTCGTCGCGACGATGACCTTCGATACACACGGCCATACTTCGATGGGGGTCTCCCCCGAAAATGCGGTCACGAATTTGGCGGACTTCAACCTGGCAGCCATCGGCGCAAATTGCGGCAACGGACCGGAGGAGATCGAAGTGGTGATCGTCAAGATGCACGCTGCGGCTCCCTCCAAAATCTTGGTGGCCAAATCCAATGCCGGGATGCCGCGACTTCATGAAGGTAAAACAACCTACGACGCCTCACCTGAAATCATGGCCGAGCATGCCTTGAGGGTGTCCGCCCTTGGCGCTCGGATAATCGGTGCGTGCTGCGGAAGCACTGCCGAGCACATCCGCGCCATGAGCATAGCTATTCGGTCCCATTCCGAATAGTAATAGCCATCCAGCGAATTAACAGCGGACAGAGCTGCGTTCGACCCACACGACATCCGAGGCGTATCGATCGTCGCGATGCCGTGGCAAATGGGTCGTTCAAACGCAAGGCAGCCATTCCCATCTTTCACTCGCGTACCCATAACCAGATCCGGGGCTTTCGCTTCTGAGTCTGTGATACTATGGATACTGATACTATCGTTTTCTGGAGTATGGCAGATGTATTTTATATCTGCGTTGGAGGCAGCACATTTATGTTTACTTCTCAGGACGATCGGCGCAAACTAGAAACCGACATGCGTAAAGCTGGCCGCCTACCGCCGGGCCAATCCGCGACGCTGAAGTTTCCGGTTTTACATTACGGCTCCGTTCCTTCCTTCGATCCCGAGGAGTGGACGCTCCGCATCTGGGGCGAGGTCGAACGGCCAAAATCCTGGACCTGGACAGAATTCCAGGAACTTCCTCGCACGAAAGTCACATTAGACCTGCACTGCGTCACGAGGTGGAGCAAATTCGACACATTATGGGAAGGTGTGGCACTGAAATCCCTCGTTGAAGCCGGCATCATCGATCCAAAGCCCTCGGCCCGATACGTGATGCAGCATTGTGAGAATGGGTTCACGGTGAACATACCTATTGAAGTCGCTCTAGCTGAGAATTTCCTTTTGGCCACAAAATTCGACGAAGCTCCGATCGAGCCGGGTCATGGCTATCCTCTGAGGGGCGTCGTCGGGTCGATTCCAGGACGCAAGGACTTGAAAGATCTTTACTTGTGGAAAGGCGGAAAATGGTTGAGGGGCCTGGAGTTCATGTCCTCCGATCGCCTCGGTTTCTGGGAGCAGGCCGGATATCACAACGAAGCCGATATATGGAAGGAACAACGCACCGCTTGAGAAGACTCGGATTTCCTGTCCACAGCACCCACGCTTGAACGTGGGCGCTGCGCTTCTCTCTCATTCTTCGGAATTGTATAATCGAGTGAGATGATGAAGGAAGAGCAGATTCGAGAAGCGCGCGAGCGCATGGTGGAGCAGCAACTACGCAAACGAGGCATATCCGATGCCCGCGTTCTCGACGCCATGCTCAAAGTACCCCGGCACCTCTTTGTACCCGACGAAAATCGTTATGCAGCCTACGCAGATGCACCCTTGCCGATCGGATGCCGTCAGACGATTTCTCAGCCGTACATCGTTGCGTTGATGAGCGAACTGCTCGAGCTTACCGGCTCCGAAACCGTACTCGAAATCGGAACGGGGTCTGGCTACCAGGCAGCCGTCCTCGCATACTTGGCCAAGAAGGTATATTCTCTGGAACGCATCGAAGAACTGGCTAATACAGCCCGGCAAGCGCTGCACTCTCTTGCGCTCGACAACGTGGAAGTGATCGTTGCCGATGGGTCCCGTGGTTTTCCCGAGCACGCACCGTATGGGGGGATTGTCGTGACCGCGGCGGCGCCGGACGTCCCGGATCCGCTCAAACAGCAGCTGGACGACGGAGGCAGGTTAGTGCTGCCCGTTGGCGGCCAAACCGGACAAATTCTCGAGTGCTGGCAGCGGTGCGGAGGAAAGTTCAAACGCGAACACGTCGTTCCTGTCTCCTTTGTTCCGCTGATCGGTGAACATGGCTGGAAATCCGACGAGCGTCCTTCTTCCTGGTGGAAGTGAAGTCTCCAGCGCCGAATGCAATCGATCGTTTGGGTAACGTTAAAAATCTCTAGGGGTACGTTTCTTGGATGTGGGCATCGATCTTCAACGCCGCATCCTGAATGGGCACGACGGCGATTTCACCATCCAGATAAATCGTGACGCAATAGACACCTGCGGCGTCCCGGCGGAATAGAACCATATCGAAGCGAAAATCCACATCTTCGATCCTCGCGACGACGGTAATGGCTCGGGAGGACTCGCCCAAGTCCTCCGGCATTCCTAATTCTTGTTGGTCGATCACTTCTTCCACACTGAGATTCTCGATCATCTGCTCCGTAAAAAGATCCATCGTCTGGATTTCGGCATCGAAGTCGGCCTGGTCCGACTCGCCTTCGATCAGGAACGTCCAGCCATAGACACCTTCGAACTCTTCGTTGGAATCAATATAACTGAAAATATTGATCAGAGGATATTCCCCCTCAAACAGGAGGTTGTCCGCTACAATGCCCAGCTCCTCCAGGGTAGTCGCCTCGAAATCGGCCGTCAAATCATCCCGGTCCAATGTCCAGGAAGCGGTATCGATGGGCGCCTCGGTCAACGTTGGTGTTGGAGTCCACGTGGCGGGCAGCGGATTGCTTTCAACCATTTCGGGCGTCACGGTCGGTGATGGCGAGGGCTCGCTCGTGGAGGTCATCGTTGGCGTCGCTGGAGATTGCCCCACGAGTTCGGCATTCGCACCTCCAATGAGGCCCGAATCGCTGAGAACATAGTATCCGCCCCCAACGATGACACTGAAGGTGAGCACGGCCAAAATGGCCAGAAATGCAATTTGTTTACCCGTCATACCGAAGCGACTTCGTCCCTGATCGAAATTACGCATGCCTTGATTTCTCATCAACGAAAGCCCTCGGCTTAGCGAACACAGATTGTTTTTATCCTACAACGGTTGCACGCCTATACGACAGGCCGCCAGTGCAGAACTGCATCCTGTTCCCCACAATTAATACGCAACTACGGGTTGTTAGGCAACGTCGGAAGAATGCGTTGTTCCAACGTATGTGCAAGCTCTCGAATAGAAACAGCCTCCGGATAGCCGTCTACGTAACCCGTGAAAATCATTACCCCAGCAATATCCCTGCGGAAGACGATGACGTTCAAACGCAGTTCTATTCCTTCCATATCCAAGAGATAACGACAGCCAACGGCAACGTCTCCGAGGTCTTCCAAATCACCAATTTCCTCCTGCTCTAAAATGCCGTTGTGATCCAGGGAATTGACGATCTCTTCGACCAGCATATCCGGCTGGGAGATCTGTTCGTCAAATTCCTGTTGCTCGTGTTCCAGAACCAGGCCTGTGATGCCGAAGACAAATTGGGAATCGTCGCCCTCTTTCGCAAAGGCGAACGAATTAACCATTACGCCATGGCCATCCTCGCCGATGAGGCCAGATTCTGTATCGAACTCTTCAATTGGCGATTTCTTGAACCCCTCCGGCAGGTCAGAAAGCTGCAGCGACCATTGCACGTAGTCGATTTCTGAGAGACCAAACGGGGTAGGAGTCCACGTTGGAGGAAGGAGATTGCCGGCTGCTTTTTCGGGAGTCGATGTAGGTGAAGGTTCATCAGTGGAAGTCGGAGTTATGGTTGTCGGTGGCTGAGCGACGATTTCGTTTTCTTTGCCCCCGATGACGCCGGAATCGGCAAGCACATAATATCCCCCGCCAATAACTACAGCGAAACTAAGCACGGCCAAAATGGCCAGTAACGTTATCTGTCCCCTTGTCATACCGAAGGCGCCTCGACTCTGTCCGGAATTATGCATCAATCGTTTTACCCTCGAAAATTAACCTTGTCAAACACCGAGAATGCCGCTCATTCACCGAGTGCGTGTTTCTGCTTCCGGATGCCGAAATACGACTTGTTCACGGCCATCAGTATTGGATCGGACCTATGGGTTGCTCGGTAATGTAGGGATGATCCGTTGATCCAATGTTCTGGCCAGGTCTTGAACGGAAATTTCCAGCGGATATCCGTCGATGTAAAGGACAAACAAAAGTGCGCCAGCGACGTCTCTGCGGAAGCTGAGGCTGTCCACGCGCATTTCCACGGCTTCCATGTCCAAAACACAGGTCAGCCCGTAGGCAAAATCCCCGATCCCCTCCAAACCATAGATTTCATCTTGTTCCAAAATCCCGTTGTGATCAAACGTGGAAAGGATGTCCCCGACGATAAACTCGGGGTTTGAGGTGAGATCATCGAACTTTGCTTGTCCGCTTTCGCCGGGGATGAACAGCGTCATGCCGATGATTAATTGAGGGGAGTCACCCTCTTCGGAAAATGCGAATCGTTTTACGAGCGTGGCATCGTCGATTTCGTTTGCAAGCCCCGTAGGCATCCCTGTTTCATCCATCGGCTCTTTGTTGAATTCGAGAGGGAAATCCGAAAGCTGGAGTCCCCATTGGGCAACGTCGATCTCCGAAAAACCGAACGGGGTTGGAGTCCAGGCGGGTGGCAAATCGACGCTCGAACCAGCGGATGTGCTTGTCAGTCCGGGCTGCGCCCCGTCCGGTCCTGTGCGAGACGTGATCGATGTGTCACTGATGATGCCTGCGTCGCGCAAGATGTAGTACCCACCCCCAACCACAATGACGGATGCAACGACGGCCAAGACGACGATCAGCGTTTTCTGACGTTTGCTCATCCCCTGGAGGCTCCTTTTCCGTCCATGCTTGCTCGTAGCATTTGATCCTTCAATATCACCTGCATGCACTCAACTGCGTTTCGCATTCTGGGGTGGAGAATTAAAGGGGGAAACCACGGACTTAGATTGACGCCCCCTCTCCCTACGAACCGATCTTCAGCGACCAAGATGCATGGGCATGATCACATGGATGAAGTCGGTTTGGTCGACGGGGCGAAGCACACCCGGGGAAGAAGCTCCGGTAGTTTCAAGGGCGACGTTGGGCGCTTCAATGACGTTCAGCGCCTCAGCCAGGAAACGTACGTTAAAAGCGATTTCGATCGGCTCGCCTTCAATAGTAGCATCGACGATACTTTCGTTTGACCCGGTCTCTGCAGCAGTCGCCGACACTTCGACGACACCCGGTTCGAGTTCACTCCCTGGTGTGATCCGCAAACGCGCAGAATGCGCCGCTTCACGGGCAAATATATCGGCCGCCTTGCAGGCTTTCAGGAATGCACCCGTGGGCAGCACACTCCGGGTCGTGTGACTCGTGGGGATGATGCCCTGGTAATCCGGGAACGTGCCTTCGATGAGCTGCGAGACAAGTTCGGCGTTTGTGCTGCGAAAGATCACCTGACCGCGATTGGGAGGAAGATGCATGGTCACGATTTCGTCGTCCTCCGAGATCACGCGAGCCAGTTCTGCCAGCGCACGCGCAGGAACGATAGCCTTCAAGGGGGCGCTCGCCGGCGATGAAAGGTGCGCCTTCCTTACAGAGAGACGGAAGCCATCCGCAGCTGCCATCGTCAACTCGTCGCCGTCTATTTCGACGAGAACACCCGTAAGTACCGGTCTTGCATCATCGGCGGACGCAGCAAAAATGACCTGTCGAATGATCTCGCGCAAATCCACGATGTTGAGTTCCAGCCCGTCATCCAGATCGGATGGCGGCAATGGGGGGAATTCCTGAGCATCGATGCACTTGATCTCATTGTTGAAAACCCCGCAACGCACGTTGATCGTTTGCGTGCGGGCGTTCAGTTCCATTTCGACCTTATCTGTGGGAAACGTGTTCACCAGGTCGACAAATGTACGCGCTGGAATGGTGGTCGAACCATCTTCTTCGACCTTCGCCCCAATCCAGCATGTTATCCCCATCTCGAGGTTGGTGGCAGAAAGACGAAGGCGGCCATCTTCGGCGGCGACGAGCACATTTCCCAGAACGGGCAGCGTGCTGCGCTGGGCAACCGCACGCGCAACGGTGCTTAACCCGCTGGCCAAATTTTCCTGTAGACAAGAAACTTTCATCTGCAATTCATCCTTGGAATTCGATCGAAACCGTGAGGAAGTATACAACGAACGTACATACGGGACAATGCCGCATGGACAAGGCAATCCATCTAGCTTAAACTTGAATCATGGACGAAGCTGTTCCATCATTCGATATCGAAGATATGCGCCGCATGGTGATCCGCCTCTCTCGTCTGGTTGAGATCAGCGTCACGCTAAATTCGACGTTGGATCTCGATCGACTGCTGCAGTTCATCATAGAATCCGCAGCCGACTTGCTCGAGAGCGAAGAGGCTTCGATCCTTCTTGCAGATGAGAAAACGCACGAACTTTGCTTCGTCGCCGCGACCGGATCGGATCCGAGTGAATTGCGCAAGATCCCCGTGCCGCTAGAAGGCTCGATCGCCGGCACGGTGTTTCGGGACGATGAGCCCTTGATCATCAACGAGGTCGAAGGTGATTCACGGCACTTCAGCAATGTAAGTGAAGCGATCGACCTCGAAGTCCGTTCCCTCATCGCGGTGCCTTTGCGCATTCGAGATAAAGTGACGGGGGTATTGGAAGCACTCAACAAACGGCACGGGCGCTTTGATGAGATGGATCTGCAAACCCTGTCCAATATCGCTTCCCAGGCTGCCGTTGCGGTTAACAACGCACGCCTGGTCGAGGCGCTCAAGCGCGCCTACGATGAATTGGGTGAACTCGACCGGTTGAAAAGCGATTTCATCGCCATCGCTTCGCACGAACTGCGTACGCCGTTGGGGTTGATCATGGGATACGCCGCTCTGCTGAAGGAAGGCACGGATACGAAAGCCTCGGAACACGCCGACGCCGTTCTGTCCTCCGCGCTGCGCATGCGCGCATTAATCGAAGCAATGACGAACATGAACATGCTGCAGGCGGGCTCGGCAGAAATGGAGACCGCAGAAACGTCGTTACAGAAGATCGTCCAAGCCGCGCACGATGAAGTGATCGGTTTGGTAGAGACCAAAGGACAGACGTTCACACTTCAAATGCCCGAAACGCCGATCGAAACTCTCGCCGACGAAAGAAAGCTTACCCTGGCTTTGGTCAACGTCTTGAACAACTCGATGCGTTTCACACCCGCTGATGGTCATATTAATCTCATGTTGGAAAGAAAAGGACGTGAAGCGTGGATCGAGGTCAGTGATGACGGCATCGGCATCCCTGCGGAACAGCTGGATCGGATTTTTATCGGATTCTATCAAGTGGACGATCACATGAAGCGGCGCTACGAAGGTTTAGGATTGGGCCTGGCGATAGCCAAAGCGATCGTCGAAGCGCATCATGGCCGCATCTGGGCGGAGAGCGATGGGGTCGGCCACGGATGCACGATCACGATGGCGCTGCCATTGACAACATAGGCCCAGAGCTTGCCATCCGATCTGCGTACTTCGAGGCACCGAAGCTCCAAATCGAAATTCGAACGAATCCAGCGCAATCAATTAATCTTCGTCCGCGAGGCGATACACAATATCTCCGTCGCGAACGCGGTCCTTGACCTTCATCGCCACCTCGGACCCCGCATCGGCTTCCGAGACGGTTTCGTGTTCGATCTGCAAGGATTTGATTTCTTGGGAAAAGTCGGTATGCGTTCCGACGAAATGCAGCTTATCCCCGAGCTTGATTCCTTTGTCGATCTTCAAGACGGCTACATCGATCTTTCCAAAATAATGTGTCACCTTGCCGATCTTCTCTTCGTTGGACATACTCACCTTCCCTCAGGTCTTCGATCGTTTCCGATTGACGATCAACGATCACTAGTTCGATTGTACATCCAGTTTATCTCTCGTCAAACCGTACTGCGCGACATACCGGTCTCGATTGGATGTTTGCGGGGTTCCGGTATTTTGATCAGCGCAAGGGAGGAAAGCAGGAAGAGGAATGCAAAAACGGCGAACAACAAGGCGTAGCCAAGCCCCGGGGATTGCGGAACGGCACGGGTAATGGAATCGGCGACGGGTCCGCCGATGTACGCCCCCACGGCGCCCGCTCCGGCGCCGGCCAGGTTTGCGATTCCCAGGTACCTGCCGGCTTCGGCTTTCGGAACCAGATCCGTACCCAACGCCCAATTGGCGCTGTAAAACAAGCCGGTTCCTCCGCCGATCAGACTCGCACCAATAAACAGAACGGTCAGGTTGGGAGACAGCAAGGTAACCAGAGTTCCTGCGGCCGAGACCAGACTGCTGGCAATCAATATCCGCTTGCGGCCATAGCGATCGGCAAGCCATCCGCTTGGAAGCGCGACGAGCAGCAGGAACAGGCCTACGACCACGATCAACTGGCTGGCCGGTACCGCTGCCTCTTCGTTGGTGAAGCCAAAACGCCCTTGCAGGAAATAAACCGCGAAGGCTGCCAGATTCGACGCCGGCACCAGGTAAGTGAGACGATTTACGATCCACCAGAAGAATTCTTTCCTATCCTGGATCACCTCGCCGACTGCAACGCGCACGCTGACCCATACTCCCAAACCGATGACGATCAACACTGCCGCGAGCCCGAGCACGCCCAGGTACACAAGCAGCGTCGCTGTCGAAGGGATCGCTTCGAGAACTCCCGCCATGCGTTTTACAATTTCTCCGACGCCCAAGATTATTCCCGTGAATATCCCCGTCATGAAAACCAGGCGGAGAAATGGAGTCCAATCTCCTTTACCTGGAGCGGCTTCCAACGGCTCTTCGCGGACGAACATCGCCATCAGCATACTGAGAACGAGGATACTGCACGTTACGACTATCCCCGTCACCAATCTTCCCGCTGCAATCCATCTCCCTACCGTAAACGCAACCAAGATGATGGGGATGGGCAATTCGAAGATGACCTTGACGGCTGAGAAACGTCCGCGATGATGCTGCGGTACGAGGTCGGGTATGAGCGCTTGCTGCGCACTGTAAGCGGTGTTGGATGAAATGGACAGCAGTGTGGCGCTCACGAAGAGAACCCAGTAGCCCGTCATACCCTCGAGGCCCGCGGAAAAGGCGATCAGTCCCAGAAATACGAGGTCCGCCATCGTTCCCAGAAGAATGAACGGCCTGCGGCGTCCCCAGCGTAAGGTGCTGCGGTCGGACAACATTCCCATAAATGCCTGGGAAAGAAGTGCGACCATCAACGTCCAAAGGCGAATGCTTCCCAGAAACGAACCTTTGACAGTCTCACCGACAAAGCGCTGTACGAGCAGTGGCCCGATCAAGGGGGTAAGTGCGCTCGTGATCGTGGTTAGTCCGATCCAGTAGGCATTTATGGTGAGGTAGTCGTACCAACGCAGATATTTCGTCATCACCCCTGGCGATCCTCAAGCCGCCGTAGTTGAACTCGCTCCTGCTGTACGCTGAACGATTAATTCAATCGGGTTGCAGCCGCAACTCATTCACCTCGCGACTTGTTGAAGATAGTACACACAGATGTCCTTCAGGACGCAGCGCTGGCATTCCGGATTTCTCGCGTGGCACACTTCTCTGCCGTGCCGGATCAGATTGAGGTGCGCGGCATAGTACTGATCCTCCGGGAAAATTTCCGCCAGGGTCTGGTGCGCTTTTACGACACTCGTTTCTTCTGCCCGAATGCCCAGCCTTCCGGTGACCCGATAAACGTGTGTGTCCACCGGAAAGGCTGGTTTGTTCAACGAAAAGAGCATCACGATCGACGCCGTTTTCGGACCCACGCCCTTGAAGCGGGTCAGCCAATCAAAGACGTCTTCCGCAGGCCAATCACGCAGGAATTCGAGATCGAGTTCGCCGCGTTCTTGCGTGATCTGCTGCAGTACGCGCTGGATGCGGGGACCTTTCTGATTCGCCAGTCCGGCGGTGCGAATGGCTTCGATCACCAAATCGGGATCGGCATCGCGTACCGCTTCCCAAGTGGGAAAGGCGGCGTGCAGCGATTCGAAAGCACGGTCGCGGTTGATATCGTTCGTGTTCTGGGAAAGGATCGTGGATACCAATTCATCCAAAGCGGGCAGTGGATTTCGCCATTCGGGCTGGCCGTAAGCATCCAGCAGACGTTGGCAGACCTCCAACGCACGCGCTTTGGTCGACTCCACGGCCGTCTAATTCCCCATGTGCTCGATCACCGCGCTGCCGAATTCGGAACACTTCAACTTCGTTGCGCCCGACATGAGACGGTGGAAATCATAGGTCACGGTCTTGGCCGCGATGGCGCCTTGCATGCCCCGCACGATGCGGTCCGCAGCTTCGTCCCAACCCATATAGCGCAGCATCATCTCGCCGCTGAGAATCACCGACCCCGGATTGACCTGGTCCAGGTCAGCATATTTCGGCGCGGTACCGTGGGTGGCCTCGAAGATCGCGTGGCCGCTCTCGTAGTTGATGTTGCCTCCCGGGGCAATGCCGATTCCACCGACTTGCGCCGCAAGGGCATCTGAAAGGTAGTCGCCGTTGAGGTTCATCGTGGCGATCACGTCGAATTCACGCGCTCGGGTGATGGTTTGCTGGAAGGCGATGTCTGCGATGGCGT
>Ga0307426_1001726_pt1 | contig 14091 bp, 10 predicted proteins | sample SalMarWE160340MG_FD_202165 | JGI IMG/M metagenome (GOLD analysis project Ga0307426, IMG submission 202165) | Salt marsh sediment microbial communities from the Plum Island Ecosystem LTER, Massachusetts, United States - WE1603-40 | ecosystem: Environmental > Aquatic > Marine > Intertidal zone >... | reverse complement strand
AGTATTCGAATGCGTCAAGACGCTCAGCTCGATAAGGAGTTACATTAAAAAGGACGTGCCTGAAGAGGTGGTAAAAGAGGTGCTGGAAGCGGGGAGGCTGGCCCCTAGTGCGCATAACGATCAGCCTTGGCAGTTCATACTGGTGAGAAACAAGGTAATGCTGAAAGAGATGGTGAAGTATTGCATCAGCGGGAGTTTCATAGCGGAGGTTGACTTCGCTGTAGTCGTCATAACGGACCCCTCATCCAAATGGCACGAGATAGACGGTACGCGGGCGGTTCAAAACATGGTTATAACAGCCTGGGGGTACAAGCTCGGCTCCTGCTGGATCGGCAGACTGGATAAAGAGGGGCTCAAGGAGTATCTGAACATCCCGACGGAGCTTAACGTGCTTACAGTGCTCCCGTTCGGGTATTTCGACGAGTCGCAATTATCAAAAGTTAAGTACCGCAAGAGCCCGGAAGAAGTATTTCATCTCAACAAGTTCGGAAACAGGGTGTGATATTGGCGGATATGAAATAGCCCGAACAAAATTACCGAGACGGTTTTTAAGATTTGGACAAATCGAGCAGTCTGAACCGTGGTATGTATGAGGGCTTATCTCCGCAGCTCTTGATTATCTTCGCGGATTTTTTGTATTGTCCCATCCTGACTGTATGAGTTTCCTTTTCAGGCAGCGATACGAATTTTACTGCGGACTTCCTGTCTTTCTTTTTCAGATTCTTGAATTTGAATCTGGAGATTTCCGCTTCTCCGGTTTCTTTTCTGAGATAGTATTCGGCCGCCTGAGCCTCGCTTTCGTGACATGAACGTCCTCTGTAGCTCGATATATTCACTTTGCCCTGCTCATAGTCCTCAATAAGACCCTCAGCGGTTTTGCCTTCCCTGACGCGTCCGTAAACGATGCCGTGCGGCAGGCACACGAACGTCGCGGCGAACCTGTGTCCTCCCATGTGATTCGTCTCCCAGACGAGTCGGCCGTACTTACCTTTCGCCAGGTCCAGATATACGGGCATACCGAATTTCCCGCAGCATATGTCGTATTCGCCGTTCGTGCACATAATGTAAATATTCTCCCCCGATACACGCTTTTTCGATTTCATGCATTTTTTAATATCGAGTGAAAGCAAATCGTCGTAATCGTTGAGCTCAAATTCATACAATCTGGGGTTTTTCTCTTTGGATACGGCTATATAAAACTTGAGAGCCTCGTGATTATTTTCATGTTTCTTGATAAGCTGAAGGCGTGAACCGGGAACGGATTTGAGCGCTTTATTGAGATGCGATTTCACCGCTTTGGGGATTTTACTGTCTTTATACGCGCTGCCGGACCAGCGCCCCCTGTATTCAAGCAGGAACCAGACGTCCGCTCTGGTTGCGGTTCCGAACATCTCCTCGTCCGCATCCAGAGACTCTAAAGAGCATAAATTACCGCGATTTATTTTGGCAGCCAATATGAAATTACCTCCGCTATTGAATAATTAAAGCCTTTCCAGGATGGTCGCTGTGGCCATGCCGTGGCCGATACACATTACCTGAAGGCCGAACTGCCCGTCTATACGCTCAAGCTCGTGCACGAGCTTCGTCATGAGAAGCGCGCCCGTTGCTCCGAGCGGGTGGCCGTGAGCGATTGCCCCGCCGTTGGGGTTTACAGCGTTCATGTCCGGCTCGAGCGTGTTTGCCCACGCCAGAACCACGGAGGCGAAGGCCTCGTTGATTTCTATTACGTCGATGTTTTCAAGGGTAAGTCCGGCCATGTCCAGAACTTTTTTCGTCGCCGGTACGACTTCCATCAACTGGAGAGTCGGATCTCCTCCGACGGCTATCCTCGCACGGAACCGGGCTTTCGGACTGTACCCGTCGGCGATGGCTCTCTCGCGGTCGGAAAGAAGCAGCAACGCCGCACCGTCCGAAATCTGGCTTGAGTTGGCGGCAGTGATGACGCCGTCCTCCCTGAATATAGGAGGGAGCGATGCCATCTTATCCAGGTCTCCGTTAAACCTTATTCCTTCGTCGTAATCGAGGACAAAGGTATTGCCTTCCCTGTCGATACCCGATACCGGGATGATTTGTTCTTTAAAACGCCCCGATTTAACGGCTTGCGCCGCCTTTTCATGGCTATGGAGCGCAAACTCGTCCAGCTTCTTTCTTGTCAGGCCGTATTTCTCCGCAATTCTCTCTGCTGACTCTCCCTGGTGTATTATCTCGTATTTATTGGTAATTTCGGGATTAAGAGCTCCCAGGTCCCCTCCGATGTCAGAGAACATAGGTACCCGCGTCATTGATTCGACCCCTCCAGCTAAGACATATCCGGCGTCGCCCGCCGCGATAGCCTGCGCCGCGAAGTGCACGGCCTGCTGACTCGAGCCGCACATGCGGTTAAGTGTAACTGCCGGCACCGATGAGGGAAGGTCGGAGAGTAGAACGGAGAGCCTGCCTATATTCGCACCCTGCTCGCCGCAATGGGTTACGCATCCGGTAACGATGTCATCGATATTGCCGCCGTCTATTCCGATGCGCTTCAGCATCTCGTTTACAAGCAGCGAGTAGAGTGAATCGGGCCTGATTTCCCTGAGCGCCCCCCTGTTCCGCCCGGCAGGGGTGCGGATAGCCTCAATAATTACGGGTTCTTTCATTGGTTTAATCCCGGGTGAGTTCCTTTACCATAACGACGCGCTGGATCTCGTTACTGCCTTCGTATATCTGGAGCACCTTGGCGTCGCGCATAAGCTTTTCGAGCGGGTATTCTTCGGAGTATCCGTAACCTCCGTGAATCTGTACCGCCTCCGTCGCCGCCCACATCGCCGTGTCCGACGCGAAGGTCTTTGCGTAGGATGCCTCGATCGTATTTTTTTCCGCTCGGGCCGCCTTCGATGCGGCGTTATAAGTCAACAGCCTCGCCGCTTGTGTTCTCATGCCCATGTCCGCAATTTTGAACCCCACTCCCTGGAAATCAACGATTGGTTGTCCGAATGCTTCCCGCTCTTTTGAGTAGCTTACACATTCATCCAGCGCACGTTGAGAGATTCCCACTCCCATAGCTGCCACCGAGGGTCTTGAGTGATCGAATGTTTTCATTGCAATTTTAAATCCGTTCCCTTCGTCTCCTAAAAGGGAATCCGGCGTCAGCTCTACATTATCAAAAATAACTTCAGAGGCGTCGGTCGCTTTCTGCCCCATCTTGGCCAGCTTTTTAGAGACCTCCACACCCGGAAGGTCACGGTCAACGAGGAACGCGCTTATGCCCCTATGTTTGGCGCCGGGATCGGTCTTTGCGAAAACCACAAAAAAAGACGCCTGCTGAGCGTTGGTAATCCATATTTTCTGTCCGTTTAGTATGTAGCGGTCTTTTACCTTCTTTGCCATCGACCGCATGGAAGCCACATCCGAGCCCGCGCCCGGTTCCGTAACGCAATAAGAACCATAGCCCTCCGCCAAGATGCCGAGATATTTTTTCTTTTGCTCTTCGTTACCTGCTATGAATATAGGCTGAGAAGTGAGGGTGCTCATTACAATCCCGCCGACGGTAATACCGGTGCAAGCCCAGGCAAGCTCTTCGGTTACAATTATCATTTCTACCGCCGAGAGTCCCGAACCCCCGTATTTTTCGGGTATGAGAACGTTGATTAATCCGAGTTCACGCGCTTTTGCCTGTATTTCGTGAGGGAATTCGGCTTTCTTATCGTACTGGGCGGCAGCAGGAGCGATTTCCTTTCGCGCAAACTCCCGAGCCACCTCTCTTATCATATTTTGCTCTTCCGTAAAGCCGAAATCCATTTCCTTTTACGCTCCGATTCTATACAATATTCACGCTGCGAATTATATTTTACAATATTAACCGGAATTTTTCAGAGCGAAAGGCGATTCAAATGGAAAAGACAGTAAAGAGAGTAATAGGTATAGACGTAGGCGGCACAAACCTGAGAGGCGCGCTCGTCACACAGGACGGCCGGATACTCAAGCGTATGAAAATCCCCTCGGAGGCGCACAGGGGCATTGACGCGGTGGTCGATAACCTCGTAAACCTGATCACCACTATTGACGAGGGCAACATGCCGTCCGGAGTGGGTTTCGGTATTCCGGGGATAATCGATTCCAGAAACGGAGTTATTACGCAGGCACCAAATATTTCAAACGTTCATGATTACCCGATAAGGGAAATGTTGAGCAAGAAACTGGACGGAGATACGAGAATTGTGATTGAGAACGACGCTAACTGCGCCGCGGTGGGGGAGTGGTGGATGGGCGCGGGCAGGGACGTTGATTCCCTCATAATGCTGACCTTGGGGACCGGCGTCGGAGGCGGAGTTATACTCGACGGGAAGCTCTGGAGGGGGGCCGACGGGATGGGCGGGGAGATCGGACACATGACGATATATCCCGACGGACCGAGGTGTAACTGCGGCAATTTCGGCTGTCTTGAAACTTACTCCTCGGCGACGGCGGTGAGACGGATGGTGGACGAGGCGCTGGCTGACGATACTATTGAGACTACGCTTGAGAAAGAAGTTCTGGAAGTGGAGCCGGGACATATACCCGAGGTCGTGATGAAGGCTGCTATCGCGGGAGACGAGGTGTCGAAAAATATATGGGAGAAGTTCGGCACGGCGCTCGGTATAGGCATGGCAAGCTGCGTAAATATTCTGAACGTCGAGATGATCGTGATAGGAGGGGGAGTTTCGCAGGCCTGGGAGATGTTCATTGATGCGGCGAGAAAGGAGCTCACGGCGAGGGGACTCAGAGCGCCGAGCGAGCGGGTAAAAGTAATGCAGAGCGTTTTAGGCGACGACGAAGGAATAATAGGGGCTTCTTACCTGGCGCTGCACGAAGGATATTGAGCGGTGCGATTCTAGGAGATTTTAAGAGTGAATTTCAGTGCGTCTCCGCCTTTTTTCTTCATCCTGAACCGCTCGTCCATTCTCAACCCTCCGAGCCACATTATCCTGTTTCCGCTTACAAAGATAGGGACCCTCTTTCTCAGAAACTTGGGCACCTTTGTGTCGATGAAGTATTTCTTCACTTTCTTCTTGCCCTTCATACCCAGAGGTATAAATCTGTCGCCTTCCTGAAAGCTTCTCACTTCAATCGGAAATTGAACTGATTCGGGATCGAAGAACGCTATTTTTTCGTTCTGCTCTATGAAATTGTCCGCTTTAACTTTTTCAATCTCGATCTCGAATTCTTCAAATGTCCATCTGCCGGGAGAGGGTATCAAGTAGGAGAACTCGCGGCCGAGGACTGCCCTTGTTGTGACCAGAAAGCTATCATAACCCTTGGCTATCACGCCGCCGCCGGGGAATTCCGCTTCTCCCGAAGTCGTATCGGACAACAGGAATTCGTCAGCTGATAGTAGATTTACGGACGATACGTTTTTCAGGCCCTCGTTTAACTCGTCTAGCGCCAATCTAATAGTGGTTAGTCTCATCGCCGCATTGAGCCTCTTGTATTTTCTTAAATCTCCCTTTAGCTCGGACCCCTTTGCTTCGAAAATTCTTTTGAAACGCTTATGCCCCTCTCTCTTTATAAAATCGTCCTGTAGTCTGAGTATGTCGGACGTCCTGGCGAGAGTTTCAATTACCTGCGGGTTGTATTCCGTGAGCTCGGATACAAGGTCAAGCCTTATCCTGTTCCTGAAGTACGTTCTGAGCTCATTCGTCGTGTCCTCGATCCATTCAATCCCTCTGGATTCGAGATACTCCTCGATTTCGCCGCGGCTCGTTTCTATGAGAGGCCTGATGACGGAACCTTCCGTTACTGGCGGGATGCCGGAGAGCCCGGTGAGTCCGCTCCCTCGAATGAGTCTCATGAGCACGGTCTCCGCCTGATCGTTCAGCGTGTGCGCGGTGGCGATTTTGTCCGCCTTGTATTTTTCTCTTACTTCCTCGAAGAATTTGTAACGGAGCGCCCTCGCGGCTTCTTCGAGAGTAAGCCCCTTTCTCTTTCTGTAACCGGGCGCGTCTACAGATGCCGACTCGAACTTCAAGCCAAGGCTTTCAGCTATTTTTTCCGTAAAATCACGGTCCCTTTCAGCTTCCTTCCCGCGGATTCCGTGATTCAGGTGCGCAACTATAATGTCGAGCTCGCATTCCCACATCTCGGAGAGCGCGTGAAGGAGCCCCACCGAATCGGCTCCGCCCGAGACGCCGAGTACTACCCGCTCACCGGGCACTAGCATTTCGTATTTTTTAATTGTCTTTCTTACCGCGGACAGCATTGTTGAGGTTATTGGCGGCGAGGCCCGCGGACATGATGATCCTGAACGCGTCCTCAATAGTTATCTGAAGCTCCGTTACATCCTCTTCGGGAACCATTATATAATATCCGCTCGTGGGATTGGGCGTTGTGGGTACAAAGATGCTTACCAGCTTTTTTCCTGACAAGTTATGATGCTGCCCGTCTTCAAGCGTGCCGGTTATGAAGCCGATCGAGTATATACCCTCTCTGGGGTACTCGAAGAGGGCGACCCTCTTCAGCTTTTTCATGCCGGTTCCCATGAACAGGGTCTCGATGACCTGCTTTGTTGCGATATAGATCGTTCTCGCGAGGGGTATTCTGGAGATTATGCTTTCCCCGAAGTTGACGAGCTTGCCGCCCAGGATATTTCTCGCGACGGCTCCGACTATCAGCACTATTAGTATTGTCCCTGCGAGGCCGATCAAAAAATTGATAACGATATGAAAATCAGGAATGTGTGCGAAAGGGTTGGAGATTATTTTCTCCGGGATTGAGCTTACGAGAGATACAATCCACGCCCCGAGCTTATACAGTATTAATATTGTAAGACCGAAAGGTACGGTGACGAGAACACCTGTTAAAATGTTCTGCCTGAAATGGCCGTATAGGTTATTCATTCATTAAGCGGTCTGTTTGTCGATCGCGTCGCGGAGGAATCTGCTGGGCTTGAATACGACAGCCTTCCTCTCGGCGATTTCGATCGTTTCACCGGTAGCGGGATTTCTTCCTTTTCTTGCCTTTCTTTTCTGAACCCGGAAGCTGCCGAATCTGGGGAGCTTTATTCCTTCTCCGCTGCTGAGTTTGTCCTTGGCAAGCTCAAAGAAAAACTCTACTATTTCGGCAGACTCCCTTTTGGAAAGACCTATCCTTGTGTGAATAACGTCTGCAAGTTCTTTCTTGGTCATTTAAAACCCCCCTCGTTGTTTCCTATATTGTACGCAATTCGGCTCCGAGAGCCAATTGGAGTTTTTTAAGCGTTTTTTCCTGAACCTTGTTTATCTCTTCTTCCGTAAGCGTCTTGTCGGCGGCCCTCAGCTGTAGGGAAACCGCGACACTCTTTTTGCCGCTTTCGACCGAGCCTCCGGTAAAGACGTCGAACACCTCAGCGTCCTCTATCAATGCGGAGCCGACTTTCCCGATCTCGTCCAGAATACTCATTGCCGGCGTGTCTTCGTCCACGATAAGGGCGATGTCCCTCCTTACCGAAGGGAATTTCGGGAGCGGCGTGAATTTCTTCACTCTGTTCTCAGACGCTTTAGCGGTCTTATCGAGGTCGATCTCGCAGACGTAGAGCCTCCTGGATATGTCGAGTCTTTCCCTGAGGTCGGGGTGTATCTCCCCGACATAGCCCACATCCTCTCCGTCCACTGATATGACGGCGGATTTTCCAGGATGGAGAAATCCGATTTCTCCCGCCTGCCGGAATGTCACACCTTCCGAAAGGGATAGTCCCTCGAATCCATTTTCCAGCAAGCCTTTGAAATCAAAGAAATCAAATTCCTCCTTGTCCCAGAATTCCGGCTGTCTCCTTCCGGTTGCAGCCGCAGCTACTTTCGTAATCTCTACCGGGGGCTCATTCTGACCTCTGGACAGAAAAGCCCTTCCCGTTTCGAATAACTTTATATCATGCTCCTGGCGGTTGAGGTTAAGTACGGTATTTCTTATGAGTCCCGGAATAAGGCTCGTCCGCATGACCCCGCCCTCTTTTGAAAGCGGGTTTAATAAAGAAAGCGCGTCATCCTTGCTAAAGAGACTGAGCGTCTCATGCTCTTCAAAGCTGTAGTTTATCACCTCGTAGAAACCGCCTGCCGTGAATATCTCCTTGAATTTGTCACGGGCAATGTTCCCGTGATCCGTAACTTCGGCGCTCATTTCTACCTTGGGCAGAGTAGTCGGGATGTTGTTGTAGCCGTAAAGCCTCGCGACCTCTTCAATCAAATCTATCTCTCTTGTAAGATCAACCCTGAAAGTCGGGATAAGGAACCTGAAAGTGCCGTTTTTTGAATCGAGGGTTTCAAGACCGAGGCCCTCTGCTATTCTCATTATTTCATTGCTGTTTATATCGATTCCGAGTACGGCATTTGCGCGCTCAAGCGACAGACTCACCTCTCCGGGCTCTATTGCCGCAGGGTATTCATCAATCATTCCATTAGCTACGGTGCCGCCGGACATCTCTCTGATCAGCTCCGCGGCTCTGTCCAGTGCTTTCGTGATCCCGTTCGGATCCACGCCTCTTTCGAACCTGTAGGAAGATTCAGAGCGGAGGCCGGTTTTTTTAGATGTCTTTCTCACCGTCACGGGATCGAAATAAGCACTCTCGAGCAATATGTTTTTAGTGCTCTCCGATACCTCTGTATTAGCTCCTCCCATTACGCCCGCAAGTGCCACGGGCCTTTTGCCGTCGCAGATTAGAAGGTCATCCGTTGTGAGTTTTCGCTCAACTCCGTCCAGTGTCTCTATCGTTTCAGCGTCTTTCGCGCTTCTCACGACGATCTTATGTTTTTCGAGCCCGTCGTAGTCAAACGCGTGCAGGGGCTGTCCCATCTCGAGCAAGACGAAGTTGGTAACGTCAACGACGTTATTGATGGATCTTATTCCCGAGGACTCGAGCCTTGTTCTGAGCCACGTGGGGGAAGGTCCTATTTCTATGTTCCGGATAACACGGCACGAATACCTGGGGCATTTCTCGGGATCGAGAAGCTCTACCGATGCCAGATTGCCGATCCCTTCACCCGATTCGGTTACGGTCGTGTCGGGATACTTAACGCTCCCGCCAAGCACGGCCGCTGTCTCCCTGGCCACTCCGAGCACGCTCAGACAGTCGGGGCGGTTAGGGGTAATGCCGATTTCCAGAATCACGTCGTTTAGTCCTATTGCGTCTATCAGTCTGCTTCCGGTCTCCGCCGACGGTGGTAGTATCATAATCCCGTCGCTTTCTTCTCCCAGTCCGAGCTCATTCTCCGCACAGAGCATGCCTTCAGACAACTCTCCCCGGATTTTTGCTTTCTTTATCGTAAGCCCCTCCGGGAACTTCGGGCCGGCGGGGAGCTTCGTCCCGATTTTAGCGAGCGCGACCTTATCGCCCTGCTTCATATTGCTCGCGCCGCATACAATGTTGTAAGTGTTCTCACCGTCTGTAACATCACAGAGGGAGAGCTTTGTCGCGTCGGGATGCGGGCGCATATCGGTGATTTGGGCGATAACGACGTTTTCAAGTCCCCGTCCCGGGTGTCGGACGGATTCCACCTCGAGCCCGGCCATAGTGAGCCTGTCGGCGAGCTCTTCGGGAGTCATATCGAAATCAGCGTATTCTCTGAGCCAGTTTGTCGTTATTAACATTTTCGGAACAGACCAAAATTTAATAATTACATATTCTTACGGGTCGGTCAATACTTGACTGGCCACATTCTGAGTGTGACTGTTGAAGAGGTGATATCTACTTCAGATCAATGTCCTATGCGTTCGTCGCTATATAACTGCCGCATCAAGTGTGATGTGTGTTTCTCAGGTTGATTTCGCCTATATAAATAAAAAGCGGCGGGGATTTCTTATTAAAACACCCGCCGCTCGTAAACCGGATAATGCTAAGAAGTTAAGGTTCAATACTTTTCATTCTCATTTCCGTCTCGAAGCATGCTCTACGATAAGGTACTATCAAATAATACATCACGCAAGGTCAAAGCGGTCAAGATTCATAACCTTGGTCCAGGCTGACACAAAATCCTTCATGAACCGCTCTTGAGAGTCTTCACTTCCGTAGACTTCGGCGATGGCCCGGAGCTCCGAGTTCGAGCCGAAGATCAGATCTACCCGGGTACCGGTCCATTTGAGCTCTCCGGTCTTGCGGTCATGGCCTTCAAACAGTTCTTCTTCCTCGGAAGTCGCCTTCCATTTCGTACCCAAATCGAGCAGGTTGACGAAGAAATCGTTAGTCAGCGCCTCCGGACGTTTTGTGAACACGCCGTGCCGGGACTGATCGAAGTTAGTGTTAAGCACTCGCATGCCGCCGAGGAGAACAGTCATCTCAGGAGCGGTAAGCGTCAGGAGCTGCGCCCGGTCAACCAGCATTTCCTCCGGGGTTACGGTGAATTTGGTCTTCAGGTAGTTGCGGAAACCGTCCGCTTGCGGCTCGAGATAGGTAAAGGATTCCACATCGGTCTGCTCTTGAAGCGCATCGGCTCGTCCCGGGGTAAACGGCACCGTTACTTCGTGACCGGCGTTCTTTGCCGCCTGTTCGATGCCTGCACATCCGCCGAGAACGATCAAATCGGCGAGTGAAACCATCTTGCCGTTGGCCTGGGCGTCGTTGAATTCTTTTCGGATGCCCTCGAGCGTCTCCAGTACTTTCGATAATTCAGCTGGATTGTTTACTTCCCAATCCTTCTGCGGCGCAAGGCGAATACGCGCACCGTTGGCGCCGCCGCGCTTGTCGGAGCCACGGAACGTCGATGCCGATGCCCATGCAATTGATACAAGCTGGGACACGGACAGTCCTGAAGCAAGAATTTTAGCCTTGAGCGCGGCTATGTCCCGGTCATCAATCAGCTCGTGCGTAACTGCCGGGATCGGGTCTTGCCAGATCAGGTCTTCATCCGGCACCTCGGGGCCGAGATATCGCGAGCGGGGGCCCATGTCTCTGTGCGTGAGCTTGAACCACGCCCTGGCGAAAGCGTCTGCGAACTCCTCCGGGTTCTCGTAAAAACGTCTTGAAATCGGCTCGTATATCGGGTCCATCCGCAAGGAAAGGTCCGTCGTAAGCATAGATGGCGCGTGACTCTTTGACGGGTCGTGCGCATCCGGCACTGTGCCTTCTCCCGCTCCGTTCTTGGGCTTCCACTGATAAGCTCCGGCAGGGCTCTTCGTGAGCTCCCATTCATACCCGAACAGGTTCTCGAAGAAGTTGCTGCTCCACTTTGTCGGCGTTGTGGTCCATATGACCTCGAGGCCGCTGCCGATGGTGTCGTCTCCGTTGCCGCTGCCGAAAGTGTTTTTCCAGCCCAGACCCTGCTCCTCAATACCCGCGGCTGCCGGCTCCCGACCGACATACTTTTCAGGATCGGCGGCTCCATGGGTTTTGCCGAAGGTATGTCCACCGGCGATAAGCGCGACGGTCTCTTCGTCGTTCATAGCCATGCGGCCGAAGGTCTCGCGGATGTCGCGTGATGCGGCGACAGGATCGGGATTTCCGTTCGGGCCTTCGGGGTTCACGTAGATAAGTCCCATCTGAACTGCGCCGAGAGGGTTTTCCAGCTCCCGGTCGCCGGTGTATCGCTTGTCTCCAAGCCACTCGGCTTCAGGGCCCCAGTAGATGTCTTGCTCAGGCTCCCAAACATCCTCACGCCCGCCGGCGAAGCCGAATGTCTTTAGGCCCATTGACTCAAGGGCGCAGTTGCCAGCGAGGATCATCAGGTCGCCCCATGAAATTTTCCTGCCGTATTTTTGTTTTATCGGCCAGAGCAGCATGCGCGCCTTGTCGAGATTTACATTGTCAGGCCAGCTGTTGATGGGCGCTAAGCGCTGGGAACCCGAGCCCCCGCCGCCGCGGCCGTCATTGATGCGGTACGTACCCGCGCTGTGCCACGCCATCCTGATGAAGAGCGGCCCGTAGTGGCCGAAATCGGCCGGCCACCAGTCCTGGGACGTGGTCATAAGTTCGAAGATGTCTTTCTTCACCGCATCCAGATCGAGTGTCCTGAATTCCTGAGCGTAGTTGAAATCCTCGCCCATAGGATTGGACAGAGAAGAATGCTGGCGTAGTATGTTTAACCTCAGCATATTCGGCCACCAGTCCTGGTTTGTAGTGCCGCCGCCGGCGCCGTGCTGTGACACACCGCCCGAAAACGGGCACTTGCTTGCACCCTCTTTATTCACATCTCCCACGACAGCGTCGTGAGTAGTATCAAGCGTTTCATTTTTAGTCATTTTTGACCTCCCTATTAACAATACCTGCTTATTAAAATAAACTTATGTGCTATAGTTGTCCAATATTATTTCTCTATGTATCTTATAGTTATTGCCTATAGGTACGGATCGAGCCATGGAACTCCATCAATTGAGATATTTCGTTGCGATAGCGGAGACCGGGGGGTTTAGTAAAGCTGCCAAAAGGTGTTATGTAACTCAGCCTTCGCTCAGTCAGCAGATCATAAAACTGGAGCACGAGCTCGGCCAGGAGCTTTTCGAAAGACTTGCGCGGAGCGTGGCTTTAACGGAAGCGGGAAGGTCGCTGCTGCCCCGCGCCAGGCTCATACTCAAAGAGGCGGACGGAATCAAATCCGGCATCCTGGAAGACGTTCATTCCGGCATCGGGGCTCTTTCCGTAGGCATGATTCCTACAATAGCTCCCTACCTGCTGCCGGGAGCCCTCAGCAAGTTCAGCGAGGAATACCCGAAGGCGCAGATTTCCGTCATCGAGAATCTCACGGAAAGACTGGTGAAGAGCCTCGTAAATCTGGAAATCGACCTCGCCATTATGAGCCTCCCTATAGACAGCAAGCTCATCCAGACGGAGTCTCTGTTCAAAGACCCGCTGGTATTGGCTCTCTCGCACGGACATCCGCTTTGCGCCCTGCAGGACATCAGAATCAAGGACCTGGTCAACGTCCCGTTCATCGCGCTCGACGAGGAGCATTGCCTGGGCGAGCAGATCGACAGTTTCTGTTACGAAAAGCAGATACATCCGGAGATCATCTGCCGCACCTGGAATCTGTCCACGATACAGCACTGCGTCTCTTTCGGAAGCGGGGTCTCTCTCGTTCCGAGGATGCTGGTTCTGACGGACACGACCGACAGCTGCGTCTACAGGGCTATTAAGGGACAGTCGCCGAAGCGGACGGTCATCGCCGCATGGCACAGGGACAGGGAACTGTCGACCCTGGCGCGCGGCTTCGTCAAGATCGTGAAAGAAGAATACGAGATTCTGGTCGAAGACGGTGAACTAGATGATTAGGCGTCCCGGCTTCTATTACCGACGAGGTGTTTTGGTAGTGGCCATTGGCTGTTGTAGACTAAAGTTGTGAAGAATATCGTGCAGTTGCCGGCGGATCGTGATGAAGAGAATTTATCTGGACTATAATGCTACGACTCCAATAGATCCCGGAGTTCTGGAAGTTATGATGCCCTATCTGAAGGAGGACTTCGGGAATCCTTCGAGCATACATTCTTATGGGAGAAAGGGAAAAGCGGCGCTCGATACCGCGAGGGAGCAGGTGGCCGAGCTTCTGGGCGCGAGCCCGCGGGAGATTCTGTTCACGAGCGGAGGCAGCGAAAGCAACAATCATGCGTTAGCGGGCGCTGCCGGCGCGCTAAGAGAGCGTGGCAATCATCTCATAACGACAAAAGTCGAGCATGAATCCGTGCTCGAGACGTTCAAATACCTTGAAAAATCGGGTTTTCGGGTCACCTGCCTGGGCGTGGACAGTGACGGCCTTGTTGATCTGGACGAGCTCAGAGACTCCATAACCGATGAGACGGTGCTCGTATCATGCATGTACGCGAATAACGAGACCGGGACGATAATGCCGATCGGTGAGATTGCATCGGTCGTTAAGGAGAAAGGCGTGATTTTCCACTCGGACGCCGTTCAGGCTGCGGGGAAGCTCGAGATTGATACGGGAAAAATACCGGTCGATCTTCTCACCGTATCCGCCCACAAGTTCTACGGGCCCAAAGGGACGGGTGCATTGTTCATAAGGGATGAGCTGCTCAGTAAGCAGTTCCTACCTCCGCTCATTCACGGCGGCGGTCAGGAAAGGGGTATGCGCTCAGGTACTGAAAACGTTGCCGGAATTGCCGGGACAGGCGCGGCTGCGAGCATCGCAAAAAGCGAGATGAACGGCGCACGCGCACGCGTACAGT
>Ga0307426_1001725_pt1 | contig 14096 bp, 16 predicted proteins | sample SalMarWE160340MG_FD_202165 | JGI IMG/M metagenome (GOLD analysis project Ga0307426, IMG submission 202165) | Salt marsh sediment microbial communities from the Plum Island Ecosystem LTER, Massachusetts, United States - WE1603-40 | ecosystem: Environmental > Aquatic > Marine > Intertidal zone >... | reverse complement strand
GGGCGACAGCGCCTCGGCCGCCGAACTGATCGCCATTCTATCTGCGCTGGCGGATGCGCCGTTGCGCCAGGATCGTGCCATTACGGGTTCGGTGAACCAGCATGGGACGATTCAGGTCGTGGGGGGTGTCAATGAGAAGATCGAAGGATTCTTCGCCACCTGTCGGAAAGAGGGACTCAACGGATTGCAGGGCGTGATCGTCCCCGAGGGCAACCTGCAGCACCTGATGCTTAATCAAGACGTGGTGGATGCCGTCGCCGCGGGGAACTTCCACATTTGGCCGATCTCGACGGTCGATGAAGGCTTGCAGTTGTTGACCGGTATGGATCCGGGGGCCGTGCTGGACGACGGTTCTTTTCCGCAGGGATCGATCAACCAACGGATTCTGCAGCAACTCGAGAGGTATGCCGCTTCCGAAGAACTGAACGGCGAGTCCGAGGATGAAGCAGAAAACGGCGATTGATGTGCGTCACTAGCTTCAACTGATGTCAAGATACCAGGCGAAATAGAAAAGCCCCGGCGGGAATCCGCCGAGGCTTTTACGGTACGGAAGCGGTGTCCGGGAAAGTTGGCCCAGATCGAGCCTCGAAGTCAACGGTCGAGATCCCCTTCGAGGATACGGACCAAAGCTTCGAGCTCTTGATGACAGCAGTTGCAGATTTCGAGATGCTGTTTGACCAGGGGCAGCAGCTCGCTGGGATCTTCGCCGCGCGCCACGATTTCGGCATACACATCGAGGTGGTCGAAAGTTTCACCGCAATCGACTTCATCTTCTCGAGTTTTTTCGAGGGCTTCGAGAAGATTTTTTATGTTTGCGATCGAATTCATGTTCCCATACTTTCCGTATTTAAGACAGAGCGAAGCGCATCGTTCTTACCCACCACCGAAGGTTTTGAGAATCTCATCCGGGGTGAGCCCTTCTTCGGCCAGGCGCTGCTTGAGCCGCAACCTGGCGTCGTGCATTAACTTATAAAGCGCGTTGCGGTTGATATCCATGCGGTGAGCCACCTCTGCTATCGGCATGCCGTGAATTCCAATGGCGATGAGGGCCGTGCGCTGTCGATCGCTGAGTTCCTCGTTAATGATCCGCATGATATGGTCGGCGAGGTCGGATTGTTCGGAGGCAAGTTCAGGTCCTCCCGCTTTGTCTTCCATCAATGCGGGCGTTCCAGACTCGCTCTCGACCAACTTTTGCAGAGAGACGTCTTGCCAGCGTTTGCGGCGTAGTTCGTTCAACGCAATGTGGACTGCGATTTTGTGGACCCAGGTGGTGAACTTGCTGCGGCCCTCGAACGTGTGCAAGCGATCGAGTACGCGCAGGAGCGTGTTTTGCGTCGTCTCTTCGACCAGGGCATCGAAAGCGGGATCGGAGGGAGAAATCCATTTCGAGAGTGCGTAGGGCAATCCGTCGCGTACGACCTGGCGTAAATCTATCAGCGCCGCCTCTTGCGCAGCGCCGGGTGAACTCAAATCGTTGCGCCAGGCCTCATTCGTGCGCGTCGAATGCTTCGCCATGCCTGCGGGTACAATCTCTCCGTTTTTTTTACTTGGCGGACCATCGTTCAAAGCAGAGTATACCCCAGGTCGTGTCGGGGAACACTCGCGTGGCGGACCCTTGGATTGCTTGAAAGCGGGTAATTTCATTCGGCAAACCTTCATATCTTCCCAACATACGTTTCACACGTTCTTCACAGGATATTTCTACAATCCAGTTATCGTTTGTATTCAAAGGAGTAATCGTATGGTCCGATGCAATAGTATGTCCACTCGTACGCGCATCAATTGGCTGCTCGATTTCGTTGTTTTTCTCGGGGGAATCCTTGCCGTGATCACGGGCATTTACTTCCTTTTCCTTCCCGTGGGCGGTTTTCAGGGCGGGCGCAACCCAACGTACGGTCTGCAGATTATCTTCGAGCGTGGTACCTGGGATGACCTGCACACCTGGGGCGGCGTTTTGATGATTGTTGCCGCGCTGGTCCACTTTGTCTATCACTGGCCATGGGTGCGCATGATGGCCAAGAGAATGCTGAGCGGATTGCGCTCGCGCGAGGCGCGCATGTCGCTCGGGGCCAAGTTCAACTTGGTCGTTGATGCTCTGCTGGCCAGTAGTTTTTTCACTACTGCGGTTTCGGGCGTGTATTTCCTTTTCGCTCCCTTGCGAGCGCTCAGAGGCGGGACGAACCTGGTTTTGGGCTCCGGCGCCGGACTGGGAGACGCCACGTGGGATTTGATCCATACCTGGGCGGGAGTGGTCATGATCGTCACGGCAGTGATTCACTTCGCAATTCACTGGCGCTGGATCGCGAAGGTCACTCGCCGATTCTTCCAATCCCTGAGCCCTCAAGTAGTGCGGGAAAACCTGACGGAAGCAGAGCCGGTGTAACGTTTCGTTGCTGTATTTCGAAAATCTGATGAAACCAATTTGGAGGTTGATGCGATGTTGAAGAAGATTGTGTTGGGATCGTTGTTGTTGGGACTGTGCGGCATTCTGGTGGTTGGTGCGATCCAGCGCACGACAAGCAGGATCGAGCGCGGTGCACGCAGCAATAGTGATGAAGCACAGGGCCGTCAAACAGAAACCGCAGGTATTTCCGGTCAGCGGAATGCCGGAAACCAGGCGGGCCGGAATCAAGCGGCGGAAACAGACGCACAGCCTGGACAGGGAAGTCGAGGCAGCCGCGCGGGCAGTGGAAACGCTGCCGAGGATACTGAGCCGCAGCAGGTGCTTCAGGTATTCGCAGAAGTCGTCGCTGTGGATGGAGACGCTCTCGCCGTTGAAACGATTGACGGAGACGCGCTCGTCATCGATGGCCGTTCGTGGAGGTTTGCAAACGAAATGGGTTTCCAGGCTCAGACGGGGGACCGCATCGCGATGTCGGGTTTCTACGAGGACGGCGAATGGAAGACGACGGAGATCGAAAATCTATCCAATGGGCTGAGTCTGATCCTTCGCGCCGACAGCGGTCGTCCGATGTGGGCTGGGCAAGGCCAGCAAGGCTTATGACGTAAAATATCGTCCACATACGATCGCCTGTGTGGCTCTCCGAGGGCAAGAACTCACCCTCGGAGAATCTTTTTGGCAGCATTCCCATCGCAGTGACAACGTATCGCTCGAGCCGGGAATGCGTCTTAATGGGTGAAGGATGACAAAGCCCCACTCGGACTGGTTGATCGCAGCGCGTAGCCTGGATGAGGATGCACTGGAAGCGATTTACGATGCATTCAGTGATGAACTCTATCGCTACGCCTATCGACTGATCGGCGACCCGCTTGCGGCGGAGGATCTCGTTGCTGAAACCTTCTATCGTTTTCTGCGCGCGCTTCATGCCGGCGGCGGTCCGCGCGAGCATCTACGCGCTTATCTTTATCGCGTGGCGCACAATCTGGCCGTCGATGTTCATCGTCGAGGACGTGGTGAAGCGCTGGAATCATCCGAGAACCTTGAAGCCCTGCCCTCGGAGGATGATCCCTCCTCGGTAGCGGAAATAAGCATTCAGGCTGAAGAGGCGCGGGCGGCGTTGTGGCGTCTGACGCACGAACAACGTCAGGTGATCGTATTGAAGTTCTTACAAGGCTTGAGCAACCGGGAAATAAGTGCTGTGATCGAAAAACCAGTCGGTGCGGTCAAGGCGCTGCAGCATCGCGGACTCAACGCGCTGCGCCGGGTGTTTGCAATGGAGCGGCCCGACGGGAGACGTGAACATGAAGCGTTCGAGCAGAAACCGAAAAGACGATAAGCATGCGTTCGGCGATGGGAGCGGTGCATCTGCCGGTCCCGATGAAACGAATGCCGTCCTGAAAAGGTTGAGTCCGCTGCAGGACGTTCCCGAGCGGGATCTGTCGGACGTCCAAAGCGGCCGAGCGGCTTTTATGGACAGCGTGCGTTCCATGCCGAAACCCGTATCTCCTGCGTTTCCAGACCGTCGTAAATGGTGGAAGAACATCAGACGAAAGGAGCGTTCGATTATGGTGTCTCTCGTACGAGTTGCTCTGGCTCTGTCCATGGCGTTAGGAACCACAGGCGGTACCGTTGCTGTCGCGCAGGCCAGCGAACCGGGCGAAATACTCTATCCCATCAAAGTCGCCTCCGAAGACGTTCGCCTGGCGCTCACCTCGGATTCCGAGAAAGCTTTTGATCTCCTGCTGGAATTTGCACAAGAGCGTTTGGAGGAGATCGACGCGCTCAGCGAAGAAGGCGAATCCATTCCACCCCAGGTCACGACCCGGCTTCAGGAGCATTTTGAGCAGGCGCTACAATATGCATCGGAATTTGACGATGCGAGCTTGATTCAAGCGATGGAACGATTGAGTGTCATGACGCAGCAGCAGACCCGGGTAATCCGGCAAATGCAATCTCAGGATGCGGGCAATACCGACGAAGCGCTGCAGCAGACCGAGCAGATCGTTTCCCGAGCCCGTCAGGCTGCGGAGGAAGGTCTGGAAGATCCGACCACGTTTCGTTTACGGCACGGAGAAAATCGGTCCGAGGATACTCCCGGGCAGCCGGATTCCCTGCAGCCGGGGGATGGCACGCCGCAGAATCAGCAAGGAGCCGGCGGCCAGCAGGGACCGGGAAATGGATCGGGCCGGAAATAACCAGCTTCGATACAGCTTATTTCACAGTGTTTCATAGCGTTGCAAATTCGGCGCATCAGCCTTCACGATGCGCCGAATTTCTTTTCCCTGGTATCCCCCGGGCAACTATATTTGTGTCTTAGGCTGGGACTGGCCGGGTGGTGATGATGCCCAGCCTCATGGCAGCCGCGGAGACGATCGCTTCCAACATGTCAGCGTAAGACAGACCTGCGATATGGGCCATCTTGGCCAAATGCCCGTCCCAGCACCAGCCGGGGTTCGGGTTAACTTCCAGCAGGTGGGGATTTCCCTCGGAGTCGAGGCGCCAATCGAAGCGCGCATAATCGCGACATTCCAGACGAACGAAGAGTCGGACGCTTGCATCTTCGAGCACGTTGCGTGTGGATTCGGATAATTCGGCCGGAATCGAGCGCAGGTTCCAATAGGGCGAATCGGGCAGCCACTTGGCTTCATACCCGCACAAATGCGGCAGCCCCTCGGGGAGAACAGAATAATCCTCCTCGACGACGGGAAGAATGGTGTACTCTTGGGGTGGATTTCCGATAATCCCGACGCTGAGATCCTTTCCCTGCAGGAATTCTTCCACCAAGACCGGCTGGTCATAGCCGAACCTGCGGCGGATTTGTACCACGGCATCGATCAACTCTTCCGGTGTTTGCGCCACGGAATCCTGAATGATGCCGAAGCTGGAGTCACCAAAGTTGGGTTTGATGATCACGGGGAAGTGCATCGGCAGGTCGATGGAACTGTCGTTCGCGTTCAGCAGCAAACCATCGGGAACCGGGATATTCATCTCCTTGGCGATACCCCGAACCAACGATTTATCGTAACAAAACGCCAGGCATTGCGGACCGCCACCTGTGTAAGGGATCTGCAGCATCTCCAGCAGCGCGGGGACGTGAAGTTCCTTATGCGGGTCGTTCTCGAAACCCTCATCGCAAAGATTGAGCACCAGATCGGTTCGCTGGCGTAAATCGCGCAGGTCGTCGATCAAGGTGTCGTGATTATCGAGGAAGGTGTACTGCCTGTGGTTGTTGGCATCGAGCGCAGATTTGAGCTCGTCGATGGTGTGAAAGTCATCTTCGTCGAAGATCAGATCTGGTTTGATGGTATCTAATTTGCGCGGGTCTCCCATGATAACGAGCAGATCGTGTACGTCGTTGGGAATGCCGGCCGTGAACAGCGCGAGTTTCTTCGGGACGTTGCAGGTGAGTAAAATCCGTTGCGCCATCATGCCCAGATCCTGATTTCGCGTCGAGGACGGGTTGAATCCTTCGAGATGTTCGATATTTGAGAATCCCGCATCCTGGAGCAGGCGCGCGATCGATTCCCGGGAGTAAAGCCTTTCGGCATAGAACTGGTCCGCGATTACTCCCTTCTCCGTGTGGTTGATGATCTCGCGCGTGATCAAACGCTGGCCATCCGAAGAGAGTTCTCGTTCCCGGCAGACGAACAATTTTTTATCTGCCCATTCCCACGAGCGCGGCTCATAATTGCTTCTGAGAAATTCTCCGTCGGCGAGATCGAGCAGCAGGGTTCCCTCCGGTTTGAGAATACGGAAAACGTCTTGCAGCACGAGCAGATCGTCCTGCACGGATTCGAAGTATCCAAAGCTGTTGCCAAGGATCATGACCACGTCAAAGGCGTCGTCGCCGTAAGGCGTCTTACGTGCGTCTCCCTCGCGAATGTGAGCCGTCAAGCCTTCACTGCGGACTTGCTTTTTAGCTTTCTGGACAAGATAGCGGGAGCGATCCAATCCTTCGACCTGGGTGTATCCGCGGCGGTGAAACTCCAACGTGTGGCGACCCTGACCGCAGCACAGATCGAGGATGTGTGTTTCGGGTGTGGGCTGCAGGATTTCCAGCAGTGTATCGACTTCGCCGGCCGTGATACGGTCATCGGCGATCACGTCGGCGTCGGTCTTGATGTAGAGCGAGGTGAAAATACGGCGCCACCAGTCAGTGGGCACGTGAGATTCCAGGTCGCTAACCGGGCCGAGTGCCTTGATTGAAATTGGCCTCCCGTTCGTTGAGCTGCGCTGGGGAGGTTTGTCGTTTTTCTTAGAATTGCTCATCGTTTAAACCTATGCTTCTTCCTTCCGGGTTTGTGACATCATGCCTATGTGGGGCATAAATCCCGAATCGAGTGGGCGCGTCGGTTTACAAACCTATTTTCGGTTCTCACAGCCGCACACCCTGGAAATTCTGAGTTGAATCTTAAGTCGTGGATGTTGAAAAGGTGTGTTGTTGCTATGGAAAACACGTGTAAATTACGCAAGAAGAGCAATTCATTGGATCTTGAGTATTTTGCATCGGAAAATTCCATCCGGCGCCTTATATTCGATTTCATCCCCTTCACGATGATTGAGCAGTGCCTGCCCGAGAGGAGACTCCCAGGAAATTTTTCCGTGACGCGGATCGGCTTCCGTTGAACCCGCAATCGAATACGTTTGCGGGGCCTGGTCCAATTGCTGGATCACGACGAGACTGCCGATTTTAGCGGCGCCCGTCGGTTCTCCGACGGCGACGATACTCGCATGGGCAAGTTTCTTCACGATCTCCTGGATGCGGCCTTCCAGGAAAGCCTGCTCGGTTTTCGCTACTTCATAGGCGGCGTTTTCTTCCAACTCTCCGCCTTCTTCAATCGCCTCGTGGATTCTTCGCGCCACTTCGGAGCGGCGAATGGTACGCAAGTGCTCGAGTTCTTGCTCCAATTTGGCGTGGCCTTCTGGCGTCATGTACAACACTTTTCCGGGTGATGATTTCATCGTTTCTCCTACTTCCGCGGCTTTCGAGCGTTTGCGCTGCAGTATTGGCTGCCGCGTCACATTATCCTTGCTTGACCGGCTTGAAGTATAGGGCCTCGATTGCAGTATACATAGATAGATCAGGATCGTTTCTTCACTTTTTCCAGGCGATTGGGCAGCGATGGATTTGGCCGTATTCTCGCAGACTCGAGTGGTTCCAAAAAAGCCCAATCCAGCACGATTGGGTTCAATTGCATGATCGTCATGGCGGACTGACAGTTCGTGCAGATCACACACTGTCCGAGCGCCGGCTGCGTAGAAAATATGATATCGGCGTCACATTCAGGACAAACCGCTACGATCGACATCATTCAAATCCATCTCTTTCCAACCATCCTGCTCGTGAAACAAACGGCAGATCTATCGGTTAGGGTATTCTCACACTGCTGCCTTCTTATGCGCTGATGCTCAATCGATGAACCGATTTTCGTGTTCGAGTCGGATGGCAAGATCATCTGCCCGGTTTATTTCTTGGAGGTGTGGGACGAAAGGAAAAGGATGGATTTTCCAAGATGTCACCGCATGCGCTCACCAAGCGAACAGGCGACACGTTGGTTATTTCGAGTTCGTCGTGGCACCTCGGGCACGTGACGTGCTTTCCGATAATTGGCATTCCGCTCAAGCGAATGGCATCAGAACATGTTGGGCAATCAGCTTGCATCTTCTTCATCAACAACCTCAAGGTCAAAGCTTAATCAACGGGGATGTAAAGGACATTCAAAAGTTGCATTAAATACATGTGAAATCGGGATTCGTATGCGGCATCTCGCTGAGGGGAAGGGCAAGAAGCGCGATTTAGTTGCGATTTACGCGCGGAAGGAGGGTTTTTCTTTTATGGACCCGACTCGGTTACAGATCCAATCGATGGATGACCTTGTGCGGGTATCTAGAGTGTTTCCGCAATGAAGCGATAGCCAACCCCGGCGATCGTTTCGATGAACTCGTATTCGCCGGTGCTGGGCTCGATTTTTCGCCGCAGGCGACTGATCAACCCGCGCACCAGATCGTGATTTCCTTCTCCGGCATAACCCCATACGCGATCGATGAGAATCTCAGTGGGGACAACTTGCCCGCGGTTGGTCATCAATGTGAACAACAGGCGGAATTCCAATTGCGTGAGGCGCCGGGGTTCCTGGCCGTGTACGCTCACGGTTCGCGAGGAGGTGTCCAGGGTGATGTTCTCCAACTCGAGATTCGGCAGAACGAAACTGGGTACGGAAGCAGAGCGGCGAGAGAGTGCATGGACGTGAGCGGTCAGGATCCGAGGAGAGAGGGGTCGCTGGAGGAGAACATCCACGCTGTTCTCCAGCAACGTACAAGCGGTGTCTTCCGAGAGAGAATCCGTGATCAGCAGAAATGGAACTTGGGTCACCTCTCGAACTTGATCCAGGATTTCGATGGGATCCATATCTTCTTGAAGAGCGAGGATGATGATGTCCGCCGGGTGGTCGGTCCAGTTCTTCAGCACGCGTTGGTAGTCGGAACTGGATGCAACAGCCAATCCTGCTCTTCGAATCAGGAAGGTAAAGATCTCTTTCTCGTCCATATCCGGGGCGATCACGATCGCTTGCATAGCTGCTCCCTCTCAACGATCACGATGTCGTCCACTTTCATTAATTCGTAAGAATACTCTATCCCGGCAAATCTGGAAATGCTGGAAAGCCGCGGTGAAGGGAAAGAAGAAGGGATCCTTTAGCAACTCAAAATCGGGTCGATCCGGCGTGTAGTGAATACCCGGTAAGAGCGTCGTTAATGCAATGCCTCTTCGGCTTTTTCGTCGACGAGTTCGAGCGGCCAGATGCACACGGCTGGCGCCCATTAACCGGTGAAGGCGAGCCATCCCAACAATCCGACGAGGATGGGTGCGAACAGCCCGAGGCTCAAGCGCAGCAGGCTGAATCGCCACCCCAGGAAGGGCAGCTCGAAGGACACGGTCAACAAGGCCAGGGCGGCCCAGGATGTGATCATCGCCAGCGTGGGACCGAGGCCGGCACCATTTTGGTAGAGCGCGGCGATGAGCGGGAAAACGACGTAGGGCCCTCCGGGAAGCAGCATGCCGGCGACGGTCCCGATCAAAACGCCGCGCAGTCCGGAATCGGGGCCAATCCAGGAGCGAACCAGGTCCTGCGGGGCCAGCACTTCGACGTAGCCGACGATGGCAAAGGCAATGAGCAGAAGCAGCAGCGTTCGTTTCAACGTCTGCCAGCCTACATTTACGCCGCGTCGGGCGCTGTCATCGCCGCGGCGGCGAGCGTATATCCACATCGCCAAAGCGATCCCGAGCATGATCAGCGTCGATTGAATCATTGCAGCGCCTCGCGAATGCTTTCGATTCTCGATCCGAAGAGGGCCTCCGCAGCGACCCCGAATATGGGCGGAAGTAAAAAGGTGGCGGCGTAGCGGATCAACGTGAGACGGGGACCCAACAAAGCGAATTCATAGGGCAGGCGCGTGACCGACCATAAGTTTTTGGCGCTGACGAAAGCGACCAGCACACCCAGCCCGGCGCCGGAATGCAGCAGAGAGCCTGCGATGGGGTAGTACACGTACGGCCCGCCGGGGATCAGTGCACCACCCAGGCATGCCAGTAAAATCCCGCGCCATCCAGATTGCGAACCCAACCAACGCTCGATGACATCGCGCGAGATCAGCACCTGGGTCAATCCGGCGATGAGGAAAGCGGCCAAAAGCAGGGGGGTAACCTGCAGCAGTTCGCTTGCGCCGCCGGACAGCCCATCCACGACCAGGGGAAAGCCGTCCCGTAGCCAGGCGAGACCCGCTAGCGTGATGACCACCGCGATGAGAAACAGTGTCGTCCGATCCGGCCCCCGACGTTTCATGACAAGCTCCATTTTCTGCCGAGCTCGCCATGAGCGCAAGTCCTCCGAATGACTTCTCGCATCCTCGCAGTGGATGTGTTCCACCTACAAGCACTTGCATGCGAGCCAAATGGCCAGTATAATATGGCTGAATGGCATACACGTGTTCTAACGAAAGGAAAGAGCGTCATGGCAACCCAGGCAGCTTCGATGAAGAAGCGCGGCGCGAAGAAGGGTAAAATACCCGCAGCAATTCCCTATGCGAGCAAGTTGGGCGTTAATGCGAACAACACCTTGGAACTGATCGGCGAAATCGAAGAGGGTTTTTCATTTCAGGCATTTGAGGAGTTGCAGGATCAGCTCGAGCTGTCGATTTCAGAGCTCGCTGATTTGCTGCAGATTCCCCGGCGTACGCTTTCAAGGCGCAAGCACGAGGGAAAACTGCCTCCCGACGAATCCGAACGCCTCTTGCGATTCTCGCGCGTGCTGCACACCTCGCTCGAACTTTTCGAGGGGAACCACGAAGGCGCGCTAAAATGGTTGCGGGCGAAGAACCGTGCCCTTGGGGGAGAGACGCCTCTGGATATGGCCCGCACTGAAATTGGTGCGCGTGAGGTCGAGAAACTCATCGGCCGCCTCGAGTACGGCGTGTTTTCGTGAAAGTGCATTCCTGGCGAATCGTCAAAAAGCATTTCCGTGAGGGGGCGTTTAGCGGGGAAGGCGCCCGCTTGTACGGCGGACGTTGGAACAGCCCCGGTCGGCCTGTGGTGTACACCGCAGAACATGCCTCCCTGGCGATGCTGGAAATTCTGGCGCACCTTGAATTCGCGGTGATCATGTCGGATTACGTCCTCATCCGGGCCGAATTCGATGATGCGCTGGATGAATCGATCGAAGTAAAAAATCTACCGCAGGATTGGCGCAGCTATCCCGCCCCGCAAAGCCTGCGCGAGATTGGCGATCGCTGGTTGGAAGAAAAGCGCTCGGCGGTACTTTCCGTTCCCAGCGTGATCGCGCCAATCGAGCGTCTGTACCTCTTCAACCCTCTTCATGCGGACTTCAATAAAATCGACATTGGGGAACCGCAAGCGTTTCTTTTCGACACCCGCTTGCGTAAGGCCTGATTGCACCCCATCTACTTAATTCACCTGGATACCCTGTAGAAATATATCGATGCGAGGTCCGGGATCGCACTCACGCTCGTCGCCGTCCGTATAAAGCAGCCAGGCGGTGAAAGGCGTCATGACGAGATCGTACAATGAGGCTGCCGCAACGCGTGGATCCACGCGGCGAAGTTCTCCACGCTCGATCCCCTGGCGAATGATTCTTTCAAGGATCTGCTTGTATCTTCTCTGGCGGGAGGCGATGCGTTGTTGGCATGAATCACTCAAGGCGGAGAGTATACGCGCCGTGAGAAAAGTCAAATCTCGATTGTCGTTGAGATACGCCCAGAGGTAGTCCAGAATGTGGGCGAGTCTTTCTGCGGTAGGCCGTTTGGAGGAGGAAATTCGTTCCGCTTCTTGAAGGGTACACGCCATCTCCTGCTCCACGAAATACAGCAGGAAAGCTTCTTTGTCTGGGAAGTAGCTGCGTAAAGTGGAACGATCGATATCCAGAATGCGGGTAAGGTCCTTGAAGGAAGTCTCTTGGTATCCCCGGTTGATGAACTGCTGTGTCGCCAAGTGGAAAAACCGCTCACGGAGGCGTTGGTTCATTCTTTCCGAGATAGGAACCCCTTGCTGCATTTCACACCTCCACTCGCTGGAGACGTTTTCGATCGCTCCTTACTTTACACCTCCCCGAGGCACAAGCCTGGGTCTGCCCTGACGCTGGTCTGACGTTTTTATAGACGAAAACAGGCCGAAAATCTGTTTCCAGCTCGCTCGTTTGGTGTTATAAAACGTACACTATGCGGGCCGGGTATCCCTTTGGCTTTTATAATCTGATTACATGTCTCTTCGGATCGATGTTGGTAAATGCTTGAAGTGACCGAGGGAGAGATGCGATGGCTGATGATATTTATAAACAACTAGCGGATTTCCTGGATAAATTGCCGGGCGGTTTTCCCGAAACCGAATCCGGCGTGGAATTACGCATCCTGCGTAGGATGTTTGACGAGGATGAAGCGCACTTGGCGCTCAATCTCACTATGCGCCCGCAGCCGCCCGAGGCCATCGCGGAGAAAATTGGAATGGACGCGGAGCTGTGCGCCGAACGGCTGGAATCGATGGCGAAGAAGGGTTTGCTCTACCGTCACCGCCGCGAGGGAAACCCCCTCTACGCAGCTTCGCAGTTCGTTGTCGGTATGTGGGAGTATCACGTCAACGACCTGGATGTGGACTTTATTCGCGATTTCAACGAATACGTGCCCTATCTGTTCGAGGCAAACGTCTGGGAGAAGGTGCCCCAATTGAGAACGATTCCCGTCGTCGAAAGTGTTTCGGTGACGCGAGAGGTGCTGCCTCACGAACACGCCGCGGAATTGGTCCGCGGGCAGGAAAAGTTGGCCGTGGCGCCATGTATCTGTCGCCGCGAGCATACCATGATGGGCGAGGGATGCGGCCGGCCGCTGGAAACCTGCCTGGTGTTCGGCGGCGGCGCAGATTACTACGTCGAAAACGGGATGGGACGCTACATCACGGTGGACGAAGCGCTGGACATCCTCGACCGGGCCGATGAGGCGGGCTTGGTGCTGCAGCCGAGCAATTCCAAACACATTGTAAATATCTGCTGCTGTTGCGGATGCTGCTGCCAGGTGTTGAAAACGTTGAACAAACAACCCCAGCCGGCGCGCCTGGTCGCCAGCCCGTTTTACGCCGTATCGGATCCCGATTTGTGCATCGGCTGCGGCGACTGCGTCGAACGCTGCCAGATGGGCGCCGTCGAAGTGGTCGATGAAGTCGCGGTGATCGACCTGGACCGCTGTATCGGCTGCGGGTTGTGCGTGACCACCTGTTCATCCGAGAGCATGCGACTGGAACGCAAACCGGAGGAGGAACAGCCTCCGGTTCCCACTACATTTGCAAGGACGTTGCTTCAATTGGCTCGTGAGCGCGGCGTGCTGTAAAGGAACTCACGCCGTGCGGCGTTTCGCGCCCCTCCTGCTGCTATTTTTCCTGTCTCCGACCATCGGCGAGTTGGTATCCGGCTCTGCACCGCCGCGGGAATTCTTTGCTCCCGGCGCATTGCTGCTGCTGGCTTCGTTGTACGGCAGTGGCGCCATTCTGATTCGCGAATTTGCCGTTCGCTGGGGTAAAGGCTGGCCGACGATCTTCACCCTGGGATGTGCATACGGCATCCTGGAGGAAGGCTTGATGGTCAAGTCTTTTTTCGATCCGAACTGGATGGATCTGGGTTTACTGGGGACGTATGGCCGCTGGGTGGGCGTCAACTGGGTGTGGAGTCTGGATCTAATGATCTATCACAGCGTTGTCAGCATCGCGATTCCCATCTTTCTCGTCGAGCATATCTTCCCGGAGCGCAAGCACGATTCCTGGCTGGGATCGAGGGGACGATTTTTCTTCTTTGCTTTGGTTCTGGCAGTGACGCTTTTAGGATACTTTCAGCTTACGCCGTACCGGCCGCCGGTGCTGCAGTACATGCTTGCCATCTCGTGCATGCTCGGCTTGATTTCGCTGGCGAAACGCATGCCTGCGACGTGGCTGACGAACCACAGCGGCACCGTAAAAGAGCCGTTCTGGTTCGGTATGGTCGGTTTCGGAGCCTTCGTATGCTATTACTTCCTGTTGTACATCTTCCCGATAACGCGAATTCCGGTTTGGCTCACGATCGGGGCGACGCTGCTCGCCCTGGGTTCCGTTTTCGGGATCGTGCACGCTCTTTCTGGAAACGGAGCGTGGGCTGAAAGGCATCAA
>Ga0307426_1001724_pt1 | contig 14098 bp, 15 predicted proteins | sample SalMarWE160340MG_FD_202165 | JGI IMG/M metagenome (GOLD analysis project Ga0307426, IMG submission 202165) | Salt marsh sediment microbial communities from the Plum Island Ecosystem LTER, Massachusetts, United States - WE1603-40 | ecosystem: Environmental > Aquatic > Marine > Intertidal zone >... | reverse complement strand
GAGGGATGTGGGCACTGCTTGCGAATCTTAGATTTGCAAAACCTGTGCCACCAACGTCGGAGTTGCCGCCCACAATGCGATAGGAATCGGGTGGATCATTGAATTGCCGTTTTTTGTATAACGGGGGCTGGGTGACGAATAAAGCATCCAGGTCGCGCGTCATGCGGTTCAGACAATTTTTTGCCATTTCATAGTATTGCCCGCTGTTTTTCAGTGTGTCCGTTGTTGAAAACACCGCATTAAAGGAACCCAAGATGGTGGTTACCACGATCCCCAGAATCAAAAAGGCCAGCAGAATCTCCATCAGGGTGAAACCGGCGGCGGGATGCGGGATGCGGGATGCGGGATGCTGGATACTGGGTGCCGGATGCTGAATACCGGATACCGGCTGCTTAAGACGAGATGCCCGGTGTCGCGCGTTCGATATTTTAAACAGAAAGTTCATATTTTTCCAACCTCCCAACTTCTCACCCTCTTACCTTCTTACCTTCTCACCCTCTCACCTTCTCAACCTCTCTCATTTCCATTTTCCGCCTTCCGAACTCCCCATTCCCCATTCATTTCGATTCTCCCACAAACAGATATGTCCTGACACTGTACTCGTACTCTTTTTCGTTAAGGGCCACCGTTACATCGATTCGTTTCAAGTCGCCGGCGGTTTCCCCCAGGATCTCTGATGACACCTCCTCAGTTGAAACTCGCCAGCTGTAACCGGGAAACTGTTCACCGAAATCGCCCGAATCCCCCGCAATCAATTCCGACGGATTTGCCTCCAGCTGTGACAGTCTGCTTTGAGCCAGCATGGGAGCCTGGGTATAAAATCTGGATGCGGCAGTCATGTTCAGGGTTTGGGATTGCAACCGGTAGACGCTGACCAGGACGATCGCCATAATGGCCATGGCAATCATAACCTCAAGCAGCGTGAAACCGGAGACAGGATACTGGATGTTGGATACTGGATGCTGGATGCTGGATGCAGGGTGCCGGGTACTGGATACTGGTCTCTGGATGCTGGTGTCTTGCTGCTGGTCACAGGTTTCTGGTTGCGAGCGATTGATCATCGTTCGTCGGTTGCTGATTTCATGTCTCCAGTTCCCTTCCTTTGGGCATTGGTCTTTTATCACCTGTGTCATATAAATGATAAATTTATTTAGCTTGGGTTGACTCATAATATATTGAATTTACTTATGTATTCTGACCGGTTGCCGGGATCGAACGACCAGCATCCAGCATCCAGCATCCAGAATCAAGTATCCAGTATCCCGCATCAGTCCTCAAAACTCGCATATTTTTCAAAAAACTGAACATTGGGAAGAAAAGGCTCTATCAAAAAACTCAGATTCGTATCGCCGTCTTGCATATGAACCAGGGCTTTATCCGTATGCCCCGCCTTGTAAAAGTTTATTGTCGCCTGACCGGAATAAATTTTGCCTTTGGTCGGATACTCGATATCGATCATCCGCAGATCGTCCGGCAATGCATAGCTGTTTAAAACAGCGCTCTCAAGATCTTCCGGTGACATCGTTTCATTGGTTTCCCAGACCCGGCCGCTATCCAGATCAAAATGTAAGGTATACAGCTTCTGATCACGGATGGCACTTTCCTTGAGCGATTGAATTTTGCCGATCAGCCAGCGGGAGCTTTTTTTGCTGTCATCGAGGAAAGGATTATTTTGCAGCCGGGGAAGGGAAAAAAAAAGCATTAAGCCAAGCAGCGCGATGACAACGATCAGTTCAATCAGGGTGAAGCCTGCAGATTGTCCGTTGTGGGGTGTCCATTGTCCGTGGTGAAAATCTCTTATAAATATGGTTGTTTTCGGGTTCATTGCGATAAATCGGAAAATGAAAAATATAACTGTGCCTACCCGGCAAGGTTTTGCTGAGTCGCCGGCCGTCTGTTTTATTGTCGGAATTCATGCTGAACTGAATTTCTAAAGTTCTCAAATTCTAACCAGACTCCACATATCCTCCTCCGTCGATAGATTAATGCCGTGCATGGGGACAGCTGCTTTATTGAATGAAATACAACGGAGAACAGCGGTATATTTTATTCAACTTCCCAGTTGTTTATATCCTTATTTTCTTTCTCCCCCCCGGGCACGCCGTCTGCGCCATAGCAAATAATGTCAAAATCTCCCTGAAGACCGGGTGACAGATAAACGAATTCATTACCCCATGGATCTTTGGGAACCCTGCCTTTTTCAAGATATCCACCATCTTTCCATTTTTTGGGTACATTGCCCGTCTCGGGCTTTTCAACCAGTGCCTGCAGACCCTGTTCCGTGCTGGGATACATGCCGTTGTCAAGTTTGTATAATTTTAAAGCAGTTTCAAGGTTTTGAATATCCAATTGGGCTTTGACCTGTTTGGCCTGCTCGGGTCGACTCATAATTTTGGGGGCAACCCACATGGCGAGGATACCCAGTATGATGATGACAACCATTAGCTCGATCAGCGTAAAACCCCGGTTGCTATTTCTTAATTTTGGCAACATTAATTTACCCCCCTCACTTATTCAATATTCAAGCGCCAATATTTAATTCTAAGCGCTTTATTTAATCAGCTGGTTCATTTCAAAAATCGGTAAACAAATCGATAGAACAATAAACAGGACACATAATCCCATCACCAGAATCATAACCGGCTCCAGATATGATGTGAGACGTAAAATGCTGGTCTCCACCTCGTTTTCAAATACCTCGGCAATCTTGGTGAGCATTTTTTCCAGTTCACCGCTGTGCTCTCCTACCTGGATCATCTGAATGGATAATTGAGGAAAAATGCCTCTGCCGGACATAGCGGCTCCCAATCCCTGGCCTTTGCCGACCTCGATGGCCGCCGTTTCAATTGCTTCAGAAATCAAGATATTGCCGGCAATATTTTTTACGATATCAAGGGCTACCAGCATGGAAACGCCGTTTTCCAGCAGTGAACCCAAGGTGCGGGCGAAGCGGGCAACAGCCAGTTTTTTCGCTGAATTACCTAGGACCGGTATCGACAACACTATTTTATCGGACCAGAAGCGGCCTTTTTCAGTCTTTTTGACCCGGCTCAAAAGGAACCATATCATACCGAGGACAACGAAAATAATCCACCAGTAGGATTTGAAAAAGTCACCTAAAAAGATCAGCAGTCGGGTCGGTGTCGGAAGGGTCTGGTTCATATCGGCAAAAATTGAAGTGAAGGTGGGAACGATGTAAATTAATAGAATGAACAATACGATAGTGCCGAAAACCAGCATAAACATTGGATATGCCAGGGCCGTCTGAATCCGGGTCATCAGGGCCTGCTGCTTTTCGGTGATGTCCGCCAGACGATCCAACACGATCTCGAGGGTGCCGGACGTTTCACCGGCGCGTACCATGTTAACGTACAGCGAGGAGAAGGTTGCCGGATATTTTGAAAGTGCCTGGGCGAAACTGTTGCCTTCCACAATTGAGTCTTTGATTTGGGTTAGGACTTTTTTGAAGCCATGGGACTTTGTCTGGGGTGCCAGCGCATCGAGGGCTGAGACCAGGGGGAAGCCTGCACCTACCAGCGTTGCCAGCTGGCGGGTCATCATCGCAACTTCGACCGGTTTTATCCGGCTGAACCGGCGTGAGAGGTTAAGGCTTTTGGACGCTTTTTTGGGGACCGCTTCATAGGTTTCTTTGATGGATACCGGAAAAATCCCAGATGCACGAAGCTTCTGACGGGCTGCCATAGAGCCCTCCGCATCGATAATACCGGAAGTGGTTTTACCCTTGGTATCCAGAGCTGTGTATTCAAATACCGGCATGCGTCTATGATATAATTATTCCTGCTTATTAGCAACTGAAAATCGGATCTAAGCTTCCTTAGGGACAGGCTGCACCAGCCCTTTGGGGTGTGTCTTCGGCATCTATTCCATCTGCATCCGGCGGGTCCACATGAATCACAATCTCCAAAATTTCCGGAATTTCGGTCATAATATGATTTTCCACTTCATCCGCGATGGCGTGGCCGTCACGAACGGTGATTGAACCGTCCACAACGATATGCATATCAACCTGGATGCTTGAACTGATATAGCGGGTTCTGACTTTATGGATTTGCAGCACCCCCACGTGACTGCAGGCAATTTCCTCAATCTTTTTTTGAATTTCTTCGGGTGCTCCGGTGTCGACAAGTTCACTGATTCCGGGCCAAATAATTTTCATCGCCGCATGCAGTATAAAAATAGAGACGATAACCGCACCGACATGATCCAGAAAAGACCAGGAAGGAAAAATAAATGCACCGCCCACAGCAACCAGTACCGGCAGAGAACTGATCGCATCGCTGCGGTGATGCCAGGCATTGGCAGCCAGGGCCGGGCTCTTGATTCTTTTGCCGGCGGTTGCCGTCCAACGATAGAGGGCTTCCTTAACCAGAATCGAGACCAAGGCGGCACCTAAGGCGATCGCCCCCGGCGTTGATGTCTGCTCTTCGTGCAGGGTAGAAATGGCCTGCCACCCAATACCAATGCCGGCTGCAGCCAACATCAGCCCGATAAAGACGGTGATAAGGGTTTCCAGGCGCCGATGTCCATAAGGGTGACTTTCATCCGGGGGCCGGGACCAGTAGTGAGAACCGGCGATGACGGCAAGATCGGTTGTCGTATCCGTGAGGCTGTGGATGGCATCGGCAATCATCGCCTGACTTTGACCGAAATAGCCGGCAGCAAATTTTAGGCCTGAGAGTAATATGTTTATAATAAACCCGATCCAGGTTACCCTTCGAACATATACTTCCCCTGAGAATCTCATATTAACCTTAGGCTAAACCTGTTTTCCTTTTTCTATGACGGTTCGATTTCCTTTGCCATATCTGCTTTTTTAGCATATAAGTTATCCTTCGATTAAGCAAATACTTTAAATGCCGGCCGGTCTGATGGTCAGGAGAACTATCCGATGAACTTGTTTAATAGTTTTAGTTTTGAGCTACCGACGAAAATCGAATACGGGATCGGGGCGGTCCGAAAACTGGCAGGGGCACTCGACGAACTTAAAGCGACAAAAGTCTTAGTTGTGACCGATAAGGGCATTGAGACGTCCGGCTTATTGGCGGGCGTTACGAACCAGCTGGGACAGGATCGGCCGGATTTTGAAATATTCTGTGAGGTCGAGCCGAACCCCAAAGATTACAATGTCAGCCAGGGCACGAAATTGGCGCAGCGGCTGCAGGCAGACTGTCTGGTGGCGATTGGCGGCGGAAGTCCAATTGATTGCGCCAAGGCCATCGCCGTTCTGGCAACCCACGGGGGCGAGCCCAGGGAATATGAAGATCAGAATAAGATAAGCGGCGAGGTTTTGCCCTTGATTGCCATACCCACAACGGCCGGAACCGGCAGTGAGGTATCTTTCAGTTCGGTGATTACCGATTCTCGCCGGAAATTTAAATTCAGCATTCATCACACTAAAATAGCTCCCCGCATCGCCCTGCTCGATCCTGAATTGACGGCGACCATGCCGCCGGCTCTAACGGCTGCTACCGGGATGGACGCTTTAACCCATGCCGTCGAGGGCTATACTGCCAAAGGAAGCGGACCATTGGCGGATGCCGCCGCTTTGTATGCCATTGAGTTAATTGCGACCTATCTTAAATCCGCCGTTTTTGACGGTCGTAACATGGAAGCCAGGGGCGGCATGCTTCTGGGCAGCGTTTTGGCAGGAATCTCCTTCAGTCATTCTGATGTGGCGGCGGTTCATTGCCTGGCGGAAGCACTGGGAGGGAAATATGATACAGCGCATGGTGTCTGCAATGCCGTGGTTCTTCCGGCGGTGATGGAATTCAACCTGGCGTATTGCATCAATAAATATGCCAGGATTGCAGCCGCCATGGGAATTGCTTACGATACGCCGCAGGACGGCGCCCGTCGCGCAGTTGAGGCCGTAAAGAAAATAGCCCGTGAGGTCAATTTGCCGGATTTTGGGAGTCTGGGCATAAAAACCGAGGATATCGAAGAACTGGCTTACAACGCTTCCATAAACGGCAGCAACGGCTCAAACCCGCGCCCGATGACCAAGGACGATTATTTGACCTTGATCAATAGTATGATGTAATCTAACCATGAATGAAGCCAGGGCCCTGTATTACTTTCTTCAATTCAGAAACATTGAAGCCTATCGATATAATCCCCTTGATAACCCGAGCTATATGGAATTGGATTTGTAAAGGAGGGCAAACATGATCGTTTCTCTAATCGTTGCCGTGGCATCGAATCGCGTTATCGGCAACAAGGGCGATATTCCCTGGAAAATTCCAGGTGAACAAAAGATGTTTAAAGAGATTACCATGGGGCATACGATGATCATGGGCCGGAAAACTTATGAGTCGTTAGGCCGTCCGCTGCCGGGAAGAATCAACATCGTCGTAACCCGCCAGACCGATTACCAGGCCCCGGGCTGCACGGTTGTGCATGATCTTGACAGCGCCATTAAAGCTTGCGCCGCTGCTGAAAGCGAGGCCTTTATCATCGGCGGCGGCCAGTTATACCATGAGACGATCTCTACTGCCGACAGGATCTATTTGACACTGTTACCCAGAGAGATGTCCGGCGATACTCATTTCCCCGAATTTTCTGAAGCCGACTTTGAGATTATAGAATCCAGGTTCGTTGACGGCGTTGAACCCTACCATTTTTATATATACGAACGTCGAACCTGGGCGGGCCGGTCGGAGCAAAGCGCAAAACCATGCCAGAAATAAAGAACTATCATATGCGTGCTGATGAGTTCAGGCGTTGCGGGCGTGCGGTGGTGGATTGGATTGCCGATTACTATGAGCAAATAGAATCCCTGCCGGTGTTGTCCAGGGTTCAGCCGGGGCAGATACGGGCTGCCCTGCCTGCTCGTTCGCCGAAAACCGGTGAAGCATTCGAAGACATTCTGCAGGATGTCACCGACCTGATTCTTCCCGGCGTGACCCACTGGCAGTCGCCGAATTTTTTTGCCTTTTTCCCGGCGAATGCATCGGGTCCGGCGATACTGGGCGATCTGCTCTCGTCGGGACTTGGCGTGCAGGGTATGCTGTGGGCTACCAGCCCGGCCTGCACCGAATTGGAGTCTCACATGCTCGACTGGCTGGTTGAAATGCTGGGCCTGCCGGATAAATTTCTTTCAACTTCTTCAGGCGGCGGCGTCATCCAAGACACGGCGTCCAGCGCCGCTCTGTGTGCCCTGCTGGCTGCCCGTGAACGTGCTACCGGATTTGCCGTCAACGAGCATGGGGGTGATGGGCGTCTGGCGGCATATGCATCCAACCAGGCCCATTCTTCCATTGAAAAAGCCGTCAAGATAGCCGGCATCGGGCGGAAGAATTTACGCCTGATAGAGGTTGATGATAATTTCGCCATGCGCCCTGACTCTCTTGCCCGGCAGATCGATGAAGATCTTCAGGCGGATCGAACCCCCTGTTTTGTTGCGGCTACCGTGGGCACCACATCTTCCAACGGCATCGATCCTTTATCCGATATCGGCCGAATTTGCAGGGAAAATAACATCTGGCTGCATGTGGATGGCGCTATGGCCGGTTCGGCGGCCTTGTGCCCTGAGTTTCGCTGGATTCACCATGGGCTGGAGATGGCCGACAGTTACTGCTTTAACCCGCACAAGTGGATGTTTACCAATTTTGACTGCGATTGTTTCTATGTGGCCGATCGCAAAATCCTGATCCAAACCCTGAGTATTTTACCTGAATATTTGCGCAATCAGGCCACTGAGTCGGGTGCTGTGATTGATTACCGCGATTGGCACATTCCACTGGGACGGCGCTTTCGGTCGTTAAAACTGTGGTTTGTCATTCGTCATTATGGTATTGAAGGGCTGCGGTATCATATCCGGCGGCATGTGGAACTGGCACAGATGTTTGCAAACTGGGTGCAAGCGAGCACGGACTTCGAACTTGCCGTGCCGCCGCCTTTGAATCTGGTGTGCTTCCGTCACCGGGGCGGAGACGAGATCAACCGGCAAATCATGGAGCGGCTCAACACCGCCGGCCGTCTTTACCTCACGCACACCCGCATGCAGGGCAAGCACACCCTGCGTTTCTGCGTCGGCCAGACCCACACTGAATTGGGGCATGTTGAGCGCGCCTGGAAAAGAATTCAGGAGGCTGCTGCAAATTCAGAATCAGCCCGATAAATCTTAGCTTCAACCGGCTTGTCCGGGTCGGCAAAGAACCATGAAAAAGCCCAATCCTGAATATATCGAAAGAGTCAACCGGCTGGCGAATCGCAGCCCGTATTTCGAGCTGCTTTCGATGAAGATTTTGGACGTGGGGGTCGGGTATTCCCTTTTGGGAATCGATCTGGATCAAAAACATCTGCAACCATTCGGCTATGTTCACGGCGGCGTGTTTGCTTCCATCATCGATGCGGCCGCTTTCTGGGCGGTCTATTACGAGATCGAAGACCAGGATACCGGTATTACCACGGTGGACCTGAAATTAAACTACCTGGCGCCGGCGGCCTCCGGCAAAATGATCGCCAAAGGCCGTCAAATCAAACTCGGAAAAACTCTGGGATATGCCGACGCGGAAGTGACCGATGGCAACGGCAAAATCCTTGCCCACGGGACATCCACCCTAATCCTGCTTCCCGGCAAGGGATTAAGCTCGGATCCACCGCTGCCGCAGAAGTTCATTGAAGGTAATTAGACAGGACAACCTTGACAGCAACCTGCCCGCTAGCGCCTGCTCAGGCGAGGCAGGCGGGATTTTTGCTGCGGCGCACCATGCGCGCCCGGAAGATTCACAGCCGGAAGATTACAGGAGGTTAAGATGGCAGAAAGCACAAAGGAAGGATACGGTTGGAATCCGGAAATGCCGATGTCTTTGCTGGAAAAAATTAGACGGGATCTCAAACGGGCAATGTTGAATAAGGACCCGGAGGTTCGAAATACGATGCGTTTGATCATGGCCGAGTTTCCCAAGCTGACGGTTCCCCTGACGCTGGAAAGCGGCAAAAAATCCACCCGTCTTAAAAAGCCGGAAGAAATTAGCGACGATGATATCATCGGCATCATCAAGGGGCTGGTCAAATCGGAGCAAATCGTTTTGGAGGCGAAAAAGCAGGCAACTTCGGAATACCTGGAAATCTTGCAATCCTACCTGCCCACGCTGGTGACGCAGGAAGAAATCGAAGCCTGGATTAGAGAAAATATCGATTTTTCTCAATACAAAAATAAAATGCAGGCCATGGGAACGATTATGAAACATTTCGGCAAAACCGCCGAGGGCAAACAGGTAAATCGGATTTTACAGGAGTGGCCATAGTTCCGGATTTACAAAACCTGGGAGTTGTACCTTCCCTGTTAAAGAACCCCGGACTTCAGTCAGATTGACCTGGATATAACTATTTTGACGCATTTTGTATTCAGGAAAGGGATCAAAATGACAAACTTTATAAGGTTAAGGCCAAAATCGAACAAAGCGATCTTCTTATTTATTTGCCTTATTGTTTTCATGGCCGCTTCAGCCGGGCTTAATGCTCAGCAACGTGAGGAGACGAATTCCTCAAAAAGCTGCCTGTGGGTGGTGGAGACCCCCTCAAACCGGGTCTTCCTGCTGGGTTCCTTGCATCTCCTTAAAAGCGATGCCTACCCGCTGGCCGCGGAAATTGGCCGGGCGTATGCCTTGAGTCAAAGACTTGTCTTTGAAACCGATTTAGAGGCTATGATGGATCCGGCCATACAGGCAAAAATGATGGGACTGGGCGTTTATCCGGAAGGGCAGGACCTGTTTGAAAATATCTCTGGAAACACCCGAATAAAGCTTGAAAAAAAACTGAAAGAACTGGGGCTGCCCCCGGCCTATTTTAGCCGTTTCAAGCCCTGGTTTCTTGCGGTAACTTTAACGACGCTTGAGCTCCAGCGAATGGGCTTCAATCCTCTTTACGGCGTTGACATCCATTTTTACAACAAAGCCAAGGCGGATGAAAAAGAGCTTGCCTACCTGGAATCGGTAGATTATCAGCTGAACCTCTTAGGGAAAATGAATGACCGGGATCAAAAGTCGTTTTTGAGTCAAACCCTAAAGGATTTAGAAATTTCAGCCCAATTAGCCGGTGATATGGTGGCGGCCTGGCAACGAGGTGATGCTGATAAACTGTATGCACTGTTATTCAAAAGTTTCCAGGAGTATCCGGGTATTGAAGATCGCCTTCTGACCCGGCGCAACAAAGATTGGATCCTAAAAATTGAAGAGATGCTGGGAAAACCCCAAAATACCATGGTGATTGTCGGGGCCGGACATCTGATCGGCCCCGAAGGCATTGTCCAACTTTTAAAGCAAAAAGGTTATGCGGTAAAGCAGAAGTAAATTTATAGTTCATAGTTTCATAGCTCATAGCTGATGGCTGATAGCTAAGACTTTATCTAATTATAAAGGCTTTAATCCTAAGTTCCCTATCAGCTATGAGCTACAAGCTATCAGCTTTCTATCTTATGTTCTCTGCCTGCTGAAATACGATGAAAGCCATGGATAAAACGAATACTTCAATGCCCCACCGCGCGAAACTGCATGAGATCATATTCGAAGCCGATACACCAGGAGGCAAATTATTTGATATATTGCTGATCCTGTCGATTGTAATCAGTGTTATCCTGGTCATGCTTGACAGTGTCAGTTCAATTCGGCATTCATTCGGCAAGCAGCTTTTCATAGGGGAATGGTTTTTTACCATTCTTTTTACTGTTGAGTATCTATTGCGGTTATACAGTGTCGGGCGTCCTCTATCCTATGCAACCAGCTTTTTCGGTTTAGTCGATTTGCTGGCGATATTGCCGTCCTATCTCAGCATCTTTTTCCCAGGTACCCACTATTTACTGGTCATACGAATTTTGCGGGTGCTGAGAATATTTCGTGTTTTGAAACTGGTGCAGTACCTGGGGGAAATTCATATTTTAAGCCGGGCGCTTCTTGCCAGTCGACGTAAAATTACGGTGTTTTTGTTTGCCGTGCTCAGCCTGGTGGTTGTTTTCGGTTCGTTGATGTATTTGATTGAAAAACCAGAGCATGGTTTCACCAGTATTCCGCGCAGCATTTACTGGGCCATCGTTACCCTGACCACAGTCGGCTACGGTGATATTTCACCTCAAACCGCGCTCGGACAGGCCATTTCTGCCGTAATTATGATCATCGGCTACGGAATTATTGCCGTGCCGACCGGAATCGTCACGGCCGAGTTGACTAAAGCCTATAAAAAAGGCGTCTCAACCCAGGCCTGTCCGGAATGCAGTGCCGAAGGTCATGATGTGGATGCGAAATATTGCAAGTTTTGTGGTGCAGGGCTGTAAAGTTGGTTGAGTTGATTGGGTTGATTGCGTTTATTGAGTGGAAGGTAAACGGTGAAAGGCTGTCTACTGGTTCATCAACTTTCCTCTGTTATCTGGTCTGCCTATCGGCCTCTGGACAAATTGTTTTGAATCAGCTAAGATGGTTGTCTCTTAAGTTGAGCCATGGTTGAGATTTTGATATGAATAAAAAGAAAAAAATATGTGCAGCATAAATTAATTAATCCGCCGGAGTTTCGATCAAACAACATTCTTCAATTTTCGACTATCAATTTACTACCCTGAATGAGCTATTTTTCAAGGCGGATTAATTAGATCGGAAAGGATAAATCATGATTTATATCGGAAAATTCCTGCATGCCACCAACCAGCAGAAAACCACAGAGGCAGACCGTCGACATGGCGAATTCAATTTGATCATTGAAACCGAAGACGAAAAAGGCGCTATTGAAAAGTTCAAAGAGCGAATTATGGGGTTCAGGGAAAACAGTGATTTATTCGAAGGCGATTGCTTCATCTATATGGTCCATTTACTGGAGCTGGAAGAATTTCCCAGGGATCGGGCCCGCATGTTATATTACAAATCAATGGCCGGCGACCCAATCATGCCATACATCAGCTGCTCGGCACCTTCCGGTGAAGCCGATGGTTGCAAGATTTTAAATTGGATGGAAAACAGACCGGAACTCGATGGGCAGGATGCCAACGTTTTTATTCATTTTACGGTTTAGTGTGAATTTATGAAGCAACCTTGATAGTTGCTTTGCGCTATTTAAGGCGTTAGGATTGATCTTCTAAAATTTTTATCAGTTTTTTCTTGTCGAACTTGCCATTGTCATTAAGCGGAATTGCATCTATAAAAAAAATATCCTGCGGCACCATATAAGGTGGCAGTGAATTTTTGCAGTACGCAAGAATTTTCGCCTTTTCTTTTTCTTCACTTTCGGCGATAAATGCCATGATGCTTTCAGCCACCCCATTTTTAACAGGCCAGGCTAAAGAAACTGCCATCTCACTATTGGCTGCTTTTTTTAGGACACAATCAACTTCCTGCAATTCAACGCGATTGCCGAGTATTTGTACCTGATTATCCAATCTACCGAGATAGTTTAGATTGCCGTTTGCACTTTCTTTGACTAAATCTCCTGTCTTAAACCATATCTCATTTCCCAGGTACGGAATTTTCAGATAAGATTGTTGGGTTCTTTCAGGGTCGTTGTAATAACCTTTAGTAATTTGAATTCCTGATACATATAATTCCCCAGCCTCTCCCGGAGTTACCCAATTTTTATTTTCATCTAATATACAATATTTTATGCCCGCAAAAATTTTCCCTATGGGTACAATGTCGTTGATACATTCTTTTTCTGATTTTTCAGTATCCTTCTCCCACTTGTATACAGAAATTTGATGGGTCGTTTCGGTGATTCCATAATAATTTTCAATTGTCGAATTGTTGGCCGCTTTAGCCCAGTGTATCACCAGGTTTTTAGGCAGCGCTTCACCACAAAAAAGCGTGTATCTTAAACTTGGCAATGATTTTTCTTTTAACCTATTCAATCTAAGAATGTTCAGCCCAATCGAGGGAACTGAATACCAGACCGTTAGTTGTTTGTCTTTAATAAACCCTGAAGGCATCATAAGATAATTTCTGGGTATGCAATAGAGGCAGGCACCATATTTCCAGCCGATAAACATGTCATGGATACTGTTATCAAAGGTTAGTTCAAATGTTTGAGATACCCGATCATTTTCATTCAATTCGTATCGTTCGGCGACATAGTCTAAATAGGTAAATACATTTTGATTCGTCTGTTGTACGATCTTCGGTTCGCCCGTACTTCCTGATGTAAATATCAAATAAGCAATGGCATCATCATCAATATCCTCAATTGCTTCATATTCTTTTACCTCCTCAATTTCATTTGAGAAGATAAAATGATGTTTTATATCCGAAGATATTCCATTTAGTTCCTTGAGGTCTGGAAAAATAATGATCATCGGCTCCTGCAATTCCGGTAATAACTTAAAAAAATATTCCATACATGCATGATCCACTATCAATACTTTACAATTTACCAGTTGGATCATCTTCCTGGTTCGGGCCAGTGGAAAATAAGGATTCAAGGGCAAATAGATATTTTTAGAATACATTATCCCCAAGACACCGCCGTAAGAAATAAAGCTTCTATAAGTCAATAGCCCTATCGGACTATTCCCAATATTCTGCTTTTGAATAACTTTGGCTATCTTGCTTGCTAATAATGCCAGATCTTTATATGTCATTTGGACATTATTAACTTCTACCGCCGGTCTTTGGGGGTATTTTTGAGATGATGTAACAAACCAATTGACAAACATCTTGCACCTATAATTTGTTTAAAATTCCCTGATCCGCTCTCTGCGAATTTTTTTCTTGCAGCGCTGTTTTTATTGTTTTTACCACTGTTTTATAACTTAATAAATCTTCCACTATTTGTGAATCCGTAAATTCTAGATCAAATTTCTGCTGCAAGTTTAATACAAAATCCACGTGTTCTAAAGAAGTCCATTGATGAACATTGTCGGGGGATGTATCTTCATTAATGTCATTTATATCTACCTTGAAAGCTTGTGCCATAACTGTCTTGATTTTTTGTTCGATAGAGCTTGATTGATCAACATCAGCGCGAAGCGCATCTGCATCAATATGGTTTGTTTCCGATTTGAAAACTCTGGCCATTAAGGCTTTAATTTTTTTTGCCATAATTCTAAACTCAAGTTTGAATCATATCTATTGCGGTATTTGATTACATGGCTTCAGTGCCC
>Ga0307426_1001723_pt1 | contig 14099 bp, 10 predicted proteins | sample SalMarWE160340MG_FD_202165 | JGI IMG/M metagenome (GOLD analysis project Ga0307426, IMG submission 202165) | Salt marsh sediment microbial communities from the Plum Island Ecosystem LTER, Massachusetts, United States - WE1603-40 | ecosystem: Environmental > Aquatic > Marine > Intertidal zone >... | reverse complement strand
CGGTGGTCGCTTGGGTTCTTTCCCAGCCCTCCGCCTTGTCCGCTGCCTTTTGAAGCACATTTACTGAGCCGGCATCACCAATATTGGCCAACGCCCAGACAGCGGCGATGCGGACTTCCCGGTCATTATCGCTAACCACACTTTTCAAAGCGCTGACAGACTCGGCATCGCCGACCACACCAAGATTCTGCAGAATGGTCAATCGGCACTTACCTTTGGCTCTGGGCAATGCTTCGCGAAGCTGCTCAGCGGCCCCGTCACCAATGGCGACTAATGCTTGGGCAGCAGGTTCGCACAGGTCCTTGTCTACCAGCAGTTTACCGAGTGCTTCGACGGCCTCTCCGCCGCCGGCTATCTGCAATTCGCGGACAAGGTACTTTTGGACCTCTTTCGGCCGGTCGCCCCCGAGTTGCGAGGCTAAAGTCCTGGAAAATCTCCGGCGAGGCCTGTTATTATCCAGCTTGCAAACGTGCAGTGCCATGCAGTGCAGTGCATAGTGGGCCTTCACGTCGTCACCCTTACCCGGTTCGACGAGCATGTCGATAACGCCGATTATATTGTCACGGCCGCCTTGAAGAATAGCTCTGATAGCTACCTCGATCTTTTCTTTGTCAATATCGGTACAATACATGCCCCTTTGATCAGGATTCGGCATTTTATTGACATGTGCGACAAGGGCCGATGTTTGTTCGTTCATGGTTACAGTCCTTTCTGTTACAAAAGTCTGATTGAAATTCTTATAAATGCCACGGTGCCCGCATGGGCTGATTGACTAATCGGTTGGCCTCTTCGTCGCCGATGATTTCTTCCTTGACCGGGTCGTAATGAATTTTTCGTCCGGTGCGGATAGCGATATTGGCCAGGTGCATCAGGGTTACGCACCGAGTCGATGCAGCGGCGTGGCCGCCGGCCTGTTTACGGGTTCGAATCGCTTCGGGAAATCCCACTAACGGTTCGGGGTCGGGCATTTCCTTAATCTTTTTTTGGTCCTCCTCGCTCAAATCGCTCAAGCTGACGCCTCTGGACTCTTTTCGGTTGTAAGAAGGCTTTTTATCTTCCGGCCACTCGGTGCTGTCCATAACAATCGTCAATCCGTCGGCATATTTCAGTTCGACCCAGCCCCACATTCCGCAGGCCTCCGGGTGCGCCGGCGGGGCGAAAGCCTCGATTTCCACCGGGCTCGTATCGTCCTTGGCGAAGGTCCACTGGACGGGGTCGAAGTGGTGCTGGCCCATGTCGGTCAAACCGCCCCCCTCGTAGTCCCAGTAGCCGCGGTGGGTTCCACCGAAACGGTGCGGGTGAAACGGTCTCAGCGGCGATGGTCCGCAGTACATGTCCCAGTCGAGACTATCCGGTATGGGCTGGGGCTGCGCATTCACCATCCCGCTCCACTCACGGACCTTTAGTCCGCCCCGCTTGACATGGACCGCCTTGCAGGGTTTGAACAGACCGCTCTTCATAATCTTGTGGGTCAGGATATCTCCCTTGTTCCTGCTCTTGTCGAACCGGCCGAATGTGCCAATCTGGAAGATACGGTTGTACCGTTTCTCAGCATCGGCAACCGCACGCCCTTCCGCGATGAACCGCGTCATCGGTTTTTCGCAAAGAACGTCTTTCCCGGCCTCCATCGCAGCTATCGAAATCAACGCGTGCCAGTGTGGCGGCGTCGCAATAGCCACTACATCGATGTCCTTGCGCTCCAATACGCGGCGAAAGTCCGTGTAGACCTTCTTGTTGTCGGCGTGTTTGAGAAACTTCACGTCGCATATCGCAAGCTTCTCGACGTCCGGACCAAGTCCCCCGAACGTACCGTTACCCCGGCCCCCGCAGCCTATCAGCGCGCCGCCAAACTTTTCGCTGGGCGGTGTTTGGCCCGAACCGCCCAGGACGTGCCTCGGCACTATCGTAAATGCCGCAGCAGCTCCAAGCGAGCCTTTCAGGAACTGACGACGCGTTACTCGTTTGACTTTTTGCATAACATGCTCTCCTTTCAACCCAACAAAGTACAAAACCAATAAGTTGTATCCTCTTTTCTATAAGCAAGTTAACCGAAAAAGACAATTCATTTCGTACCTTTACCATAACCAGAGAAATTTGTCAACATCCTTTTGGATTGACCGGAACGCGTTGGTATTATATTTATCTGTTATCCGGTGGCATAAGTGAGCGTATTTATCCGGAAAAATATGAGTTTATTTTTGCTTATATGCACAAATTGAAAGCAGTGGAGTCAGTTATGAAAAAAGATCTGAATCGCCGTGATTTCCTGGGATTAATAGGTAGTAGTATTGCCGCTCTAATGCTGCCGACATCTGCGGGAAGGTGCAGTACACGTAAAAAGCCGAACTTTATCCTTATCTTCGCCGACGACCTCGGCTACGGAGACATCTCCGGTTTCGGCCTGAAAAAGTCAACCTTCGAAACACCTAATCTCGACCGAATGGCTGCCGAGGGTACAAAGCTGACACACTTCTATGTCCCCACACCTTATTGTGCACCATCGCGGGCGACTATTTTGACCGGCAGATACCCCTTCCGAAACGGCGTCGTATTTAATCCCGCCCCCGATGCAGGCATAAACGATGTGGCTCTGCCCCACTCCGAGATTACCATTGCCGAAGCGCTCAGGGACGCTGGCTACTCCAGCATCTGCATCGGCAAGTGGCACCTTGGCCACACCCTCCAATACCTGCCCCGCAAACACGGCTTCGACGAGTACTATGGAATCCTCTACTCAAATGATATGCGACCGGTCCAGCTCATTGAAAACGAGAAAGTCGTCGAGTACCCCGTTATACAGGCGACCCTGACCAAACGCTACACACAGCGGGCGCTCGACTTCATCGAGCGATGCTCCAGCAAAAAACGCCCCTTCTTCCTCTACCTGCCGCACGCAATGCCCCACAAACCGCTGGCCGCCTCCGAAGATTTCTACACCCCCGAAACTCCCGATGACCTTTATGCCGATGTCATCCGGGAATTAGATTGGTCGGTTGGACAGATTCTGGAAAAGCTTAAAAAGCTCGGCCTTGATGATAATACGCTTGTTATATTCACCTCGGATAACGGCCCATGGTATGGCGGCAGTACAGGCGGCCTCCGAGGTATGAAGGGAAAAACCTGGGAGGGTGGCCTTCGAGTGCCGATGATTGCCCGTTGGCCGGGTAAAATCCCCGCCGGTATTGTCAATAACTCACTCGCAGGAACAATTGACGTATTCCCCACCATCCTAAAAGCCGCTGGCGTCAAAGTACCCGGCGACCGCATCATGGACGGCAAAGACATCTGGCCGCTGTTGACATCCGAAGATACCGATAGCCCCCACGAAGCACTTTTCGGGATGCAGGGAACAAACCTGATGACCGTCCGCAGCGGCAAGTGGAGGCTGCACGTCCGCTCACCGGGCCGACCGCCGAAACGCGGTAACGACTGGGTCGACCCGCGAGGCCCCGATGGTGTAACGATTGTCGCTCCATACGAACAGGCCCGCCCCAGTGCCTACCCGGGCATCATCGGCGGCGACGAACCAAAGAATATGATGCTGTTCGACATCGAAGCCGACCCCGCTGAGCAGCACGATGTCGGCAAGCAGTACCCGGAAGTTGTCAAGCGTCTCAAAGCCATCTACGATAAGACACTCGCGCAGGTACCCAAATTCAAACGCCCGACACAATTCAATGGCCTGCGACGCATCAAAGGAGGCTCCCTCAGTTACGATAACTAATCTTCGCCGAGCTTGTTATGATAGTCAAGGCTTAGGCTAATACTACTCGATATAAGTTATTTTCGCAGGTTTTGCTTATACCACTCGATTATAGCCTTTAATCCCTCCTCGAACGGCATCTTTGCCTCGAAGCCGAATAGCTTTTTCGCCCGCGATACATCCAGACGTCGTCTGGGCTGACCGTCCGGCTGCGAACTGTCCCAGCGAAGCTCGCCGCCAAATCCCGTTAGCTTGACAATCTTTTCAGCCAGTTCCTTAATCGTTATTTCGAAGCCCGCTCCGATATTGACCGGCTCGGCATCATTGTAGTGTTCCGTCGCCAGCAGAATGCCCTCAGCGGCATCAGCCACATAGATAAACTCGCGTGACACGTTCCCTGTCCCCCAGCAGTCAATATGGTCGGCACCGCTTTCAATGGCATCGACGCATTTCTTTATTAGCGCGGGTATCACGTGGCTGCTCGCAGGGTCAAAATTGTCACCGGGGCCGTATAGATTGACCGGCAGCAAAAATATCGAATTAAAACCATATTCTGCCCTGTATGATTGGGATTGGACCAGAAGCATCTTTTTAGCAAGCCCGTATGGTGCATTGGTCTCCTCTGGATATCCGTTCCAAAGGTCTTCTTCCATAAATGGTACCGGCGTAAATTTCGGATATGCACAAATTGTGCCGATAGCAACGAATTTTTCGATATCATGCAGCCGACCCTGCTCGATAAGCTGTACACCCATCATCAAATTCTTGTAGAAGAATTCGCCCGGGTGCTCACGGTTCGCGCCGATACCCCCAACCACCGCAGCAAGGTGAATGACAATATCCGGCTTCATATCCGAATACATCCGGACAATATCGTCCATCTGTACAAGGTCGTAGTCTTCAATCTTGGGCACAAGGATATTCTTACAGCCGCGTTTTTCCAGCCCGTCAATAACGTAGCTGCCTAAAAAACCCGCCCCGCCCGTAACTACAACTTGCCTGTTCTCAAAAAAACCGCTCATTATTCTTACCCTTCGTGCTCTTTAATTATCTTTTCACGCCTGGCGATTTCCATATCGGCATCCGTCATCATTCGCGCAAGTTCTTTAAAGCTCACCTTCGGCTCCCACCCAAGAACCTTTTTTGCCTTGCTCGCATCACCAAGCAGACAGTCAACTTCACTCGGCCGTAAGTACCGCTGGTCAATTTCAACAAACTTCTGCCACTCCAAATCAAGATGCCCGAAAACCTCGTCCAGAAATTCTCGTACCGAGTGGGTTTCGCCCGTTGCCACGACATAGTCGTCGCTCTTTTCCTGCTGCAGCATCAGCCACATCGTTTCGACGTAATCCCCCGCAAATCCCCAGTCGCGCTTGGCATCCAGGTTACCCAGGTAGAGCTTGTCCTGGAGGCCTAATTTAATTCGCGTTGCCGCCTGAGTAATTTTCCTGGTAACAAATGTCTCGCCTCGCCTCGGCGATTCGTGATTGAAAAGAATTCCATTGCACGCAAACAGCCCGTATGCTTCCCGATAATTCACCGTTTGCCAGTAACTGTAAACCTTCGCACAGCCGTATGGGCTTCGCGGATAAAACGGCGTCTTTTCTGTTTGTGGTGTCTCAGCCGCTTTACCATACATCTCGCTGCTGGAGGCCTGGTAAAACTTCGCCGGTTTTTCCATTCTTCGAATCGCCTCGAGCAGTCGAAGCGTCCCAAGCCCATCTGTATTTACCGTATAAATAGGCGTATCAAAGCTTACCCTGACGTGGCTTTGTGCACCTAAGTTATAAACCTCATCCGGCTTAATATCGTTCACAATCGTGGACAGATTACCGCCGTCGGTCAAATCACCGTAAACCAATCGAAGCTTCGGCTTCTCGTGCGGGTCCTTATATAAATGGTCAATCCTGCCTGTGTGAAAAGATGAGCTTCGACGCAGCACGCCCCAGACCTCGTAATCTTTTTTCAGCAGCAGTTCCGCAAGATATGAACCGTCCTGCCCCGTAATACCCGTAACCAATGCCTTCTTCATAATCTCACTCAGATTTATTAGCGTCTGTTTTTACTTAAAAAATCTTTTTTTGAATTTTACATTTTTACTTTTTCGCTCTCGATAATCGCATGCAGTGTCTCGGTCAGGCTCGTTTTGGGCTCCCAGCCGATTGTTTTTTTGATGCGTTCCAGGCTCGGCACGCGTCGCATCATGTCCTCCATAGGCATTCCATAAGCTTCTTCGTAAGGAACAAATTCCTTTTTACTTTTGCTGTCCGTCATTTCAGTAATTTTATCTGCAAGGCCCTCGATAGATATCTCTTCCGAAGAGCCGATATTATATACATTTCCTGCCGCTTGCTCGCAATTCATTAGTCCGATAACCGCATCAACAACGTCCTCTACATAGCAAAAGCACCTCTTTTGTTGCCCCGTGCCGTATATCGAAACCAGCTCACCTTTTAACGCCCATTGAACAAATCGTGGCACAACCATCCCGTATTGCCCGCTCTGCCTTGGCCCGACCGTGTTAAAGAACCTGCCAATCACCGCTCGCAGCCCATACTGTTGATGAAAAGCCAGCGCCAGAAACTCATCTATCGCCTTACTGCAGGCATAGGACCAGCGCGATACACGCGTACTGCCGAGAACAATATCGTCATCTTCCTGGAACGGGACCGCCTCGCTTTTGCCGTACACTTCGCTGCTTGAGGCAATAAAGACACTCTTATTGAGCTTATTGGCGGCATTCAGCACCACTTCCGTCCCGCTGATATTGGTTTCTATCGTGTGCACGGGCCTGTCCGCTATCAGCTTGACACCGACAGCCGCAGCCAGATGGAAGACAACATCGCTGCGTTCTACAAGAGTGTCCATTAACTCCGTATCGCGAATGTCTCCCTCTACAAAATTAAACTCGGCCTTGTTTTTGAAACTTTCAATATTTCCTAAGCTGCCCGTACTGAGATTATCAACGACAACTACATTGTTGCCGTCTGTCAGCAGCCGTTCTGCCAGATGCGAACCTATAAATCCCGCCCCGCCTGTTACCAATGTTTTCATGCAAAACCTGTCTATAATAACTTTTGTATTTGAAAAGAATAACAGATATGAATCAATTATCAATCACGATTAATCAATTCCTTCATCTATATACCGACCGGCATTATTCAATGCAAACGCACAAAAGCCGCAAGTCACCGCCCATAATATGAGCAGTATGTCTTATCGGTTTCCCAGACCGTAACGCAGTGCAGCCCCGCTTTGCCGAATTTACCCACCAGCTTACCCCACGCAAAAGCTGAAATATTTTCTATGGTCGGATTGGTCTTGGTGAACTCTCCAACGTCGACATTCAGGTTCTTATGGTCCAAAACCTTGATAAGCTCATCATCAACTATTTTTTCAAACTCACCTATGCTAAAATTATCCTCACCCTCAGGAGCCTTTATTGTAACTTCAACAACATAGTTATGCCCGTGCCCCGTAGGATTTGCACATTTACCGAAGACCTCGAAATTACGTTCGTCGGAAAACGCATCGTTCCAGAGCTTGTGTGTCGCTGCAAATTCGAACTTCTCACTAAAGTAAATCATTTGGCAATCCTTCGATTCTATCGTCACCTTCCTGAAAGGATTCAGCTTCAAACTCAATTGGCTTATCTTCGCTGCTCCGAACTTATCGGCTAATTGTCCCCAGGCCGACCTTAAAAGCCCGGCTATGCCGAACAGCCCGATATGTTGGCCCTGCCTGTAGCTTTCTCTTATTCGCTCGGAAAAAATCGGCACCACAAATTCCCGAACTCTCTCATCTATATCGGTTACATTAACAACAAATCCCGTACTCGGCTCTACCTCTCCGGCCACCTCCACGGACAATTCGAAAAATATGGATAATCCTTCACCGGCGGGCTTGGATGCAAATGAATTATAGCCGCAACTGTCCTTCGGCAAAAAAGGATTAATCGAAAACCGTACCTGCCTCCCCGCTTTATGTATAGTTAAAACCATCTGCCCATTTGCTAAATTTGAAATTTGACTTTTATCTGATTTCTTCTCTGCCCCTCCGCGGTTAATCTTTTTACTTCTGTATCAGGCTCATAACCTCGCTTCGCGTCTTCGGGTCTCTCTTGAATATCCCGCGAACCGCCGATGTCACCATCGTCGAGCCGGGCTTTTTTATCCCGCGGATGGTCATACAGCTGTGCGAAGCTTCAAGCACGACCGCAACGCCCTGTGTTTTCAGGTTATTCATTACAAAGTCAGCTATCTGGTATGTAAGCCTTTCCTGGGCCTGGAGTCGGCGGGCAAAGCAATCCACAATGCGGGCTAATTTGCTTATTCCCAGAATCGCTCCCGAAGGCAGGTACGCAACATGGGCCTTGCCGATAAACGGCATAAGATGGTGCTCGCAAATACTGTAAAAAGGTATGTTACGCAGAAGAACGATTTCGTCATAGTTCTCGGTAAAGACGCTGCGAAGATGCTCTTTTGGGTCTTCATGCATCCCTGCCAGAAGTTCTGCATACATCCGTGCAACCCGCTCAGGCGTTTCCTTTAAACCCTCACGCTCAGGATCTTCACCAACCGCCAGAAGTATTTCACTGACCGCTTTCTCAATCCTTTTGCTGTCTACACTCGTTTTGCCTTTATCATTCATATTCCTGCCTTCTTCCACAATTCACGCAAATTCATGGGGAACCCATTTTGCATTACATAGCAAAATGGGTTCCCTTGTCTCACTTTGATACCAGACTCATAAGATAACTCGTCAACAGCCGCACGCCGAATCCACTTGAGCCTTCCGCAGAGTATTCCGTGGCCTTCTCAAACAGCTCCACGCCGGCAATGTCCAGATGTGCCCATTTTTTATTACCGATAAACTGCCTCAAAAACGCTGCCGCCGTACACGCCCCGCCCCACTTGTTGCCGATGTTCTTCAAGTCTGCTATCTTACTCTTCATTTCCTTCGCATACTCATCTCCACTCGGCATAGGCCAGACCTTCTCACCGCTGTCCTCTGCCGCTCGCTGCAATTGTTTTATCAGTTTTTCATCATTGCCCATCAGACCCGCCATATAGTTGCCCAGCGCCACCTTGCACGCGCCGGTCAATGTTGCTATATCAATGATAACATCACAGTTTTCCTTATCGGCATAGTGAAGTGCGTCGCACATTATCATTCTCCCCTCGGCGTCGGTATTCTGGACCTCTACAGTTTTGCCGCTGAACGTCGTGATTATATCACCGGGCCGGTAGCTTGTCCCACTCGGCAGATTCTCCGCAGAGGGAATTAATCCGAGAACTCGAACCGGCAATCCCAGTTCCGCCACGGCTTTCAACGTGCATAACACCGCAATACCGCCCGTTTTGTCTAATTTCATCTGGTCCATATTGGGTGCCGGCTTGATACTTATCCCTCCGGAATCGAACGTTATTGCCTTGCCTACCAATCCAACCGTGGGCACTTTTGAGTTGACTCGACGGGATGGAGTATACTTCAACACTATTAGTCGCGGCTTATTTTGCGAACCGGACCCAACCGCAAGTATCCCCCCCATTCCTTTGGCGGCCAACTGCTTTTCGTCAAAAACCGTACAGCTCAGGTTTTTACAGCCGCCAGCAAGCTTTTTCGCAGCCGCTGCCAGCTTAACCGGATTTATCACGTTCGCCGGCCGATTCATCAAGGTCCTTGCATAGCTTTGCGCCTGTCCGATAATAACGCCGCTAATAATGCCTCTATTGAGCTTTCTTGTCTTTGCCGAGTCGGAATCTATCACCTCTACGCCGAGCCTCCCCAATCGCCCATCCTCGTTCTCGGTAACAAACTCGTCGTAGCGATAGCTTCCGAAATAGGTACCCTCAGCACAGGCCTGTCCCATCTTGGCCAGTTCAAACCGTCCCCCGAACGCCCTGTGCAGTGCCAAACTGATGGTCTCCGCTTTCATTGATACCGCCCTGTTAGCCGCATGGGCCGCCGCCTTGCGAATGGTATCCAGCGTCGCTTTTTTCCTTTCCCCTAATCCCACCAGCAGTACCCGTTTGGCGCCGATATTCGCATTGCCGTAAACAATCGCGCTCGTCCCATCTTTACCTTTGAAGTCGCCCAGCTTAATCAATCGCTCAATCGCACCGTCAAGTTTCTTGTTAAGCTCTGCGCTCACTTTGTCTAATCCTTTGGCGTCACTGAAGTGCCCTGTCGCAAGCAAATCCGTTTCGCATTTGTCGAAATCAACCGTTCGAGTCTTTAGTTCGACGTCAATAATATCTTTCATCTTTTCTGTCCTTTATTCCTTTGTTCTTGTTCTTGCACCTGCCTCGTCACTAACTAAGACTCGATCGCCTTCGCATAAGCATTCAGCAGCTTGCTAACCTCTTCAATTTGAGCCAGCAGCTTACGTCCTTCTCCATATCTCAGATCATCGGCAAGAATTAGATAATACCGGCACTCTTCTAAGGAACCTTGTGAATGATTCATAAACCTGACCTTATCGCGGGCAGTTCTTTTACTAAAACCCTCTGCTATATTCGCAGGTATCGACACCGCTGCTCGCCTCAACTGGGATGTCAGGCCGTAAATCTCATCTTTGGGAAAACCCTCGCTTAGTTTATAAATCGTCAACACAAGCTGATGCGCTTTTTGCCATACGGTTAAATCCAAAAAGCTCTTTGCGGGTTTTCTCTTCACGTCTTGCTTACTCCTTACTCCTTACTCCTTACTCCTTACTTCTTACTCCTTACTCCTTACTCCTTACTTCTTACTTCTTACTCCTTACTTCTTACTTCTTACTTCTTACTCCTTGCTTCTTACTCCTTACTTCTTACTTCTTACTTCTTGCTTCTTACTCCTTACTTCTTACTTCTTACTTCTTACTTCTTACTTCTTACTTCTTACTCCTTACTTCTTACTTCTTACTTCTTACTTCTTACTCCTTGCTCCTTACTCCTGTTCTTCGCTCTGTGATGAAGATAGCTTTCGATAAAGCCGTCGAGTTCACCGTCAAGTACTGCATCCACATTGCCTGTTTGAAAGTCCGTACGATGGTCTTTTACCATTTGGTAAGGCTGCAGGACATAGCTTCGTATCTGGTTTCCCCAGGCGATTTCGCCTTTCTTGCTGTAAAGTTTCGCCGTCTCGGCATCCCGTTTTTGCTGTTCGAGCATATAAAGTTTCGCCTTGAGCACCTTCATTGCCTGGGCCCTGTTTTTGTGCTGGCTTCGCTCATTTTGGCATTGTACCACGATGCCGGTCGGTTGGTGTGTAATTCTGACCGCCGAGCTTACTTTATTGACATGCTGCCCCCCTGCCCCGCTGGCACGATAAAAATCAATCCGTAAATCATCCTCGTTTATTTCTATATCGATTTCTTCATCGAATTCAGGCACACAATCCACAGCCGCAAAACTCGTGTGCCTTCGTTTTTGTGAATCGAACGGGCTTATTCTGACGAGCCGATGCACACCGTTTTCGCATGATAGTTTGCCGTATGCGAATGATCCGCTGACTTGTAATGTTATGGAACGAATTCCTGCCTCTTCTCCCGGCGTGATAGCGAGCTCACGAAACTTGTATTTGTTTTTTTCAAAGTATCGGCTGTACATTCTAAGCAGCATAGTTACCCAGTCACAGCTTTCTGTCCCCCCTGCCCCTGCGTGAATACTGAAAAAGCAGTTTTTGGCGTCTTCTGGTTTTGATAAAAGCCCCGTTAGCTCGATTTGTTCGCATCTTTTTACCAGGCTTGACAGGTCATCTTTTAATTGTATCAGCTCTTCCTTGTCTGACTCAGCCGCGGCTAATTCAAAAAGCTCTTTTAGGTCTGATGCCTCGTGTTGCAGTTCTTCAACTGGCTCAATAACCGATTTAAGTGCGCTTAGTTGGGAGACTACCGGCTGGGCAGATTCTTGATTGTCCCAGAATCCGGCAGAAGCCATCTTCTTTTCAAGTTCCCCAAGAGCGTTTTTTTTATTAGGCAAGTCAAAGCCAGTCCCGGATTTTTTCCACCCGGGCCGCCAGCTCTTTTATCGCTGCTCTTAATTCTGCTACTTCCATAAATACGTTCCCGTAAAAGGCAAGGTTATGGGTTGCTTATATCATATTAGTTAGATAAGTGCAATACGACATTATTGCAAGCTATATCGTAAAGTGCATGCCTATAATAAAATCACCAAAAAGACAAGTCGTTTTTCTTGGCAAATTAACGGCTCGAAATGACACGGTTTATTTTTGTAACAAAAAGACATTTGTTCAAATTCATCTAATTTTTGTGTGCTGTGTTGTGTAGGGTCTTCGTTTGTATATATCTCACTTGTCATAACGACCAATGGGCGGGTTTCAAGCTTTTCTTTTAGCATTATGTCGGTCGGCCAAGAGCTATATGTTTTGGCTGAGATTTAAAAAGCACATATTTTTTTTGCAAAGACAAACGATAGTGAAACAAAATTATGATTTCAAATCTTAATAAAGGATGGAAATTAGCTTCTATCTTTCATGTATGGTATATATCTAACTAACTTACATAAAATAGATAGTCTTTTTTCATTTTTTATATCGGTCAACGCACTGAAGGTTCTAACTCTAATTGTGTAGATGTCAGTAGAATATGCTTAATATATCTAAAATATTTTAAACGTTGGGAATTGAGATTTCATTTTAAACGTTCCACGTGAAACATGTTTGGAATGGCAGTATTTCTTAGATATAAGTGTTATAGCATAATAGTTACTTTTTTTCATTAAGATAGGGAATTGGTCTTCTGTTGAATGGCCTCCGTGTCATTATGAGAAATTCGATTCGTTCAAAATAAACAACGCGAAGAATCTCGCTGTTTCTGTGCGATAAAGAGATTCTTCAAAGTAATTCTGATATGAGGGTAAACAGAGTTACTAAATTTTTAAGTTGAATCGAGTTGATATTAAGAGACGTATATCAATTGTGATTAGTTAGTCCGCATATTTCATAAAATGCACGAAAATGAGGATTAATTTATTGCGCCATAAGCATTTACGTGTATAGTGGAAATTACACACTGTAATTTGCAGCAAAACCTGCCTCATGAGGCCAAATATTGTAACTTTTTTAATGACAAATATTTATATCTCTGTGTTCTCTGTGAACTCTGTGGCTTTGAAAAATTCGGGTTAGTATTATTTGTGACCAGGTAAAGATGAGAATATTTAGAATAGAATAAAAAATGATTTCCCATTACAATATTTAATAATGGCTTTATGTTGCGAAGATAATGTTTCACGTGAAACATTTGATTTTTAAAAATGTTTTATTCTTTCATTTTTATTGAATTTGTAGCAAAATGCCGAATTATTATTTAGTTCCTGTTGCGGAAACAGCATTTGTCATTCCTGCGGAAGCAGGAATCCAGTTTTTTTGGCGTAAATCCCTGATTTCGCAGGGGTGACATTGCCGGCTTCGGCTTTACGCAACAGAGACTATTTAGATTGTTTGCTAAATGTTAAATTAAATAATGGAGATGGAAAGGAATAATTATTGTTACTTAACAAAATGAAGGCCGTATTGTAAAGGAGTGCTGATATGGCAGTAAAAAAGAAGGAAAAACAAAAACATCTCGGTAGGGGGCTTGAGTCATTATTAGGTCCGATAACAGCAGTGCGTGAAGCGTATGCTAACCATCGTTTCTCTGAACAGGCCAAAGATGATAACTTCCCACCAGATAAAGAGTTACGGGAATCTCTGAAGGAAATAAGCATAGATTCTATATCGCCCAATCCATATCAGGCACGAACTGTCTGGGACCAACAGGAATTGGAAGAGCTATCTGAATCTATCAAGGCAAATGGTGTAATTCAGCCAATTATCGTCAGACCTGCAGCGGACGGATTCGAACTAATTGCCGGCGAACGAAGATACCGGGCGGCAAAATTAGCTTCGTTTACCACAATACCCGCATTAGTACGTCGGGCAACTGATCAGCAGTTACTCGAATTGGCATTGATTGAAAACATTCACAGAACTGACCTAAATCCTATTGAACGAGCAAAGTGCTATCAAAACTACATAAACACATTCTCTATAACGCAGGCTGAAGCTGCACAACGCCTCGGCGAAGACCGTTCCGTTATCGCTAACTACTTGAGACTACTCGACTTACCGGAAGTAATAAGGCAGATGTTAGCACAACGCCGGATTACAATGGGCCACGCACGTGCTATACTTGCCTTACCAACAGACGAGTTGAGGCGCAAGCTTGCACATCGGGCAATGGCTGGTAGGCTCAGCGTAAGGGAAGTAGAGAGATTGGTTCGTAGATATCTTACAGGCAAAAAGCAGGAAGGCACAAAACACGAAAAACAGCCTCATATAATAGACCTTGAAAAAAAGATTAGCTTACAGCTTGGAACAAATGTAGTTATTGAAACTCGCAGGAATGGTC
>Ga0307426_1001722_pt1 | contig 14103 bp, 20 predicted proteins | sample SalMarWE160340MG_FD_202165 | JGI IMG/M metagenome (GOLD analysis project Ga0307426, IMG submission 202165) | Salt marsh sediment microbial communities from the Plum Island Ecosystem LTER, Massachusetts, United States - WE1603-40 | ecosystem: Environmental > Aquatic > Marine > Intertidal zone >... | reverse complement strand
AACTAGGCGAGCAGTATGAGTACCTCTGAGGCGAAGCAGAGCAGAGACCCTCCTATGAGCATGTAGAGGTTTCCTGTGAAGGGAATCTTCTGGAACCTTTCCGCGATTATCCCGAGGAAGACCGCGAGGAGGGGCCAGACCGCAACCATGAGGGAGCTGAATGCGACGCTTCCAAGGCCAATCGCCCAGAAGTAAAGGGTGTATGCGATGAAGATGCTGAAGAGGCCGTGCCCTGCGAAGTAGAGGTATGACTTCCCTGGCATGTAGTCTTTCCTTTCCCATTTTCTCTTCCTGAAGATGGAATAGAGGAGGACGACCCCCGCCATTGTGAAGAACCCGAAGCTCAGGGAGTAGAATATCCCGCGTATTGGCTCTATGCCCCACGTGCCGAGCTTTATGAAAATCTCGCCGAATGCCCAGGCGAGCGGGATTGAAATCGCAAGGAGGATAGTCCCTATCCTCTGTCCCTCTGTCTTCCCAAGCCTCTTCCTGCTCATGCTGAAGGAGACTATCACCAGGCCCGCGACGAGGAGGACCATGCCCAGCAGGACGTTCAGGCTGAAGGCGAACGCCTCGCCAAGGATTGCGTAGGAGAGAAAGAGAACGAAGGGTATCTTGAGGTATAGGAAGGGCATCATGTTCTTTGCCGATATCTTCCCTATGGTGAAGTAATAGATTCCCGTTCCAATGGGGAAGGTGAGGAGGCCGGCAGCGAAGGAGAAGATTGCCTGCTCCAGCGGGATTATCCCTATCCTGCCCGTGGAGAAGAAGAGTAAGAAATACCCGACACCGAGGCTTATCATGAGGGCCTTTGCAATCTTGAAGCGGGTGTCTGCTTCCCCCATACCCTTCTGTATGAGCGGTGCTGATATTGCCCACGAGAATATGGCGGATACAATGAAAACGTAGTAGAGCTCCATGCTATTATTTTGCCACGGCCCAATAAATGCCTTCGAAAAACTAATTTCTATGTGTTGCTCCCCCGCTTGCATAAGCGGTGATAGTAATTTATAAACACGAAAACAATATTAATCAATATATTGCGTGATTCTATGGTAGAGATTCCAAGACCGAGGAGGGAAGCGATGCCTCCTGCACCGAGGCCGTCGAACGACCTTCCGCCGCCAGCACCACCGTCGGGTGCAAGGATGTATTCTGCAGAAAGGAGGATGGCACCGGCACCTTCAAGGATGTTACCAACAAGGGCGCCTGCCCCAGCACCTGCAAGGATGGCTGAAAGGCTTCCGATGACACCGAGAGCCCCTTCGAGGCCTTCGGCGCCACTGAGGAGCGAAACCGCGAGGGACATAGAGGATAGCGCCGGTTCACCGCCGGTCTTCATAAAGTTGGACAAGTACACGGACATAGTCAAGCATCTCCAGAAGCTCAAGGGATACTCCCTTAGCCTTAGGGATGCGCTCGACGCGCTTTCTGACATAGAGAAGGAAATCAACACAGGGATAACCATTGCGCACAGGGCGCTGGACGATTTCAACACGATAATATCGGTCCTGGATTCCAAGATAACCAAGGCTGACAGCACATCGGACATAGACATAGACTCCTCTGAGGACGTTGACGAGTACGTCAAGGGAATCTATGAGCAGATGGAGAAGATAAAGGCCGAGCTCAGGTCAGTCGAGAAGTGAGCCAGCCATTAATTCTGAAAAAATTGACCACAACATAGTAGCTAATACAAACCTTTATAAACCTTTGTTTCAAGAATTAGTGAGTGATATCATGCCAGCAGCACAGACAGCGCAGGTAATGGAATACAAGAACCTTGCAGAGATGCCGCCCGTGGAAGTCTGGACACCGAAAGGCAGCTATACTGCTCCGAGGCGCATTGACAGGGAAGAGATGCCAACCAACACAACCTACATCCAGGTAGCCCTTGAGGCAAATAACAGAAAGCCGAGGCAGAGAATCCTGACATCCGGGGAATGGTACCAGATAAGGGAGATGCTACATGAAACAGACCCCAAACTGGAAGAAAGCATGATTAACGGCAATTACGAAAGGAATTCAACGTTCCTTGACTTCACCCACGGAAAGAGAAAAAAGAATTATTATGATGGCCTCCTAATACAGGTTCCGGAGATGGACGAGGAGGGGAACATCCTGACAGACAGGGGGATACTGAAATTCGACAAGGAAGGCAACCCCGTTCCAGAGAGCGGGATAATAAAGGCAAAACACGTCTTTGAGATGGCCTTGCCGCTTGAATCAGGATATGTAAAGGAAATGCACACGAGGTTCAGCCCATTTAGGGACACCATATACGGGATGAAGGACTCGGAGAAAACCCTCCCCGATTACGCTTTTGTTTCCATAACCTCCGAGGGGGTGAGGAACCTGCTCCGTGGCTACGGGGGCTGGCATTACCGCGAGGACGGGCGTGTCGGCGTCAATGGCCTCTGGGGGCCTCTCGACCCGGGTGGGAATGTGGCCGCCCGCGCCGCAGCGGATGCCAGTCTAAAATACGAGCTGGACGTCACTGATTTTGAGGCAGCAATCAGAACGCTGAGAAGCATGAAAAGCACCCCATTGTCAGAGGTGCAGTCGAAACTGAAGGAACTGGAGGGAATCCTCTCTAGGGCAACCGCGAGAGAGGAAGACATATAAGCAGCAGCAACCCAATAAATAAAATGATTGATGGCCTTCAGAATGTGCAGATTTCTTTTCCTGTTCTTAACAACCCCCCGCTTCATTGTCCCGGTGATGAGCTGGCTACATGCCTTTCTATAGCGCGCACAGAATCAGAATATATTGCACCAACTCCTGCTTCAGTATCTGCTGTGAGTAGGAGAGGCTGTGCGCCATGAAATACAGCAGCGATAGCTGGTAGTTGTAGGGCGCAACGAAATCTAAAGCTGCAGTGTGCCGACCGGCATTTGGTAGAAAGGCTACAGAAACCTGCTCCGTGGCAACTGGAACTGGCATAACCGCGAGAACAGGCGTGTCAACGTCAACAAGCCATACCTTGGCGTAAATGGCAACTGGAGGCCTCTCAACCCGAAACCCGGAAGATTCCGGGCGGGACTGGGAATGTGGCCGCCCGAATAGCTGAGCGAGCCGGGACTCCATGAAAACGCACAAGAATCTTTACGGAAAACTGTGCTCTACTGAAAACCTCAACAAGGCCTTCATGAAGGCGAGAAAGAGCAAAGGAAATAGGGCATATGTAAAGGAATTTGAGTCGTGCCTTGAGAGCAACCTACTGCAACTGAAGAAGGAGCTGGAAACCCTGACATATGTTCCAAAACCCCTGAAGACGTTCGTGATAAGGGACCCTAAAACCAGGGTAATATCCACCTCGCATTTCAGGGACAGGATAGTCCACCACGCCTTATGCAACATCATAGAGCCGATATTTGACAGAACGTTCATTCACGACTCATATGCAAGCAGGAAGGGAAAGGGCACGAATAAGGCCATTGAAAGGTTTGACTGCTTCAAGAGGAAAGTGACGCAGAGCGGCAGGAACGTGAACAGAGCGAGATATGGCGGCATGGTCGTTGGTTATATACTGAAGGCGGACATAAGACATTATTTCGCTTCTGTTGACCATGAGGTAATGATGGCAGCAATAAGGAAGAGGATTGCGGACAAGAAAGTCCTGTGGCTGACAGGGAGAATATTGGACAACCACGACTCAAGAACACCCAATAAAGGGATGCCAATAGGAAACCTGACAAGCCAGATATTCGCCAACATATACCTTAACGGGCTCGATTGTTTCGTGAAGCATGAACTGAGGGCAAGACATTACATAAGATACCTGGATGATTTCGTGATTTTTGACAAAAGCAAAGAAAAACTGGAGGAATATAGAGAAAGGATAGAGCAATTCCTAAAAACGATAAGGCTGGAGCTTCACCCGGAGAAGTCCAATGTAATCCCCCTTCGCAGGGGCATCAGTTTCCTGGGTTTCAGGATTTTCTATCATCACAAGCTCCTGAAGAAGAGCAACATGAAGCTGTTCAGGAAGAAGATGTATGAACTGGAGAAATCCTACAGAAAGGGGGAAATTTCAGAAGATGTTTTATGGGAGAAGATTAACGGATGGATAGAATACGCAAGGCACGGCAATACACACAAATTGAGGTTGAGGATGACAAATAATCTGGTAATCCGGCTGCCTAATTTAAATACCCCTTTGAAATAATACTTAGCCCTGCGGGGGTTCCCGAGTGAACCTTTTGGAAAAAGGTTCAAGCCAAAAGGAGGCTTACGCCTTCCAAAGACAATAGGTTCAGGGAATGGTCAAAGGGGCAGGACTCAAGATTACCAATCTTAAGATTTGAGGCTTTTGCCGTTGATAGGAAATCCTGTGGCTTAGTGCCTTCGCCGGTTCGAATGAACCCTTTAGGACATGTAAACGCCCTAAAGCGTTCGCGGAAACACCGCTTCCGCGGTAATAACTGCGAACTGGGTTCAGAGAATCCGGTCCCCCGCATATAACCTTTTACGAGAGGCTGCTGCCTTCTGCAAAACGTTAGCGAAAACACGCAAATTTTACAAAGGCGTGTACTGAAAAAAACTGAAGCCTTTTAAAACTTATTGAAAACTAGTTCTGTGATATCATGAAGAGGCTCGTTATCATCTCAATAACAGACCATGAAAAAGGAAATGGTTATGTTGAAGAGGTGAATGAAAGGCTTGATGAGTATGGGGTAGAGGGGATGGTTCTCGCGCTGGAGGCACTGAAATCTTACAGGAGACGGGACGGTATATGGAAGCATGCAAAGGGAATGGGAATGAGCGTCATTCCAATTGATTCAAGGCTTGCCAGGGACATTGTTGACCCCTGGCTTAAAGAGGAAGAAATGTATAGGTATGCATGCACGGGAATCCCGGAGGTCAGGGCCATGAAAGAACAGGGAATTTATGAAGAGGTCATGAAAGAGCAGAGGATGAATAAAGCAAAACATGAATACATAATGTGCGACCTGAGGAACAGGAGCATGGTCAGAAGGGTGATGAAGGAAGAGCCTGACATTATAGTCTGCGGGGCATTCCATGCAGATGCAATCGCTAAGGAAATTCCGGCAGAGGAGTTTATTCAGATAGGGGAATATACGGGGGCAATGAGGTACTATGACCGGGAAGTCCGCGAGAGGATAGACTGGATGCTTAAGGAAAGGGCAAGGATTAGGGAAGAAAACATAGATGCGCACGGAAAACCATAAAAAGCTTACATACAATCCCTTTCATGGACACCCTCGCTGCCGAAGAAAGGATTTTGTACAGGAGTTCCAACGACCCGGCAGGAAACAGGACAGTTGATTTTCAATACGCGCTCTTCAATCCCGACACGGGTGACAATGGGTTATGGGTTCCTGTGCGCAAGCCAACCCTTCCGGGTGAGGTATACAGGGACATGGCAAAGATGACATATGGTGAGTCTGCTTTCCATACGCTGAGGCCATGGTTCACTGAAAAGGAGATTTCTTCCAGAGACCTGAGAAGGATGGCAGAAGAGACATATTACTGGAACATTCCAATAAAGAGTGTTGGAAACAATTATGTTGCCGACCATGGCGTGTGCCCTTCATTGTCCTTTAAGGACGGAGGGACATTCGGCAACACGATGTTTGTGATTCATTTCACACCAGAAGGTTATATAGTAATCTGCCTGGATTCCACTTCAGGAGACACGGGGCCATCAAACGCAATGGGCCTGCACAACAAAGGAATACCTGTTTTCACAACCTTCCCTGTTGAAAACATAACAGACCTCCAGAGGAGGCAGATGACAACATTGTATGATAATATCTATCCTATAGGGATAGAATCAGATTTTGATGCATGCCAGGACCTCAGGGATTATCTCATGGAAGAGTTTGCAAAAGACCCTGTAACCAAGAACATACGCACGATTACAGGAAACTCAAAAAGCATAGGCAGATTCCTTTCTATGCTGACATTCTGGGACCACCTTTCATCAAGGCTTTCATACGAAACAGGTTCAGAGAAGGTAAACGTATATCCCGGGATAGGCAACGGCTCCCATTTCACTTCAGCCTTATATTCAAGGGCCGTGGGCGCTCCAATAGGAATGGTATGCCCAATTTCAAATGAGAACAAGGTCATCCCAACATACTTTGAAACAGGAGAGTATAAGATAATGAAATCAGTAAAGACCATTTCCCAAGGTCGTGAAAAGGGTTCTTGGTATAGAACCAGAACTCCCTGATGGATACAAAGACTTTTACGAGAAGAAAGAAAGATACGAAGTCATGGGACCGGATGATGTAAAGAAAGCCAAGGAATTCATTATGGGCATCATTGGCATATGAAACCCCCGCAGATTCTCATAAGCTGATTAACGCTTATAAAGCCCCTTGCTTATTATTTTTTGTCCTGAAAAGGTAACTTTGCATGTTGCTTCCCGGCTTGCGACTGAGAACATATAACAGGCGTGAGCGTCCGTAAGCCGAGCGAAACATATTTAAATGCAAACATGACTATTGTATTAATCAAAACCGAGCAGGTTCAGATGAAAGTGAGAGCCAAGCACCAGGAACTGAAAGGGCTCATCCAGACCCTCCATAAGAAGGGTGTGGAGGAAGGCGCCCCGATATGGTCAGCTGTATCAAGGGGGCTTAACAGGCCCAACAGGAAGGCCTATGAAGTGAACCTGCACAGGCTTGACAAATACGCGAAGAAGAACGACAGGATTGTCGTTCCGGGCGCGGTCCTTGGTTCTGGAGAGGTAACGAAGCCGCTTACTGTCGCCGCTCTCAAGTTCTCCTCCGGGGCAGAGAGGAAGATAATGAAGGCAGGCGGCAAGACCATGGGTATAGAGGAACTCGTGAGCGAGAACCCCAAGGGCAAAGGGGTAAGGATAATGGGATGATATGGACGAGATGATAGTCAATGCTGACAACCAGGTTGCAGGAAGGATGGCATCCAGGATTGCCAAGGAGCTCCTGAGAGGGAGCAGGGTCCACGTGATAAACGCGGAAAAGGCAGTCATAACCGGAAACCCGGAGCACATCCTAAAGGTGTTCAGGGAGAAGGTTGAAAGGGGAGACCCCTACCACGGGCCTTTCTATCCGAGGAGGCCCGACGCAATCGTTAAGAGGATGGTGAGGGGCATGCTTCCGAAGAACCCCAGGGGAAGGGAAGCCCTTAAGGGACTCAGGGTCTATATCTCCGTTCCCAACGAGCTTGCAGAGAGGGAGCACCTCTCATTCGAGAAGACCATGAATACCTCAGCAGGTAAGGTCACCCCGCTTGCAAGGCTTTCAGAGAGGCTAGGAGCTAAGAGAACATGGCAGTGAAACCAGCGTACGAGAAGAAGCAGGAAGGAAGGAAACAGGTAGCTGACGTTCCGAAGGAGCCGAAAATCCACAAACCAGTAAAGGCCAGGAAGCCCAAAGCGGTCCGGGAAAAGCGAGCAGAGAATGCGGAAACAAAGAAGAGCCCGGGAAAGAAGGGCCCAGGAAAACAGGGCGAAGGGAAGGAGTCAAAGGCAGTCTTCACCACGGGAAAGAGGAAGAAGGCGGTTGCCAGGGCAAAGTTCGTGGCAGGAAAGGGTTCTGTAAAGGTCAACGGGAAGCCGATAGAGCTTTATGATTCAGAGATGCTTCGCCTCAGGATGATGGAGCCTCTTATATTGGCGGGTGATGCTGCAAAGTCTTATGATATCAGGGTAAACGTGAGGGGAGGGGGCCCTATGGGACAGGCGGATGCTGCAAGGCAGGCGATAGCGAGAGGGTTGGTAGAGCTCGTCGGTGGAAACCTGAATCAGGTGTTCATGTCATATGACAGGAACCTTCTGGTCTTTGACCCCAGGAGGACAGAGCCGCACAAGCCCCCGAGGTCTTCACAGGGACCGAGGAGATACAAGCAGAGGAGCAAGAGGTAAATTATGGAATTCGCAAGGATAAAGCTGGCTGGAAGGAGCCCGGAAGAGCTCAAGTCGATAACAGACCAGGTCATGGAAATTGCAAAGAAGTATGGGGCTTCCGTACGCGGTCCGATCCCCCTGCCGACCAAGAAGCTGAGGGTCCAGACGCTCAAGACTCCCTGCGGTGACGGGACAGGACACGGAAACGCGACCTGGGACAGGTGGGAGATGAGAATCCACCGGAGGATCATTGACATAGGTTCCAATGAGAGGGCGCTGAGGCACGTCGTGAGGATACCAATCCCAGAGGGCGTGAAGATAGACATAGAGCTGAAAGAGAAGTACGAGCACAAGTAAATTCTTACCGTTTTCGCTAACCTTTTGCGGATGTGGAAACTCCTGTAAAAGGTTAATACGAGCACAAGTGACGGATTCAAATCGTCAATCGTATAACCTATTCTTTTATAAGGTTTTGCAACATAATTATATACAGGTAATCATGAAAGCTTCAGTCATCACTACCAGGGCTTGGCATATGCTCAATGTAGCGGTAACAGGAGCTTATTACTGTACATTCTCAATCGCAGGAAAGCCTGCACAGTGATTGGGGATGATTCCTTCTTGGTGGATGACCCGTATATACTCCTGCTCGATTCATAACAGCAACCAACTACATGGCATTCTAGAGATGCCTAAATCCCGATAGGGATTTGCCCGAAAGGGCATAAAATTGTTCGAGGGCTCTGGACCAGATCCAAGCCTTAGGAGCGTTATCCTTTAAATGCACGGCACCCCCAACGTCTGACGTCGGAAGAAATCCGTGAATCTGGAATCTGCGTTCCAGGGCCCCCGGAGAATATTTTATTCTGATTTCTCAATCTTCCTGCTCATGTTCTGGATATCGAGCGCTATCTCGTTCATCTTCTCTATCACAGAAAGCATCTGCTTCTCGACCTCTTTGTAGGAATCATCCATGATCTTCGTCATCTCCCCTATGTGGCCCTTTACAGAGGTCTTGTCCTTGCCGAGCATGATGCCCGAACCCAGGTCTGCTATCAGTTCCCCTGTCGTATGGCCCTTGGTGTATATGCCGCTCCCCAGAGGTATCATGACCTCTCCCTGCTTCGGCTTTATGTTTTCAATGGCATCTTTCGTGCTGTTAAGCTCGAGCAGCCTCTGCTCTATCAGCATCAGCTGCTGCTTGAGGGACTCGCCCTGCCTCTCGAGGAGCTGGTAGAGGATGAGCTTCTGCTGGATGTCCTCTTCTGTGACTGGTTTCTCGTTGTCTTCCTTTACCTTGACGGTAATCTCTTCTTCTCCCATGGACACTCCTTTGTTTCAGGTGTTTATAAAATTATCATCCTTAATCCTCGCGACTTATACGCTGCATGACACTGCAATGCCTCATACCTTCGGTATAAGGCTGTCTATTTTATAGCGTTAATATGCTTTCAATATTTTGCATGTTGCTTCTCAGCTTGTCGGGCCCAGGAGCAACATAACCAATGCTGGGTACGAAAGTCTGTAAGCTGAGTCAGAGCATCTTCAGCTCTCCTGTGACCTCGTCTATCCTGTCCTCTGCGTCAGGCCCTATGCCCAGGGCGGTGACCGTGCCCGGGGCGAGTTCCGTCCTGCCCGCATCCCTTATCAGCGCGCAGGGCAGGCCCAGCTTGTGCAGAGTGATCATGGTTTTCAGGTCAGGGACCTCTACAACGACCTTCTTCGAGCCGTCGTTCTTCCACTCCCCCCTCTGGGAGGGGTTTGCTCTCTCGAACGAGTCCAGTGATGCGTGCGCCACCTGGGCAGCGAGCTTTCCCTTGCTCAGCTTCAGGTCCCTCCTAACGGCAATCACTTGTTTATATTCCACCATCTCGCCTTCCTGTTGTTTACGGAGCCGCACCCCTCCGGGGCACGGCCACTTAGTTTTCGCCTTCCTGTTGTTTACGGAGCCGGCTTTGTTAAATTAGAGTTAGCCGGCAGCCTGTATATTGCCTCGCAATCTATCTATATAGTTGGGTCTGAGTGGTTAAAAAAGAGAAATAGATAAAAATAAAGAAATGGGCATTGTCCTTACAAGAAACCTACAGGGAGGCCGTGACCTAAGTCACGGTTCCTGTGACAGTTCCCGTTTCCGTGTGGTCGAACCCGCCTGAGTTGTAGAGGATAGACACGTCAACAGAGTAGGAAGTTCCTGACGTTGGTGTACCAAGGTCAAGACCCGTCGTTGCCGGAAGTGCTGAGGATGTTGAACCAGGTCCCATCTGCAGGTATGTGGCCCCACCATCGGTTGAGGTATTCCAGGTATCCGTGTTGGTCCCCATCGTTACGGTTACGGTGTAGACTGTTATCTGGTTTGCGAGGTTGTTCTTTATTATTATGCTGAAGTTTCCGTCGCTTGCCAGGTCCCAGTCAGTGGGTGCGCCGAGCGTTGTGAACCCTGTCGGTATCCTTCCCGTGTAAGTGGCCGGGTTGAATATTCCCAGCGCATAGAGCGCTGCCGCCACTATTATCACGATCAGAATTGCCCATCCATATGTCATTAGATATTCCATTGCTGATTGTGCTTTCTTCATGGACATCGTTTTATAATTATCAGAGGTTGTTTATAAAGGCGCTTTAACGTTGCATGGCTCGATTTCAAAACAGGTTCAGCGTCATTGCGAACCACATTATTACGGTCACGGCAGAGCCCCAGCCGAAGAAACTTATGGCAGGCGGCTTTTCCCCGCTGTAGTATTCCCACATCTTCAGCCTCGTCCCTATGCTTTCTATTATGAATCCGGCAGCTCCGGCCACGAGATAGACAATCAGGTAGTAGCTTATCCCATTGAGCAGCAGGTAATAAAGCACTATCGATGCCCCGGAAGTGTTGAGTATGATGCTGAATATCGTGAAATTCCTCTTCCCCGTGCTCTTCCTGCAGAAAGCATGCTCCAGTGCCCTCATGATTAATTTTTATCATGGCTCCCTTAATAATGGGCCTCAACGTCCCGGAAGCAAGCTTTTTATTCCGAAAAGCTTATATATAATAGATTTCCAATAACACTTAACTGTTGAAAGGTGTTAAGAGGGCCGCAATGTCTTCTGTTGTTATATCAGGAGCGGCCCGTGATAAGGAGGAACGATTATGGCTCAACCGATACCGCAGAACTATATGGCATATGACAGGACCATCGTTGTCTTTTCACCGGACGGAAGGCTGCTTCAGGTGGAGTATGCAAGGCAGATGGTGAAGAACGGGAGCACATCGATAGGCATCAGGATAAAGGACGGTGTGATTCTGGGCGCCATGAAGGGTCACATGCCCCTTGCTGTTGAGGAATCCCACAAGAAGATATGGGAGATAGATAACAGCGTGGCTGCGGTTAGTGCCGGCTCGCTTGCGGATGCAAGAAGTCTGATAGACATGGCCAGGGTTAAGGCACAGGTCAACATGATAACTTATGGTGAACCGATATCAATAAGCTCAATAACAAAGTACATATCAGACAGGAAGCATCTCGTGACGCAGTATGCCGGTGTCAGGCCATACGGCGTTGGCCTTCTCATAGGAGGAGCTGACAAGACAGGCCCCAAGCTGTTTGAGACAGAGCCTTCAGGCACGATGATAGAGTGGAAGGCGCAGGCAATAGGAAGGGGAGCTGACAAGGCCAAGAAGGTCCTTAACACTTCCTACAAAGACGGCATGGACCTGAAGGCAGGTGTTCAGCTTCTTGTCAAGGCAATGAAGGCAGGTGAGAAGAGCGTCAGTCTTGATAACATAGACGCCGTCTTCATTAAGAAGGGCCTGCTGGAGAAGGTAACTTTGAAGGCCACGAAGAAATAAATTAGGTGATATCATGATTTCTCTTGAAGAAGCGGTAGTGGCAAGGATTACGAGGGAACACTCTCATTTTGAGATTCTCGTGGACCCAGACCTTGCTATGGAAATGAAGAAAGGCGGGAAAGTCCCTATAGAGGACGTCCTTGCCGCAAGAGAGATTTTCAAGGATTCAAAAAAAGGAGAGAGAGCATCAGAGGAAGAACTTAAGGAGCACTTCCACACCACCAAGCCTCTTGAGGTCGCTGAATTCATAATAAGGCACGGAGAGATCCAGCTGACCACAGAGCAGAGAAGGAAGATGATTGATGAGAAGAAGAGGAAGATTGCGGACATAATCTCGAGGAACGGGATAGACCCCAAGACAAACATGCCCCATCCGCAGCAGAGGATTCTCAATGCAATGGAAGAGGCCCACGTTCGCCTGGACATCAACAGGAGAGCAGAGGACCATATAGAGGAGGTTTTATCCAGGATACAGGAAATCCTTCCGATAAGCATGGAGAGGGTGGAAGTGGCGATAAGGATTCCCGTGGAGTTCGCCGGCAAGGCGAGCTCTGTCGTGAGGGAGATGACGAAGATAAAGAGCGAGGAATGGAAGTCAGATGCATGGATAGCCGTCATGGAGATGCCCGCAGGGATGCAGGCAGAGATGCTTGACAGGCTGAATTCGCTGACCCACGGAAAGGTGGAATCCAGGATAGTGAAAAAGGTTCTGTAAAGATGCTAAAAGGAGTGATTACATGACAGATATGTTGAAGAACGACAGGGACGTTGTCGTCCCAGGAGACGAGATAATAAACAGCATGGACTACCTTCCCGGAAAGAACTCTTTCAGGAAGGGGAACTCGATATATTCCAAGAGGGTTGGTCTTGTAAGCATGCACGGGAGGGTTATATCCGTTATTCCCCTGTCCGGTGTTTACATACCAAAGGTCGGTGACATGGTCATAGGAAAGGTGAGCGAGATCCAGTCGAGCGGCTGGATAGCTGACATAAAATCCACTGACAGGGCATATCTCCCGGTTTCAGGAATCAGGGAATTCGTGGACACGGGAAAGACCGACATGTCAAAGATATACGCGGTCGGTGACATAATATATGCCAAGATAAACGTTGCAAACCAGAGCAGCCTGCAGCTTTCAATGATGGACCCCAGAACAAGGAAGTTCAATTCAGGAAGGATAATGCCGATAAGCCCGGCAAAGGTCCCGAGGCTTATAGGAAAAGAGGGCTCGATGATAAACCTAATCAAGAACAAGACCAACTGCAGGATAAATGTCGGCCAGAACGGCCTGGTCTGGTTCGAGGGAGATAAGGAGAATCTCGTGACAGAGTCCATAAGGATTATAGAAAGGGATGCGATATACGAGGGCCTGACAGACCGGATTTCAGAGCTCCTCGAAAAGGCATAAGGAGATGATGAAATGAAAAGAAAGGATGACAGGAAACCCGGTGAACTCAGACCTATTGTTGCAAGGGTAGGAGTGATACCCAGGGCAGACGGCTCGGCATTGTTCTCGATGGGCAGGACAACCGCGATAGCTGCGGTATACGGCCCGAGGGAGATGCATCCCAAGAGGATGCAGTCAGCTGACAGCGCTGTCCTGAAGACGATATACAGCATGGCGCCCTTCTCGACTTCGGAGAGGGTGAGGCCAGGCCCTTCAAGGAGGAGCCATGAGATATGCAAGGTCACGAGGCAGGCCCTAGAGCCCGCAGTCTTCCTCAAGGAGTTCCCGAAGGCAGGCATATACCTGTTCATAAACATAATAGAGGCCGATGCCGGAACGAGGACAGCAGGGATAAACGCTGCCAGCCTGGCGCTGGCCGATGCAGGTATTCCAATGAGGGACCTCGTAACTGCAGCCGCCGCCGGGAAGGTAGGGAACGATTACTTCCTTGACCTTGAGGGGAAGGAAGAGGATGAGACCAAGTGCGACCTTCCAATCGCGTACATGCACAACGAGAAGAAGATAACCCTGATGCAGATGGATGGTGACATCTCACCAAAGGATGCGAGGGGCGTGATTGATGCGGCAATAAAGGGATGCGAGGTGATATACGACATCCAGAAGAAGGCCCTCATGGAGAAATGGGGATACAAGAAGCCCCATGCCGCGGAAAAGAAAGAGCCTGCGGAAACAGGCGAAAAGGCAAAGCAGGCAAAGGAAAAGCCGGCCGAGAAGAAGGTTGAACCAAAGAAGGCCGAGCAAAAGAAACCTGCCCCGAAGAAATCAACCAAGAAAGAGGTGAAAAAATGATAGTCCAGAAAGAGCATTACAGGAATCTCATGCTCAATGGCATGAGGGTGGACGGAAGGAAGCCTGATGAGTTCAGGAAGATAGACGTTGAGATAAATCCCATATACAAGGCAGAGGGCTCTGCAAGGGTAAGGATAGGAGAGACAGACGTAATAGCAGGG
>Ga0307426_1001720_pt1 | contig 14109 bp, 13 predicted proteins | sample SalMarWE160340MG_FD_202165 | JGI IMG/M metagenome (GOLD analysis project Ga0307426, IMG submission 202165) | Salt marsh sediment microbial communities from the Plum Island Ecosystem LTER, Massachusetts, United States - WE1603-40 | ecosystem: Environmental > Aquatic > Marine > Intertidal zone >... | reverse complement strand
AGTAATCGGAGGTTGGATTGGATGTGGAGGTAGAGGTGGAATAGGTACTCCGTTCTATGGAAGCCTCAAAGATCATATCATGGCATTATCTGTTATCGGAGGAGATGGTTCATTAGAAGTCCTGGAAGGCGAGGATATCAATCTCTTTCTCAATTCATATGGTATACTGGGTGTTGTTTTTGAGGTTAAATTAAAGATTCACGAGATTGTTCATGAGTACAAATCATTTAGCTACGGATTTAGAACAATCGAAGGACTCTGTAATGCATTGACAGAAATCACAACACTTGAAGCAAGACCAGTTTATCTAAAAATTGCAGATGACGAGTTGCAGAAATACAGCAATCCACTTGAGATTGGTAAATATGTTCTATCAGTGACCTATATCGATGTACCCTCAGTCCCGCTTGAAGACTTGAAGTCAATTACTGGTAAACACGATGGAGTGTACATCAACGAAGAATTTTCAGAGAAGGAATGGGATCTGAGGTATGATGCGGAATTCAATCCAAAAGAACATACGGAAACTCTAATGTTCCAAGAATTCTGGATGCCTATTGAAAAGGTGCATGAAATGCTTTCAGCATTTGAGAAATATCGCAGATCACACAAGATTCCTGCTTTATGGTTTGGGATGCTTGGCACTCAAAATGAAATGAGACTCGAACTCATGGTAATGATAGATGCAGCACAATATCTCAAGTTCATTTCAAGCAAAGGAATCTTGCACAAGATGATGAAGAAGGCGATCAAAATAGGAGGCGCACCATATACGATCGGACTTCAGAATTCAATCTACATGTCTCGCGCATATCCAAACCGGATGGCAGAAATGCAAAAAGCAAAGGAGAAATGGGACCCTAGTGGAATCATGAATCCGGATAGAGTTACGAGTTGTTTGACATCATATAGGAGAATAGATGTCCTATTCTTGCTTGCCACCGCTTTTCGGCGGTTGTCAAAATATGTGGGAGAGTGAGATTTTACAATGAATATCGATAATCTTTCAGAAATTCTAAAAAATTGTGGTTCATGTAATTATTGCAGGGACACTTGTCCAATGTTTATAGAGTTAAAATCAGAGCTTGATAGCCCTGGAGGAAAACTCAGAGCATTAAGGGCATATGCCACTAAGATGCGGGACCCTCCAGCAGCTCTCCTAGAGAAACTCTATTGTGCAGACTGCCGAAGATGTGAAGCAATCTGTCCAGCTGGAGTTCCAGTTACAGACATCTGGCACGATGCAAAGGCGCAACTCCTAAAAACTGGAGGAGAGATGTCAGAGTCACTAACAAAGGTGCTTGAGTGGTTAGAAAAAGAAGGAACACCATTCGTCGGATTTGAAGCCGATGAGCGAGGTGTATGGGCCGAAGATCTCGAGCTTCCAGAAGAATCAAACACAGCGATTTTCTCTGGTTGCATGGGGAGTTTCTGGTACCCCGACCAACCTGAGACAATAGTTGATATGTTACATAAATTGAATGTGAATGCAGGATATGTTCCCAGCGAAGTTTGTTGTGGTCTTTTCAATTATTGGGCTGGTGACGATAAGGGCTTTGAAAAGATTGTCCGTAAGAATTACGAGATGTTTAAGAAAGCAGGAGTTGACCATATTGTAACTGGTTGTGGAGGATGTTATGGCACACTAGCAGAACATTATCCTCGTATCATTCCAGATTTTGATATCAAGATTCTACATTCTGTGGAAGTCTTAGCCAATATGGTTCAAAATGGAGTTCTCACTTTTGAAGGTCTGGAAGGGACCTATACATATCATGATGGTTGCCACCTCGGAAGAGGTTTAGGAATCTACGAACCACCGAGAGAAATCATTCGAGCAGTTCCTGATCTTGAGCTCGTTGAGTTGAAGAACAACAGAGAGAATTCGAATTGTTGTGGTGGCTTTCTTGCAGTCCTCGATCCAGATGTTGCTGCATCAGTAGGAAGGCGAAGAGTCGCTGAAGCAGAAGAATTGGGAGTTGATGGGATCATCACGTCCTGCATTTCGTGCTATAAGAATCTCAGTTATAATGCAAGGGAAACAAAGCTGAAAGTGATACAGCTTGATGAATTAATACTAGATAAAGCTCGATCCTCTCTAGTTGAAGGATAGGAAGAGTTACAAATAAAGAATGGAGATGTAATGTATGAGTAAAGAAAAAGGCACACGCGTTGTGATTGTTGGTGGTGGAATTTCAGGATTTAGTTGTGCACTGGAATTAAAGGGTCTAAAGGCTCGTTGTACGATTCTAGAAAAGGAGAAGACAGTCGGAGGCCGTGCAAGATCCTACACCGAATCAGGATATGTCTTTGACCAAGGTCTACACTTTTTCGTTGGTGGCTTTAAATCACTAATTCCTATTCTCGAGAGAAGCGGTGTGAGAATGACCACAGTAGGTGAAGGTGCAGTCTGGTTGAAGGATGGAAATAGACACATCATTCGTAGGTCCGCTGTGGAGCTTGCTAAGTTTGGACTGCTTCCTACAACTGATAGAGCTCGACTGGGATTACTAATTCAGGAGAACATAAAGAGATCAAAAGAGGAGTTCAAGGAACTTGACAAAATGACTTTTTCAGAATATGCTCAAGATAAGAAAATCCCAGAATCGATTCAAAACGACTTCTATGCTCCGCTTATTAAGACAGTCACGTTCATGGATCCTAGCGAGGTTTCCGCTGGACAATATCTATACTCTGAGAACCTGAGATTTGCATATGAAGATGGTTTCAGTGCGATGTATCCAGAAAGAGGCGGGTTAGGTAGTGTAGCATATACACTGATGCTGCAAGCACGTAACTTTGGAGTAGAACCACAAGTCAACTGCGCTGTCAAACAAGTCATAATCGAGGACGGAAAAGTTGTCGGAGTTGATTATGAACAAGATGGCGAGAGCAAACATCTTGACACTGATGCTGTTGTCTTAACTGTACCAATTGATCTTCTACCAAACTTTGTGAAAATGAGTGATCTACCTAAAGAGTTCACTCAGAAGGCAGCTAAGTTTCAATACGCTCCATCCACAGTGGCATACTTTGGATTGAAGTCGCGAATATTAGATTTCAATGTAGGTGCTTTTGTACCTGAGAGAAAAATCAACATAGTTGCAGAAGCTAAGAGGGTTTCAGGTGTTTTAGCTCCAATAGGTGAATCACTCTTAACCGTGACAGGAATTGATAAAGAACTTCTCAAAATGAGTGATGAAGATGCTACTGAAGAAATCCTTAATGAGCTTGAGATACTGATTCCTGGTGTGAAGGAGAAAGTCACATGGAAGAAGAGTTGGAAGATCTGGAAATCAGTTCTTTCACAACCACCGGGAATAATGGATGATCGTTTGACAACAAACCGGACTGGCGTTCAAGGGCTGTATGTTGCAGGTTCACATGCGAATTGTGGAATGTATTACGCTTCGATGGAAGCTGCATCTAGGTCAGGTATGGCTTGTGCTGGAGAGATGATTGCAGACCTTAAGTGACTCAATCCGCATATTGAATATGCTAAGAGTGTAACAGCTCTTGGCATAACTATATACTGGCACACAGTAATTTGGGAATAAGCAGTTTCATATGGTGTGCTTAGAGATGACCAAACTGGACTTCCTTGAGAAATACAAACAAGAAGATGAACCATATGTCTGCGCATCGTGTGGAAACTGTACTCTTGTCTGTCCAGTTTTTCATGAATTAAATTGGGAGTCTTATGGGCCACGAGGCAAACTACATCTGGTCAAATCAGTCATTGAAGGAACAAGCGAATTCGGACAAGATCTCGCTGACAAGATTTTTCTATGCAACTTATGCGAGCACTGTACGTTTGTTTGCACAACTGGTATTAGTCTTGATCGATTTTGGGAAGTAGTTCGGGCAGAAGTCCGAGAACGAGATTTGTTGCCAGCTCCAGCCAAATTTGTTCTGAAATCACTCAAAGAACGTGGGGATCCAATGTGGATGGGTTCGGCAGACAGACTTCTATGGATGGAAGGTGTGGAAGAACTTGTCAAAGGACGTATATTGAAAAAAGCCAAGGTTGCGTATTTTCTAGGTTGCAATGTTTCCTTGAAGTCCCAGCTGCATGATGTAGCTAAATCAATGGTCAAGATATTGGACTACGCAGGCATTGACTATACATTACTCGGGGACAAAGAGGTATGTTGTGGTGCTCCTTTGGGGTGGGCTGGAAATCTTAAAGATATCAATGAAATGGCCGAGAAGAATCTGGAAATCATGGAGCAACTAGGAGTTGAAACAATAGTATTCAGCTGCCCTTCTTGTATACAGACTTGGTCAGAATACAGCGAACGTGTGAAAAAAGACCATAACATCGAACTACTGACTGCATCACAATTTATCAATCGTTTAATCCGTGAGAAACGGCTTCACTTTGATGAGCAGCCTATGATAACAACAACATTTCATGATCCTTGCATCTCAGCCAGAGTATTGAAAGCAACTGAAGAACCTAGGGAAATCATCGATGAGATTCCTGGTGTTTATAATGTTGAGATGAATCCTTCGCGGCAAAATACAAGGTGTTGTGGATCTCATGGTTTACTCGATGTCGTAAATCCTGTTCTCTCAGCTAAAATTGCTGAGAGACGTCTGAGAGATGTGACTGTAACTCCTGCGACTCGGGTCGTTACTGAGTGTCCCCGATGTATTCTAGCATTCGACCTTGCAAAATTCACTACGAACTATGATATACAGGTGCAGGACATCACACAACTTGTAGCTAGTTCCTTATCACCAAAAAAGGAGGAAGGTGACAGGAACCGATGAGCTCAGAGGAACTACGAATTGGTGATATCGTTGGAGCTGATAATGTTTCAACTACGCCAGAAACATGCATGATTTATTCAAAAGATGTGACGAGTTTACCGGACTTGGTGCATCAGATTGTTAGCCCCAGATTTGATGTTGTTACTCAACCTGTGGATGTTCCTTCACTTCAGAATCTGATTTTGTATGCAATAGAGAATAGAATTCCTGTAGTTCCTAGAGGAAATGGTACCTCTGGATGGGGTGGAGCAATTCCGACAAGAGGAGGGTTCTGCATTGCGCTATCAGGTATGTCTGAAATTTTATACTTCAACGAGTTCGAGTCTGCTGTGACTGTTGAAACAGGTATTACATGGAGAAACCTTCTAACATTCTTAGAGCGTCTTGGTTTTACACTACCGGTCTATCCTTCAAGTGCGACCGCAGCGACTGTTGGGGGATTCGTAGCAAGTGGAGGTCTCGGAATAGGATCGACTCGCAATGGTGATATTCTGAAGCAAGTTCTTGGAATTGAAGCGGTTTTACCAAATGGAAAACTCGTAAGACTTGGGCAAGTATTACTTGACTCAAAGAGTGATATGCTCAGCGAAAGAGCGAAAGAAGGTAATGAATGGTTAAGCAAGCAGTTATCAGCAGCGGGACTTGGCACTCCCGAGCAAGAAACTAAGCTTTTCACTGGTACATATGGAACTCTTGGTATAATAACAAAGGTCACTCTCAAGATAATACCGAAACTCCAACTAGTTCCATTTACGTGCTCATTTGACAGTATGGAAGATCTTGTGAGAACTGCAGATAGAATCCTATCTACTGTCAAACCATATTATATGAGATTTCTTACGAATGAGTACACATCCAAATTAGGAAACTTGAAAGCGCGCGAAAATGAGAATGGAAAGTACATCCTTACCGGAGCTCTCCTTGACACCATTTACCAAAATGAAGATAATGTTGAGATAATTAAAACAACTACAGAGCAAGAAAATGGATTTGTTTTGGATGATAAGCGGGCTTTGTATTATTGGGATGAAAGACTCTATCCCCTGAGAATTAAACGACATGGGCCGAGTATTGTCCCTGCAGAGATGCTTGCGCCTCTAGATATGCTTCCAGAGATATTAGAGAAGACCAAGTACGAACTTCGAAATTCCAACGTTGCTATTGAAGGAATGCTAAACAATGATAGTACTGCTTCCTTCATGGTCTGGATCTTAGATGATGAAAGGAAGAAATTCTCATTCACAGTTGGGTGGTATCGGTCATTTCAGATTGCTTCACTTGCGGAGCGTTTTGGCGGTCGTCCATACGCAGTGGGATTATGGAATGGAAGACATGCAAAGAAATACTATGGCAACGATTCATACAACAATCTCAAAGTCATGAAGAAAAAACTCGATCCAAATAATATCATGAATCCAGTCAAAGTCTTTGGTGGTAGAGTGACAATTGGTAGGGTATCGATGCTTTCTGGATTTCTTATTGGATTTGTAGGCGTTCTGGTAGTTGGGTGGGTGGGTCCAAGATTTCTTGGTCTTATCTCGTTAATTCAATTGCTTGAAACGAGTTTACTCCCTTCATTCTATTTTCCGCCCTTAGCACTTATTGCATTCGCAGCAGGATTAGGAGGGCTTTTAATTACTAGACTAATGACTTTGAATCAAGCGTTAGCCATGGGTATCCCTGTTCTAAAAATCCTCGGCAAGCTACTACGAAGATAGCAGCAACTCGTTTAATTTTTTCTTACAAAAGATTGAAGTAAGTCATATGCCTGACAATACTAATCGTTGATGTACATTTGGTTATACAGGTTTCAAAAAGAATCAATGAATACCAGTTAACCAATATGCTCAAATATGAGACATTAGTTTGAAAATGAAACTTGGCGAATGTATTCTCAATGGTCGAAGATACAGAACGAAACCAAAAATGAGTGTTGCTGTAATGAAACGTAATCAAACTATTAAAACCATCATCGCTATTGGCTTTTTATCATTACTTGTTGTGACTGTTGCAGGTTCAGTTGGAGCTTTTTCAAGTCAGACAAATGAATGTGGAACATCTGGTTGTCATGATACAGCTGGAGTCCTAACTCTATCTTCAAACTCGACTAGCTTCAGTGCAACAACAGGAAACCCATTTGTCTTGGTGATTCAGGCAGGAAATGGGGCAGAATGGATTAAAGTCGAGCCGGGATGGGAAGACAATGCTCAGTTTTCAATTTCTCAAAATGCGATTGAGGATGGATCAGTTAACGATACTGATGCAGCCACAGGAGCCATTTCTGTAGAGATTACATTCATTCCATTATCAGCTGGTACTCAGACAATTCGCATCTGGACAGCAGCTCAAAGCGATTTAGCAACTTCACTCGATATCACAGTCACTGTGACCGGTGATTCAATTACGACGCCCACACCTCCACCCACTGTAGATTTGGTTGGGACATGGAGAATGTTAATGATTATACTCCCAGTATCAGTAGGCGCAATTCTTCTGATTCTAGGAGTGGTTATAATAAAGAGGAAAGCATGAAGGTGATATGATTGGCACTACATCCATTATTTATACACTTCCACACAGGAATTCTAGCAGTATCAGCTATTTTGGCTATGGTTAATCTACTCTTACGTTTCGGGTTTAAAGACAACATTCGTACTCCTGGAACACGACTTGCTCGGTTGTTTCATCAGATTGATGTCTTCATGTATGTCGGAATAATAATCGGTTTCATTGGATTAATCGCAGGTGCGATCACAGGATTTATGGAGCCAGACTATTCTCTTGCCGCACTTGAAGCATCTGCAATCATGAGGTTCAAGATTCTATGGTCTGTTATTTTAATTGAGATATACTTCTTCCTAATGATCGTTCGAACTAAACTGGGAGATCGTATATGGAAGGGAGCGGGTAGTTCGCTCACTTATGGGATTCTCATAATAATAGGCGGTGCGTTCATCGTTCTCATTGCTGCACTCGGAGGTCTTGCAGTGTATGGAGAGACGATTATGGAACCAATCTTCAATTGGATAGGTATACCCTGGCCATAATAAGGAGACCCAGCAATGACGAAACCCTACGAACCTCTCAAACAAGACGGACTCGAGATAGAACCAATAGTGTGTGCAAGGTGCGGCTTTTGTACATTCGTGTGCCCAGCTTATCTTGATACTCTCTGGGATTCACAATCACCGAGAGGGAAGATATTCCAACTAGCGGATCTCATTAAGAATAACAAGCCAATTCCAGCTGACTTTGCAGCTAGGATTTTCAATTGCACATTATGTGGAGCATGTCAAGAAATCTGTCAGACAAATATACCTCTATTGAGATTCTGGCAACGTGTAAGACAAGAGATTGGAAATCTTGAGGAATGGCCAGAAATCGTGAATTATATCGATACATCGATACAAGAGACTCAGAACATCATGGAGATGGACCAAGAGGACAGAAACCTCTGGACAGATATGGTGGATGATCTTGTTGAGGACAGAATAGGAATCAAAGCTGAGGTGGCATATTTTGCAGGTTGTAATATTTCCTTCAAAGGAACACTTGCACATATGGGCGAAAACACAATCAAAATAATGCATGCAGCCGGAGTGGATTTCACAATCCTCGGTGAAGAAGAATATTGTTGCGGGAATCCTTACTTCGTAGCAGGTGGTTTTGACAAGGGTATTGAATTAGCAAAACACAATCTCCAGAAGATGAAAGAACTTGGTGTGAAGACTGTAGTCTTCAACTGTCCAGGTTGCCATCGGTCTTTTTCGGAAGAATATCCTCACTTACTCGGTAAAGAAGCAACAGAGGGACTTGAGTTCCTTCCATTCTCAGAGTTTGTTTTGAGACTTCTCAACGAAGGAAAAATCAAATTCATTAAGAATTACCCACATGTGGTAGCTTGGCATGATCCTTGTGAATTGGGACGTCATCAAAACATCTACAATCCCGCTCGAGAGGTTTTGAATGCGATTCCTGGAATACAGGTTCGTGAGATGAAACACAATCGAAACAAAGCAAGGTGTTGTGGTGGTGGTGGACTGCTCAAAGGGACTAATCCCATGATGTCTGTGCGAATTTCAGGTAGACGTGTTGAAGAAGCGACGAAGACAGGAGCCGAAATCATGTCCAGTGAATGTCCATCATGTACAATGTCATTGAAGGATGGAATTGAACATATAGAATCGGACATGAAGTTCAAGGACTTGTCACAGATAGTAGTGGAGGCTCTTGGATTATAGGGAGTGAAGATATGTTACGAAATGAACATTTACAAAAACTTGCAGATATCGTTGGTGAAGATTTCTTCTCATCAGCAGAGTACATGAATCAACTCTACTCACACGACATTTCTGCACTTCCAGGAATTGTCAATGACCTAATCAATCCTCATGCAGAAGCAGTTGCACAACCAACTACTAGCGAAATAGTATCGAATTTACTCAAATATTGTAAAGAGAATAATATCCAGGTTATTCCTCGTGGACATGGAACTTCTGGATATGGCGGAGCACTCCCTACAAAGGGTGGCTTAGTAGTCGATATGACCCGAATGAATGAAATATACGACATCGACAAAGGCAGCATGACAATCCAAGTTGGTGCAGGAATTATTTGGGGAAGATTAATCGAATTTCTTGAAGACGAAGGACTATCAGTTGCAGCCTATCCTTCTAGTGCACCTTCCTGTACAGTGGGTGGATGGGTGGCTGCAGGAGGCTGCGGTATTGGTAGTACCAAATATGGAGGCATCAGAGAGCAAGTTGTAGAGATGGAAGTCGTCTTACCAGACGGCGAGATCATTAGTACGATTAAACCAATCGATGAAGTTTTCAAAGATGACAAGCCAGAACCATTTTTCAAAGGAGACAAGAAATTCTATTGGGAATCCGAAGTTGGCTCAGAAAACAATGAAGAGTCCACTTCAATGTTTATTGATAGTAATGGAACATTGGGAATAATCACTAAGGTCGTATTGAGCATAATTCCAATCCGTAAGATTAAACCTATGACTATTTCATTCCCAAACAAGGAACAGACCATGGGTGCTATGCAAGCTATCCTCAGAATCACGAGACCTTTCTATCTCCATTTCATAACAGACGAGTTTTTTGGGATGCTAAAAGAGTTAGATAAGGCTCCTGATGTAGCAGGTGAATGGCTTGTTCTATGTGCTCTTGAAGGAACAGAAGAAGAAAACAATGAATTTGCAGAAAAAATCACCAAAGCAATAGCAATGTATCATGGGACAGTCGAGTCAGAAGAAATAGGTCATCATGAATGGGATGAAAGGTTCTATCCCATGAGAGTGAAAAGATTGGGTCCAAGTGTAGCGCCATCTGAGGTATATGTTCCCCTAGAGAGAATGGTGGACTTCATTGACCACTGTAACAAGCATTTCAAGGGAGAGAGAATGGCTATGGAAGGAGCTGTCAATCATCGAAATGAAGTTGCAGTGCTTACCTGGTTCTTGGATGATGAGCGTCGGAGAATTCCATTCATGTTTGGATGGTATCGGTCTCTTGATGTCATAAATATCGGTATCAAGAAAGGTGGAAGAGCATACTCTATTGGAATGTGGAATGTCGCACATTCACGCCAGTTCTATGGTAAAGAAGATTATACCAAGATGGCTAAACTAAAGAAAAGGACTGATTCGAAGAGCTACCTTAATTCGCATAAAGTATTCCCAGGGCCATTATATTTGAGTACTCGAATTGGGCTGCTCATTATGTTGGCCGCTGCTATCGCAGTGCCAATTGCTATAATGGTTGCTTGGTGGATAGTGCCAAGTATACTTACAGCCTACGTTCCATGGGTTGTCGTAAATGATCCTGCAACTTTTCTATTGTGGGCGATAGTTGGGGTTGGCGTCGGATTTGCAGTACAAGAATTTGCAAATCTAATACCAATTTCTGTTGTCCTATCAATGGGTACACCTTTCCTCAGGTTGGGAAGGAAGATATTCCACTGAATCAAATCTGTCAAGCTAAATAGATGTAGACAGACTAAAAAGACAGGCAGTAGTGAAACATAGAAAGAGGATTAGGATTCAGATGTCAGCCAAAGCCATCGAGATACGAGATCTCACTAGGAGATATGGGTACAGAGTTGCGCTAAGGAAAATATCTCTCGATTTCTCAGAGAAAGGGATTCAGGGTCTCTTTGGTTCAAATGGCGCTGGCAAAACAACATTATTGCGAGTCGTATCCACACTGCTGCGTCCTCACGGAGGAACGATCACTGTTATGGGATTCAATCCACAAGAAGAGCCAGAAGAGGTGAAGAAGTTTCTGGGTCTAGTGGGAGATAAACCACTACTATATAATGAGCTGACAGGCATCGAGAATCTCAGATTTTATTCAAAGCTTTATGGATTGCGGTCTGACTTCTTTGAAAGCCAAGTTGAGGAGTTATCCCAACGTTTTGCCATTAAGACTTGGCTTGAAGAACCTGTCAAGAATCTATCGACGGGACTTAAAAAAAGACTTGATATCGTTCGAAGTCTGATTCACAACCCAGAACTATTGCTTCTAGATGAACCATTCAGCGGCTTAGATAAAGATACAACTGAGGATTTTCAAGAATATCTCAATGAGTTTAGAAACATAAGAACAACAATTGTGACAACTCACAATCTAGCTTTTGGAGCTGAATTGTGTGATGAATTTGTCACTCTCCGAAAAGGAGTAGTAGTCAGTCAAGGTCCAATTTCTGAATTTGATCAGACACTCTGAGGTGATACGATGACATCCGGATTTAGTGCAGCATTTGCAATCGCAAAGAAGGACATTATCATTCAATTTCGTAAGAAGTTTGAAGCATTCGCAATGTTTCTCTTTGCTCTGATTGCAGTCATTGCATTTTCTTTTGCACTTGTTTCAGAAGGGTCGATACCAGCAGATGTTGGAAGTGCTATGTTGTGGGTCATCATTTTCTTCATGGGAATGTTTGGTTTCGCTCCCATTTTCCTTTCAGAATCTGAAACAGGAACCCTACGTGGTCTTGCAACCGCCCCAATTCCAGCATGGGCAGTGTATATTGGCAAAGTTATCTATGGTTTTGTCCTGATGGGAATGGTTGTGATCTTTCTAGTTCCTATAATTTCTGTATTGTTTGGTTTCTCATTCCTGACTAACCTTCCACTAACTATCGCTGTATTCATTATCGGAATATTAGATTTGGCTGCAGTAGGTTCAATGGCATCAGCCCTAACAATGCCTTCGGAAGCAAAAGCAACAGTATTTCCACTCGTGTATTTCCCTACAGCAACATCAGGATTAATCCTCCTCATCGAAATCACAAAGAGTATAGTTCTAGGTGACCTGTTTATAGGCATTGGAGTCATGGGACCTGAACAAACAGTTATGTTACTATTTGAAATACTTCTTGCTCACCTGATAGCTATGTTGACACTCTCAGCATCTGTATTCCACTTTGCGCTTTCACCTTGAATGTTCAAAACTATCAAAACCTTCATATTGCAAGTAGCAGAGCAAGCATCAATTCGAGTTGAATGGCCGTGAGTAAGAACCGACTGATATTTCTCGGAATAACAGCAGCGATATCACTTCTCTATGTCTATATGACATGGATTTTCTCACCACCAGATGCTGTACTTGGAGAAAACGTTCGTATCTTCTTCCAGCATGTAGCCCCTGCTCTTGTAGCATACGGATTATTCGGGGGAACATTACTATGCGGAATAATGTATCTCTGGAAAGGAGATTTGAAATATGACATCCTCGGAGCGGTATCAATTAAACTTGGATTGTTGTTCACTACTATAACACTATTGAGTGGTATGATGTGGGCGGATGCAGCATGGCATTCACCTTGGAACTGGGACCCACGCGAAACGACCACTCTCATTTTATGGGTAGCATATGCTTGTATCTTAGCATATCGATCTTCTGTTAGTGATCGAGAGGTAAGAGCCCAATTTGGTTCTATCTTCGGGATCATTGCGTTCCCGATGGTAATATTGAGCTATCTTTCAATCCAAATTTGGGACACTCTTCATCCAAGAGTTATAACAGAATCAGGACTTAATATGGAAGTAGAACACATGATGACCCTATTTGTTGCAATGATTGCAGTTACAATGATTGCACTGATTATGGTCGAACTAGCATATAGAGTCGATTTAGCATATGAGAAGTTGATGAGAATAAGAATGTCAAGGAGCTAATATAATGCAGCAGGTTGAACTATTCGTTGTAGCCATAATACTGTGGGGTGGAATGTTCGCATTCCTATTTTACCTTCTAATGAGAATGGTCGGAATCGAAAAACAAATCAAGATTGTTGAATCGCAGATAGATGGAGAACAATAGAGATGAATAAGAAGACTCGAATGGTTCTTGTTGTAGTCATCCTAGTATCTACTATTGGTTTTGTCGGTTTTAGTATGCTCAATCTCTTTGTGGATCCCTACCTGAGTGTAGATGATGTTGTTGAACATCCTGATTTGTATATGGGTCGGACAATACAAGTGAAAGGAGCATATCAAGCGGGATCACGAACCGATGGCACAGATAATGTAACTCTAGTAATCGAAGGAGATAATCATACAATGACTGTCTTGATATTGGGAGAGGTTCCTAACTTGATTGATGGACAAGATATTGTCGCAATTGGAACACTAGATTCAGCCACTCTAATTAGAGCTACTGATATTCTAACATCGTGTCCTAGCAAGTATGAAGCAACAACTACTCCATAAAGATCCTATTTCCAATCATCGCTAAATCTTACCTTATGACCAAGAGGCTTTGCTTCAAGCATCCAATGAGGATGAACTTTCACGAGTATCAATGCTAACTATATTACCAGTCGTTTTCAAGCTCGACAAAACCTGTGACTTCTGTTGTTGTACAGTATGCATTAATGCAGTTTTCCTTCTCTGCAGATTCAATATTGTTTTTCATTTACAATATCTGATAAAATATGTAAGCAAATCGATGATTTTCTTTGCAGAATCTAACGTTATAGGCTCAAACTTAAATTATAGATGATTAAATATATGTACCAGTTAAGCTGTTTGAGCCTGCACAGGAAAATCTGGTGGACCCATCCGCTAGAACGAAGGTTATGAGTATGCTCATCGAAATGACATTCGCATTTATTCTAGTATTGGGAGCAACCTTCTTGCTATTTCTAATAGGTAATAGATTGGCTCCAGTGACAACCAATCGTGATGAAGGACAGCACCAATATGCTTGTGGAGAAAGTCCTATCGGTTTCAAACAGAAGACGAGCATATCGCTCTATAGATACCTCATCTATTTCCTCGTGATGGATTCCTCACTATTGATAATTGCCTTTGCAGTA
>Ga0307426_1001719_pt1 | contig 14114 bp, 12 predicted proteins | sample SalMarWE160340MG_FD_202165 | JGI IMG/M metagenome (GOLD analysis project Ga0307426, IMG submission 202165) | Salt marsh sediment microbial communities from the Plum Island Ecosystem LTER, Massachusetts, United States - WE1603-40 | ecosystem: Environmental > Aquatic > Marine > Intertidal zone >... | reverse complement strand
TTTCCTTTTGACCTGTATTACAATCTTCATCGATCATAACTACACAAAATATCCCGAGTTCTGGTATATTTTTATCCGAGTTTGAAGGTATGGATTTAATATACTTTATTAAGGGATTCATAGTAGGCGTAATTATCACAGCCCCGGTCGGTCCCGTCGGCGCTCTTGTAGTACAGCGTACGATAAACAACGGCAGGATGACGGGAATCGTATCCGGTATAGGCTCGGCCGTCGGTGACGCAATATACGGGGCGATAGTTGCGTTCGGCCTCACATTCATATCCGACATACTGATCAGCAAGGAAGCGTGGGTGCACATAATAGGAGGGATAATTCTATTCGTGTTCGGGGTCAGGGTATATTTCTCGAAGCCCCCCTCCTACGATGAGGATAGAAACGGATTCAGCCATTTCGGCAACTTCGGCTCAGCATTTCTGCTAACGCTCTCGAACCCCATGGTTATATTATCCATACTTGCTCTGTTCGCGATTCTCGGTATTGCAAAACCTGCGGATTATTACAGAACGGCGGGGATACTCGTATTCGGCATATTCGCAGGATGCGCCGTCCTTTGGATATTGCTTTGCTATTTTATTTCCAACCTGAGAGGCAGGATAGGGGAGAGGGGACTGACTCTGGTAAACAAGATAACGGGAATTATAATATTAGCCTGCGGCGCTTATGCTTTTATAAGCTTATTACGCATTCAAAGCGCTTGAAATATTTACTTATTTGAACGACAAAGCGTCTACTGGAACAGATTCTTCATTCTCCCTCACCGAGATCCACCGGTTTTACTCCCCTGTATATGATCAGAAAAATAACGCCCGTTATAATCGCGGCGCCGCCGAGCAGCTTTATTACTGACGGTATTTCGTGAAATATGAAATAGGACAGCAGCACGACGAACAGGGACTCCATAGGCAGGACCGCGGTGGTGCGCGATACGTCTATCATCTTAATCGCCTGAAACTGGCACGCCTTTGCTATAAAAGCTCCCGTAATCCCACCGAACGCCATATAGATTAGATCTATCGGCTTGGGCGTGGCAAAAGTCCCCGTGACGACGAGATAAACGAAAACAACTATGGATACGCCGAGCGCCCTGAGTGTCGCGACGAAGAGCATATTCAGGTCCTGAGCTATCTTCTTTATTATGAAAGAGAGTGATGAGTAGAAAAACGCCGCGCCCAATGCCATGAAGGTTCCCATCAGGAGAGTGAAATTACTCTGATATGCTACCACGATGCCGCCCAAGATGGTTATGACAATGCCGACGGTTTCTCCCCTGTTGAGCCTCTCCCCCAGAAATATCATTCCCAATATCAGGGAAAAAAGGGTCTGAGCCTTCATAAGAAAAGAGGTGAGGGGTATGCCTATGGTCTGAATCGCGTCAATCCAGAGCGCCGCCCCTATTGAGGTGAGTATCGAGCTGTAGACAAAGATTTTCAGATACTTCTTCAGATTTCTCGACTCTTTCCTCTGAGCGGGGACGATGCCCACGACGACAAGGGCGCATATGAACGCTCCGAAGAACCAGTAGAAGACGATTGACTCTATATTGATATCTCTGTTGACTGCTCTGCCCAGCGTGTAGGAAATTGAGGTGAACAATGCTGTCCCCACGAGAAACATATATCCCTTGAGCGGAAATTTGTCACTTCCGGTTGTGCGTTTTGTCGTCATCCGATTTTAAGAGTCCGTTGTTATAGTGTGTTTCCTCCACCACCAGGCAATCGTGGACCCGGATATATTATGCCAGACGCTGAACACCGCTCCCGGCAGGGCCGCGAGGGCGCCGAAGTGGAGATTCGCCAGGGCTACAGCTAGACCGGAGTTTTGCATTCCTACCTCTATTGACACAGTCCGCGACTTTGCCGTGTCCATTCCCGAAAGCCTCGCGACGTAATATCCGGTCACCAGACCGAGAGAATTATGGAGTATAACTACAGCCGCTATGCTCAGTCCCACAGACGCGATTGAGGCGGCGTTCGCCGCGACTATTACCGCGACTATGAAAATTATCGATACCGCCGACACGCTCGGCAGCACAGGCAGCAGATAATGTATCTTCTCCCTGAGCAATATTCTTGTCCCAACCCCCAGAACCACGGGGAGTATTATTATCTTTACCGTGGATATGAAAAGGCTGTAGACGGCGACGTTTATCCACTGACCTGCGTAAGCGTACATAAGTAACGGTATCGTGACGGGGGAAATAAGAGTCGATACAGAAGTCATCGTAACCGACAGGGCCACGTCGCCTTTTGCCAGATACGCGATAACATTTGACGCCGTCCCGCCCGGGCAGGAGCCGACGAGCACGACACCAGCCGCAAGCATCGGGTCGAGACCGAAGATCTTTGCGAGAGCGAAGCCGACAAACGGCATGATGACGTACTGCGCCGCAATTCCGACGCCCACATCGTGAGGCCTTACAAGAATCCTCCTGAAATCATCAAGCGTCAGCGTCGTACCCATGCCGAACATTATTATCCCGAGTACGGGGACTATCAGGTAAGTAAGCCCCGAGAAGTGTGTAGGTGAGATGTACGCGATTACGGAGAAAAGAATTATCCAGAAGGTGAAATAGTCGGTTATTGCCTTATTAAGAAAGCTCAGATATCTCAAGAAATGTCCGTTTTATATGGCTATATATTGAAGGCAAAAACTACATAAGAATAAAAACCCTGTCAATCACGCTACAATTGGTGAAGTTAATTCAGTGTCTGCTGAGGATAATTATAATGACTAAAAGAAGATAAAATATCCTTCTTCTTTTCAATGATGAAAAGAAGCAAAAATCACCCGCTTCACATAAATAGCTAAAAATATATTATTCTGGCTAAATCTTATAATACCACCCCAAACGTAGCGGGGTTGTTTAGTGAAGTGATATTACATACCGACAGGAAAGGACGTCCGTTTGCGCGCTTGCTCGCAATCGTCCCGTATAAGATTTTAACGCCATACTAATTTATTTTCTCTACGCTATTTCTATGAATGGCGGGGAATATAAAATCTACTAATTCTTCTCTTCTTTTGTGCCAGTACCGGACGCCTGTTCAACGGCTATGGCGAGCTTGGAGAACCCTTCGGATTTCGCGATGTCCATTACCTGAACGACCTTGCCGTGCGGGACGGAATCGTCGGCCCTGATAATCACTATGGAGTTCTTGTCCTTGACCTCTTTCAGCTTTTCTTTAAGGCCTTCGATGTCTGTGGTCTTTTCGTTGTAGAAGAGCCTACCGTCCTGAGTCATGTTTATCGTTACCTGCTCGGACTTTACCGGCTCGGCGGAGCTTGCGGAGGGCAGCTTCACGTTTATTCCGCCCGATGTGGCGGCGAAGTTGAGCGAGAGCGCGAAGAATATCAAGAGGTTGAAGACGACGTCCACGATCGGCGTCAGGTCGAGCGTGCTCCCTGCGGCTGATTTGGATTTTTTTAACGGCTTGAATCTCATAAATTACTTTCCCCGGCTTCCGCTTTTCTCGCGGCCTTCCTTTCGTTCGCGGTCATAACATATTCCAGTATCTTTCTTCCCTCTTCCTCCATTAGGGATATTAGCTCGTCTGCCCGGCCCGCGACGTACTTGTAGGCGATAAACGCGGGGATTGCTATAAGCAGCCCGAAAGCCGTCGTGTATAGAGCTTCCGATATACCTCCCGCGAGCTCGGGGGGATTTACTATCGGCTTATTCGCGATGACGTTGAATATCTTGATCATACCGGAGATCGTTCCCAGAAGTCCGAGCAGCGTAGCGACGTTGCTGACGGCTCCGAGGCCTTCTATGTATCTCAGGAGGTCAGTGGACTCTTTCCTACCTGCCTCTTCTATTTCCTCGCTCAGCTCTTCCTTGGGTTTGTCCGCATTCTCGAGCGCTGCGATTGCTATCTTGGCCACGGAGGAATCGTTCGCTCTGGAGAAGACCTGAGCCTCTCCCGTTTTCCCCTGCGAAAGAAGGCGGTACAGGTGGCCGAGGAAATCGTCGGGGATTACTTTCTTTGGCCTGAGCATCCACATCTTCTGCATGAATATCGCCAGCCCCACTATGGAGCAGAGCAATATCGGGTACATGAATATCCCGCCCTTTGAAAATATAGGTATGATTCCAGAATTAAAATCCATTAGTGCCTCCGTAAGTGAACCGGTAAGGTGTTATGATTAGCAAATATAAGGTCTCATGAAGCGTCCGAATTAACGCTCAATAGAATAACCCGCACTTTTGTGAGGTCAACCGGATATTCCCGCGGCCGATATTTCTCCGAAAAAGCGAATCCCGCGCGTATTGCTTTTAAGCGCAGACTCGGTAGTTTATTCGCCTACTGTGAGATATTCTACATACTTTATACCGACGTTAAAAGAAGACCCCGCCGACGCCGAGGTCGTAAGCCACAAGCTCATGGTGAGGGCGGGGATGATACGAAAGCTCGCAGCGGGTATCTACAACTACCTGCCGCTCGGGCTCCGCTGTATAAGCAAGGTGGAAAATATAGTCAGGGAAGAGATGAACAGGGCAGGGGCGATAGAGCTTCTGATGCCGGCCGTGCTTCCCGCGGAGCTCTGGAAAGAGAGCGGGAGATGGGAGTATTACGGTAAGGAGCTGTTAAGGTTCCAGGATCGTGCGGAGAGGGAATTCTGCATCGGCCCCACGCACGAAGAGATAATCACGGATATTGTAAGGCGCGACGTGCGCTCATACAAGCAGCTTCCGGTAAACCTATATCAGATACAGACAAAATTCAGGGACGAGATACGCCCGCGGTTCGGGGTGATGAGGGCGCGCGAGTTCATAATGAAGGATGCCTACAGCTTCGATGCAGACGTAGAAGGGGCGGAGAAGTCTTACTGGGCGATGTACGAGGCGTATAACCGTATATTCGAGAGATGCGGGCTCGAGTTCCGCGCGGTGCTGGCGGACACGGGCAACATCGGCGGGAGCTTTTCGCACGAGTTTATGGTGCTGGCGCCCACCGGGGAGGACGTCGTGATGAGCTGCGGGAAATGCGGATACGCCGCGAATCTCGAGCTGGCCGAGATAGGAGGGGACAAAAGTATCCCAAAAGAGGTACAAAAGGGGGCCGAATCCGTAAAAGAGGTGCATACGCCGAATCTGAGAACAGTTGAAGAAGTTGCTAAGGTATTGAATGTAACCCCCTCCAATCTGATAAAAACTATGATTGTAGAGGCTGACGGCGAGCCGGTTGCCGCTCTGGTTCGTGGAGATCACGAATTAAGCCTCACGAAGCTCAAGAAAGCCATAGGCGCTGAGATGGTAGAATTGGCAACGGCGGCTGTTATAGAGGACGTGGCAGGCGGGCCGATGGGATTCAGCGGCCCCGTCAGTCTCAAAATACGAAAAGTCGCCGACAGATCCGTAGCCGATATGGGAAGCTCGGTCACGGGCGCGAACAAAGCGGATTACCACATTGTGAACGTCCATATCGGAAGGGATTTCGAGGTGAAGGAATTCGCTGACATACGCGTAGCCTCGGACGGGGACAGATGCCCGAAATGCGAAGGCACGCTCACTTCCACGCGCGGTATAGAGGTGGGGCACGTGTTCATGCTCGGGACGAAGTACTCAGAAGCCATGAACGCCACATTCGTTGATTCGGACGGGAAGGAGAAGCCCTTTATAATGGGATGCTACGGTATAGGCATAGGGCGCACGGTGGCTGCCGCGATAGAGCAGAACCACGACGAGAACGGGATGATATTCCCTCACGCTCTCGCGCCTTTTCAGATTACCGTCCTCCCCCTCAAGGTGAAGGACGACGAGGTAATGTCCGCGTCAGAGAATATCTACGCTGAACTCATGGACAAGGGGTATGAAGTGATAATCGACGACAGAGACGTCGGGCCGGGATTCAAATTCAAGGACGCGGAGCTGATAGGGATTCCCGTGCAGGTCGCAGTCGGGCCGAGGACCATAAAGGACGGGGAAGCCGAGGTGAAGGAGCGCAAGAGCGGCGGCTCCAAGAACGTAAAGCTCGAAGAAGTCGTTACGGAAGTGGAGACGCTACTCTCAAAGTAGTTTACTCTTAGATACAATGTCCAGACCTACACTGAAACCGCACGAGCGCATCATACTGGCGCTCGATTTCTCGGAGCTTAGCAAGGCGAGGTTCTGGGTAGAGGGCCTCAAGGGAAGGATAAAAACCTTCAAGGTCGGCCCGATACTCTTTCTCGACGCCGGGCCTATAGGTCTTAAAGAGTTCCGGGACATGGGGGCTGATATCTTCCTCGATCTAAAGTTTCACGACATACCGTCCACGGTTGAGAAGACCGCAAGGCAGGTCGTGAAGTACGGCCTCAGTATGTTCACCATTCACACGCTCGGCGGCCTTGAAATGATGAAGGCCGTGTCCGAAGCGGTGGCGGAAGAAACGGAGAAGCTGAATAGGCATAAACCCTTAGTATTAGCTGTGACAGTCCTTACGAGCCACGACGACGAGAGTCTTAAACAGATCGGCATCAACGCCTCAACCAAGGACACTGTACTGATGCTCGCCGCGCTTGCGGACAGGGCAGGGGTGGACGGCCTCGTATGCTCCGGTCATGAGGTTGAGATGCTGAGGAAGGAGTTCGGGGACAGGTTCACGCTGGTCGTGCCCGGCATACGTCCTGCGGGTGAGGCGCACGACCAGAAGCGCGTCATGACTCCGGCTGAGGCCGTGGCTAAGGGCGCTGACTACCTCGTCATCGGGCGCGCTATCACGGAAGCGGACGACCCCGACGGCGTGGTAGAGCAGATTATAAGCTCTATTTCCTGAACATATCAGAAATGTACGCTCCCCTTCTGTCGAGCCGGGTTCAAGCTGGATTTACTAGTTGACTTAAGCTTATTCTTGCGAATTAATGTGATAAGAAGAAGTTCATGGATAAAGTGCGTTCAATTGTTCTATCCTTTGCTATATGATTGGTAACGATTTTAATCCAAGGAGGAATAATACCATGAAGAAGTTTTATGTTTTGTTGCTTGCGCTGTTTCTCTTCACAATGATCGGCTCTGTCTCCTGCAACGATAGTGGAGCGGAGCGCATGACGCCGCCGGCCCCTGTTCCACAGACGGGTCAGACCATGTGCTGGGACTCTGACGGAAACGTGATTGATTGTGCAGGTACGGGACAGGACGGCGATATACAGGCGGGGGTGGTTTTGCCAAGCCCGCGTTTCACTATCAATGGAGACGGGACAATCAGGGATAATCTGACCGGACTCGACTGGCTTAAGGACGGTAACTGTCCTGATGGAGCCAGGACCTGGGACGAAGCGTTCGCCGATATAACGGAACTCAACAGCTCTCAAACCATGAACGGGAAGCCCTGTGATGAATACACCGCCAGTTTCAACGACTGGCGCTTGCCGAACGTGCGTGAACTTCTGAGTTTGATCAATTATGACTATTTTAACCCCGCCCTTTCGAACGCGGCGGGTACGGCCCAGTGGGCGGAGGGCGATGCATTCACGGATATACAGTCATCCGGCTTCTGGACATCTGACACGGGCGTCGGCGCCCCGACCCTCGCGGGATTCGTGGATTTCGCCAGCGGCGGCGTGTCCGGCCTCGACAAAACCGACGGCTTGTTCGTGATTGCGGTACGCGGCGGCTGGTGATTGACAATTCATACTACTGCCCAGTTGCAAGCTCTGTTGAATGTAGATTAATTCAGTTAGTAATAGATAAATTACGCATCGCATCATATCTATTCCATTACAATATGTTCATGATAAGGAATGCTTGCTGAAATAATTCTATGGTTTTAATGAGCCCTCAGTAAAATTTTAATTAGATGAAAATCCATTAACAGGAGGTAGTAGATATGAAGTATTTTAGCGGAATAAAGCCTTCAATAGGATTTATTCTTTTCATGACCGTGGTGATGACGGGCTTTTCGGCCGGGTATGTGAAAGCGAAGCAATTTAATCCGCCCGGCTTTGATCCAACTAATTTCCCCAATTCTCCGAACATAGACAATCCTTTTTTGACGTTTATTCCTGAGACAGCGTTTTGCTACGAGGGTGAGACAGAAGACGGCACAGAACTGGATGAGGTCACCGTTACTGATTGCGATATACCAATTCGTGGCGTACATACAATCGTGGTCAGAGACGCTGTATGGCTTGATGATGGTGAAGATGTCCAGCTCACTGAAGATACATATGATATTTATGCCCAGGACAATGATGGCAATGTATGGTACCTGGGGGAAGCCTCCGAGGAATGTGATAGCGGCGATACGGCAGGGTCGTGGAACGCGGACGAGGAAGATGCTGAACCCGGGATAGTTATGCTTAACGAAGAGGATCTCATGCCCGGCAATTCCTACCCGCAGGAATATCTAGAGGGCGTTGCGGAGGATATGGCCAAGGTTCAGAGGCTCAATGCAGACGTCACTGATTATTGCGATAAAGACTGCCTTAGAACCAAGGAGTGGTCGCCTCTGGAGCCGGGTGAAATCGAGCACAAATATAATGCTCGCGACATAGTTCCGGACACTGACATAGGCGGGCTGGTGCTGGTTGAGGAACTCAAGGGGAAAACGGTCAAGAGCGAGCTCGTCGATGTTGTAATGGCTGATGTTGATACCGGATACTGTCCATCAGATTATCCGGATGCTCTGGATAATCTTTGCGGAGACAATGACAATCCGCCTCCCGAGAATTGCTCTAACGCCGAATAATCCGATCATCTGTCAGCAAGTTGGATAACACGCATTTAACAATGTCGCAATCCAGATGGTGCTCCCTCCTTTGAGGGAGCACCGTATTGTGCTGCTCTCTTAATGCCAAGCTCTGATTAAGCTGGGATCAGGAACATTAAATCAATAAAAAGGGAGCCGAAGCTCCCTTTTTATGAATTTAATAATTGAAGCGAATCTAATCCTTGTAGATCAGCACTGGTTATCGGCTGAATCAGTATTACCGTCATTATCGTTATCTATACCGTCGCTGCATGTAGCGTCTCCCGACGGTCCTTCGGGTGGTTCCGGAACGGCGATAGCATGTGTGAAGGTCCAGGGTCCGTTAGCCGATGAATTTTGATCCGTCTTGCCGCAGGAGCAGCCGAATATGTTACAGCCTGAGGAATACGTGTTTCTCATCTGGAAAGATATTTTTGTTTTCAGCTTTATGGTCTCTCCCACATAATCCGGTGAGATCCGGTAGACGAATGCCTGAGAAGGAGTGAACGTTTCATGAGACAGATCGGCAAGTCCGCGCAGTCCGAGGTTGTTACATGCGGCTTTCTGTCCGCCGGGTTCCGCCGCAGCCGGCTCGTATTCCCAAGACGCGTCCGTGCCAGTGGTGGTTTCGGACAGGGACTTGTTGTTAATAGATACGTTAGCCTTTTCATAGGTTTCGGAAGTCCCCCAGCTAACCCCGCCTGAAACGGAAGCGTTCGCACCATCCTGATCTACTCCGACGGTTCCCGAAACGCTTGTATCTATGGATGTGGTTACGCTGACGGTCGAAGCCTGATTCGTGTCGGGCTTGTTGTCAAGGAGCGTTACCTCTGAGTTATCCAAAGTTGTAGAGCCAACCGCCAGTGTGTTCACGGATGTTAGATTGGACAGATACCAGTACTGTTGCGCATTTGAGAATGCTGCACTGCCCTCTTTATTTTTAAGAAAACCGTTTGAGCTGGCCAGGGTGTAATCCTCGTTAATGAAGAGAAAGGAAAATATTCCATTGGGCGTATCCGCCGTGACTATCCATGCTTTGCTGGTAAATTGGTATGTGTTTACCTCATCCGCCGATGACGTGCTTACGCCAATTGTTCCGTTACTCGTGAATCCTGTATAAACATAATTGGTTTGTATATCGGCGGTTGTAATGTCCAGCACACTCCCGGACTGGTCCGAGCGCGTAACTGTCTGCGACGTCTCATCAGGTCTTTCCGTTAAACCGAACCTGTTTATGACGGCAGTTGCGTCTGCGCCTAAGACGAGACCGTCATCAACTAATTCCTGAGCGCGGGATTTCTGCTGGTTTATCCACTGTTTCATGTGCAGCGCGTGAAACTGATATCTGATTTCTTCGTCCGGGAGTCCGGTGCCTGGTTCAAATCCCCCGGTAACGGATTCTGCTTCTTCGAGGTTGCCGATATGCGCTATGCTCGACCAGTTCACGCCTCCGATTCTTTCGAGTGTGAGCACTTCGTAAAATTCCCCCGAATCCGCATCATCGAGGCTCGACATAACCGCGCCTTCGTCGAATTTTGATGGATGATCAATGAGCTGGAGCAGTTCTTCTATTTGAGCTTCCGTCACATCGTATATGATTACAATGTAGCCGGCGAGGTAAGCGTCCTTGGCGAACTGTATCTCTCCGGCTGTGAGCCCGCTAAGGTTCTGGCCGTCGATTATTACATTGTTGAGCCCGCCTTCAATATCCTCACTGACATTAAAAGCTGCGTGTATGTGGTCTGACGGATCCTGCCTGTGTTCACCTAGTAGTACTGCCTGATCGTCACCGCCGCCATTGCCATTATTACACCCACCGACGAAATAAAAACGAGCATCAGAGCCAGGCAAAAGCCCCTGAAGCACATCATCTTATTATTAGCCGACGGCTTCATACTTAAATCTTCAACGTCGGAATTCTTACTCATCTTACTTACCTCCTTTCTTTTCTTGAACCTTGGAGGCAATCAGGAGTGCAAAGTGGATGAGTCGATCACGGAAGAGAAAATTTAATAAAGGTTTTTTCTCGATTTCGGCAACCAGCTACCATGGATTAATTTCTTAATCTTTAGGCCTTTGGCTTTGCGTCCCATACTTTCGGATGGTTTGCCTTTTCGGTTCAGATATTCTAGCTGTTTCAATTATACAGCGTATTGATATAAATAATCAATGATTGTTTATGCTGATAATAATTATCTAACGCTCCACTATGTTAATGATTGTAGTTTGTGTACTACTCTCCTATGGTCGAGCGGCATCCTGTGCGTTATAGATGATTTCCATTTTTAAAATTTATCCCCTATTGCCAATTCCGGATTAAGCTGAATTCCGCAACCCTAAATTAATAAAAAGGGAGCCGAAGCTCCCTTTGTGCGTATGCTTTAAGATTTAAGAATGAAGAGTTAATTCCCGTAGTTTTAAAACCATGAACCCCACAACTGCAGAACAATCAAGGCAGGTTAGCTGAATAGAACTCTCTGTACTTAAAGGGCTCTGTTGAAGTACCTGAGCTTACATAGATCTTGCCATCCTCTTTTTTCTTCCAGAAGTAATATACATGGTCATCGGATTTCGCTATACCTGCGGCAACCAGATTGTAGGCGTTTGTAGTAAGAGGGCCAACTTCAACATTTCTTGGAATTATATATTCCGTCGCTTTGTCTGAGGTTCCTACGCTATTATAGATCTTGCCAGCTTTGTCCATCCACCAGTAATAAACCCGGTCGTTCTTGTTTATAGCAGCGGCCAACAGTCTTTTTTTTCCAAATTTATTAAACGTTTTTGGAGTTTTTGTATATTTTGTTGGATCCTGACTTGTACCGGACGTTACCTTAAATACATTTTTTTTACCGTCCAGGGTTTTGCCCTTCCACCAGTAATACACATGGTCGTTAGACCCGGCTATAGCTGCAGCTATAAGTTTATCATCACGAATTAGTTCATTCAGGTTATCAAGAAAGGGTTTTCGAGGGAAATATATCTTTCTATTGTCTGTTGTAGCGGAATGTACGGTAAATTCAACGTTACCATTAGCGTCTTTTTCCTTCGACCAGTAGTACACATGATCATTCCCGGCAATACCAACGGCGACTAAATTTTGCGCCTGAGAAATTTCGGGAATTAAAGTTAAAACGCAAGTTAACACAATTAAACCTACGGTTAAAAATAATCTATCCAACCTAGCCATTTTAATGCCTCCTTAAATTGAATTTGCCAGGTTAGTACCAAACTGACGGACAAAGGTTCATATGGTTTGGGTACGGGCAGCCGTGCCGCTCCCCTTTTGTCAAGCTCGGTGTATGTTGGAACCATAATCGGTAAAGCTTGTTCTATCGAGGTTTTAACATTAAACGAGAGGGGAGAAAGAAAGAATCAAGAGCGGTAGAGTTTCACGAACTCATCTACGAGGAATAATCATTTTAGCCTTCAATCTGCTTACCCGGTTGTGATATGATAAATATTGTCCTTTTAAATTTCTGGGCTGAGGGTGCCGCATAACATGGAATCAGTTTTATCAGGAGCCGCTCAATATATAATTGCTTCCATAAACATGCTGATAACTATAGCTCAATCTAAATATATTATGAATCTTGAGAGCTTAACCGCGAAGAGAATTACGGACATAGAAGCCAAGAAAATAAATGGGACCATCAAGAGGTACAAAACAAACTGGCATATACTTTTACTTGCCTGGTGGATGCTGGCTGCTACGGCAATATTTACTCTTGCATTCCGGATCATACCTTCCATTTTCGTCGGAGATGAAACTGAAAAATATCATCCCTGGTTTATCACAATGGATTTCATTATTGTAGCAGGGACCTTGATCGGATATTTGCTTTTAGCGTCAATTGCGTTTCGCGCCTGGAAATGGAACAGCTGGCAGGGCAAGTCCGAGCCTGAATGATCTCACATATTATTTCTATACTAATGCGTTCTAGAAATACCCCGGGTCTCTGTAGACGCCGTAGACTTCCCTGAATACGTCGCATATCTCGCCGAGGGTCGCGTATTCCTTAACGGCTTCGATGATCGAAGGCATGAGGTTGTCTCCGTTCCGGGCGGCGGTGAGTATGTCTCCGAGTCTCGTTTTGACGGCCCTGTTGTTACGCTCCCTCTTAAGCTTCGTAAGCTTGTCCCTCTGGGAGGACTCGACGTGCTCTTCGATACGCAGTGTAGGTATCTCAGGCTCCTGCTCGGCAGCGTACTTGTTCACTCCGACTATAGTCTTGATTCCCCTGTCCACTTCCCTCTGGTATTTGTAAGCCGCGTCGGCGATCTCCTTCTGCGGATACCCGATCTCGATCGCCTTGATAATCCCTCCGAGCTCGTCGATCGTATCGATGTACACGAACGCGTCCTGCTCCATCCTGTCCGTGAGGGACTCCATGAGATAACTGCCGCCGAACGGGTCGATGGAATTCACCACGCCGCTCTCCTCGGCGATGATCTGCTGTGTTCTGAGCGCGACGGTTACGGATTCCTCTGTCGGCAGCGCGAGGGTTTCGTCCATGGAGTTTGTGTGAAGAGACTGAGTTCCGCCGAGCACGGCCGCCAAGGCCTGAATGGTTACGCGCGCGACGTTATTTACCGGCTGCTGTGCCGTAAGACTCGCGCCGGCTGTTTGTGCGTGCGTCTTGAGCATCAGGGACTTCGGGTTCTTCGCTCCGAAACGCTCTTTCATTATCTTCGCCCACATCCTGCGGGCGGCGCGGTACTTGGCAATTTCTTCGAGAAAATCGTTGTGCACGTTAAAGAAGAAAGACAGGCGGGGGGCAAACGAGTCTACGTCGAGACCGCGCCCGACGCAGTGCTCGACGTACCCTATGCCGTCGGCAAGCGTAAACGCGAGCTCTTGAACGGCGGTCGAGCCGGCTTCTCTGATGTGATAGCCTGAGATGGAGACAGGGTGCCATCCCGGAACTTCATTGGCGCAGAACTCTATTACGTCGCCTACTATCTTTACCGAAGGCTCGGGCGGGGAAATCCATTCCCGCTGGGCTATGAATTCTTTCAGCATATCGTTCTGGAGCGTGCCCCTTAACTTTTCCCGGCCTACGCCCGACTTCTCGGCCATGACTATGTACATGGCGAATATAATTGCTGCGGAGCAGTTTACGGTCATGGAAGTGGTTACTATGTTGAGATCGATGCCGTCGAAGAGCGTCTCCATATCCTGAAGGGAGGAGACCGAAACGCCCTCTCTGCCGACCTCGCCGCGTGAGCGGTCGCTGTCGGAGTCGTATCCCATGAGAGTAGGCATGTCGAAAGCGGTGCTGAGTCCCGTCTGTCCCTGCGAGAGGAGGTACTTGAAGCGCTTGTTGGTGTCCTCGGGCGTGCCGAATCCGGCGAACTGGCGCATAGTCCAGAGCCTGCCCCTGTACATTGTGTTGTGGATGCCGCGTGTGTAGGGGTAGGAGCCCGGGA
>Ga0307426_1001718_pt1 | contig 14118 bp, 11 predicted proteins | sample SalMarWE160340MG_FD_202165 | JGI IMG/M metagenome (GOLD analysis project Ga0307426, IMG submission 202165) | Salt marsh sediment microbial communities from the Plum Island Ecosystem LTER, Massachusetts, United States - WE1603-40 | ecosystem: Environmental > Aquatic > Marine > Intertidal zone >... | reverse complement strand
CGAGGTGGGCACCAGCTTGCCGGAGGTCATAACTTCAGGCACGACTGCAATAGCTGTCTCCGGGTCCTCGAACAGCACCAGGATGGCCTGCCGCACCGTGGGACGCGGCAGAAGTTTGATGAAAATCTTGGTGAAAATTCCGAGAGTCCCCTCCGAACCGACCATCAGTTGAACCATGTTGTAACCGGTGACATCCTTGACTCGTTTACCGCCCAGCTGAATAATTTCGCCGGTTGGGGAAACGATCTCCAGTCCCTTGATGTATTGTCCGGTTACCCCGTATTTGACGGCCCGGCCACCGCCGGCATTTTCAGCCACGTTGCCGCCGATAAAACAAAATTCCTCGCTCATCGGATATCCGGCAAAAAACAATCCGTATTTCCGCAAGGTCTCATCCAGCTTATTGGTTACCACACCCGGCTCCACCACCGCCATCAAGTTCTTATCATCGACTTCGATGATAGCGTTCATCCGCTCAACCGACAGTAAGATGCCGCCGTAAATAGGAACCGCTCCCCCGGAAAGACCGCTGCCTGCAGCCCGGGGAGTAATGGGGATCATTTCGCGATTCGCCAGTCTCACAACTTCGGCGATTTCCAGCGCTGTCTTAGGCAGCACAACAACTTCCGGCATATGGCCGTATTGTTCGGGAACCTTGTCGCGTGAGTATTTCTGAAGCTTTTTATCGTCATCAGAAAGAACAAACGCTTCGCCGCAAATTCTCTTCAAATCGGCTATAATTTCAGGGGTTACCGGGCGGTAATCCGATGTGTTCATCAAGTCGTCTCCAGGTTCATATTCCAGACATCCATGGCACCATCCAAATCATTCCATTTGGTATTCACTTGTGATAATTTTTCCTTTATCTCAGCTTTCTGGGAATCCCACTCCAACGGGCACTCTTCAGCCAGGAGTTTGATGTGTTTATCTACGTCATCCACCAGATCATTAAGTTCCTTAATCAACGGTGCAGCTTCATCTTTGTTCACTTTGTCCAAAGTTTCTGTTTTGCGAATGACATCATACAGTTTTGCCCTCCATCCGATAAGATCGGTTCCTGTACTGTCACAAAAAGTTTTAACGTCCACAACAGCCTCCCTTCATTGTTAGCGTCTTAATTGGTATTGCTGGCAAGAATACGTGCAAAATTCAGATATTAAGTCAAACGTCACTGTTGCGGTTTTCCATGAACGACTTCGGCGTATCGCAATAGCTTGATCGGTGGATACAGTCTTAGCTTCCTGGCTGTCTCCATGTTTATAACATACGAATACCGACTAAGGCTCAATATCGGCAGATCAATCGGAGCGATTTCGTTAATTAGAATATTCTTTGCTTGGAATCCGGCTAATTTGCCGACACTGTAATATCGACTGGCGACTGCAAGAAGCGCGTTGGATTTTCTAGCCATTGCCTCGTAGGCGGCCACAATTGGAACACCCTGCTCAATTGCGGAATTCGTTAGATAATCTCTGTTACGCATTAGAAAAGAGCTTGAACCAACATAAATGAAAGTAACATTTCTATTCTTTAATTCTTTGATTTTTTGAGGAACCGACTCAATCATCGGTTTGCCATTTTCATCCAGATCAATGGATTGTTCGAACAGTTCAAATCGCATGTTCTTTGCTAATTCACGTATTTTTTTAACATTGAGAACAGAGTTGAGTTCGTTGGTGTTATAGATTAAACCTAAACGCTTAAAGTATCGATACGCCCGAATTGCTTTCATTTGAACTTCTTCCGGCACACGGTTTAGCGTGCCGGTGATATTTGATCTGCCCGAGGACCCATAGTTCGCTATTATGCCCGCACCTACCGGATCGGCCACGATCATAAACACAACCGGAATATCGGTAATGTACTTGGCAGGGTCGCTGTCGGCAAGGGTACCGATCATGCCGACGGTAGCAGATGTCCCCCAGGTGAGAACTAAGTCGACTTCCAATTCCTTTGCCTCACGGACAAAATCCGGCAGCTTGGTTTTATCTCTATTTGCATCTCGAATTATAAAGTTTACTTCGATACCTTCTTCTCGAAAATAATCTTGAAATCCTTTACAGGCATCTTCGCAACCGCGCCAGACTACCATATATATTTTAAATGGCGGATCATGGCGTTTTGAATAGGCGCTCGGCGCCATTGCGCAGTAAGCCGCAAATAGGATCAATATAAAGGTCAACTTAGAGCGGATCATGGCAAATCCTACGGCCTATTGGTATTAATATTACGAGTCAGGAAAAAAAATACTATAAAGATCAGGGAAGCTACAGACACGCTGATTCCGGCAATCCCGGTGGTATTCTGGTAGCCGTAGTAATCAATCATTACGGCCCCTGTTATCAAACCGACAATGCTTCCAAAACGCTCGAGCAGTCGCAGAGAGCCTAAAACAACATTGTGCCCCGCCGCATGCACTTCCGCTTTGCATATTTCAAGCGCTAATGTAATTTGGGGCGCCTTAATCAGGGCATGTGATAGTCCAAGAAAGACGACAGCCAGGACAACCGCCCAGAAATTGTACCACTGATGGAAAGCAATCAATCCAATTCCGGAAAGCAGTGAACCCAGGCCAACCAGCCGGGTCAGGCCATTTAGAGTGGTCACCTTTTTAGCCACAACTCCGCCGATGGCAATGATCAACAGGTAATAAATCATCATGGTTCTGCCGATTTCGGCAGTTGTAGCGCCAATATCAAAAAGATATAGTGGCACCAAATACCACAGATAAGCAGCCATGAGGATATTAGTAGGAATGGCGATACAAAACAAAAAAACAATAAAACGGGGGTTTTTAAATATCATTCGAACCCCTTTCAAGCCGCCTATTTTCTTTTCCGCAAGTTCAATTTCAGTCCCGGCATCCTGGTTCAACATTTGGTATCCGGCAAAACCGGCAAAAAACGTCAATCCCGCTGCAATCAAAAAAGTAGCCTGATAGCCGATGCGGGCGGCAAGAATTCCTCCAATTGCGGTTCCGCACATTGTGGCGCTTATGACGATACCGACAAAGACAGCAATATTGACATTGCGGCTGCCCGCGACATTCTTTCCCAACAAGTAATCTTGACACGCAATCGTAATCATCGCAAAGCCAAGACCTGTCGCACCGCGCCATAAAATGACTTCAAGTATTGTATGGGCCATGCTGCAGCCCAAAAAACCTAAGCCGGACGGTATGAGGCCGAAAAGAAATATATTCCGACTTCCGAACCGCTTAGACCATTGGCCGGAAAAAGGCGCCGCCAGGCCAACTATCGTGAGCCACACAACAATTGGTAGACTGATGACCACCGATTCATTTAACCATGGGATCGGTTGATACAATTGACGAATAAAAAGCGGTAGATATGATTTTTGAAGCGCTTCGGCGAAGGCAAATAAAAATAAGGGTATGCGAATATCGCTGACGCTTGCACGGATTAATGGAGTGGGTGATTCAGTTAGAGACAGACCATAACGTTTGCCGATATGGCCAATTCGGCGCAAGGTTTCCTCAGAAAGTTCCTTTAATTGATCACTTCTGTCTCTGAAACGGGCATTTAAATTTTTTGCGGACTGCGATAGATAGCGTGCAACTTTGCCAACCGAATCTTCCCCGCGGGTTAGGATATATTTACTGAAATTGCCTCTTACCTGAAGGCTGATCAGCATGTTAAGGCGCTCTATCGGTCCCGTCACATAGTAAATGAATAAAGCCGTCATTATCTGGAATGCAACCAGCACCGCGACAAGAAAAATAACAACGTTGTCATAGATAATGCTGTCAAGTTGGTTTCTGACAAAGTGTTCATTGATACCGACATTGATAGATCCAATATTATTGTCATCTATTTTTAGAGGGTAACTATAATTGAGAGATTTTGATCGCTCCCGGTTGCCCTTCAATAGTCCCTCAGCGTCAGACGACGGGTTGGGGTTTTTTGGCTTGAAGACAGTGCTTTTTGTTGGTCCGCCGCTAAATAGTGTTTTACCGCTAAGGTTTTGAACATCCAGATAAGTTACTTCGTCAAATTCGGTGGCGATCAAATCAAGATATTCATCAACCGCTACCATTTCTTCAAATGGGATGCCAAACTCGACTGCTCTCGTAAAATCCTGTTGGATGTTAAGTGCAATTAATTGTGCTTTTTTCTTAAGCTCGGGTTCTAAAAAACGATTAAACTCAATGAAGCTCATATAAGCAAAGATAATCGAGGCTAAAAACAAAGTGCCCATCATAACTAAAATTAGGGGGCGAGCCATTTTTGACGCCAAATCCGATTGCTGGTCATAAGAAACGTCATTTTTAGCCAGGTTTTCATCGCCACTATGGTCAGGAGCCGGCATTTCAAGAATATCTATTGCCTTAGTAGCCGTTGCGATGTTTCTTTCAACTGTACACAACCGGTCATCGAAGGCATCCATTCGAATCAAAGCGTTTTCAGATGCCCCTGCCGGCAAACCATTCGTGTCAATGAAACAGACATTCTCGCCCGTTGCTTCTGAGTTTCGAATTTTATCATGTGAGGCTTCAATGCTTTTCAAATATTTACTCAAACCACGAAACGCGACCATAATTCCAATCGAGGCGAGTATCGAGAATGCAATAAAAATAAGAGCAGATTTCAGAAAAAGGGAATTCCTGAAGTTGATCACCTGACTGTTGTAATCATCCTTTGAGTAGGTGATCAATCCTCCCCCAACCCTTTGATTATAATTATTTAACAGCTTGAAAGCGCTAAGAAAATTAGCATCCGACTCCCTTTGAAAGGTATGATCTTCTGAGGTTTTAAGAATCTCAAGAATATCAGGAGCAGCCGCCTGTTTCACCCTCTGTTTTTCTGTGGAGTATAGGATGGTTCCTCTGTTATTAAAGATATCAATGGATAGAATGCCGGGATTATTCTGCTGAACCCATGCGATGACGCTTTCAGTATTTTGCAATTCACCCAGACCAAGTCCCAAATCGATCGCACTTTCTATGGATTCATAAATCGCAGGACTGGTTGCGCTAAGTCGATTTGCAATTAAATTCGTGAGTATTGTCTGAAACTTAAAGAAGCTCAGCATAAATAAAAGGCTCATCACGAACAACAGCAATACGATCATGCACAAAATAGATTTAGATAAAACGTTCATATATAAGAGGGGGTACTGGAATATATCGTTAAGGTGATATCGCCTCAGATTCCGGCGCGTTCTTGAACGCTTATTATATTAAGGCGTTGCAAAAAGCCATTGAAGAAAATCTTATCAGGTTAAAAGGAAAAGGATAGAATTCGTTTTTTGAGTGCGGATTGAGCAGAAAACCACGGCTGATTGGGTTGGTGACATCCGGGGATGAATATCAATTTATTGTGCCGCTGCTGAAGTGTTATCGAGCCCCAACCGGCTCCCTCCGATAATGAACTAGTATAGAATGAATATTGTAATGTCAAGCCACAATTAGCTGAAATCGGCTGGAAATGGTGGAAACTTAGTCCTTTAAAACGGGTTTTGACGCTTCCACCCGCTTCTTCAGAAACGAAGGCCCATACGCAACCTCATTCCATCAGTCCTGCTTCCTTGAAATATTTTACAGCACCGGGGTGAAACGGGGCGGTAAGTCCCTTGAGCATGTCTTTCTTTTTCAAAGCCATACGAGACGGATGCTGTCTTTTAAATTCTTCGAAATTGTCAAATACCTCTTTTGTGATGGTGTAAACCACATTAGACGGCACCCAGGAGGCGGTGCACAGGGTGGCTACAATGCCGAATGTTTTCAGATCTGCCGGATCTTCGGCGCCCGGATAGAATTGGGCTACCGGCACTGTCGTTCTAAAGTAGTAGTTTTGATCAGAGATCAGTTTGTCAATGCCGGGGCCGGCAATCGGGATGAAACGAACCTTGCGCTCTTCGGAAGTTGCCTGTTGAAGGGTTTCGTTCGGATGCCCCAGCGTGCAAAAAAACGCATCGATGCGGTTGTCCTGCAGCAGCCTGGATGCCTCGGAGGTTTTTACCTTTATCGGATAAATATCCCGCCTGGGGTTGAGACCTACAGCTTCCAGGGCATTGATGGAAATCTCGTATTGGCCTGAGCCCGGGTTGCCCAGGTTGACCCTTTTGCCCTTAAGATCGGCCATAGTTTTTATTCCGGTGTCAACCGCAGCCACCAGGTTTACCGGTTCAGGATGGATGCTGAATACGGCACGCAGTTCCTGCTGGGGGCCTTTTTGCGCCCACTCGCCCAGTCCCTTGACCGCTCGATATTGAGTATCGGACTGCACCAGGCCGAATTCCAGGTAATCGGCCGTGATTGCATTCACGTTAAATACCGAGGCCCGGGTGGATTCAACTGTCGCTCGGATTCCATATTCGTTGCGCTTGGCGTTGATCATCTGTGCGATGGTCAATCCGGTCGGAAAATAGACACCGGTGAAGTCGCCGGATCCAATGGTTACAAATACGGTCTCGGCCTTAAGCTCGGCTGTGCCGGCAGTAAAAAGCAAGCCGGCGGAGACACAGACGATAAAGGCGATGATGATCTTTTTCTTCATAATGGATTAAACATTTAGCATAAGGTTATGTCTGCGCATTAATCGGATATATGAAACGTCTTGGGTCGTTCCCAACCGAGGTCTATGACCTGATTCAGAGAAATGGGGCCTGGGTCGAGAATCAGCAGGGCACGCAATCCATCGGTAAAGTAAGGATCGCCGGTAAGGGCCGTTCTCAATTCATCCCGATCAAATTCTACGATTTCTTCGTCCGAATAAAGTTTGTCAAAATCCACCATGCGATAGTCGACCCGCATGCCCGGAATTTGAACAAAAAAGGTAAAAAATTTAGTCTGCTGATTGGCAATGAGGTCGACTTGCACCAATTTTTCGCCCTCATCGAAATTTGTAAAAATAAAGCCTGAAACCGACGTGTTGGGCAAGATCGGATTGCGGAAATTCATCGATCTGAAGTAATTTTCCACTTCGTTTTGGGCTGATTGACTGAGACCGCCATGGATGGTATAGGCCGCCTCCATCGGCGAAAAATAATTCGGATCGATAGCCACGGAGAGGAGATAATATGTCTGATCGCTATGGTTTTCCACCTTCACCCAGATCGGCTGGATCTCTTTTATGGACAAATCAGCACCGAACAGCGCCTTACTTTCCTCGTTGCTCGGCACCGCAACCGTCACGCGCAGATCATCGTCTTGTTTCGACTGCGCGCGATCCCGGAATCTGACGTTGTTTATTGAACCGGGATTGAAGGAGGTCGATGGCCTCATCGTCGCGCAACCGACAAATATTAGCGCAAACAGGCAGGCCCCAATTATCCAGAACTTAATCAGAACAATTTCCAGATATCGATGGCCGACCCGGGCGGGCGTAAAGCCTGCCCCTTGTGGATGTTGCGTAACCTTTTGGGCAGGGGCGGGGTTTATCCTCGTCCGCATAGAAGGCGTCTTTGTTCCAGACTTCTTTTTGGAATCGCTCAATTTAATCATAAGATATCGTCATATCTTTTCGCTAAGGCTTCCGTAAACAGCGCATCTCCGGACTGCCATATCCCCAAACAATTGCAGCCTCACCTTGATGCTCCCAGAAAAATACGATGATTAAAAATAATCTGGCAATCATTATTATGATTGAATCCTTTAAACTAAATCAATCTGCCAACTTTTCAACTATTATTTATCCGCATAGGTGTCTCCCACCAGCCGATAATCGAGCCAAATCTTTTGAACCAAATTCCTTCCCGGTGTTCAATCTCTCTGATCCAACGGCCCAAACCGGATGCATGGTGGATAATCAAAGGCGTGCTATGAGGCGGTAAGATATCGTTTTGCAGGCCATAGAGATAAATAGTTTTTCGAATTGCGGCCTCAGTTTCTTTGGTGTCCCATGGTGTCGGGTGAATGAACCCATGGTTGGCACCCTCTTGACGTGAATAGCCCAGTTGGTGTGGAAATTCCTCTTTGAGCTGCCTTATCAGACGAATGGCCGCAAGATTTTTTTCAACACGCAACCCCTTGTTCAGATTTCGCAATATGGTGTCGTCAAATGACTCAAAACCGATGGAGCTTAAAAGTACATAAAGTCCCAGCTCACTTGCCTCACGCAGAGTCTCCTTTAAATGTTGCAGCCCTAAGATGAACCAATCCGCCCTTAAAGTGAGATTAATTTGTGAAAGTTCGATGCCGCGCCTCTTAACTTCCCGCAAAAAAGCGGTAAGGTTCGGCAGCGGGTTTTCATTGATGAGTTCAAAGGGTATCTTGCGGCCCTCCCGGGTTTCAGGCAAACACCGTATTTGACGGATCACCGTCTCGCTGTCCAGTTTTCCATGAAATCCTTTGTCGGCTGCCACATCGCAGAAGCTGCACCCCTTCAGGTCCAGTTTAATGCGTTGTCCGTGGTGTGCGCTCAGTGAAACAGGAAAATCGATTTCCGTCGGAGTTGTCCGGGCGGCGTGGGGGCAGCCGATGTGCTGCAGGACCTGGCCCGTATTTATATGCAGGGGGGCAATCCCATTTTTTCCGGCTATGTAAATATTATCCCAGCGAACCTTCCCTAAATACTTCTCGTTCCAGTCATCGGCCGCGTTATGTATGAGATGACCATCCCGGTCGCTGTACAAAAGACCGGGAATTTGCGACCAATCTTTTCCATCAGGGCGGTTTAACAGCCCGATCACCTGCTCCGCCGGACCGTGCAAAGCGAAGTTGAAATTTTCGGACAGACCCTTAAACCGGTGCGGGTGATCCTGCCATCCCTCCTCTCCTGAAAAGTCAACATCAGCCTGCGGTCCTGCAAGTATGGTGACGGCCCCTTCATCCCTCAGCTCTTTGGCCAGCGTGAAAAGGTCCTCGCGGCCACTCAGCGCGGAGAACCCGATCAGCGGCCTTGCGGTTCCAATATAATCGGCCAGGTTTTTCTTAAGAGCTGCCTTGTCATATTCCCGGGTGACCGCGATGACGATACACGCATAGAGCGTATGGTCCTGAATAATGGTTGCCGCCAATTGCGGACCCAAAAGTCCATAGGTCTCATCTTTGAAAAAGCTTGTGATGATGACCATTTTTTTTTCGGAGCGAGCGCCGCTGTCGAATCGTGTCATCTGATTTTTCTTATGAGCGGTAAAAAGATCATCCTGTTAATCCTGTTGATCCTGTCTAAGTCTCTTCTTAAAAATAGAATCCATTCCTTACCCATATAGATTTAAGAAGGTCGATCTAGTAAAAAACAAATGCCGGCTTGGAAAGGAAATGCTTATGAAAGGAATACAGATCGTATTGAAGAGTCAGTATATGCTATGAAGTTAAACTGGAGGTTTCCGATTTGAACGAAAACCTCCCTGGTCTATGGATATAATACTTCAAGGTGCCTGCAAATGGCCTTCGACTATAACCGAGCCACCAAATCAGCAGCCTGCTTACCCGCGGCCGATACCCGTTGGGCGGCTTTCCGGCTCTTTTTTATACTGACATCATTGGCCTCAACAAAATCGACGGCCTTGACGTCACAGAATCGGACACACTGCGGATCGCCGTCGCAAACGTCGCATTTGAGAACCCGCCGATCGGTAGTGTTGAAACTCATGGCACCAAATGGACATACGCTGACACATGCGCGGCAGCCGATACAGATATTATAGTCAACGGATACGCGACCCAATTCCTCATCCTGTGAAATCGCTTTGACCGGGCAGACATTCAGACAGGGCGCATCCTGACATTGCTGACAGGTCATGGGGATATAAATACCCTCGGCCTCCCACTTCAACACCCGGATGCGGCTTCGGGCAGGATTGGATATGCCATCATGCGAAACAGCGCACACAAGCTCACACAGCCGGCAGCCTGTGCATTTTTCATGATCTATATATAACACTTTAGCCATTTTTTTTCTCCTAATCCAATAACGAATAACTAAATTATAGTAAATGGGACGGCTCGTTCTCCAGGCCGAGGCTTTGCAGGGTTTCCGGTTTAGGAACACCGTTTTTATCGAGACCCTGATATTCATATAATTCATCGACCATCTTGACAAATTTTTTCTTGTCAATCATGGTACCGATAACATCCAGGGCGCCCCTGCGGCAGGGTTCGTCGAAATACCGGTGGTTGAGCATATCGCCCTTCTCGAGATCGTTTCTTTTCAACCCTTCCCTTAAATTGAAAAGCCTTTCAATCATATTGCACCGTCGAGCGGCTTGCCAGATTTCCTCGGGTGTCATTTCAATGCCGGTATTTAAATACAGCACTTTGGACCACTCTTCGAAAGTCGGCAGCGTGACGCCCAGAAATACGGTATGATATTTACAGATACCCAGGCTATCGACGCCCATATACAGGTTTTCCTGCCAGAAAACCTGCCACGGTTTGCCGATGTATTCGGTATGCTCGGAGCTCAAGGGCCCGTCATAGGGAACCGGGCTGCCGTAAATCTTCCGCAGAACCTTTTCGGGCAGGTGATATAGATCAATGGCCGGTCGGCTCCTTAAATGGTCCGAACCCCTGGATGCCGTAGCGACATTGAGTGCCAACGCGGGTGTCGCCCGTTCGTCCGAATGCAGATTGCTCATGCCTTTGACCTGAATGAGATAGTCAAAAGATTTTTTACCGATCTTTTTTGATGCGGGAATCCCGCCGTCGGCCAGGGCATCTCCCAGAAACCCTTTACGGTAAGCGATGCGTTCGATCATCTCGATGACCGCCTCGTCATTGCCCCAGCTCAAATCCAGTCCATCGGTCTGCTTGTCGGTAATGATGCCGAGCTCGTAAAGCTCCATGGCCCAGGATATCAGGCTGCCGGTTTCGAGATTGTCCATCCCGTACTGATCGACCAGATGATTGCCGGTGAGGACCGTCACCGCCCGGGGGGTGTCCGTTTCCGCACCGAAGGCACCCAAGGAGGTGTATTCCGGACCTTCATCGTACCTTCCAGCCAATGGGCCTGACGGGATTTTATACTGAGCCCGGCAATGCACCTGACAGCCGAAGCAGCCCGTCATATGATGGGGTCCCATGGTCTCTTCACAAATCTCATCGATCCGCTCGGGTTCGATATCATCGGAATATTCGCACTGGTTGTATTGGAAATTGCGGGTTCTGACGCCGCCCCAGGAATTGGTCGCCCCCCAGATAAACGGCGTTCCCAACGTTCCCTGGGTTTGACTGACTTTGGCGCTGGTGATTTGCTCGATGAAGCGTTTGTTGTATTCCAGGGCTTCCATCGGATGGGCGATCTCGAGATCCATGGTGCCGCGGGCCGCAACAGCCTTGAGGTTCTTGGATCCCATGACACATCCCATCCCGGTCCGCCCGGCGGCATTTTTAACGCCGGTCATGACATTGGCAAATCTGACCAGATTTTCACCGGCCGGTCCGCAGACGCAGCTTTTGACTTCCTCATCCCCCAGATCCTGTCTGATGGCCCACTGGGCGTCGGTCACGGATTGGCCCCAGATATCGCCGGCCTCCCGAATCTCGATTTCGCCGTTGTGTATGTAAATGTAGCAGGGGGTTTTGGCTTTCCCCTTGATGACCAGGTGGTGAAACCCGGCCCAGGCCAATTCAGGTGCGAAAAAACCACCCATATTCGCGCTGCCCAGCATGCCGGTCAGGGGTGACTTGGCCATAACGTGTGTTCTTGCTGTGGCCGAAGCCAGTGTGGCGGTCAGGATACCGGCGCTGATGATCAGGGCATTATCCGGACCCAGCGGATCACACCCCTTTTTGGTGTTGTTATAGAGCAGGTATGCATCCAGACCCCGTCCGCCGACAAACTTTTTTCTGACCGCCAGCGGAATCGGCTTTGTCTGGACATCTCCTGTAGTCAGATCGATGTATGCTATCTTCCTGTTTAGCGCCATATCACTGTACTCCCTTCTCTTTTAATTTTTCTTCTGCCAACTTTCGGTTTACATCCCAGACCGGTCCTCGAATACGCGGTAGTGTGGGATTGACCCAGTGGACCCGGTATTCCATACCGCAGGTCGGGCATTTGGCAGTCTTGTCTCCCGGTCCGGGCTGAATTCTTTCCATGCAGCTGGGATTGTGGCATCTGAACTTGCCGTAGGTCCGGGTTTTGCGCAGGCTTTCAGCCGTTGACTGATCTTTGGATTTGGTTGCCATGATAGCCTCCTTTGTATCTATATTCTTCCATAAGTTCATCATCATGAACGATTTTAAACAGTGAAATTAATAACACGACAAAACACGAATATCAAGTGAAAATATATATTTTTGCAATTTTTATGATATTAATCTGGAATATATTCACTCCTATTAACCGAGAGAAACAACGTAATAAGAACAAAACTATCAAGAATCACAATATTATGTTCATTATGATGAACAATATTTCTTGACAAACACGACATCGGATTATATCCTGCAAAAAAAATTTATAATGGTGAACGAATATTATGAAAAAGTACGGAGCACCTTCGGTAAAAAAGGCTTTCGGAATTCTGGGTGCCATTTCTTCATCCAAAGAAGGCCTGGGTGTAAGCGAACTGGCCAAGAACCTCAGGATGGCCAAAAGCACCGTCCATGGCATGACCTCGGCCCTGGAAGAGGTGGGAGCCGTGATGCGGGACCCGCTGACCAAGAAGTATAAACTGGGCTTCACGCTGCTGGAAATCGGCCGCTCGGCTTATGCTCAGATAGACCTGAAAACTTCAGCCCGACCGGTCATCGAAGACCTGATGGAAAAAACCCAGGCATCGGTATTTCTGGGAATCCTGATTGATGGCCATGTAACTATCCTGGACATTGTTGAATCAAGACAGGACCTTAAAATCACGGCCCCGGTAGGTTCAACCATACCCCTGTTTGCCGGAGCGGTCGGAAAGGTTTTTCTGGCATCCATGGATGAGGAGCATGCGGCCGGGATTATTAAATCAAATGGGCTGCCCCGCTTTACGGCCAATTCAATTATTGATACGAAGCTATATTTCAAGGAACTGGTTCAGGTAAGGGAAAAAGGGTACGCCGTTGATGATGAGGAATATATTTTGGGCGTCTGGGCCGTGGCCTCGCCGCTGGTGGGATTGGGGCAGTTGCGGTCGGCCATTTGGGCGGTCGGGTTTAAAGCAAGTCTGGATGAAAAAAAGATGAAGGCCATTACCGGCGAGACCCAAAAGGCGGCCAAAACCATCAGCCGGCGCATTCAGGAACAGCTCATGGGCAAACGATAGTCATCATTCTTAAAATCTTAAAAGTAAATTCTTTGCCCACCAGAGGCAGATTTACGACATTTAGTGATAAAAAATTTTCGAATAGCATCAGAATTCTCCCTGATTAAGCACATATCTAATTTCTCCAAATTGCCTACTTCATCTGAAAATCCTAAAATTCTAACAACCTTAAAAATATTACATTAATGCACGTTGTGTGCCCAAGCCCGAAATCTAACAAAATGTTCAGCCAAAAAAAGTGTATATTCGCCATGGCTAATCTGCAAAATTATAAGCGAGCGAAAATTCGGATGGATGATATGATATCACAACAATTTTTAGGCTATAAAAATCTGCGATTAGTAGATGGTACCGCCACACAGGCACAATTGCAGATATCATAAAAACCGGCTGCCAAGTCAACATAATCCTAAATATAATTTTCGGAAAATTTTTGGGGCTGGCCGTCACTTTAATTTAAGGATGGATTTTTGGGGGCGGGACATCCGCATCGGACTTTAACAGACCATCTTATAAAACCGCTTGTGATATCCACATTTGAAACATGTATTTTTAACCGAGAATGGTTTGTGACGGCATCCGGCTCCCAGATTGCACTAAAATTTGATCCGATTCTTTGGGTATCACAACCTTGCCCGAACCGTGGCTATTCTCAATTTATCACCATCACTTGATATTTGGTTTTCTGTTGTGATATCCCAAGTTTTCCTATAGCGAAATTTCAGCTTATTTAACCCAATCTACAAAATCCCCAAATTACATATTGGGTCCCTGGAACTTATTATACAAAGGTGGCGTGCGCACTTATGAAATCTGAAATCTCTCAAAATAACATTCATTAACTTGAAAATATCGGCGATACTTGGTATATATATTATTGAGTAGCGCGTTATTGATCTCGCGATGGAATTGAGCCTTGCGCGTCAATACGATCCAGTTTTGCTGAAAGATGGTTTT
>Ga0307426_1001715_pt1 | contig 14124 bp, 14 predicted proteins | sample SalMarWE160340MG_FD_202165 | JGI IMG/M metagenome (GOLD analysis project Ga0307426, IMG submission 202165) | Salt marsh sediment microbial communities from the Plum Island Ecosystem LTER, Massachusetts, United States - WE1603-40 | ecosystem: Environmental > Aquatic > Marine > Intertidal zone >... | reverse complement strand
GGCTGGGACCAGAGACCCAGCACCACACCAACCAGAGGTTCCTGGGTGGGAGGAAGAATGCCGTGGGCCTGTTCACGAGAGTGAGGGGGTTTGATAACGATGTTGAGATAAGCGTTCCAAAGGACCTGATGGACATACCCCTGAGGTCAGGGAAGCTCGGCGACATAAGCGGTAGCTGTTCGGAGCATCTCGGGTTCGAGCTGGAGGGGGTCCTGGACAGCACGAGGAAGGCCGGGATACCGCACATCATCATATCCGTGAAGAGGGTGACGCCCGAGTCAGCAGGGGAGTATCTTGCCCTCTGGCAGTATGTCGGCGTCTATTCCGCGCTCCTGAGGGGCGTCAATCCATACGACCAGCCTGATGTGGAAAATGCGAAGGAAGTGAGCTTCAGGCTCAGGAAAGGTTCTGGTTAAATACATCCCTGACAGATTATTATTCATGGCATCAAAGGTGAGCAGGGACGTCAAGATAGTGAGCATAGCCTTCCTTCTGATATTCTTCGGATTCGGAGGGATACAGCAATACGTCACTGTCTTTTTCTCTGGCATGGGATTCGTTGACCTGGGATTCCAGTCGCTGATACTGATATACCTGTTCTTTGCGGTTTCCGAACCAATGTCTGCCGTTGTTGTCTCGAGGTTCGGAGCAAAGAGGTGCATGGCAATGTCCACCATTTTCTATTCCCTTTACGGGCTTCTCCTGCTCACGAAGGTGGTTTTCCTGGTTTATCTTGGCTCTGTCCTGATAGGGATTTCTGCTTCCATGCTCTGGACGGGCGCGAAGAGCTACGTAATAAGGGCAAGCGACAGGAGCCTTTACGGGACGAATGCCGGGTTCTTCGGCGCAATGAAATCGCTTGGCGGCGGGTCGGGCGTGTTTGCACTCGGCTTCGTGATATCTTCCCTCATGTTCGACCTCTCTTTCCTCATCTTTTCCATGTTCCCGCTTCTTGGCTTGCTTATGCTACTGATGATAAAGGACCTGAGGGGCGGGCAGGGAATAAACCGGTTCAGGCTCATCAGAAAGTCCCTCACGAGCATCACGCTGCTGAGGCTTTCAGCCATGTGGTTTTCTGTCTATTTCGTTACCGGCCTAATCATAGGCATAATACCCATGCAGATTAAGGACACCATGAGTGTCTCTTATGTCGGGATTCTTTCTTCATTATTTTTCATCCTACCTGTTTTCCTTTCATACCATTCCGGAAGGCTCTCTGACATGAGGGGAAGACTGGTAATGATTTCTGCTTCGTATGCAATGCTAATCATCGGGTTCGCCCTGCTGCCGATGTCCTCAATTCCAGTGTTCCTTGTAGCCGGGATTGTTATGGTTGCGCTGAGCAGGGTGGCCATACTGCCTGCCATGGACGCGCTGAACGGGGACATTGCCACTGGCGAGAACCTAGAGTTCCTGACAGCCGCGTTCTGGATGATACAGAACATCGGTGTAGTGAGCGCCCTCATCATATCACAGATATTCATGTCAGACATCGCGAACATATACACAATATCTATAATAGTGACCTTGGTATCAGTGGGGATATTCCTTCCACTCCTCAGGAAGGGGACAGAGGGGTTGAGGGAGCAGATACTGAGGGAAGTGGGTTAGCGGTCCGGGGACAAAGCCATAAATTGTTTTCCTCCAATGCTTATAGATGAGGGTATGTGTCTTCTCTGACGTGCATCTCGGTTATGGGAGGGGGACCGAGAGGTATGAGGACTCCTTCCGCGCCTTCGGGGAGGTGGTAAGGAAGAGTCTGGACTGCGACCTCGTCCTCGTTGCGGGCGATTTGTTTGACAGCAGGAACCCTGACGCAGAGGTCCTGACAAGGGCGATGGAGGGTTTGATACCTACCCTGACGAAGGACAACGGCTCGGGGATTGTGGGGGTGGTGGACAGGAAAGCGGAGGGCTTGAATCCCATGCACCACCAGGGGATTCCAGTGGTGATGATACATGGCACGCATGAGAGGAGGGTCAAGGGCCTCCTGAATCCGATACAGGCGCTCGAGAAGGCAGGGTTTGCGGTCCACCTGCACTGCAACGGGATAATCATAGGCAAGGGCGGGGAGAAGGTATGCATCCAGGGGATGTCGGGCGTCCCTGACCAGTTCTCTGAATCCGTCCTGTCCAGCTGGAAGCCGAGCCCTGTGAAGGGCTGCTATAACGTGTTCATGATTCATCAGTCCCTCTCTCCGTTCATGTTCTCTCCGCATGCGATGCCAGTGGAGAAGCTGCCAAGGGGGTTCGACCTCTACGTTTCAGGCCACGTCCACGAGTCCCAGGAGGCAGAGTATTCAGGGAAGCCATTCCTCATCCCGGGCTCCATGACGAGGACCCAGATGAACAGGGACTCTGAGAAGCCCATGGGATTCTTCATCGTTGACACCAAGGGGGGGATAGAATTCCATGAGCTTGAGGACCAGCGGAGATTCTACTTCATCGAGATGAAGGACGAGGGCCTCGGGAACATTGAGAAGAGGCTGGAGGAGATAGCGGTGAGGAAGCATGCGCTGAAACCCCTTGTCAGGGTCAGGGTCAAGGGCGAGCGGAGAGAGCTTCCGGTCAGGGAGCTCGAGGAGAGGTTCTCTGGGAAGATGATTCTCTCCTTCAGGACGTCGTTCGAGGAGAGGGAGATAAATAGGGTAGGGATAGAGGAGCACAGGCTCTCTGTAAACGAGCTGGGAAGGAGGATTCTCGGCGAGAACCTGAAGAGCGGAGGGCTGGATGCCGGCCTGTTCGAAAGGATATTCGAGCTTCTTCTGCACAGGAAGCCGGATGCCGCTCTGGACGTCCTCAGGAGGGAGGGCTTCGGGGCAGAAACAGGGAAAGAGAAGAAGGGTATAGAGAGCTTTGTTGAGGAGTGAATCTTTTATATTGCCGGAAAGCAACGATGTATGGGGTATTGTATGAAATTCATAAAAGGGGGGGCAATGGAGATTGGCAGGGAGCTGTCTGAGCTGGATGCCTTTGCGATAGATTTCATAAAAACCCTCAGGAAGCACACGAAATACGCGATAGTGAGCGGTTACGTGTCAATCCTGCTGGGAAGGGCGCGCTCCAGCGAGGACATAGACATCATAATTCCAAGGGCGGGTTTCCCTGAGTTCGTCCTGCTTTTCAGGGAGCTTTACAAAAAAGGGTTCTACTGCCTGAACAGCGACAATGAGAAAGAGGCTTACGGTTATGTGAGGGACGGCATTGCTGTGAGGTTCGCAAAAAAGGGCAAGGTCATTCCCAACATAGAACTCAAGTTCTCGAAGAACAGGATTGATGAGATTTCCCTCAAGGACACGCTGAAGGTCAGACTGGGAAAAGAGGAGCTTGTCATATCCGGCCTTGAGATGCAGGTAGCTTTCAAGGAGAACGTGCTGAAGTCCCCAAAGGATATTGAGGATGCGATGCATATAAGAAACGTCACAGGCAATAATCTAAGCAGGGAGTTAATTGAGAAGTATTCGGTGATGCTGCGTGGGTTTTACAGAAGATAACCAGAAGGAGAGGATGAAATTTATCGGGCTCTGGGCAAAATACGTCAGGGAGCACAGCGACAGGGATTGGTCCAGGCAACAGAACGTGATAATCAATTCCTCAATTAGGTCCTCAACAATAACTAGAGAGGAATACCTGAAACTGAAGAATAATGGTTTTAAGCATCATCGTTAATTGTATTGTATGACTAAAAGAGAGACAGTCAGGAGGGTAGCGGAACTTGCGAGGCTCGAGCTGAGCGACAATGAGTTGGACGAATTCTCAAAGGACATGGAAGAGATAACGAAGGCATTCTCTGTCATCAGGAAAGTGGATACAAAGGGAGTTGAGCCGGCCTTCCAGCCCATGGAGATGAAAAACGTCCTGAGGGACGACATGGTGGAGGAATCCATTCCCAGGGAGACCCTCCTGAAGAACCTGAAGAACAAGGAAAAGGGCTTCATCAAGGGGCCGAAAGTTATTTGATTTTATCATTTAATACTTATTCCCATATTTTATTCAGGTGATCCTCTGGAGAAGGTTCCTGTCATAGTAGGGATAGACCCCGGAACGACCACTGGAATCGCTATACTCGACCTGGACGGCGGGATTGTCAAGGTATGGAGCGGGAAGAACGCCGGGAAGGCGGGGATATCGAAGGTCGTTTCCAGGACAGGAATTCCGCTGGTTATCTCGTGCGACACCAACCCTCCTCCGAGGATGGTGGAGAAGATTGCAGCCACGTTTTCGTCCCGCCTGGAGGTTCCAAGGGAGGACTTCCTCAGGAAGGACAAGAACCTGATGACCAGGGGATTCAACAGCGTAGGGAATGGCGAGGAGAAAATCTTCAGGAACAGGCACGAGAGGGACGCACTGGCATCCGCCCTGTATGGGTGGGGAAAGGTGAAGAACCTCGTCTCGAGGATTGACAAGAAGGCCTCTGCCAGGGGACTCAGTAAGAGGGAAAGGGATATCGTCAGGACGAGGGTCATACTGGGAAGGGAGAGCATTGACAGGAGCGTGAAGAGGTTTCTTGATTAGCCGGCAACCAGCTTCCTGTAGTTGATTGACTTGAGGGTGTCAAGGATAATCTTCCTGTGGTCAAAGCCCATCTTCTCGGGCAGCTCGTCGAGAGGGAAGAACCTGATGTCAGTGGATTCGGTATTCCCCTTGAGCTTGCCCTTGACCGGCCTGCACAGGAATGCCGTGGTGGCCGCGTGCTTCTCAGGGTCCCTGTCAGGAGAATCATAGAATCCTATCATCCTCACGACCCTCACGTCAAGGCCCGTCTCTTCCTTTGTCTCCCTGACGACTGCCTTCCAGATGTCCTCCCCCTTCGTTACCTTTCCTCCGGGAAGGACCCAGTGGTCCTTGAACATTCCGAACGACCTCTTGAGAAGGAGAACCTTGTTTTTCCTTAGGATGACAGAATCCACTGTCACTATCCTGTATTTATGCTTCGGCTTTATCATCTCCCTGAGGGTCTCCATCCTTATCCTGACCTTTATCACCATCTAAACCTCCTCCAGAAGCTCTTTTTCATCGCCCCTGAGCTTGTGCTTCAGCTTTCCGAGAATCTCCCTGTCATGATTCGTGAGGAAGACCTCCAGCTCGTCCCCCTCCTCGATGTCCTTGCCCACGCTCATGTCAGGGCTCGATATTGCGAGGCGTTCCCCTGCCTCTGCCTCCGGGACGTTGTCGCCCTCTTTCTGGAGTTCCTTGACCTCACCGACAATCTTTCCTTTTTTTGTCAGCTTCACTCCCGGCTTCAGGATTCCCTTCTGGACCTCAATGCCGAAGACCGCAGGCTTGTTCTGCCTGAACACGTAGCCGGGAAGGACCCTTATCCTCGCGGGCCTCGAGACGCTTGCGAGGAGCCTCTCCTCCTCCCTGAGCTTCTTCTCGCTTGACCACTTCTCATAGTCCTCTATCAGGGAATAGATTATATCCGATGAGAATATCATGACGTTGTTGTCCTTCGCGAAGGATGCTATCTCCTCAGGGACCTTAAGGCCGAAGGAGAATATCAGCGGCTCCTCGAGAGTCCTTATCTCAGAGACGTCAGACTTCGTGACCGTGCCTACCTGGGCCTTCCTCACCATTATTCCCCTTCCTCTCATGGTCTTTATCAGGGCCTCGAGGCTTCCAAGGGTGTCTGCCTTGAGGAGCAATCCCTCCTTATCTGTCTTTATTTCCACCTCTGAGACCTCTGTCTCAACCTCCCTGACCGCGCGCTCTATGTCCTTGTCGTTGCTGACTGCCCTCACAGGGGAGCCCGCTATCACACCATCAAGGTCCGGCGCGGATATCTTTATCCCTGCCGCGGCAGAAACGGAATCTATCGGCCTGAAGGACTTCTCCATCCTTAATTCTTTCAGGGGCTCTGGCTCCAGGAGGGCCTTGACCTTCGTCTTGACCGTCTTCTCCCCGCCGATTATGAGGTTGTCTCCCTTCCTTATCCCGCCGTCATAGAGGATGACATCGATGGTGTTGCCGAGTCCCTTGAAGTCCTTGACCTCCAGGACAGTTCCCTTCCCCTCTCCGGGTGTGGTTTCGAGCCTCTTCTTCAGGAACCTCTGCGCAACGCCAGCAAGTATCATCAGCAGGTCGGGGATGCCCTCGCCGGTAACGTTGGAGACCGGGACGACAGCTATCTTCTTCGTGTAGTCATCGACCCTGTCATACCTGTCCGAGGGGAAGCCCCTCTCCCCGAGCTGGCCGATAACCCTGTAGAGCTTGGTATCAAGCTCCTCCTGGGCCCTGTCTGTCTGATTCTTCCATGAATCAAAGAAGCATGCATTCTTCTGGCTGGTGTTCCAGCCCAGCATCCTGTCTATCTTGGTCGCCGCCACAACGAACGGGGTCCTGAACTGCTTGAGGAAATTCAGCGACTCGTCTGTCTGGGGCTGGAACCCCTCGTTCACGTCAATGACCAGGACGGCGAGGTCCGCGATTGCGCCTCCCCTCTTCCTGAGGGTGGTGAACGCCTCGTGGCCGGGGCTGTCAATCCACAGGAGGCCGGGTATCTCCACCCCGCCCTTTATGGTATCCATAAGGCTTCCGCACATCCCTCTTATCACCTGGATGGGGATGTAGGAGGCCGAGATATATTGCGTTATCAGGCCTGGCTCTGTCTTGGCGACAGCGGTCCCCCTGACTCGGTCCAATAAGCTCGTTTTTCCGTGGTCCACGTGCCCGAGCGCTACGAGTATGGGGGAGCGTATATCTTTCATAACAAACAATTGTAGGGACGGTATAAATAAATAGGCTGGGATTCAGGCCTGAAGATTTGTATAACTGAAAAGCAAACCCTTATAAATCCTTCTTACAACCGGTTAAGGGGATTTAATGCTGGACTTCACGCTTTTCATGTCGAATTATGAGGACAGGTTCAACGTGAAGTATATATACGAGCTTAACTCATAGGCGCGGCGCCCCGTCTGTTTTATTAGTTATCTTTACGAATTATACAACGTAAAGAGGGTTTGATACCGATGCTTGACATAAGGCTCGTGAGGGAGAAGCCGGGACTGGTAAGGAAGAACCTGAAGAGGAGGAGGGACCCGGAGAAGGAGAAGTGGCTGGAGGAACTGATAAAGACTGACCAGAGGTGGAGGTCCTCGCTAAAGAATCTGGAGGGTTTGAGGAAGAGAAGGAACATCGTCACCGCCGAGATAGCAGAGCTCAAGAGACAGGGAAAGAGCGCCAGAGGAAAAATCAAGGAGATGAAGGGGATACCGGAGAGGATAAAGGAACTGGATGAGAAGACGGGAAAGCTGCGGGAAAAGACTGACTGGTTCCTGATGAGGATTCCCAACATGCTCCATGAGACCGTCCCATACGGGAAGGACGAGCATGACAACGTCCCTGTAAAGCACTGGGGGAAGCTTCCCAAGTGGAGCTTCCCTCCGAAGAATCACCTGGAGATTGCAGAAGGCCTGGAGATGATTGACAGCACAAGGGCAGCGAAGATTGCCGGCCACGGCTTCCATTTCCTGAAGGGGGATTTGGTGAGGCTCGATTACGCGATAATGAATTTCACCATGGACTTCCTCGTCAGGAGAGGGTTCACGCCCGTGGGGCCTCCCCTGATGATGAGCAGGAAGGCTTACGAGGGCGTGGTCTCGCTGGACGACTTCGAGGGAGTGATGTATAAGGTTGATGACGATGATTTGTATCTGATAGCGACGTCAGAGCATCCCATGGGGGCGATGTTCATGGACGAGGTCCTCGAAAGGAAGCAGCTTCCCATAAGGCTCTGTGGCGTGTCTCCGTGCTTCAGGAAGGAGGTCGGCTCGCACGGGAAGTATACCAAAGGGCTGTTCCGCATGCACCAGTTCAACAAGGTGGAGCAGTTCGTCTTCTGCCACCCCGATGATTCCTGGAAGATTCACGAGGAGCTCCAGAAGAACTGCGAGGACCTGTACCAGGCGCTGGAACTTCCCTACAGGGTGGTCAACGTGTGCACTGGTGACATAGGGGACCTGGCTGCGAAGAAGTATGACACAGAGGGTTTGATGGCTGACGGAGAATACAGGGAGATTGGCTCGAACTCCAACGTCACGGACTACCAGGCCAGGAGGCTCAACATAAGATTCAGGGAGGGCGAAGGCTCCCCCCCGTCTGGGTTCGTCCACACCCTTAACAACACAGCACTGGCAACCTCCCGGACGATGGTGGCCCTCCTTGAAATCAACCAGCAGAAGGACGGCTCTGTTTCCATACCCCCAGCGCTGAGGCCCTACATGAACAAACAGCACAAATTGGTTCCGAGGAAGTGAGCCGGGAACTTTTTATTCAGCCATGACAAGAATATATCATGAAGTATGTGATGCTCGTTCTTGACGGGGCCGGTGACAGGGGGAAGAACACGCCCCTCTGCATGGCGTCGAAGCCCAACATGGATTCCATCGCGAAGAAGGGGAGGGTTGGTCTCCTTGATATCGGTTATAAGAAGGGCGCGGATTCTGACGTTGGGTATCTGAACCTCCTCGGCTGCTATGATAAGAACGAATATCCCGGGCGGGGGTATCTGGCCGCGCTCGGGGTTGGCCTGAAGCCAGGCCCTGACGACGTGTGCATAAGGGGGAACTTCGCCACACTGAACTACAAGGGAAACCTGATGGACAGGAGGGCAGGAAGGGAGGAGACAGAACTGGAATACTTCGCGGAGATTCTCGATGGAATGGAGATAGACGGCGTGAGGTTCACCGTCAGGAAATGCTCTGGCCACAGGGTCGTCATCGTCATGAAGGGTGAGAATCTCTCCCACAGGATAGTTCCCAACGACCCGAAGAAGACAGGCGTCCCCCTCCCGCAGGTGAAGGCAATGGAGGGACACGCGAAGTTCACCGCGTCTGTCCTGAACAAGTTCTCCCTGAGGGTGAATAAGGTCCTGTCAAAGGAGCCTGGCCAGAAGAAGAGGAGGCTTCCCGCGAACATAATCCTGATAAGGAACGTGGGTATAAGGAGGGAGGGCGAGAATTTCCAGGGGAAGTTCAAATTGAAAGGGTTGTGCGTGGCCGGGATAACCATAGCCAAGGGCGTGTCCAGGTTCGTGAATCTTGATGTCGTGGACGTCCCCGGAGCGACAGGGAGGGAGGACACGAATCTCAGGGGTAAGATGGATGCCACCCTGAAGGGACTGAAGAGACATGATTTCGTTTTCCTTCACGTCAACGGGACCGACATCCTCTCGCATGACAGGAGGAGAGGAGAGAAGAGGGATTTCATAGGAAGGATTGACAGGGAGTTTGGGGAGGTGATGGAGGCCTTCCCTCCAGAGGAGAACTGCTACATCCTCGCATGCGACCACCGGACGGTTTCTTTGGGCAGGAGCTATTGGCCGGGATATGAGCACACCACAGACCCTGTCCCGATAGCGTTCTGCGGTCCGGGGGTGAAGCCCGACCAGAGGGTGAGGTGGGACGAAGGCTCGGGCAGGTATGGCTCCTTCTTCATCAACAGGGACGAGCTCATGGGATTCGTCCTGAAGCAGGTCAGGGCTTAGCTACTTTTTTCTGAACATCTTTCTCAGGCTTTTGAGAACGGACATATTCCACCACCTCTTTTACGTCGGATTCGAGACCCTGGAAAAAGGGATTTATCCTCGCGTAGTATTCCATCTCCTGCGCGAGGACCTTCCTGTCGTGCCTTGCTATGAAGAATGAATACAAGAAAATCGATACCAGTATGGCAGCGAGTAGCCATATCGGGAAATCGAATATCAGTCCGAGGTATATGGTTATTATCATCTGTATTATCGTCAGCGGCCTTATCAGGTAGGTATAATACCGGTCAAACCACATGACCTTTATCCTGCCCAGGTTCAGCTTTTTCAGCTTCATGATGTCCCGCCCTTTTAAAGAAACAGAAATCTCCTATCGACGGGAGAGCAAAACCTTCTGTTAACAAGACAACCAATAACATCAGGGGCAGAAGTGTTTTCCATCTTAACCTATATTGTGATTATCTGATTAATAAATCATTTGCCATGGGAAAGAACTTTATTTAGAAGAGCGGATAATAATTATACATGCAGAAGGTTTGGTTGGGAGTGTTTCTGGTTTTATCCATGGTTTTGTCAGCAGCCGGCGTGAACGGGCAGATAAGCCTTAACATGACTGACAGCGTCGTCTATTACAGCCCGGACACAGAGAAGCTTGACATGGAGCTTGTCATAAGCTCCCATGAATACATAGACCCGCTGTCTGAGCTCAGGATATACATTGACAATGAGATTGTGGATTCGCTTATCGTTGAGAACTTCGCGACGGGCGGCCATTCCTACAGGGAGAATCCCTTCTCCTATGAGCTGGTCTCCACAGGGACCAGGGAATGGAACGAATACCAGAGAGTGAATTTCAGCTACCTGTTCTCTGCGAGCGGCCTGTGCTGCACGAACCAGACAGAGATAGACCAGGGGCTTTGCGACTGCGAGGTCTCCGGGACGTGCGAGCCGGTAGGCTCTGGAGAATATCCCTGCGAGTGGAGCATAACCCAGCAGTGGGAATACCAGTCTTATGTGAGCGGCGCGGACGGGCTCAAGTTCATAATAGAATCCGGGATAAACGGCCCTGTCAGCAGGGACGAGTCCACGACCGTCTGGTCGGTTGCGATAACAAAGAGCGATTCCACCGTCCTGGGGACGATGAGAAAGGCCTGCGGGAGCCCCTGGGAGGGTGACCAGTCAAAATACATGGGCCTCTACGTTGACCACAACGGCTGGGTTTACATCACGAAGCACAGGGACGATTTTACCGAGATACCCGGCTCTGGAGGCGATTACCAGGTCCACATAGGCGTTCCCTTTGACGAGACCAGCATGGTTCCCGGATACACGGCATATGGGGGACCCACACTATTCTCCTCGGGAGGGGTTTACAAGGACGGGGTGATAATGAACCAGCCGGGAAGGGTGGTCCTAAACGGGAGCACGGGATACGTGAGGATAAACGGGTTCGAGCTAACTGACAGCAACTATGATTTTGCCTTCCTGCCACCGAACGGCAAGCTTTTCTGCGCATACACGCCCGTGAAGACGGCGAGGGAGTCTGGATGGGAAGTGACATCCGCTGTCAATAACGTATCCGCGAGGCATGACAATCCATATTTGCAGTTCTTCAGCCAGAGCGTCATCGAGAGCCTTCTCAAGATGCCTAACTGCCCGGTCGGGACGTTCGAGTGCGTGAGGACAAGGGAGACTGTCAGCGCGAGGGAGACGTATGACCAGAATGATGCCGTTTCCGTGAATTATCAGTATGGAAACGGCCTGACGGTCTACGGCAACGTCAGCGAGCAGGTTTATGAGGACTCTTATTCAGAGAGGATGTATCTCAATTACGGCCTTCCCCCCGAGAAGGACGCCCACACCATAAGGGTTTCCCTGAGCGCTGGCGGGGAAACCTATGAAACTGAGAGGGGGTTCTTCGTGTGCGATGACGCGGATGGCGACGGATTCTGCAGCGAGACCACGGACTGCAATGACACGGACCCGGAAATCTACCAGGGCGCCCCGGAAAGGTGCAACAGCCTGGATGACAACTGCAACGGCGATATTGATGAGGCGTTCTGGGGGCTGGGCAAGATAGGACAGGGATGCAGGAACTGGCCAGGAAGCAGGTGCGCCGGGACGCTGGTGTGCAGCAATGACGGGGAAAACGTGACTTGCAAGCCCAACGAGGGGTATTACTATCCCGGCCAGCTCAAGGAGATATGCGGCAACGGGAAGGATGATGACTGCGACGGTGATATAGACGAAAAATATGATTTTGAGACAGGGGATAAAATCTGCGTTGAGGAGGACGAGTGGTGCCAGGCAGGGGACACTAGGCCGTGCAGGAACAAGGGCATATGCATAACAGACCCAGGGACAAGGACTTGCGAGGACGGGGAGTGGGGAGAGTGCATAGGAGGGAAGAGCCCTGAGACAGAAGTATGCAACAACAGGGATGATGACTGCGACGGCATCATAGACAACATAAACGGCGAGGTCACTGAGGGAAAGACCAAGTGCTGGTGCACCGCACCGGAGGGCGAGAAGAAGACCCCCAAGTCAGGGGAGACCTGCAATGACATCGATGATGACTGCAACGGGAGGATTGACGAGGGCGCGACAGACTGCTGCCTTGCAACACAGACCAGGTTCTGCGGGACAGATGAAGGGGTGTGTGAGCTCGGGATACAGAGGTGCGAGGGAGGCCTCTGGGGCAGTTGCGAAGGAGGGATTGAGCCCAACCCTGACGGAGACGTCTGCTGCAACAACCTGGACGACGACTGCAACAGTCTGATAGATGAGTATTGCAGCATGGAGGTCTGCGACAAGGCAGCGCAGGTAATGTTCATTTACTGGATTATCATAGGGTCTGGTTTCATAATGGTGATAGTCGCCCTGATGCTATACCGGTTCAGGGGAAGAATCCTCGCGCCCGCAGGCGCCGGAGCAGAACCTTCCGGAGGGTTCCAGAGGATTGCGTTCAAGCTGAAGAAGATTGTCAGGGAGATAATAGAAAGGATAAAGAGGATGCTCGGTAGAAACCCTCCGCAGAGGCAGCAGCCACAGCAGAGAAGGGATTACCGGGGCTATGGCGGGTATTCTAGGAGAGGTAGCTACTGATATCCTTCAGCGGTCCCTGAGTCCCTTCTTCTGGAGGTATTTCTGGTGGTATTCCTCTGCGGGATAGAACCTTCCTGCAGGGACTATCTCTGTCACGATTGGTCTGGAATGATGCCTTCTCCGCATTTCCATTGATTTCAGCGCATTTTCTTTCTGCCCTATTGTGTGATAGAATATCAATGACCTGTATTGGTCCCCAATGTCAGGACCCTGCCTGTTTAGCTGGGTGGGGTCATGAATCCTCCAGAAGACGTCAAGGAGCTCTGCGTAACTTATTTTTCCAGGGTCGTATTCAACCTGGCAGACCTCTGCGTGGCCGGTCCTTCCTGTGCAGACGTCCTCGTAGGATGGGTTGTCCTTCCTCCCTCCCATGTAGCCGACCTTCGTCCTGGTTACACCATCAAGTTTCCTGAAGGACTCTTCCACGTGCCAGAAGCATCCTGCCCCGAACGTCGCTTTTTCCTGTTTCATTCCTGCTCCCTGAAACCCAGGGAGAGGGAGTTGATGCAGAACCTCTTTCCGGTCGGTTTCGGCCCGTCATCAAAGACGTGGCCGAGGTGGCTCCCGCACCTGCTGCAAACAACCTCGGTCCTGCTCATCCCGTGGCTCCTGTCATCCCTGAACTCCACAGAGCCCTTCCTGGCTTCATTGAAGCTGGGCCATCCGCAGCTGGAATCATACTTGTTTCTGGAATCGAAGAGCACGTTGCCGCAAGCGGCGCATACGTATCTCCCTTTTTTGTCAGACTCCACGAACCTCCCGCTGAAGGGCGGCTCTGTTCCTTTCTCCCTCAGGATTCTGTATTGCCCTGGCGTGAGGATTTTCCTCCATTCCTTCTCTGATTTCTTTATCATACGTAATCGCCTATCTTCCCTGATTTCGCAGAATCCTTTTTGGTGTCTATCACCATGCCGTCCCTGGCCGCCACGGTCTTCACGCCCGTTTCCTTCCTTATATCCGCTGCCTCCCGCTCTGCCCTTCCGAAGACCATCTTCATCCCCAGGTGGTTGAGGACTGCCATCCCGGGCTTAGCCCTCCCGATAAGAATCCCTGCCTGCTTCGCGTTCATCTGCCCTGGCCATGGATTGCCAGAGGGGCGCATGCAGTTGAGGACCAGCAAATCACAACCCTGGAAGGTCTTCTCCATCCCCTTATAGTATTCGCCGTCTGAGGTGTAGCCGAACCTCTCCTTTCCTGCCTCTATGAGGTAGCCATGCGTCGGGATTTTGTTGTTCACGAAATCCAGGTCCGGCTTCCCCTCCTCGTGGGTGGACCTGGTCGCAGTTATCCTTAAACCATCAATCTCTTTCCTGTCCCCTGCCTTCATAAGGTGGATGCTCCTGAGCGGGGCCTTGTGGTAATCCGACACCCTTGCGGGCTCGCCCTTCCCTCCGTTGAGGGTTACGGTGTCAGCCACCAGGAACCCTCTCTTCTTCTTTGCCCCCCATGTCATTGCCTCTATCATGATGTTCAGGTCGTTGGTGTGGTCTATGTGGGAGTGGGTCACAAGGATTCCATCGAGCTTCTTGAGCTTCA
>Ga0307426_1001714_pt1 | contig 14124 bp, 13 predicted proteins | sample SalMarWE160340MG_FD_202165 | JGI IMG/M metagenome (GOLD analysis project Ga0307426, IMG submission 202165) | Salt marsh sediment microbial communities from the Plum Island Ecosystem LTER, Massachusetts, United States - WE1603-40 | ecosystem: Environmental > Aquatic > Marine > Intertidal zone >... | reverse complement strand
CTCATCTACCGGGAAAAACGGGCGAACAGGAGGTTGCGCCTGCAGGTTGACTGGGACGTGGAAAAATTGATAATGTAATCTCTTGGTTAGAATGAGCAACGTTTCGCTTTTTACAACGAACAACGAACAACATTCAAAGCCATCTGTTTGGTGCTCTTATGAAAGCGTTTGAATGCAAAATGTGCGGGGCGTGCTGTTATGGCGAGGGAGGCATCTTCCTCACCGAGGGTGAGAAGGAAAAAATCGCCGATTTTCTCGGGATTTCCGTGGAGTATTTTTTGCATCAGTATTGTGAGACAAGGCATCACCGGCTTTATCTGAAGGTGGGCTCAGATAACTTTTGCATATTCTATGATCAGAAAAAAAGGTGTCTCATCCATCCGGTGAAACCAAAACGCTGCATATTATGGCCGTATTATCGTGCGATCGTAGCAGATGAAGAAACCTGGGATCAGGCAAAAGATGGGTGTCCAGGGATCAATCCCGATGCCTCTTTCGAGGATTTCGTCAGGGAAGCCGGAAAATGAGCCTATTACACAGGCTCATTGATCTTCTTTATCCTCCCCGATGCGCCGTATGTCGATCATTTTTTCCTCCGGGTTCTCATGAAGATGATGACGGTTATTCGGGTGTGTGTTCTTCCTGCTTCGCGGATTTTCACCTCTTGAGTCCACCTTATTGCACTGTCTGCGGGCGCCCTTTCGTGTCCAAGTCCGGCGGTTGTCACATTTGTGAGACCTGTCTTCGGAAGCGGCCTGCTTTTTATGCACTCGGAGCCCCGTATCTCTATGAAGGTTCATTGCAGACAGTCGTTCATCTTTTCAAGTACGGGGGAAGAAGCGGCCTTGCCACGTTTCTAGGGCCGCTTCTCGCCTCCTTTGCCCGGCAATGGGCACCCGCTGAAAAGGTGTCCCTGGTCATGCCCGTTCCGCTTCATCCCAGGCGACTCCGTGAGCGGGGTTTTAACCAGAGCAAACTTCTGGCCGGATATGTGGCCGGGGTGCTGGGAACAAGGCTGGACTTTAGATCGCTGAGGAGAGTAAAATACACCGTGCCGCAAACCGGGCTTGGGAAGGCCGAGAGGCGGAAAAACGTGCGGAAGGCCTTTGCCCTCAAGATGTCGGTGCAGGTCTCGGGCAGGACGGTGCTCGTGGTGGATGACGTGGCAACCACCGGGAACACCCTGAACGAATGCGCGCGAGTGCTCTTAAAGGGTGGGGCCGAAAAGGTCCTTGCGCTTGTGATGGCGAGAACGCCAAATCCGGCATTTTGAAGCAGAAAAGGCACGAGGGGATCTTTTCCCCGCAAGCGTGAAGCGCCCCCCCTATCATGCTCGCAAGAAGATTGCAGTGGCACTGAATTTTTTATGTGGAGAGAGCAATGGGAGTGGAACAGTACTGGGAAAAGATCAAATCCCTGGAAGATTTGCACCGTGAATGCGCTGATCTCAGGGCTGCGGGGAAGAGAATCGCCTTTACCAACGGATGCTTTGATATCCTGCACCCCGGGCATGCCCGCTACCTTTACGAGGCACGCGCATTGGCTGATTTTCTCATTGTGGGGTTGAACAGCGACTCCTCGGTAAAAGCCCTGAAGGGATCCGGCAGACCCATCCTTCCGGAGGGGGCAAGGGCGGAACTCCTGGCGGCCTTCGGTTTTGTGGACGCGGTCGTGGTTTTCGACGAGGAGACCCCGTTGCGGGTCATCCGGGAACTCCTGCCTGATGTCCTTGTGAAAGGGGCGGACTGGGCTGAAGAAGAGATCGTGGGCGCTGACGCTGTGAAAGAGGCCGGGGGCGAAGTTAAACGCATCCCGATTGTCGAGGGGTTCTCTACCAGTGCTGTCATCCGGAGGATCTCGGCCTCGCTAAGAAGTTGACAAGTCTGCCGAAAGATATTAGCCTCCACAGGATATCAGTCGCCACATTCTGATTTATCACCATTTTTATCCAAATCCTTTTTCAGCACGGAAAAAGATCTTTTGGAGCGAGACCATTAAGTGACTGCCCAGCTTTCATTACATGACGTCACAAAGACATTCGGTGATGTGAAGGCCGTTAACAGGATATCCCTGGGGGTCCAGCAAGGCGAGTTTCTGACCCTTCTGGGTCCCAGCGGTTCGGGCAAGACCACGACTCTGAACATGATTGCAGGGTTCGAGATTCCCACTTCCGGACAGATTCTCCTCAAAGACAGGGACATCACCAGCGTTGCACCGAATAATCGCGGAATCGGCATGGTTTTTCAGAACTATGCCCTTTTTCCGCATATGACCGTCTTTGACAACATCGCGTTCCCCCTCAGAATGCGGAAAGTCCCCCGGCAGGAGATTCGTGAACGAACCGGAGAAGTCCTTGAACTGGTGGAACTCCCCGGATTTGAAAAGCGGTATCCTAACCAGCTCAGCGGGGGGCAGCAGCAGCGGATCGCCCTGGCCCGTGCGCTGGTTTTCCGGCCCGACATCCTGCTTATGGATGAGCCCCTCGGGGCCCTCGACAAGAAACTCAGGGACCACATGAAGCTGGAGATAAAGCATCTCCAGGAATCCCTCAATATTACCGTGATATATGTAACCCATGACCAGGAAGAAGCCCTGACCATGTCCGATCGGATCGCCATTATGAACAACGGGCAGATCGTCCAATTGGACAACCCCACGGAACTCTACGAGGCACCCGCGAGCCTCTTCGTAGCGGATTTTATCGGTGAGTCCAATTTCCTGGAAGGGAAAGTCATCGAAATAGAAAATGAGAGGGCATGCGTGGAAGCAAAACAGGGCCTCAACGTGTGGGTGGAAAAGCTCCCTGACCTGCAGCCGGGAGAAGAGGCAACCGTGGCAGTGCGTCCCGAGAAGATACAGATATTCCCTGATCAGACCCAACTCCCGGAAGGGATCGTTAATTGTTTTCCAGGACAGGTAGAGGAAGTCATCTATGTGGGCGAGGCAAATGTATACCGGGTGACGCTCCAGCCTGATGTGGTCTTGAAGGTCAAGGTCCAAAGTGCCGGTACAACGGGCAGGTACAGAAGGGGCGACAAGGTTGTTGTGGGATGGCAAGTGTCCCACGGTCTACCTCTGAAGTAGTCCATCCATAAATAAGATAGTTTGTTCGAGATCAAGTCGAAGATCTCGGACTTTGAGCGGGGGCATGCGATCCCGCCCATGGCGGGATTGAGCATAACGGCGATATCGGACAAAGTAGCCATTTATGGATGGCACGAAGTAGATCCCTCTGGCATAAACCCTTAAAACAAAGGAGACAGAAAATGGGGAAAAAGAAAGGTATGACCAGGCGTGAATTTCTTCTATCCACAGGGGCGGCGACCGGAGGCGCACTGGTTGCTGCCTCAATCGGTCCCTTTGTGCATACCACCATGGCAAAGGGGAAGACACTGAGGGTCTGTTCCTACGGGGGTTCGTACCAGGAATCCCAGCGGAAGGCGTTTTTCCGACCATTTGCCGACAAGTTCGGGGTGAAAATTGTCGAGGCATCGGGAGCGGACATCGCCAAGATCAAGGCCCAGGTGGACAATAAGCAATACGAGTGGGATGTGGTGGACCTCGAGACACGGCATATTGCACGGGGAGAGCTTGAGAACCTGCTTGAACCAATAGATACCAGTGTTGTCAACCTTTCAAGAATCGACAAAAAGGCTATCCGAAAGTGCGCGGTGGGGAATATTTTCTGGACCACGTCCTTGGCGTACAACAAGAAGGCTCTGGCAGGCAAGAAGGCGGCCGGGAGCTGGGCGGATTTCTGGAATGTGAAGGATTTTCCGGGTCCCCGGGCCCTGCAGGATCAGGCCCCCTTCAACCTCGAGTTTGCCTTGATCGCAGACGGGGTGCCCATGGACAAGCTCTACCCGCTGGATGTGGACAGGGCGTTCAAGAAGCTTGATAAAATCAGAGACAGCATCACGGTCTGGTGGAAGAACGGCGCCCAGCAGATCCAGTTGCTCACCAGTGCGGAAGCGGTTTATTCCTCTGCCTGGAACGGGAGGGTCAACGTGGCCCAGGGGAAGGGGGTTCCCCTGGACATCGTGTGGGAAGGCGGGTGTCTCGACCTTGACTGGTGGTGCGTTCCCAAGGGAGATCCCAACAGGGACCTTGCCATGAAATTTATCGATTTTGCCATATCAGCCAAGCGGCAGGGTGAGCAGATGCAGAAGTGGATTGCGTACGGTCCCACGAACATGGACTCGTTCAAGTATATCACCCCGGAACGGGCGAAGGACCTTCCCTCCTATCCGGAAAACCTGAAAAAACAGTTCCAGATGGATGCGGACTACTGGGGCCCGAAGCTTGCCCCGCTGACTGAGAAATGGAAAACGTGGATGATCTCCTGATTTAACTGGAAGGCCGGAACGAGAGGAATTCTTTACTTTCCGGCCTTTCCACCCGGTGGCGAGAACGTGTGGTAATATGGAAACGGGATCCTTTTCTTCAAAGGGCGCACGGTTGTGGCAAAAGGCGGGCTTCCGGCATTTCCTCCTGGTATCGCCCGCTATGGTTGCGCTGATTCTGTTGTTTGCCTACCCCATTTCCAGGATACTGGTGAAGAGCCTGTTTGATCCTCATTTCACCCTCAAAGAATACGTCTACTTCTTCACGAGCCCGCTATACATACGGGTCATGTGGATAACGATCGAAATAAGCCTTCTGACCACACTCACTGCACTGGTGATCGGCTATATTCTGGCCTATGTTCTGAGACGTGCGCGGCCCGGTGTACGCAATATTTTTCTCATGGCGATCGTCCTTTCGTTCATGATCAGCCTTTTAGTCCGGAACTACTCCTGGATACTGGTGCTCCAGCGAAATGGTGTGGTCAACATTCTGCTCAAGTATTTTGGAATCATCGATCATCCCGTGAAGCTGCTTCATAACAAGTTTGGCGTAGTGGTGGGGATGACCCATATTTTCGTGCCATATATCGCCTTTCCCATCTATAGCGTCATGATGGGGATGGACCTGAACCTCGAAAAGGCAGCCCAGAACCTGGGAGCCAGCCGATGGCAGACATTCTGGCGTGTTACGTTTCCCCTGTCACTTCCGGGTATCGGGGCAGGAGCCCTGCTGGTTTTTATCATGGCTTTGGGCTTTTTTATTACACCTGCCCTCCTGGGTGGACGGAAAGAACAGATGATCTCAAACCTGATTGAAATACAAGTCATTGACCTCCTCAACTGGCCTTTTGCATCTGCCATGTCCACCATTTTGCTGATTGTAACATTGATTATCTTTTTCATTTATAATCGTTTTCTGGGTGCTGAGCGGCTCTGGGGTGGGGTAAAGCCGTGAAGAAAAGGACCAAAAGGAAAACCAACTGGCACGATCCTCTGCACATCGGCTGGCCTCTGTGGGTGATATCGGGTGCATCCGTTTTTTTCCTAATCGTGCCGGTTCTGCTTCTAGTACCCATGTCCTTTGGATCTGCGGAAATCATCGAATTTCCACCCACCCGGTTCTGCCTTGATCAGTATCGCAAATTCTTCAGCCACCCAGCATGGCAGAGTGCGGTCCTGACTTCACTCCAGGTATCGGCACTGACGGCGATTTGTTCCACTACCCTGGGGCTTTTGGCCTCCATCGCGATCGTGTGGGGCAAGTTCAAGGGAAAAGGTTTTATTACGGGATTTATTCTTTCCCCGATGATTGTTCCCCTGATCGTTCTGGGCTTGGCCTACTACGTCTTCCTGGCGAAATTTGGCCTCATCGGTAGCAAACTTGGCCTAGTGATCGCGTATACACCTTTGACGCTCCCTTTTGCGGTCCTACCCATCTCAGCCACCCTCAGGGGGTTTGATCGATCACTGGAGAACGCAGCCCTAAACTTGGGAGCAAACCGGTTTCAGACGTTCATGAAGATCACCGTGCCCATTATCCGGCCCGGGGTGATAACCGGGGCGCTTTTTGCCTTCATGATTGCCTTTGACGAGGTGGTCATTGCCCTCTTTATCTGCGGATCTACAGCGGTCACCCTGCCCAAGAAGATGTGGGATGTCATTCGTTACGAGATCGAGCCGATGCTGCCCGCCATTTCCACTTTGCTGTTGCTTCTCGCGGTGGTTTTTCTGGTCGCGACCGGCTTGCTGCAGAAACGGGTGGCCCGCCGTATGGAAAGCAGATAACTCAAAAAACACGACTTGTCATTATGCACAATTTCTGGCTTCTCCATTCCGGATTCTGCGGATCAATGCTTCCGCAGGAATTCCATCAGGGCTAAGTTAAAGGCTTCGCTCTGCTCAATGTTTGAAAGATGCGCGGCAGACGGCAATACCACCAACCTGGAATCAGGGATGCGTTCGTGCATGGCTTGAGAAGCAGCCACCGGTGTACCCTGGTCTTCTTCACCCACCATAATCAATGTTGGTAGTCTGATCTCGGAGAGCCTTTCGAGATAATGGAGGCCTCTGATGGCTTCGCTGCATCCGATATAGCCCGAAACCGGGGTAGCCAGGAAATGTTCCCGGGTCAGTTTTACCTCGGGTGGATTTTGACTCAGATAGGGCAACGTGAACCAGCGTTCCAGTGTGGATTGAACCAGGGCCTGCATTCCCGCCTTGCGAACCAGGTGCAGGCGTTCCTCCCAAACCGGCTGGGCCTCCGGGGGAATGGCGGCTGCGGTATCACACAAGGCGAGCGTCCGGAGTCGGTCGGGATGATTCAGAGCCAAGCACTGGCCTATCATCCCGCCCATGGACAGCCCCACCCAGTGGACCGCCTCCAAAGACAAGGCATCCAATAACCCAAGAGCATCCTCTCCAAGCTGTTCCAGGGTATAAGCACCCTTCGGCGCGTCGCTCCGGCCGTGGCCGCGGGTGTCATAACGAAGAACCCGGCAAATGGATTTTAGAGTCCCTGTCTGTGGATTCCACATGGCCATGTCGGAACCCAGGGAATGGCTAAGCACGACGACCGGGGCTCCCTCCTTTCCTGTTATCTCGTAATTCATTTGAATGCCGTTGACCATAATTTTCATTTTCGTTTCCTTACTTGCCGGTTGTTTAGGTACTGTTTCTTTTCGGCGATTTCTTGGACCGAAAGCGGGGCCGGGGCCAGAAGTGTAAAGAGGTCCATCTTGCCCCCAGTGAGAAATATACGGGACTCCATGAAGTTCCGAGCCAAGCCCACCCATTTCTCAGGATTGACGGCATTCGTATCTGAGCCCTCCCTGCATTGGAGAACGCAGCTTGAGGTGCGTTTTACCGACTCATGCCGCGGGCTACATTTGTTGATAGACCAAGAGACCGGGCATGTTCTCGCTCTGAGTCTCTACCTTGCTTCACAAGACCTCGTTCCGTTTGGCCTGAAGTATAGGAAATTTGCCGCCGTTTGCCAATGAAAAATAGAAAAGCAGGAACTCCGCGTCGCTCTCAATCGCGGCGGCTGCTCCAATTTTCAGGCTTCCTGGACATCCTCGCACCTCCAAACGAGTGGTGGTGCGTTCGTTTATAAAAAGAGAGTATTCCTTTCCGGGCACTCGACATCCCTTTAAATCAAGTTATTGAAGCAGGCGCTCAATTTGAGCTTTGAAAGGCGAACATGGACAGGGAAAAGTGCAGTAAAACAGCCGGAATTTTATGGATGCAAGGAGCGTCACATTTGTTTGAACAGATGCAGATAATTTCGGCTGACGGTAAGCAGTTCCGGTCTTTCCTTAAGCCTGAGTATCCCTCGGCCGGTAAAGGAACGACTGACCCGCTCGATCTTGGACACGTTCACGATGATGCTCCGGTGGATCTGCCAGAATAGATTGGGGTCCAATTCCGATATCAACTCTTTGATGGTTTTTCGAATAAGCGATTCCCCGTCTTTGGTTATGACCAGGGTGTACTTATCTTTGGCCTGGAAGTAGTTCACCTCCTCAACCGGAATGAGATGTACGCTGTCTTTGACCTGGACTCTGATCCAATGCAGAAAATCAGCTGCTGTTTTTGCGCTCAGGCTGGCCAGGACGTGCTCAACAACCCCGGCCAATCCAGCAGGGGGTTCAATGGAAACGTCCAGCTGTTTCTTGAGTCGTTCAACGGTCTGCGTCAATCTTTCCCTGGAAACCGGCTTGACCAGATAATCCACAGCCTCCCGCTCGAAGGCTTCAACCGCGTACTGATCGTAAGCGGTGACGAAAACGACACGGCACACCCCGGCGATTTTCTGGGCTACCTCCATGCCGGAAAGTCCGGGCATCCTGATATCCAGAAAGATGACCTGGGGTCCCTCGTCTTCAACCAATTCGAGTGCTTCCCGGCCGTTCCCTGCCTCCCCACAGATCACCAAATCCGGCCAGGTCACAGCCAGAAGGGATTTGAGGTAGGTCCTTAATTCCTTTTCATCATCGGCAATGACGGCTTTATAGGTCATGTTGATTGCCTCCACCCTTCGGCACTTCGATAACGGCCTTAACCCCCTTTGGTTTATTCTCTTCTATAGCCAATCGGCCTCTTTGCCCATAAAGCAATCGCAAACGTTCCCGGACGTTGATCATGCCCACACCGACCTCTGAATAAGAGGTGAATCCGATTCCGGTGTCAATAATTTCGGACCTGATAAAGCCGTCCTTTTCCTCGATACTTATCAGGATCTCACCCCCTTCGATTTGGGGTTCAAGGCCGTGTTTCACGGCATTTTCCACCAAAGGCTGCAGAAGCATAGGCGGAAATGGCTGTTCCCTGAGGTTATCCGGAAGCTCGATCCTGAAGCGGAGCCTTTCACCCATCCGGATCTTTAATATATTCAAATAGGCTTGAATAATCTCTATTTCCTGACTCAGGGTAATGAGGTCGTGACGGGTCCTGGACAAAGAGGTGCGCAGGTAATGGATCAGGTCCACCAGCATGGCCTTCCCCTGATCAGGGCTTGTGTCTATGAGGCTCAGGATGTTGGAAAGGGTGTTGAACAGGAAATGTGGCTCTATCTGGGCCTGAAGGAGTTTTAAGTTGGCCTCCAGGGCCTCTTTTTCTTTGGAGAGGCGCCTGATCCTTTCTTGCTGAATCTCCTCCCGGGTGACTCGTAATCTGGCCTTGGAGAAAAAGAAGTAGCTGATTGCGCCACCGAAGGCGATGGCGATCAAGACCGCCTGCAGTAAATCCCTCGGCGTCCACTTCAGGGCCACGGAAAAGAATTGCCGGAGGATAAAGGGTCCCAGGTGCAGACCAATAAAGGTTCCGCCGGCCACTCCGATGATGAGAATAGAGATTATGGAGGTGATTTTTTCTGGTTTGACCAGCCAGAAGAGAAGGTTAATGAGCGAGTAGATGGAAATCCCGAAAGCTTCTGAGATGATCAGAACGGGGAAAAAGGAATCGCCGATGCCGGCGAAGAACAGGAAGACGGCGATCAAGGCGGAGATGATAATCGCAAAGAGGAAATCAAAGAGAAAATGTCTTGGACCCAGATGGCGGTTGATAGTGCCTTGGGACAGTTCCATGCTCAGATCACCCCGCCTTTCTTCAAAAGGTATATTGCAAACCGATCATACATTGGTAATCAAGGAAGCCCCCGAACTCCGTATCGTCGCTCCCCTCATTTAGTGTTCCGACGGTAAAAAGCTGGATATGATCTCCGAAAATATAGGACCCAAGGACCGTCAACTGGCCGGACCAGTCGTCCAGATTCTGTGTCCAACGGCAGGTCAAGTCTATGCAGTCATTAATATTGTTCCGGTTGTACTGGAGAAGAGCATAGTTTCTTCTCAGGAGCCTCAATCCAGTATTAATCGTATGCCCGAGTGTCAGTTCCCCCAAACCGGATATCGGGCCGCCGTAGGAAAGGGCCGCCGCCGCGTTTCGCCTCAAGGCATAATAACGGTCGGCCTCGGCGCCACCGTACCCCGGACTGTAGTGAGCGTATTCCCCCGTAAACGTGCCGCCCTCCGCGAATGTATAGGAGCTTCCCACCAGAATCACCGGCTGGGCGCTTGAATCATCCGCGTGGATCCTCTCCATGGAGGCCCCGAAAGGTGAATGGTCCGCCTGGGGATACAGGGCATAGACACCCCGGATCATGGCGCCTTCGACATAAACGAGGACGGCATCGGATAAGGTCAGGCCGCCGAAAAATCCCAGGCTGTTCTCTGCATTCTCGCGGTGTGTCAGGATCAGTGATCCATAGCCTTCCCGCCCCTGGTAGTCCATTTTCAAGGCATAGGCCCTTTCGAAGGGCCCGGGCAGGTTGATGTCGTTTCGTCCCTCGTCCGTATTTGCAATGAAAGAGACCGTCCAGGTGCTGTCCGGAATCCAGATGACCCGGCCGAAGTCCATCCCCGGGACCTCCACGTAGGGGTTGCGGCGGCCGTTGTCCAGGAAAAAAGGATTGGAGGGGGAAAATAGGAATGAGGGCCCCCATTGAAGGTTCTCCCGGCCATAGGATACGAAAAGGTTCTCTCGCGCTCTCCATCTGGCCAGCCATTCATTGACGTAGAGGTCGTTATCCCAGTCTCCGGTCCCCTCACGAGACCCTTCTTCCCATACCCGGTATTCGAGATGCAGTCTCGGTTTGACCATGAGATCCAGCGGATCGGTCTTGAGGGTCAGATCGGGTCGGAATTCCATATTCCCGGTGTAACGCGGAATCTCCAAAAAATTGTTGCCCGGATTCTGGCTCGAATCGGACGGCTGCTGGAGAACACCGTAACTCAGGATCCGGAGATCGAAGCGAAAGACCTCAGCCAGTTTCCGGATTTCGGGTGAGCCGGAACCGTCGTCCTCGGCGGACAGGACCGGTGCCGGCTGCAATAGTACTCCTGCAAGGAAAACGAAAATGATGAAGACATGCAATCTCTTTGACAGGGTCATTCGCATCCTTACTCTTGCCCCCTCAAAAGATCATCTCGTCAATAAGTTAAGATTGAACACGGAATCCGGAATTTTCCTGATCACGACCCGACCATAGTTCATGGTTGTGACATCGTTCTTTATCAGCGCGCTGGTGATGACCATTCTGGAAATGAACTCCCGCGGCTTGCCGCCGATTTTGACGCTGTTCTTGTATTCAAATACGGCGGTCTTGAACATCTTTCCGGAAACAGTATAAAATTCGGCCTTGAGCCCGACCAGCCTCTCTATGGATATCCAATACAGGATCCGGTCATAGGTCGCCCTGTTATCCGAGGCCTTCAGGTCGAAGAGATAACATTTTTCTCCGTTCACCATGTCTTCCGATGTCTTCACGATGTTGTAATCCCCTGCATAATTGGTGGACGCGATATCACCGTTGGCCGCCCCTCCGATCAGTTTCTGACGGGGAGAAATAGGAACCGGTTTGGAGAGACCCGGTTTTGCAAACCACATGTTGCGGTCCAGCATGAGCAGCTTCTGGCCCTTTACATTGGGGGGAGCAAGGAATTCCGCCAGGGAATTGAAACTCCGGGCCCTTACGCGGAGCGTTCTATGCTGCTCTCGTCCCCTCTCGACGGATCGGATATCGATCCGCCATTCCACCCCCTCTGCATTTCCTCGAGCCTCATCCGCCTTTCGAAGAATTTCCGTGGGGGATAGGGAGGCATAAGCACATGAAAGATGAAGACCCATGCCCATAGCCATCGCACAAAGGAGCGTGTTCCTGAACCGTTTGGCAAATCGTTTGATCATTATTTTCCTCCTATCTTGCCAACTAGACATGCCCGAGGGCGTCCACCACATTTTGTGCGGCTGCCCGCCTTGCTGGGATAATAGCCGCCAGCAGGGAAAGCACGACTAGACAGAGCACCAGAATAAACAGGAAATGGGGAACCAGGTCGACCACCAGCGGCACGGGTGTGGACACGCCCGGAGGCGTGTAGGTGGGAGAAATGATTTTAATGGCGCCCCACACGATCACATGCAGAAAAATTCCGATGATGCTGCCGAAGAGCCCTAGAAGCCCGCCTTCCAGGGCAAAAATGAGTGATACGCCTCTGCGCTTCAGCCCGAGCGCCCTCAGGGTACCGATCTCTCTCGTTCTTTCCAGAACAGCCATGCCCATCGTGTTGACGGTGCTCATGATCACGATCACCAGGACAATGGAGAACAGGAAGAGAAAGATCATGTCAAACATGCCCCTGACCTTATTATAAAACAGGGAGAGTTCATTCCAGCTCTTTATCTCGGTAGGAATCCCGGCCTGACCGAGTTTGCTCAACAGCTTCGTGCGCATGGCCTCCGTCTTCTTCCAGTCATCCAGGAGAACGACGATTCTTTCAGCGGATTTCGTATCCACGAGCGACTGGGCGAAGCCGAAAGTGCATCGCATGTATTTGTCATTCGTCGCATCGGAACCCGTGTCATATACTCCCCTGACGAGAATATCCATGGCGTTCATCTGGCCTCCGAGGGTAGTCGCCATGACGACCCCGTCGGTGCCGGCCGAGAAACCGAGGTATCTGGCCAGGTCCTGGCCGACTTCCACGCCATACGTCATCTTGTCGTCCAGGGTCTTTCCCCTAACAGGCCTGAATTCGGCCCAGCCGCCCTTGATGATCTTCTCGTCCTTTGGCACCACACCCTGCGCGATGAAGATGGTGGATGCGGTCCCGTTTGACACGATGCCGCTCACATGGATCTGCGGAGTGGCCACGACCACTCCATCCTCCGCTGAGACGATTTTCATAATCTGCTCGGTTTCCTCCTTCGAGAGCATATACTTTTCCGGATCGAGCTTCCCTTTTTCATTCCATCCGGCCTTGAAAATCGTCAGATTCCCGAGTCCTTCGCCCCGGATCGCCGATACTCTCAGTCCGTAATACATATAGCTGACATACCCGTAAAAAAGGCTGACGGCCGCGAAACCTACGCCGATGGCCAGGAGGGTGACAAGGGAGCGGCGTTTGTTTCTGAGGACGTTCCGAACGGCAAGTTTCATCCACTTGATCATTGTCTCGTCCCTCCTTCGATGATCCGGCCATCCTCCAGGCGTACCAGGCGTTTGACCCGATCCAGCAACCGTTGATCGTGTGTGGAAAAAATAAAAGTGGTCCTCTCTTGTTCATTTAAATCGCGCATGAGGTCAAGGATCATGTGGGCGGTTTTCGAATCCAGGTTGGCGGTCGGTTCATCGGCGATCACCAGTGAGGGATCGGTCACCAGGGCCCGGGCAATGGCCACCCGTTGCTGTTGCCCCCCGGACATCTTAAAGGGACGATTGCTGACCAAATCAGCCAGGCCAACCGCCTCCAGCCGTCCTAAGGCCCTGGTTTTGGCCTCACCCGGGGAGGTCCCTTTGATCTGGAGGGGCAGCATCACATTCTCCAGCGCGGAGAGGACCGGGACCAGGTTAAAACCCTGGAAGATAAAGCCGATGGATTCATTACGAAGCTCGCTTCTTTGATTGTCCGATAAGGAGCTGACTTCCCGGCCGGCGATCTCCAGGGAGCCTTCCGTCGGCTCATCAATGGCCCCGATCAGATTGAGCAAGGTGGTCTTCCCTGAACCTGACGGTCCCCAGATGGCCACAAACTCCCCCGTATCAATTTGCAGGTCGATCCCCTGGAGCGCATGGACCACGGCTTCCCCAAGAAAATAGTCTTTTTTGATGTTTTGCATTTCAATAAGGGCCATAGAAATCACCTCTCCTTTTCTCCTCTTTTTATGTGGAACCCCATTTTAAAGGATCAATCGGCTTTTTGAAAGGTTTTAGGACAAAAAGGTGTATGGAGTGATAAAGGGGTTGAGCTAAAGACGGACGTTCTTCACATATTACACAAAACGCGGTGTTAGGAGAGTCCTGTTGTGCGAAGAACAATAAAGTCATGGTGAGATGGGGGCCTCATTGGAACGTCAGGGATCCGGAGAGGCTACGGGCCAATTGGGGTGATTAATTCCGTCATTACTGAAACGAGTTGCAGCCCGGAAATGCACAAGTGTAGTTAGTGAAGAACGTCCCCTAAAATACTAAGATATGGAAAGCAGATAACTCAAAAAACACGACTTGTCATTCTGCACAATTTCTGGTAGTAAGAAACCATGCGCCCATAGCTCAGCTGGATAGAGTGACGGACTACGAATCCGTAGGTCGGGTGTTCGAATCACCCTGGGCGCACCAGGAATATCAATGGGTTAGCCATCAGCGGCCAACCCATTTTTCGTCTTGGTGTCCATATTGGTGGCTATCGGCGGTGTTACCAAGCCACGTAACTCACTTTCCGAC
>Ga0307426_1001710_pt1 | contig 14162 bp, 10 predicted proteins | sample SalMarWE160340MG_FD_202165 | JGI IMG/M metagenome (GOLD analysis project Ga0307426, IMG submission 202165) | Salt marsh sediment microbial communities from the Plum Island Ecosystem LTER, Massachusetts, United States - WE1603-40 | ecosystem: Environmental > Aquatic > Marine > Intertidal zone >... | reverse complement strand
GGAAAAATCCTCGGTGTAGCAATAATAATCCTGGCACAAACATTTTTTGTCGCGCATCTTCTGATCCAGCGAAACAAACGCAGCCAGGCGGAGGAGGAATCTCAACGGCTTCGGGATGAACTCGCCCACACTTCCCGTGTGCTGGCGATGGGAGAAATTGCCGCATCTCTGGGTCACGAACTCAATCAGCCCCTGACAGCCATTCAGAGCTATGCTCAAGCGGCTGAGCGTTTTCTTGCCGGAGATCGACCAAACCTTGATGAAGTCAGCAAGTCTTTAACGGGTATTGTAGCGGGTAACAGACGAGCCAAAGATATTATTCAGCGTATTCATATGGCCTTGAAAAAGGAACCGATGGATCGAGCACCTCTTCACGTTAAGGATTTGATTCAAGAAACAATAACGCTTGTTAAAAAGGCCGCGGATGAAAAGAAGGTGGTATTGCGACTCAATCTGGATTCTGGACTGCCTCACGTGTTCGGTGACCGCACCCAACTGCAACAGGTCATCTTAAATTTGATCATTAACGGGTTTGAAGCCATGGGCGATGTGGGCGCCGGCTCTCGCGAATTAGTTGTGCGGGCGTCGTCGAAAGGCGAGCCCGATAGTGTCACCATATCTGTTCAAGACAGCGGCATTGGAATCGATGATGAAGAAAGAGAGCTTGTCTTTAATGCTTTTTTTACCACCAAGGATGAGGGCTTGGGCATGGGTTTGTCCATCAGCCGATCGATCATAGAAGACCACGGCGGCCGAATTTGGGCGACTCGGAATCCGGATGCAGGAACGACGTTTTCCTTCACCCTACCTATTGATAAGGAAAATCAGAGATGACATCTGTCGATGCGGCTGTATTTGTCGTTGATGACGACCCGCTTATTCGCGACTCGCTGGAACAACTGATTAAATCGGTTGGACTTAAAGCATACACATTTTCGTCGGCTCAGGAATTTTTGGAAAAGGATCTCCCGGATGAGCCTGGTTGTTTGATTCTGGACATACGAATGCCCCGTTTAAGCGGACTTGATCTCCAAGACGAACTGGCCCAAAAAGGGTTAACCCTACCGGTCATTTTCATCACCGGCCACGGAACTGTCCCTTTGAGTGTTCGAGCCATGAAGGCGGGAGCTGTGGATTTTATTCAAAAGCCTTTTGAGGATCAGCAACTCCTTGATGCGATTCATCAGGCCATCGACAAGGACATCCAAAAAAGAAGGGAAAAAGCCGAAATATCAGAGATTAAAAAACGCGTTGAATCTCTAACCCCCCGTGAATATGAAATTCTCCTGGCTGTTACCGCCGGCATGCTGAACAAGCAGATCGCCTATGATTTGAAATTGAGCGAGAATACTGTCAAAACACACCGGGCGCACATTATGCAGAAGATGAAGGTCGAATCATTAGCGGATTTAGTTCGATTGATCGAAAGGGTGGGCATAACTACAGACAAAGGATGATTCACCGTGAACGAAGGGGTTACCTTCCATCAACTATAGTTGAGTTTAAATAAACTAAAGTCCTGCTGCACCTGGTCTCTATCACACTTTATGATGATGAGGCTCCTGCTAATATCCAATTGCGCACCCCTCCTGGCCCTATATAATCCTTATCCAAAAAACTCAGCAAAATCTGACTTTCGTTATTTAAATACGCTAAAGTTAAGACGACAATCGGTTGTTTCGTATTTTTTTAATTACCTGAGGCGCTGCATGAATTGCATGGGAGATCCAGCGTGGTTGTTACCAGTTCTATTATTTATGTTGTCGATGACGACGACGCTGTTCGTGATGCGCTGAGGACATTGCTAAAGTCAGCGGGATATAAAGTGGAAGTATTTAATTCTGCTCAGGCTTTTATTGATGTGGAGCATCACCAGGGGGAAGGCGTGTTGGTTCTCGATGTGAGAATGCCCGGAATGAATGGACTCGAATTACAAAGACGTTTGGCTGACTCCGGCGTTGCCATGCCAATCATTTTCATCTCAGCTCATGAGGATATCCGGGCGCGCGAAAAGGCCATGGCCGCGGGGGCTGTTGCCTTTCTGCAGAAACCTTTTGAGGATCATACCCTACTCAATGCAATTTGTCGTGTCCTATGTGTAAACTCGTAAGGAGAAATCATAGAAGATTTTGGATATTGGAAAACCTCGAAAAAAGAGGAAAAGAGATAAAAAAATGGAGGCAACTAAAAGCACGGCTCTCGCCTGCAGGCGAATGTCGATCACTTTAAAACGTAGAAGGAGGGCATCATGAAAAAGTATCTGCCATTTACCTCGATTTGCGTGGCCATGACCATGGCAATCGTCATGCTGGCGGCCGGATCTCCGGCCCGGGCCGCGGACAAACCCAACATCCTCGTCATCATTGCAGACGACGTAGGGATGTGGAACATCAGTGCTTACCACCGCGGCTTGATGGGTGGCCGGACGCCGAACCTGGATCGGATCGCCAAGGAGGGCGCGCTGTTCACCGACTATTACTCGCAGCAGACCTGCACCGCCGGCCGGGCATCCTTTATCACCGGCCAGCATCCGTACCGTGTCGGCCTGCTCAAGGTCGGCATGCCCGGGGCGAAGCAGGGAATGCAGGCCCAGGATGCAACCATCGCCGAGTTGCTCAAACCGTACGGCTACATGACCGCGCAGATCGGCAAGAACCACCTGGGGGACCGCAACGAGCACCTGCCCACGGTGCACGGGTTCGACGAGTTCTACGGCAACCTCTACCACCTGAACGCCGAGGAGGAGCCGGAGGACCCCGACTATCCGAAGAATCCCGAGTTTCGCAAGAAGTTCGGCCCGCGCGGGCTGCTCGATTGCAAGGCCACGAACGTGGACGACCCGACCGTGGACCCGCGTTTCGGTCGCTGGGGCAAGCAGACCTGCAAGGACACCGGCCCGATCACACGCAAGCGCATGGAGACCGCGGAAGAGGAGTTGCTTGAACGTTCGCTGGATTTCATCGACCGAGCCGTCAAGGCCGACAAGCCCTTCTTCCTCTGGCACAACCCGACCCGCATGCATGTCTTCACGCGTCTTTCCCCCAAGTGGGAGAATAAGAGCGGTTATGGCCTCTACGCGGACGGGATGATGGAACTCGACGACGTCGTCGGCCAGCTCCTGAAGAAGCTCGACGACAAGGGCATCGCCGACAACACGATCGTCATGTTCACCACCGACAACGGGGCGGAGATCATGACCTGGCCGGATGGCGGCAACACGCCCTTCCATGGCGAGAAGGGCACCACGTGGGAAGGCGGCATGCGTGTGCCCGCCCTCGCACGGTGGGCCGGCGTCATCAAGCCCGGCACGATCGTCAATGACATCATGTCCCAGGAGGACTGGCTGCCGACGTTCATGGCCGCCGTTGGTGATCCCGCCATCAAGGAGAAGCTCAAGAAGGGTCTGAAAGTCGGCGACAAGACCTTCAAAAACCACCTCGATGGCTACAACTTCATGCCGTTCTTCAAGGGTGAGCAGGCCAAGGGCCCGCGCCGCGCGATCTTCTACTTCGATGACAACGCCAGCCTCAACGCCGTGCGCGTGGACAACTGGAAGATCCACTTCAAGATCATGGAGGGCAATCTCGCCGAGGCCACCCTCAAACCGCTGAACATGCCTCAGGTCATCAACCTCCGGCAGGACCCGTTCGAGCGGTTCCCCCGCGAGTCGAATATGTATTTCCGCTGGTACGCCGACAAAATGTGGACCTTCGTGCCGGCGCAGGCGTTTGTTGGAGAATTCGTCCAATCATTGAAGGAGTTCCCGCCGAGCCAGAAGTCGGGCAGCTTCAGCGTCGATCAAGTGCTGAATCAGCTCCAGACCATGCCCGGGACCGGCATGTAAGGAGACGCTCGATGAAACGCTGACGCGCAGACCAAAGGCCAGCTAACAATCCCTTGCACCCGAGCTGCGGCCCGCACGGTTTCTGAAATTCAACTCGTTCGCCGCAGCCCGGTTAACCGGGTTGGCTGAAACAAACAACAAACTACTGAGCAGAAGGAGATGAGAAAATTATGTGGAAAAGAAGTTTTTATGTCATTTGGGCAGGTATCTTTGCCGTTTTCTGGTTGATCACAGGGACGGCTTATGCTGCTGGCGGCGGCGGTGTTATTACGACCGACCCAACGCAGCACTTCCACCCCAAAGGCAAGATGCCGTCTGAATTTACCGCAGAATTGCAGAATAAGTGGCGCCAATTCCTGCCTTTCGACGACAAACGGGATTTCGAGGAACATCAAAAGGGGTTTATTGCAGCCCCCGATTACAAACAGATCATGGCCGAAGCAGGGCATGTCGCATGGGACATCGGCAGCTATGAGTGGCTGCTCGATGGAAAAGACTTCGACAGCATCCATCCCTCACTCCAGCGCCAGGCCATTTTAAACATGAATTATGGCCTCTATGAAGTGATTCCCGGCATTTACCAGGTGCGCGGTTTCGATCTCGCCAACATCAGCTTCATTAAAGGCAAAACCGGCTGGATCGTTTTCGACCCGTTAACCTGCAAAGAAACAGCCGCTGCGGCGTTGAAATTGATCAATGAAAAGCTGGGTGATAGACCTGTGGTCGCCGTGGTCTACTCCCATTCGCATGCTGACCATTTTGGCGGTGTGCGCGGCGTTGTCGATATTAAAGATGTCAACAGTGGCAAGGTGCCCGTTATAGCGCCTATCGGTTTTATGGAAAGCGCGGTTTCGGAGAATATCTATGCTGGCAACGCCATGAACCGGCGAATGTTTTACCAGTATGGCGTTCTTCTGCCCCGCAGTCCTTTCGGCCATGTTGACCAGTCCATCGGCAAGAATACGGCTGCCGGCAACACCGGCCTTATTCCGCCAACCAGGGTCATCGAGAAGGACATCGAGGAGTTGACCGTCGATGGTGTCAGGATGGTTTTCCAGAACACCCCGGGTACCGAGGCGCCCGCCGAGATGAACACCTATTTTCCTGATTTTAAGGCGTTCTGGGCAGCGGAAAACATTGTCGGCACGATCCATAACATCTATACCCTGCGCGGTGCGCTGGTGCGCGATGCGTTGGAATGGTCCAAGCAGATCAATAAGGCGATCTACCTTTTTGGACAGGAGGCCGAGGTGATGTTTGCCTCGCACAGCTGGCCCCGCTGGGGCAATGAGCGGGTGCTGGAGGTGATGCGGGCGCAGCGCGACACATACGCCAACCTCAATAATGGTGTCCTGCATCTGGCCAACCAGGGCGCGACCATCAATCAGATACACAATGTATACGATGTGCCCAAAAGCCTCCAGCAACAATGGGCCGCACGGAGCTACCACGGTTCGGTCGAGCATAACAGCCGGGCTGTGATAAATCGATACCTGGGGTATTGGGATGCGAATCCAACCACACTGATCCCGCTCTCGCCCGAGGATTCCGCGCCGTTGTACGTAGAGATGATGGGAGGTGCAAAGCCGATTCTGGCCAAAGGCAAAGCCCTTTATGATCAAGGTAAATACCGCCTTGCCCAAGAAATCCTCAACAAGCTGGTTTATGCCGAACCTCAGAACCAGGAAGCCAAGGACTTACTGGCTGATGTATTCGAGCAGATCGGCTACCAGAAGGAAAGCCCCAGTGTGCGCAACAGTTTTCTCGCTGCGGCCCTGGAACTCCGTTCCGGCATACCCGAAGGAGATACGCCGAAAACCTCTGGACCGGACATGATACAAGCCATGACTACGGAGTTGTGGCTGGATTTTCTTGGTATCCGCCTGGACAGCCGCAAGGCAGAAGGTCATGATTTCAAGATTAACCTGGTGACTCCGGATAATGACGAGAAATTTGTGGTCGAACTGAGCAATGCGACCTTGACCAATATTGAAGGATTCCAGGCTAAGGACGCTGACTTGACCGTTACCATCAACCGCTCCGATCTGGAAAAGACGATGATGGGGGCCGTCGACTTTGACGAACAGATAAAGTCCGGCAAGGCAAAACTGAAGGGCAACCGTGAGGTATACGAACAGTTGAAAACCATGCTGGTACATTTTGACCTTGGTTTTGAGATAATGCCGGGCACGGGCGCAAAGGATCTGACACGGGAACAAAAACCTTTTGAACAGGAGCCGTTTGCAGATACTTCCGGGGGCTGATACACCGGTGTACAGAATGACAATGAAGGGGACCCTTTACCAGGTTCCCCTTCATTGTCATTCCATCCATTTTTTGCCATCACGATGGATTAGGAGGTAGGCATCATGTATCAGAAATCATCTGGTTTGCTGGGACAGGAGAAAGTTCTGGTACTTCTGGTGATTGTGGCTTTCATGCTGGCGGCTTTTGCGCCATCGGTGGCGGCTGAAGAAAAACCGGCTGAAAGTGCCTGGGAGTTTCATATAGCGCCTTACATGTGGGCAATTTCCATGAACGGAAATGCGACGGTGAAGGGCCTGGAAGCGGACGTCGATGTCAGCTTCAGCGACATCTGGGATGAGCTGAATTTCGCCTTTATGCTGGAATATGAGGCGCGCAAAGGGCACTGGGGATTGTGGGGCAATACCATTTATGCCAACCTTGGGAACAGCAATGTAAGCGGACCGTCTGGCCTCACCAACATCGATCCCACCGTAAAATCCCTGTGGCAGGGATTAGGCGGCTTCTACCGGCTGGGCACCTGGGACCTTGCGAATGCGCCGGGTAAAAAGTCACCGTCTGTCACGGTCGACACTTATTTCGGCGCCCGGTACACCTATTTGGATCTCAAACTCGACTTCGATGGCGTTTTCCAAAACCGTGTAAATAACGTTAGCCAGGATAAAAGCTGGGTGGAACCGCTCGTTGGAGCACGAACCATTTGGGATTTTTCCGAGCGGTGGACGGCGACCCTGGCAGGAGATATTGGCGGCATCGCTTTTGGTTCCGATTTTGCCTGGGATGCGTTCGGCTTGATTGGCTATCGATTCAACTTGTTTGGCGAAAAGAACGCACAGGCTATTGCCGGCTATCGGGCGCTATCCCAGGATTACACGGATGGCAGCGGCAGAGACAAGTTCCAGTGGGACGTCACGCTATACGGACCCATACTGGGATTGGTTATTGGGTTTTAATTCATTTATTGGTCTTTTAGATTATTAGTCGCTATCTCAACTATAATAAAAATAGAGATGTCGGCTATAAATCCATAATTTAAGAAATTTTCAAAAAGTGACGATGTCAGTTACGCATCTATAGTCCATTTGCACTACTATCATTGTTACTTAAGGAATCGCCATTATTAAAGCTTAAAACATTGAAACAAATCATCAAGAAAATAGTATTCTGAAAAATATCAAAACTTTAAATAAATTGCGATTCTTCTTACGACAGAAAACTGAAATAAGAGGTTCGAAAAATCGATTATTTCGGACTCCTAGATTTTTGTTCCAGCGAATTTGACATTGAATTATGACCCTGATAATAGAATTTTAATTGGGTTTATTCCAGTTCCCGCAAAGCCGGGACTTCCGTTTTTTTCCAACCAGCTTAGCCGGGTTCGGAGATTGGACCAAATACGATGATCATAAAGGGCGGAACCAATTTAAGCGGCATACCGATCGGGATTCTCTGTCTGGAAACTTGCTACGGCAGGCCACCCGGCCACATCCGCAACGCATCCACCTTTCGGTTTCCGGTCATGTACCGCATCGTCAAAGGTGCCACGGCCCGGCGGGTTGTTAAAGAAGCCGATCCTGAACTATTAAATCCGTTCATCCAAGCCGCGCAGGAGCTTGAGCGGGAAGGGGTGATGGCCATCACCGGGAGCTGCGGGTTTCTGGCGCTTTTTCAAGATGATCTCGCCGATGCGGTCGACATTCCGGTCTTTACCTCCAGCCTGATTCAAATTCCCATGGTCTATCGCATGCTGCGCCGGAGCCAAAAAGTGGGAATTTTAACCGCCAGCCAAAGCACGCTTACCGCAGCGCTCCTTAAAGCGGTCGGAGCGGATGCGGTGCCGGTTTGTGTGGCCGGCATGGATGACCGGCAAGAATTTTGTGAAGTGGTCATCGAGGGCCGCCGCCAAGAACTGGATGTGGGGCGTCTGGCGCAGGAAGTGCTGGCCGTGGTGGACGGTTTGGCCAAGGATCATCCTGAAATGGGCGCGCTGGTGATTGAATGCACGGATTTGCCGCCGTTTGCGCACCTGATTCAGGAGAAGATTCACGTGCCGGTTTTTGATATTGTCACGCTGACCAATATGGTTTATGAAACTCTGGTGCGAACCGAATACAAGGGGATTATGCCGCGGCGGATTTGACAGAGTTTATTGAGTTTGTTGAGTTGAAAAGGTTAAAGGAGAAAGGAAAAAGGCTGGAAAGATTGGAAGCCGGGAGTTAAGCGGCGCAGGGCTCAAGGCGCACGGCCTGCGGCACAAGGAATAAGGGAAAGCGAGATCGGCGTCCGACCCGTAGGGTCTGCCCCCCGGAGGGAAGCTGGAATTCGGATTTCGACCCTCCAGCCCATAAGGCTTGTGGCCCGGCTTCCTGCTCGCAGAGCTTACAGCTCGGAGAGAGGGTATGCGGATTTCTTCTCACCTTCCCAGCCTCTCACCTTCTTTCCTTTGTCTTCTGTCATCTGTCGTTTGATTCACTAATCAAAAGAAAGGAGGGCATTACGTATGAAAATTTTAATAGGTAAAAAATTAGCATTAGGTTTAATTTTTTTAATGGCATTGGTGGTCGTGCTATGGGGGCTGGGGCCGTCACCGGCGGCCGCCAAGGATCCCGTTAAATTGGGTCTGCTGGCGCCGTTTTCGCCGCCCGGTGATCCGGCCGCCGGCAAACGGATGCGGTGGGGTGCGGAACTGGCAATTGAATACATCAATAAGGAGATGGGTGGCGTTTTGGGCGGCAGGACCGTGGAACTGGTGGTGGAAGATGATGCCGGAACTCCCGCCGATGGTATTGGGGGATTTCGCAAGCTGGTCCAGAAAGACGGCGTGGTGGCTGTCGTGGGGCAATACCACAGCTCTGTTTGTCTGGCGGTGAACAAAGTTTCCCAGGACCTTCAGGTGCCCCTGTTTTCATCGGGTGCATCCAGCCCTAAAATCACCGAGTCCCAGAATCCCTATATTTTCAGCATCATGTCATTGACGCCGGATCGGGCCAAATTCTGGATTGATTTCGCCAAGGCCATGAATTTCAAACGAGTGGCCGTAATTGCCGAAGATACGGACTACGGCACCGGTTTTGAAAAATATGTCAAAGATTATGGCAAGGATGCGGGCCTGGAAGTCAAGTCCATCATTTTCCCGCGAACCATCACGGATATGACCCCGATGTTGCTGGAGACCAAAGCCTGGAAGCCGGACCTGATCGTGAACATCGGTGTCGGACCTCCGGCTTATCTGATGGTCAAACAGGCCTATGACATCGGGCTCTTCCCGCAGGTGAAAATGCTCGGTTCGTTTGCCTGGCCGGTGCGTCCCGAATACTGGGATGCCGTGGGGGAAAAAGGTAACTGGGTCATGTACACCTCCTATTACAAGCCCGGCATGCTGATGTCCGATTCCGGCAACTGGATGGCGGCCAAATATAAAGCCGCCCACGATGAAGACCCGACCTTTTATGCGCTCAACGTCTTCGGCGAATTGCTCGTCATTGCCCAGGCTCTCGACAAGGCCCAGTCCGATGATCCCAAGGCGCTGCAAAAGGCGCTGGTCGGCAATACCTATCAGGATTGGAGCGGGAACGTGAAATTCGAGGAGCCGCAAGGCCTGAAATGGCACAATGTTTCGCCGCCGCATCTGATCCTCCAGGAAACGGAGGTGCGTCAGCCGTTTACAGAATCACATCTGGTATATCCACCGCAATTCGGCGGGGACGGCAAGATTGCCGGTCCCTGATCGATTTTCATCTGGAAAGCGACACGTATTTAGAGGACTACATAAATAATACCCTGATCGAGCCATAAGGCTCGATCAGGTTGGCAGTTGTTTGTTGTGTGTGGTTTGTTGTTAAAATTTGAAGTGGCGACTTAAGGAGAGTTCCATTAAAGTGTTCGAATTTATAAAGACCGAAGAAAAAGATAACATCGGGATTATTATGCTGAACCGGCCCGATGTTTTAAATGCCTGGCACAAGCCGATGCGGGACGAAATCGCGCAGGCGCTCGAAAATTATGAAAACGATGAGGCCATTCGGGCCATTATTTTGACCGGCACCGGCGACCGCGCGTTTTGTGCCGGTCAGGATTTTGGCGAGGCTAAAACTTTCGATCCCCAGGGCGCAGAACGCTGGATTGAAGAATGGCGCAGTCTGTATGGTTTGATTCGCAGTTTATCCATACCGCTGGTTGCAGCCCTGAACGGGGTTGCAGCGGGGTCCGGATTTCAGGTGGCGCTGCTGGCCGATGTTCGCATCGGACATCCGGAGGTTACCATGGGGCAGCCCGAAATCAACTCCGGTATTTTGAGTATCACCGGTCCGTGGATTATGAGGGAAATGCTGGGGCTTTCCCGGACCATCGAGCTTACCCTGACCGGCCGGATGATGGCGGCCGAAGAATGCCTGCATATCGGGTTGATCCATAAGCTGGTTCCCCGGGAGGAATTGATGACCGAAGCCATCCGCACCGCACGAATGCTGGCGTCAAAACCGCCGGTGGCCATGCGGCTGGATAAAAAGCGTTTCCGTGAGGTGACCGAAGCCGGTTTTCAGGAGGCTCTGGACGCCGCCGTCAGGTACCATCATGAATCCTATGCAACCGGAGAACCCCAGGCAACTATGGCAAAATTTCTCCAGGAGCATGCCGCCGGACGGAAGGAATGGCAAATAAAAAGACCATAGCCGAGCTGTTGCAGATCCGTGCCCGGCAGACTCCCGACGATGTTTTCGGCATCCATGCCGACGGTGAGATAACCTTCAGGATACTGGAATCCCGTGTCAACCGATTGGCGAGTGGATTGGCGGAGCTTGGTGTTGCGGCGGGTCAACGGGTGGCCGTTATCTTAGCCAATCACCCGGATCACATTTTCACGTTCTTTGCTCTGGCAAAACTCGGAGCCGTTTGGGTGCCGATCAATACCAACCTGCGCGGTGCAGCTCTGGAATTCATTCTTGAGCAGTCAGCGTCCCGCACCGTAATTGTGGATTCGCAATTCTGGCTCCATCTGAAGTCTATTTCAGCCGTTAAAAAGTTTGATATCGTAATCATCCGTAATCCGGGCACCCCGGCGGAAAGGAAGGACGGGCTGGATTTTGCAGTCGTGGCCGGAGGAGATGGCGATACCGAGCGTGCAGCCGCAACCGTGGACGAAGTTCGCGCTATTTTTTTTACCTCGGGTACCACAGGGCCTCCCAAAGGCGCCCCTTTAACTGAGAAGATGCTGGTAACCTGCGCGGCTGCCGCCGGCCGGGCGGCCGATGTTCGTCCGGGTGATGTTTTTTTGCTGTGGGAGCCCGTTTACCACACGAGCGGCGCCCAGATGTGCGTGCTGACCCTGATCGAACCTGTCAGACTGGCAATTGTGCCACGCTTCAGCGCCTCCCGATTCTGGGACCAGATCAGAAAGTTCCAGGTCACCAAGCTGCATTATCTTGGCGGTATTCTCGATATATTGCTGAAACAGCCTCCAGGCCCTCATGACAGGGAACACAGCGTGCAGATTGCCTTTGGAGCAGGCTGCCATAAAGGCACGTGGAAGGATTTTGAACAGCGCTTCGGTGTCAAAATACACGAAGTCTATGGTATGACCGAAGCCTCCTGTTTTACCACCCTGAATCGATCGGGCAAGGTAGGGTCCATCGGCAAACCATATCCGTACTTTGAACTTCGCATTGTCGATGACAACGGTCAACTGGTCGCGGCCGGTCAAACCGGCGAAATCTGCGTGCGGGAAAAAGAGCGCGGCCTGATCGTGCCGGGCTATCTGGGAAATTCGGAGGGGACCGGTGCCGAGTTGCGGGACGGCTGGCTTTATACCGGCGATCTGGCCTGCTGCGATGCTGAGGGCGATTATTACTACCTGGGACGCAAGAAGGACAGTTTCCGTCGTCGCGGCGAAAACATATCGGCCTGGGAAGTTGAGCATATTATCAACGTGCACCCGGACATTCAGGAAAGTGCCGTCGTCGGTGTCGCGGCAGATGTCGGTGAACAGGATTTAAAGGTTTTCATAAAATGCGCCCGCGACATTGCGCTTGACCCCCTGGATTTTATCAAGTGGTGTGAGCCGCGGATGCCGTATTACCAGATACCGCGTTACATAGCGTTTGTGGGTGGCTTCGCCAAAACACCCACCCAGCGGATTTTAAAGGATACCCTTTCCAGAGATACTCAAGACTGCTGGGACTTGGAGGCCTCCGGCTATCGAGTTCCTAAATAACATCTTGAAAATATCTAAAGAGCTAAAAAGGAGAGGAGGATAGAGCCATCGATCTGCATCTTTTCAGCCAGTTTTTAATCTCAGGAATTATCATGGGGGTCCTGTATTGCCTGATGTCCATGGGGATCAATTTTATTTACGGCATTATGAAAGTGATCAACTGGTCGATGGGCGAATTCTTCATGATCGGGGCCTATGTTCAATACCTGCTGCTGACTTACATCCTCGGTCCAAAGCTCTGGTTTGCCGGTATTGTCATCGCGGCTTTTATTGTGTTCATCTTGGGTGCCGTGGTTCAACGGATGCTGATCAAGCCGATGTTCATCGGCATTATTGAAGCCAAGATGGAATATGCGACCATTGTAACCATTTCATTGGCGATCTTCCTGCGCAACATGGCGGTGCTTATCGGTGGTCCCTATATTTACACACCGCCCGATTACGCCGGCCCAACCCAGCTGCTGACGCTGCCCATCAGCGGAAACCGCCTCATCGCACTGATCGGGTCCCTGGTCATGCTCGGGATATTTTACTACTTCATCAAAAAGACCTGGACCGGTAAGGCTTTTCAGGGTGTTGCGCAAAACCGGTCCGGCGTGCAAACCGCCGGCGTCAATGTGCTCAAATACGATACCGTGGCCTTCGGGCTGGGCACCGCTCTGGCGGGCGCCGGCGGTGCCCTGCTGGCTCCGATTTTTCTGGTACACCCGCTGTGCGGCGCGGCTCCGACGGTTCGCGGATTTGAAATCATCGTTATCGCAGGTCTGGGGTCCATACCGGGTATTCTGGTGGCCGGTCTTTCACTGGGTATTGCAGAGAGCCTTGGGTCCGCCTTCATCCACCCGTCCTTTGTCGATATCTACGGATTTATTTTGCTGGTTATCGTCCTGTCGATAAAACCATATGGACTGTTCGGTAAACCGGAGCGGGCGGTTTGACAGCCGATATCTGACACCCGAAACCTGAAACCTCAATATATAGCCTTAAGTACTCAATAATTCATAATGAAAATAATTAATTTGAAAAATCTCGGTCTGGTCTTCGTGCTTGCCGTTGCCCTTGTGTTGCCGCTCGGCCTTTCGGATTACTGGCAATATGTCTTTACCGTGGCCTTTTTCTATGCCATTATGGCGGCCAGCTGGAACCTGCTCGGGGGATACACCGGGCAATTCTCCCTGGCCCACCACACTTTCGGCATGCTCGGGGCTTATACTTCCACGCTGCTGATGGTCAAAATCGGGGCCTCACTGTGGCTCAGCATACCGGCGGCCATTGCGTTGACGATGATCCTCAGTTTGATCCTGGGAATCGTTTGCCTGCGGGTCCACGGCCTGTATCTGGCGTTGATCACCTGGGCGTTTGCCGAAGTTATTCGCAATTATTTAAGAATGCACTATGCGTTTACCGGCGGTGACCGCGGGCTGGATTCGCCGCTGCTCTTCGGCACCCTGCAGCCCACGCCCTACTACTATTTTTTCCTCGGACTCACCGTGTTTTGCGTCCTCCTGATTGCCGTCCTGATGCGTTCCCGCATCGGGTATTATTTGAGATCGATTCGGGATGATGCCATCGCGGCACGGTCAATGGGTGTCAATATTGTTCGCTATAAAGTCTTCGCCTTTATCATTGCCAGCGGCATTGCGGGTATGGCGGGGGCTTTCTACGGTCACACCATCGGTCTGATCAGTCCTGTTCTGGGAGACTTCAACGAAATGGCGATGATCATTATTTTTGTGGTCATCGGCGGGATGCGCACCCAGACCGGTCCGGTGCTCGGTGCCATTGCGGTTCGAATCACCATGGAGCTTCTCCGGGAACAGTCCGAGATTCGTATCATCATCTTAA
>Ga0307426_1001709_pt1 | contig 14178 bp, 9 predicted proteins | sample SalMarWE160340MG_FD_202165 | JGI IMG/M metagenome (GOLD analysis project Ga0307426, IMG submission 202165) | Salt marsh sediment microbial communities from the Plum Island Ecosystem LTER, Massachusetts, United States - WE1603-40 | ecosystem: Environmental > Aquatic > Marine > Intertidal zone >... | reverse complement strand
CTCAAAATCGAGCCGCTGCTCGAGACGCACGGCGCGCAGCATGCGCGTGGGATCATCCACGAAACTGATGGAGTGCAGCACGCGTATCTTGCGATCGCGCAGATCCCGCCCGCCGCCCCAATGATCGAGCAACTGGCCGTAATGCCGGCCATCGAGGCGCAACGCAAGCGTGTTGATCGTGAAATCGCGGCGGTGCAGGTCCAGCTTGATGCTGCCGCGCTCGACCGAAGGCAGTGCCGTCGGATGGGTATAGAATTCCGTCCGGGCGGAGACGAAATCTAAACTGACCGGCAGATCGACCCCATCTTCCGCCGGAGCGGAGACAGCTTTCAGGAGTTTCTTGTTTTCGCGATCGAGGTGCCATTTGGCTGTCCCAAAGCGTCGATGGCTGCTGATGCGGCCGCCGTACTTCGAAGCCAGGCCTTTCGCCAATCCGATGGCGTCCCCCTCCACGACGAGATCAAAGTCCACGCTTGGTTCGCGCAGCAGGAGATCGCGCACGAAGCCACCCACGATATACAATGCGGACTTGTGCGCCATGGCCTCCTTGGCGACTTTCTTGAGCAGCGCCAGCCGCTCCGGCTTCAGTGCGCGTTCCAATCGGTCGCCGAGATTCGTGAGCGGTGGTTCTTCGACCGCCGCGCCGAGGATTTTCAGCAGATCCGTGCGCGTGACGATGCCGATGATTTCTCCGTTTTCCGGGTCCGAAACGGGTACCTGGCCCCAGCCGCGATGAATCATGGCGCGCTGCAGGTGTTGGACGGAGTCACCCGGATGGACCGTCAAGTCCCCAGCATCCATGATGCTGGAAATGGGCCGATCCTGCATGCCGTGCGTCACCGCCCGGTCCACCGCCCGGCGCGTGAGCAAGCCTTTCACGGTCTTTCCTTCCACGACGGGGAAACCTTCGTGCCCGGAGCGCTGCATGCGTGCCAGTGCATCCGCAATGCGGGTCCCTGGATCCAGCACCCGCGGGTCGCGCGACATGATCTCGGCGACCGTTTTTACCGGCTCGATGATCTGAGGCAAGAGTGCGTGCAGCTCCGCGTTGACTTCCGCCAGGCTGCGATCTTTGATCAGCGCCGCAGCAGCTCGATCGTGCCCACCTCCTCCGAAATGTTCCGCCACGCGGCTGATGTCCAACGACGAGGACGACGAACGCCCGACCATTTGAATCGCCCCGTTGAGAGCCACGAGTACCACCAGACCGTCCGGGTCGAAAACGTCACGCAATTTGTGCGCCAGGGTAGAAATCTCGTCCACCATATCCCCGGCGACGCCGCACGCGATGACGATCGAAAGTCCATGGACTTCGAACGTCTCGACGGCTTCGAAGAGCTGGTTGAACAGATCTCGCTGCTCGGGAGAAAGAGGATGATTGAGGAAATTGGAAGCGATGTCGAGGCTTGCTCCCGCTTCGAGCAGCCACGCCGCCGCACGCACGTCTCTCGGCGTAGTTGCCGCATAGGACAATGACCCCGTGTCCTCATAAATTCCCAGCAGCAGCAGCGTGGCGATGACGAGATCGAGCGTGATGTTCTCCTGCCGCAACGATTCAACGAGCAACGTCGTCGTGGCCCCGATATCTTCGAGATGCGCCGTCCAGGCCGGATTCAGCGCCTCAGCCTCGGGATGGTGATCGATGACGTGCACTTCGGTGTTCTTCGTGACTCCCTTGATCGAAACCGAAGACTGCGTATCGACCAGGGTCAAACGGTCGACGTGACCGCGAGGCAGATCCTGGAATTCTTCGAACGGAAAGCGTTCACCATACAAAGTCAGATAAGCGTGGACGTTGCGGTTCAAACGCCGCGGCAGGACCGCCAGCGCTTCCGGATGGAGAAGGCGCGCGGCGAGCAGCGACGCGACTGCATCGAAATCCGCTTGTTCGTGTGTCAGAATCAAGTGCATCGCCGTTCATCCCGTCGGAGGAAGTACGACCCAGCAATACGCTGGTTTTCATGTATACCCACTTCCTCCCTCACGGCGATTATACAATGGGCTTGGAAATAGCGTTTTGTTGGCTGGCCGGACACAGACGTTCCGGCGGAAAGGAACCGGGCGTCAATTCTATTGAGTCAGCGTGACCTTGAATAGATGGGCAGATTGTGGTTAAAGTCAAACCTGATGAATTCTATCGTTTCAGAAGATAAGGAAGCCGAATGAATTGGAAAGCTGATACGAACTTCGAGATCCGTCCTGCGACCCTGGCGGACGCAGACGAGATCGCAGATTTGAGCGCCGAACTCGGATATCCCGCCTCGCAAGAAGAGATACTGAACCGGCTGGAGCATCTTAACAGCCGCTCCGATCATGCGGTATTCGTGATCGAAGCGCCGGACGAACAGATCGTGGGATGGATTCACGCCTACCTGCGCTGGTTGTTGATCTCGGGACTGAGCGCCGAAATTGGCGGCATCGTCATCCGGAAAAGCTATCGTCGCCGAGGGCTCGGAAAGATACTGCTTCAACACATCGAGAAGTGGGCGGGCGGCCACGGCTGTGAGACCGTAGCGCTGTACTCCGGTATGCACAGGGACACGGCGCACTTGTTCTATCCCAATATCGGATACACGCGCATCAAATCGTCCTGGAAATACGAAAAGAAAATACCCGTTGAGTAAGGCGCTGGCGCCGGGCGAACGCACGAATCGCGTGAGAGGTTACGCTGGAACGTAGAGCAGCGCGCCGCCTCTTGGTGGCAGGTTTACGCGCAGCCCTTCGTCGGACACCCGGCGATTTTCCCTGCTGACGGCGTCGTAAACCTCGCCTCCTATTTCCCAGCCGATCGATTCGACGGCAAGCTGTACGCTGCGAGTTTCGTCGCTGATGTTCAACACGATGACGGCCGATTCACCCTGCAGCGATCGAACGTACGCGTACACCCCATTCGCGTCATCGACCAGATAAGTTCGATAATCGCCCCGCCGCAATACGGGCAGGCGATGCCGCAAATGGATCAGATCCCTGACGTAATCCCGCAGCGCATGGTTCCATCCAGCTTCGTCCGCAGGAAATGCGCCCCGGCACTGCGGATCCTTTCCGCCGGTCATGCCAATCTCGTCGCCGTAGTAAACTGCCGGAGCCCCGGGAAAACCCATCTGGAATAGAAACGCCTGCTGCACGACTCGATCGTCCTCGTGACACAAGGTGCGTAAGCGTTCGGTATCGTGGCTGCCGAGCAGAACGTATTGGGTAAAGTTATGTGCTTGCGGATAAGCCCGCAGGACATCCTCGACCCGGTTGGCGAATTCTGCCGGAGATAGAACCCTTCTCGCCACGAAGTCCAGCAGCGCATCCCGAACCGGGTAATTCATCAATCCATCGAAGTGGCGCTCCCCCACGAAGCGGGGATTCACCTCCCAGACCTCACCCAGCAGGTACGCGTCAGGATTGATCTGTTTGACCTGCGAGCGAAAGGCTTCCCAGAAGGAATCGTCGTCGATTTCGGTGGGCACGTCCAATCGCCAGCCATCGGCGCCCTGTTCGATCCAGTATCGCGCTACGGAGAAAAGATACTCGCGCACAGCGGGGCTTTCGGTGTTGAATTTCGGTAGGTTTCGATGCCCCCACCAGGCCAAATAATTGATTTTCTTATGCGGATCGTAGGCGTTCAGTGGAAAGCGCCGGATGTGGAACCAATCCCGGTACGGTGAATGTTCCTGGTTCGAAAGCACGTCATCGAAGGCGAAAAAGCCACGACCGCAATGATTGAAAACGCCGTCCAGAATGACTTTCACGTTATGCTGATGCGCCGTATCGATCAAGGCACGAAAGACGTTCAGATCTCCCAGCTTAGGCTCGATTTGGAAATAATCGATCGTGTCGTAGCGATGGTTGGAAGCCGAGAGGAAGATCGGATTGAGATAGATCGCGTTCACACCCAGATCGAGCAAGTAGTCGAAGCGATCGATCAATCCTTGTAGATCGCCGCCGTGAAATCCCCAAACGGTCGGTTCCTCGTTCCACGGGCGAACGTTGGGCGGATCGTTGGCAGGATCACCGTTGGCGAAACGATCCGGAAAAATCTGGTAGAAGACCGCATCCTGTACCCATTCAGGGACCGTCATCGACGTACTCCCACAATATTGACTTCCAGCCTCGGCCGATATACTTGCAGCACCGGCCCTCCGCCACTCCATTCTCCTCAGGCCAGCTCCATCTATTCTGCGGCGCCGCTGTCCGATCCCAACAACTCGAGTTTGCTCAAAGCTACGTCGATCGCCAGATCGGGATCCGCACCTTGTACGGCCACCACGTCCACCGCACTTTCCAACGGCGTTCGGTAGACATCCAGATCCAGTAGAAGCGGTCGCGGAACACCCTGAAAGAGAGCAGCGGTGATCTCACGCTGCAGGATATCAGAAGACTCTAAACCTGTGAGAACCGAGAGATGATCCGCATTGGCTGCCTGGCTGAGCATCCCCTGCGCTTCTGGCGTTAAAAGAAAGCGCATGAAAGCCCAGGAGGCCTCCGCATCGAGGTCGGAGAGACCCTGCATCAAGTAGGAATTTTCCGTCCACACGAATCCCGCCAGGTGTCGATCCGTGGCATGGTACATCGGCCAGAGGTCCACCAGTAGATTCTGGATGCCGATCGCCTCTTCATACCGCCGCGCGTTCCACGTCCCATCGATGACCCAGCCCGCCTGGCCCGTCTCGAAGAGAGTCAAATCCTCGTCGGTGTTGGTCGTCACCCGGCTGGCCTGTCGGATGAAAGCCAGTAATTCAAGCCAGCAGCGGCCTTGCGGCGTGTCGATCGTGACTTCCCCCGACGGATTAAACAACGATCCGTCACAGGCATCGATTTGCGAAGCAGTGAATTCGAAACCGAGATCCAAAGCAATTCCTACCTTGCCTTCTTCCTTGAGCTGCAGCGCCGTGTTCAGCCAACCCTCTACGCTTTCCGGCGCCGTTCCAGCCAATGCACGGTTGCGGTACAAAACCACGCCCTGGAGTTCCAATGGCAAACCGATTCGGGCGCTCTCGTAGGACACCTGACTCCAGGCAAGTGGATGGACGTTGGAATCCAATTCCTCATCGACGCGACCGGTAACATCGGCGACCCAACCTTGCGACCACATCCACGGGCCCCACGATGATGGCGCGAATACGATGGACGGGCCAAGACTTCCGTCTTCTAGCGATTCGAGCGCCGGTTTGAGTTCATCTTCGGAAAAGTAGACGATGGAAAAATCCATCGCGGGGTTCTGCTCCAGGAAGCGATCGATGACCCGATGCAAGCCGTGTAATTCATCACTGCTCCAGCTCAACCAAATACGGACTTCGCCTTGCAAGGACGCACCTGGCGTCGTTTCCCGCGGAGTCTGCGAAGCAGAGAGCACGCTGGAAGGTAGAGTCGCTGAAGGAGATATGCTTTCCTGGGCGGTTGGCGAGCCCGGATTCCTTCGGCACGATGCCACCAAACTCGCAAAAATCAACCCAATTACGAGACTGCGTGCGCGTACATTTCGCTGCATTTTCCTGCCCAACTCGAATTTACGCCCATATTGCACAAGCCCGGCCGAAACAAATGTCTCCGATTCACAATCGCTCGTACTGCAAGCTCAGCGTTTCAGTCTACCACATTCCATTGGGTCCAAGTACACTGCGATTTTGGATCCATCCTGCCCGGGAAAACGAATCAGCGTCGAACGTCCGGCAAAGAGCGGACTTGTGTTATACAATGCCCGCATATGCTTCCCTTATAATTCGATTCACCTGGAGCGTTCAAACAATGTCTTGGCGCGGTCGCATGGCGGCAAAACGAAAAAGCATATTTCGGGGTTCACCAGTTTTGATCCAACGGGATGACGGAAATCGAAAATCGGTCCTCGAACTGCGCAGTTGGTACCCCATAGTCTTGCTCATCGGGATCCTCGTGTGGCACGTGCACGAGCTTGCCACGACGACGGCGATCGGTTTGGGAGCCCTCCTGGGCATCCTCTTCACCGCCTTCGTCTGGTCGCGCGCCATGCTCAACGAAGTCGTCGGGAAACGCACCCTGGTCTACCGGGCGATTCAGGTTGGCGACGAACTCGAGGAAACCGTCGAAGTATTCAACGAATCCGGGCTTCCCGTTCTATGGGCCGAGTTCGTCGACAACAGCGACCTTCCCGGTTATACCATTTCGAGCGTGCGCGGTTTGAATCCAAACATGCTTACCCAATGGCGCGCCGGTGCGATTTGTAATCGCAGAGGCCTGTTCCATCTCGGTCCCTGGGAATTACGCATGGGGGATCCGTTTGGCATTTTCAACGTGCGCCACATATTCCATGAGCCGGAGGAAATATTGGTTTTTCCTCCTCTGGCCAAGTTGCCCTCGGGATTGATGCCGCGAGGTGGTTCGCAGGGCGAATTTCTGCTCGTCCCGCAGCCACTGCACGCAGACACCGTAAATGCATCCTTCGTGCGCCCATACGTCCCCGGCGATCCCCTGCGTCAAATCCATTGGCCGACGACGGCCAGGCGATTCGAACCGTACGTCAAAGGGTTCGAACCCGAAGGCACGTCCACGATCTGGATCGTCCTGGATATGGATGGTGAGGCTCATTTTGGGGAGGGACAGAATTCAAGCGAGGAGGTCATGATCATGCTTGCGGCCTCGCTCGCGCGTGAATACCTGCAGACGGGATTGTCCGTGGGCCTTTTCGCTCACGGCGCCAAACGAGTCATCATTCCGCCGCAAAGAAGCCGAACCCATTTCTGGACGCTGCTGCGAGGACTGGCTCCATTACGGGCCACCGCCTCCCGTCCGCTGGTAGAAACGATCGTAGACGCCTCAGCGGTTCAATCCTCCCGCCATCTTTCGGTGGTGATTACGCCATCTCCAAATACCGAGTGGTCGGCGAAGATCAATCCCTTTGCCAGCAGCAGCCACGGCGGCGTGATGGCAATCTTGTTGGATTCGGGTGATCCAAATCAAGCAGGAAAGACGGAAGCCGCAGTTCTCGAATTGTCGAAAATCGGGATCCGGACGCGCGTCGTGATCCCGGCTTCAGTCAAGCCCATCTACGCCGCCTACGGAGAGCTACATCGTTGGGAATTCACGCAGCTCGGCACCGGCGCCGTCGTCACACGCTCACGACCCCGTGCTACGATGGACCTCTCGATGAGGACAGACAAATGATCGGAGCTGCGCTGATTCAACGGAAAAAGCACCTCTTCGTCCCCGGTGCGTTGGTGTTGGCCATCGCCGTTACGTTTTCAGACAGCGTTCAGGACACCGGGTGGACGCGGCACGAGATCTCCTATCTACTGGTCGTTTTAACGGCGATCCTGTTTGGAGCTGCGACGGCCATATCCCGATTCCGGTTCAGAACGGTTCTGGCATACCACTTGTTGCTGTCGCTCGTCGTCGCCGCCGAATCCGTCGGCCGTTTTTTCCCGCTGCGCATGTTGACTCAGCTTGAACCACAAATCAGCATCATCCAATCGATGCACACCCAGATCATCAATTTACTCGATCGCCTCCAATTCTGGGGACTTGCGATCATCCACCGCCAGCAGATATTCGATAATGGTTGGCTGCTGTTTTGTATCGTTTTACTCATATGGAACGGTTTCGCCTGGTTCATGTGGTCCCTGATCCGCAGGAAGCGTGCCCTCGAAGGACTTGTGCCGCTGGGATTGATGCTGGGCGCCAACATTCAACTCGGCGAAGAGCCAACTTCTCCCCTGGTAATTTTTACTGCGCTTAGCTGCTTGTTCATTGCCTACATGGTGTATTACCGTGCCCACGCCGACTGGCGCCAACGCAAGGTCGATTATCCCGATCTGGGCTACGATTGGAGTGCGATCGCCGCGTTGCTCACCGCTTCGATCACGGTTTTCGTGTTCATCTTCCCCATATTTACGACGGTCGAAGGCTGGCGCAAGATTGCCGACTTCCTGGAACGCCTGCAGATCGAACCGATAAGCGACAACGCCCCGCTGCCCGAGGGGCCTTTCCCCAGTCTTGGACGAGAGGCGGTGAGTGCATATACACCCGACTTGAGCACGATCGGCATTCCCCTGGAAAAAGGGACCGATACGATCATGCGGGTCCGCCTCAGCGATCCTGTGCCGCCGCCTCCCGAGTTGAACATCCAAATGACCGCTATCCCGAGGCATTATTGGCGGAACGAAGTGTTTGGAGAATACACAGGCACCGGTTGGAATCCCGTCGAAACCTTAGCCACGATCGAGGACATTCCCGACGTGGTGCCGGAGGCTCCGCCGGGGCGGTACTTCCTGCGCCAGTCGTTCTGGATCATCGCCGACCACGGCCAGAAGCTCTTTGCGGTCAACGATCCTGTCTGGGGCGATCGCAACATTCAGCTTCTCTCGATCGGACCGGAAGACTCGCTGATCTCCGGGAGAACGGATCGCTACGGCATCGCTTCCTTCGCCGTAGACGTTTCCGCCCACGACCTCGCCTCCGCGCCTGTAACCTACCCCGATGAAATCACCGATACGTATTTGCAATTGCCGAATACCATCTCGCAGCGTACACGAAACCTCGCCGCAAATATTGCCTTCGGCTCCGAGTCGAGTTACGAAGTCGTGAAGCGGGTGGAAGACTATCTGCGCAACAATTACACCTACAACCAGGATGTCCCGCAGGTTCCCGAAGGACGGGATGCCGTCGACTATTTTCTTTTCGACGCGCCGGGAGGCTTCTGCAGCTATTACGCCTCCGCGATGGCCGTCATGCTGCGCGTGCAGGGCATCCCTGCACGCGTCGTTACGGGATATTCAATGGGCGAGTTCGACTATCGGGTGAGTGAGTACCGCGTCCGGGTCGATAACGCACATGCCTGGGTGGAGGTGTACTTCAGCGGATACGGCTGGATCGAATTCGAGCCAACCTCGACGCTGGCAACCTTCGACCGCGGCCTCTCCGAGAATGAAAACGAAGAGGAACTCGCCGGCGAGGAAGAAGAGACGTCTATTCTCTTGCCCAGGGAGCTGGTTCTCACCAGCATGCGGTTACTCCTCACCATACTCGGTATCGGAGGCGGTTTGCTGCTTTACAGACGCTCCGATTTCTCACGCAAATCTCCGCGCAAGAAGATCGAAGCACTTTACAAAAACGTTCGCCGCTCGTTGAAATCCCTCGGTTATTCGGCTTCGACGAGTACCACGCCCAACGAATTTCTGGATCGGTTTGGATCCGCTTTTTCGAAACATGAAAACGTACAGTCAGCGCTTACAGAGAGCACCGCACTGTATTTGATAGCCAGATTCAGCGAAATGGAAATTTCAGAAGAATCAGCGAGTCGGATTCGGGCTTCCTGGCGCCAGGCACGTCGACAGCGCTGGGGGTTGTGGCTGAATCACTTGTATCACAAACGCATACCGGGATTCTTTCGACGTATTTTCCGGGAAAAATCACCATCCACATAGCGGTACACTCCCGGCGAGCGACTTTCCGGCCGCCGGGGATTTTCAACTTTTCCAGCCAGCATCCATGATCAATCACGAATTCAACTGCTCGAAACGTGGCCTGCTTTCCACTGAAGAGGCTTTCTTCCTGCCGCGCAGCAGAGATAATACAGCGTAAATTTCAATACGAATCCTGGCTGAGCCGCTTGGCATAGTTCGCGAAAAACATTATTATTCTCTTCCCCGACGTTCATCATCACTTCACCGCAACCGGGCTGGAATTACCATCACGAGGAGCATGAAGGATGGCTAAACTTGCAGACGGACGAGCCTTACCTGGGAAGCTCTTCATCGTTGAAGGAATCGATGGGTCCGGAAAAAGCACACAGCTCGACATGCTGCGGAAATGGCTGCTCGGACAGGGATTTTGCGTTGCATTCAGTGAGTGGAATTCCTCACCCATCGTGTATAAAACGACGAAACGCGGCAAGAAAAAACGGCTTCTCACGCCGACATCCTTCAGCCTGATCCACGCCGCCGATTTCGCCGATCGCATGGACCGGCAAATGCTCCCGGCGTTGAAGGCCGGCGCCATCGTACTCGCCGACCGCTACGTGTATACGGCTTTCGCCCGCGATGTCGCTCGTGGGGTCCATCCGGAATGGGTGCGATCTGTTTATTCGTTTGCCATCGAACCGACGCTTGCGTTCTATTTCCGTGTGTCCCTGGACGAAGCGTTGGAACGCATCTTGAGCGGAAGGCCTTCATTGAAGTATTACGAAGCCGGAATGGATCTGGGCTTGAGCGATGACCCTTATACCAGCTATCGGATCTTTCAGGAGAAAATCCTCGAAGAATACGAAAAGATGACCTCCGAATTCGATCTCGAAGTCATCGACGCCTCCCTGCCGCTTCTCGAACAACAGGCGTTGGTCCAGGATGTCGTTCAAAACCATCTCGGTGACGCGCTGCGAACGGAACCCCGCGCTTGGCGCCAGGTGCTGACGTCGGAAGGCCTGATCGGCCATTACCTGGAGAAGGACGTCCTCCGGGAGGGAGAACCATGACGGAATTGAAATTCTATGGTCATGGCCTTCCCGGAATAATGAAAAAACAGCTCCCCGGCAAGCTGATCGTGCTGGAGGGCACGGACGGTGTGGGACGGTCGACCCAGATCGCATTGCTCCGGGAGTGGCTCGAATCGGAAGGCTACGCCGTCGCTGCAACGGGTTTCAAACGGGGAAAACTGGCGGGAAAAGGCATAAAATCCGCCATGCTCGGGCATACCCTCAGCGACACGACGATGAACCTGTTCTACATAACAGACTTCGCGGACCGGCTCGAGCAGGAAATCATACCTGCGCTGCGGGCGAGCTTCGTGGTGCTGCTCGATCGTTATCTCTTCTCCATCATCGCACGAGCACAGGTGCGCGGCGCCGACCCAACCTGGCTGCGCGATATTTTCGGCTTCGCCCTGGTTCCGGACAGCGTTTTTTACCTGCAGGCCGATCTCGCCAACCTCGTACCTCGCGTGTTGAATGCACGCGGGTTCTCCTATTGGGAATCGGGTGTAGACATCCTTCCTGGGCGGGATTACTACGACAGCTACGTCGAGTATCAAACACGGCTGCTCGCTCAATTCGATTCGATCGCAGATGAATTCGGCATGATCCGCGTGGACGCCAATCAAAGCATCCATCACGTGTTCCAGGCCATTCAGAAGCAGATTTCTCAGACGATTGCGGACATGAAGCCCGCCAAGCGATCCAAGAAGAAGTCCGAAATAAAACAACAGGGCAAGGAAAGTAAGAGCAAGGCAAAAAAAGTCAAGAAACATCAATGATCAACATCGTATAAAGCCACACGACGCAAGTCCAGACGTAGGAGGCGAAGTGGCACAAGGTACCAATAACCACGAACTTACCCCGGAAGAGAACGAGATCCTGGAACAGATTGCGCAAAAAGGCGATCCGGCCTTGCGTCAACTTGCTTGTTTGATTATCTTCTGGAATCAGGGCCTATCCTTGGAGGAAATTTCGACGAAGGCGAAGATTCCACTCGAGGAAGTCCAGGGAGCCGTCAGCCATTACAAGGAAAAAGGGACACACATTTTCCCCACAGCCCTGGTTGAAGAAGCGGTTGTGGCGTTGGTATCCGAACGAGCCAGCGAAGAAAAAACGAAAAAACAAAACTCTCCCGGAGTCCTGGCCGATGATCTCATGAGTGAGGCAGGCCGCAAGGTCCTGCGCTTCCATTTCGAACGCATGTTGGAAAATGAAGCCGGAACGCGTCTCGGGGAAGACCGCGAAGCGCTGCACGACATGCGCGTGGCTACGCGGCGGATGCGTTCGGCGTTCCGCATTTTTGGCCCCTACTTCAAACGAAAACGTATCAAACCCTTTATCAAAGGACTGCGGCGAACGGGTCGCATCCTCGGACGGGTGCGGGATCTCGACGTGTCGATGCAGAAGGCGAGTACCTATCTCGAGCAACTTTCCGACGACGAGAAAAGTGCATTGGATCCGCTGCTCGATCGTTGGCGGGCAAAGCACGCGACGTTGCGTGCGGACTTGCTCACTCACCTCGACACTAAACGCCATAAGGAATTCGTGGATCAATTCAACACCTTCCTGTCGACGAAGAACGACGGCGCGAAAAAAGTCAAACTCTCCAAACCGAATGCATACCGGGTCTATCAAGCCGCCCCAATTCTGATCTACAAACGGTACGGCATACTGCGCGGGTACGATGAGATCCTGGAAAAGGCGGAGCTCGATACGCTGCATGCACTGCGTATCGATGTCAAGCGTTTCCGCTATCTGCTCGAATTCGTCCAGGAGGCACTCGATCCGACGTTAAAAGAAGTGATCCAGGAATGTGTCATCGTTCAAGATCATTTGGGCGAGTTGAACGACGCCGATATCGCCTGCCGTATCCTCGTTGATTTCCTCGAGGACTGGCGTAAAAAACGCCGCCGCGAAAATACCGACATCAGCGGCGTGGCAGACTATCTGGTTTGGCGGCAAGTCGAACTGCGCAAGCTGGTGGATACCTTCCCGGCAACGTGGATCCGCTTCTTACGCTCCAACATTCGCCACAAACTCGCAGATGCCATCTCGGAATTGTAGCTGCACTCATGAACATCGAGTTCCTGTGCGTCGCATCCGAATCGCGATAGGATACGGAGACGAAATCAATCACAACGGAGGACAGTATGATCCTGGTCTTGCTCGGTCCGCCCGGCGCCGGAAAAGGCACACAAGCCGAACGCTTGCAAGAAACATTCGACCTGGCACACGTCGCAAGTGGTGATCTCTTTCGCGAAAATTTACGCGAAAAGACGGACCTGGGAAAACTGGCGCAGAAATACATGGATCGAGGCGAATTGGTGCCGGACGACGTGACCATCGGCATGGTACGTTCCCGTCTCGGACAACCGGATGCTGCGGAAGGAGTCATTCTCGACGGATTCCCCCGTACGATCGCACAAGCGCGCGGCCTGAATGAGATGCTCGATGCTATGGATCGAGAGTTGAGCGCAGTGCTCCACATTGCAGTTCCGGATGAAGAACTGATCCGGCGCCTCTCCGGGCGCTGGATCTGCGAGCAATGTCAAACGCCGTATCACGTCCTTTCCAACCCGCCGCGAGAAGCGGGGATATGCGACGTGTGCGGTGGGAGATTGTATCAGCGCGAAGACGACAAACCGGAGACCATTCGTGCACGGCTCAAGGTCTACCACGAACAAACCTCCCCGTTGATCGAATTCTATCGGAAAGCAGACCTGCTGCGTGAGGTGGATGGTTCAGGGGGCATCGACGATGTGTGGGAAGCATTGAAAAAAATCGTAGCAGATCTCGACTGAACCGCGCGTAAGTCGTCCCGGGATTCTAGCTGTCACCTGCGTGATTTTACACTTCGAGCGTGACGATCTACGCCCGCCTGTAGATAGCGTTTTTACCCGTTTCACGTTCCCTCGCCTATCGCCCCCGTGCTGCGGAAGAAACTCACGCACCGTACAGTGGGTATAATGAAGGTTGTGGATCACACAGATACGACCCATTGGCGACTCGTCCGCTCCGCGGCGGCCCGCGGCGCAGAGAACATGGCGGTCGACGCCGCAGTCCTGCAAGCCGTATGTGAGAAGAAATCCCCCTTCACGCTGCGTGTTTACGCATGGCAGCCCCCCTGCCTGTCCCTCGGCTACGCACAGCCTTTTCAGGACGCAGACATTTCCCGCCTCGACGAACTCGGCTGGGATGTCGTGCGCCGTCCGACGGGAGGACGGGCGATTCTGCATGCCGACGAGCTGACCTACGCGCTCATCGCGCCGGACAGCCATCCGGCTTTCTCCGGCGGCGTCCTGTCCAGCTACAGGAAATTGAGCGCCGCTCTCGTCCGGGCTCTTGAAAATCTGGGGCTGGACGTCGACGTATCCCCCGATACGGCCCTTCCCGAGGAGCAGCGCCAGGAACCGGTGTGCTTCCAAAGGCCCAGCGCATATGAAATCACCGTGCAGGGGAAAAAAATCGTGGGCAGCGCACAGCTTCGGCGCCGGGGAGCCGTTCTGCAGCATGGGACCATTCCCCTCGGCGGAGACATTACCAGAATTTGCCGGGGATTGAGGTACGACAACGAAGCCGCGCGTCAGGACGCAGTCCACGGTGTACGCATGCGATCAGCAACCGTCGAGGACATCTTGCACAAACAGGTGCCTTGGGAAACTGCCGTACGAGCCCTCACGCAAGGCTTCGAACAAGTACTCGGTTGGAAATTTTCCGAAGGAAACCTTTCCCCGCTCGAGTTGGAAACC
>Ga0307426_1001708_pt1 | contig 14194 bp, 14 predicted proteins | sample SalMarWE160340MG_FD_202165 | JGI IMG/M metagenome (GOLD analysis project Ga0307426, IMG submission 202165) | Salt marsh sediment microbial communities from the Plum Island Ecosystem LTER, Massachusetts, United States - WE1603-40 | ecosystem: Environmental > Aquatic > Marine > Intertidal zone >... | reverse complement strand
CTGCGTCAGGGTTTCCCCCATTGCGCAAAATTCCTCACTGCTGCCTCCCGTAGGAGTCTGGACCGTGTGTCAGTTCCAGTGTGGCTGATCATCCTCTCAGACCAGCTAACCATCGTAGCCTTGGTAAGCCGTTACCCTACCAACAAGCTAATGGTACGCGGGCTCATCCCCAAACAGTAGCTTACGTGTAGAGGCCACCTTTGATCTTAAAAACCGGGGTCTTTAAGATATTATCCGGTATTAGCATCGCTTTCGCAATGTTATCCCCAATTCGGGGGGAGATTACCCACGCGTTACTCACCCGTGCGCCACTTTACTAGCTTCAGCAAGCTGAAGCGTTCTCGTGCGACTTGCATGTGTTAAGCACGCCGCCAGCGTTCATTCTGAGCCAGGATCAAACTCTCCAATTGAATTGTAAGATGCTGTATGAGTAACAGCACCGTATTTTTCGGACCCGACTCATCCGAATCCACTATTTAGTTTTCAAAGATCAAATGTCCGTCATGATCATGATGACGGATGGGATTTTGTTGCACCGGAGTGCATCCGCAAAAACGGCCTTTTTAATATACTAACCGCCTTGTTTTTGTCAACCTTTTTTTTCGTCAGGAAGGAAAAATTTTGAAGTTTTTTCCCAAGCTTTAAAGGTAGGCACAAAATGCTTCTTTTATATCTATTCTATTTCTTTGTCAAGCACTAAATCACTTTTTTTAATTTTTTTAGTGCTTGAAACTTTTGTCGTCAGACTTTCTTACTTACCGACAGCGGGAAATACATCGCCTTAACATATTTGTCAACTCAAATATTGCAGTTTTTATTTTTTTGAATTTAATTCTTAGGTTTTATCTTGTGAAAACGCTTTTTGCCGGAACGCAAAATGATGACTTTATCCTCATTCAGATCTCGATCACAAATCAGACGGTCAAAGGAATCAATCCGCTGACCGTTTACGTAAGCCCCTCCCTGTTCGATGAGTCGGCGGGCAGCGCCACCTGAAGCAACCAGCTTTGCAGTCTGCAAAAGCTTGAATGCCGGAATTCCCTCTTTTAATTCTTCCATTTCCACATAGGTCTGCGGCACGCTGATATCATCGACCCGTGTATCGCCCCGAGGGATGGTGCTTGAAGGCAAAACATGGGCGGGAACCTCACGGTCACCAAACATGCTGACGGATCCTTGATAGGCTTTAATAGCTTGCTCCTTTCCGTGGGCCAACAGGGTTGCTTCAAATGCAAGAACGGCCTTAGCGCTGTTTAAATCGACTCCTTCAAGCGTTTCGATTTGGCTGATTTCCTCCATGGGCAAAAACGTGAACAGAGCCAGGAACCTTGCGACATCCCTATCATCAGTATTTACCCAATACTGATAATACTCATAGGGCGAAGTTCTTTCAGAGTCCAGCCACACCGCACCTTTGGCTGTTTTTCCCATTTTTTCACCGCTGCTGGTCGTAATTAATGGGAAGGTCACCCCGAAGGCTGTTTGCTGGTGCACCCGTCGAATAAGTTCACCTCCTGCAACAATGTTGCCCCACTGATCGCTGCCTCCCATCTGGAGTCTGCAGTCGTGACGGTTAAACAGTTCCAGAAAGTCAAAAGCTTGTAATACCATGTAATTAAATTCGATGAAACTCAGACCTTCTTCGGAATCAAGCCGCATTTTATAACTTTCGGCTTTAATCATACGATTGACGGAAAAGTGGCGGCCGATGTCCCTTAAAAAGGGAATATATTCCAATTTTGTCAGCCAGTCAGCATTGTTCAGCATCAAGGCGCTGTCATTACTGAAATCAAGGAAGTGCGAAAGCTGCTTTTTGATTCCCTGTGCATTTATCGCCAGCTCCTCCAGCGTGAGCAGCTTTCTCATCTCGGTCTTGCCGCTCGGATCTCCGACCATACCGGTCCCCCCACCGACCAGAGCAATCGGTCGATGCCCGTTTCGTTGCATATGCGCCAGCGACATAATCGGAATAAGACTTCCGATATGCAAACTGGAGGCAGTGGGATCAAATCCGATATAACAGGTTATCTTGCCCTGTTCGACATAATCGTTGAGTTCCTGATCGTGCGTCGTTTGTTCGACAAAACCGCGTTCTTTTAAGACATCAATTACGTTTGGCATAGAAATTTCACCTGAAACCTATTTATTAGCGTACTCCACCGCCCTTGTTTCCCGTATCACCGTAACTTTTATCTGGCCTGGAAAAGTCAAGGATTCTTCAATCTTCTTAGCCACATCGCGGCTGAGCAATATGGATTCCTCATCTGAGATCTGACTGCTCTCTACGATTACGCGCAGCTCGCGCCCTGCCTGAATGGCATAGGTATTGGCAACACCTTGAAAAGCGTTCGCTATATTTTCAAGATCCTCTAAACGCTTAATATAATTTTCCAACAGCTCTTTACGTGCGCCGGGCCTAGCCCCGGAAAGTCCGTCTGCCGCCTGAACCAGCAATGCATATACAGAACTCGGCGGTACATCCTCATGATGAGCTGAAATAGCATGAACGACCTTGGGCGATTCACCAAATTTTTTTGCCAGCCTCGACCCGATGACGGCATGCGGTCCTTCAACCTCATGATCGACCGCCTTGCCGATATCATGCAACAAGCCCATCCGCCTTGCCATTTTTACATTCAGCCCCAGCTCTGAGGCCATAATGCCAGCCAAAAAACCCACTTCAACCGAATGCTGCAAAACATTCTGGGCATAGCTGGTTCGAAATTTGAGGCGGCCCAAATAATTGATTAATTCATTGTGAATACCGTGTACACCCAAATCGAAGGCAGCCTGTTCTCCGGCTTCTTTAATCGCCGTATCGACTTCCTGTCCCACCTTTTTTACCACATCCTCGATACGTGCCGGATGAATTCGACCGTCGGAAATTAATCGCATCAGTGAAATACGAGCAACTTCGCGCCTGACCGGATTAAAACCTGAAAGAATAACCGCTTCCGGCGTATCGTCAATGATCAGATCAATGCCGGTGGCCGCCTCAAGCGCACGTATATTGCGTCCTTCACGGCCAATAATTCTACCCTTCATCTCATCGCTCGGCAACTGGACCACCGATACGGTTCTCTCGGCCACAAAATCTCCAGCATATCGCTGAATCGCGGTGGCAAGGATCTTTTTCGCTTTTTTATCGGCCTGCTCCTTGGCTTCGTTTTCGATCCTTTTGATAAATTTGGCACCCTCGTAGCGGGCCTCATTTTCCATGGCTCGGATCAACAACTCTTTGGCCTGATCAGCCGTCAAACCGGAAATTTTCTCCAGCTGCCGTTTTTGCTCCTCGATCAGCTCACTATATTCGAGTTCCTTGCGTTCAAGCTTGCCCTCTCTTTTGTTCAGGTGCCTTTCTTTGCGCGCGAGTTCGCGGTCACGCCGTTCAAATTGCTCAATTTTACGATCAATATTCTCTTCTTTAGCCATCAGGCGGGTTTCTCGCCTTTTAAGCTCCGCCCGGGTTTCCTTGGTTTCGGCATCAAATTCGCTTTTTAATTTAAAAAGCTTGTCTTTGACCTCCAGATCGGCCTCTTTTAAAAGGGTTTCTGCCTTTTTCTGGGATTCTTCGACGAATCGGGCAACTTCTCCTTCAGCAGCTTTTATCTTCCTGGATGCTAATTTGCCTTTTAACCAGTAGGCTATCAGATATCCGGCAAAAAAGCAGCCAATACCGATAAATACGCTATAATCATTCATTATATTTCTCCCCGCTAATTAAAATACCTGCAATTCTCTTTGATCATCAGTTTGCTCAAACCAATTTAAGATGAGGTAGTTGGGGATAAGATAGTCTAAAGGCGAACGCTGAGGAAAAGAAGGCCTAATCTATGCTGTGATCCGACGGAAACGGGAAAGAGATAACCCCCGCCACAATGCCGTGTTGTCAGGTCTTTGAACCTGTGGTTCAAAGTGGGTACCATTTGGCCTCTTTAGGCTTTTCTGAATTAACAGAATATGCACACCGAAACCAGGGAAGGTTCCCGTTTTCGTAGCTGTTGGGTCAAAGAATATCTTCCAATCACGAGCATGGCAGGGGTAACGTCTTGATTTTATTAAACCACCTTCACCTTATTTATTAATGCCGGAAAGCCCACTGCAGGAATCGGATAGGTTAGACCGGTATAGGTGGTAGAGAAGGTATTTGTGGCAATTAACGAATCATATACAGCCGTATTCAATTTATAAAATTGAGGTTACCATTCACTGCACGCTGTTATCCAATGTCTGAATCAAGTTTGCTGTTCTGTCTGAAACATCATCCAAAAATTTAGAGTGATTGCTTATCAATTCCATATGTTCATTGGCAATATTCAGGGCAGCTATCATTAAAATTGTTAGTTTTGACATATTCGATGATGGATCGGTTTGCTGACCTTCTACCCGATTCACTTCCCGAACCAGAAGATCAGCAACCTCCTTCGCCTTGGTAACTTCCGAATTGGCTTTAAACGTATGCGTTTGTCCAAAAAGCTCTATGGTTACAATTTGTTCCAACGTTTATTGAAATCTACCTTTCCAGTACCCATACCATAATGCTGGCCGCCAGGACTATTCTGCTGAAACCTCGTCAAGCTTAACCAGCAACCCATCAATTTTTGATCGGATCAAGGCCTTTTCCTCAGCGTAACTTCTTTCCGCCTCAACCTTACCTTGGATCTCCTCCTCTAAGCTTTTTATTTTATTTTCTTGTTTTAAATTGGTTGCCTCCAGGGCTTTACAAGTTTCGATTAATTTTTCAACTTTTCGTTCAATTTCCTCAAATTGTTTCAATACGAATTCATTATCCAAAATGAATACCCCATCTAAATTTTATTTCAATATAATCTGTAATTTATCAAAAAGTCAAGAATTAATCCGCCGGCGCGCTTTCACGATCGCATTCACGACTTTCAGGTCCTCACAGGTATTGATACCTAATATTTGCTGGCAATTATCACCAACCATGAGCCCCATATTCTTGTAATTTTGATAACCGATGGAAATGATATCCGTCAAATATATTTCTCCCTGAGCATTATTCGGATTTATATTCGGCAACGCCTCAGATAAAAATTCTTTTCTGACACAATAAATACCGGAATTAATCAATTTGATTTGCCTCTGCTCAACAGTTGCGTCTGCTTCTTCTATAATTCCAACTATTTGCTTATTTGCGTCAAGCAGTATCCGACCGTAGCCGGCAGGATTTTCCAGTTCTACCGCCAGAAGAGAAATGTCGCGCTGCATGTCGCAGTGCTCCTCAATAAGTCCGTTTATGGTTTCAGGTAAAATAAGCGGCACGTCGCCACATAAAATTACCACGTGGTCACAATGTTCGGGGATGTGCGGCAGGGCGCACAATACTGCATGGCCTGTGCCAAGCTGTTTTTCCTGATAGGCAAAATGCAGTTCTGCCGTTTCCGATACGATTTCGCGCACGATCCGGGCTTGATTGCCGATAACCACGACAACATCGTCGCCGGCAATTTTTCTTGCGGTTTCAACCACATACAGAATCAGGGGTTTACCCTGAACTTCATGCAGCACCTTGGCTTTGTCCGATTTCATTCGGGTTCCCAGGCCCGCGGCCAGGATTACAACGGCAACATTTTTTCTCATATGGATCCCTGCACTGGTTTATTTAAAAATATCATAAAAGTCCAACAACAAAGGGCAAACCAAAAAATTGGTTTACCCTTTATTATACAATATCCCTGTTTGGTGTAAACGCCGAAAAATTATTACCCGTAAAAAACCGTTTTTTTACGCTGAAGCGCCGCCGGCGAGTTTAAGGCGCACTAACGCCCGCTCCAGAGCAGCTCTGGCACGCACAAAATCGACATCTTCTCCGGTGCTGTCTGCTTCCAATCGCTTTTGAGCCCGTTCCATGGCCCCTTTCGCCCGCTCAAGATCAATTTCACTCTTTCTTTCAGCCGATTCCGCCAGAACCGTTACTTTGTTCGGAAGGGCTTCAGCAAATCCACCGCTGATAAAAACGGATTGCTCAGTCCCCTTTGCATCCGTGTATCGAATAATACCTGTTTTTAAACTGGTCAGAAAGGGAGTATGCCCGGAAAGCACGCCAAATTCACCAAGTGATCCGGGAGCTGCAACAATTTGGGACTCTTCACTTACGACCACCCTCTCAGGGGTAACCACTTCCAATTTGATGTTTTCTGTCATGCTAGGACCTCAAATTATTCTTCTTGCGCCATCTTCTCGGCTTCCTCTATAACTTCCTCGATGCCGCCTTTCATATAGAATGCCTGCTCCGGGATGTCATCGTGTTTGCCTTCACAGATTTCTTTAAACGCTTTGACCGTGTCTTCGATTTTCACATATTTGCCCGGCTTATTGGTAAAAGCCTCCGCGACATGGAAGGGCTGGGACAGGAAGCGTTGAATCCTGCGGGCGCGTGCGACCGTCACCTTGTCTTCATCAGACAGCTCTTCTATTCCCAGAATGGCGATGATATCCTGCAGCTCTTTATATTTTTGCAGAATCTGCTGAACCTGGCGGGCGGTTTGATAATGCTCATCGCCGATATAAGCCGCGTCAAGAATTCGGGAAGTGGAATCCAGCGGATCGACTGCAGGATAAATACCGAGCTCGACGATCTGGCGTGACAGAACAACGGTACCATCCAGGTGCGCAAAAGTTGTTGCGGGGGCCGGGTCGGTCAGGTCGTCGGCCGGGACATAAACACACTGGACCGCCGTGATGGAACCTTTATCGGTTGAGGTAATTCGTTCCTGCAGTTCGCCCAGATCAACCGCCAGGGTGGGTTGATACCCGACAGCCGATGGCATCCGGCCGAGAAGGGCCGAAACCTCGGAACCAGCCTGGGTGAATCGGAAGATGTTGTCGATAAATATCAAAACGTCCTGGTTTTCTTCATCCCGGAAATATTCGGCGGCTGTGAGCGCGGAAAGTGCCACCCGTGCGCGGGCACCGGGGGGCTCCGTCATCTGCCCGTAGATCAAAGCAGCTTTAGGCAAAACGCCCGAGTCTTTCATTTCATGATAGAGGTCGTTGCCCTCACGTGTACGTTCACCAACGCCGGCAAAGACCGAAATGCCGCCGTGCTGCATAGCGATGTTGTGGACCATTTCCATCATAATAACGGTCTTGCCGACACCCGCCCCTCCGAACATGCCCATCTTACCGCCGCGGGGAAAGGGCACCAGCAGGTCAATAACTTTCACCCCGGTCTCAAGAACCCGCACGGTAGTATCCTGCTCGGTAAATTTCGGTGCTTGCCGGTGGATGGGCATCCATTTGTCGGAAACGATCTTTCCCTTTCCGTCAGCAGCAGGCTGGCCATTTTCATCCAGACCATCGACCGGTCTGCCCACGACGTTTAAGACGCGACCCAGTCCGGCTTCTCCGACAGGCATCATAATCGGCTTACCGGTATCTTTGACAGGCATGCCCCTGACAAGGCCGTCGGTAACGTCCATGGCAATGGTTCGGACGACATTATCACCAAGGTGCTGGGCAACCTCGACGACAAGATTGTCTTCCTCATCGTTAATGGCAGGGTTGGTGATGTTGAGCGCCGTGTAGATTGTCGGCAGCTTGCCCTGCTCGAACTCGACGTCCACGACAGGACCCATAACCTGCACTACTTTACCAATGTTTTCTCCCATCTAAAGACCTCCACATTTGTTATTTGTTATTCGTTATTTGTTATTGGCTGATGAATTGCCGTAAGATTCATAAACGACACCGAGCAACAAATAACCAATAACTATTAACGAAATTATCCTCTAAGCGCCTCGGCACCACCGACGATATCCATCAATTCAGCCGTAATGGCCGCCTGGCGCGCCTTGTTATATGCCAGGGTCAGATTTTCGATCATGTCTTTACAGGCCTTGGTTGCATTGTCCATTGCCATCATCCGCGCCGCGTGTTCGCTGGTCGATGTTTCCAGCAGGGCACTGTTAATTTGCACGTATACATTACGATTCAACATTTCAGCCAGCAACTCTGCGGGTGACGGTTCGCAGATATGCTCGGGCATATAGGGTGCATTCTCGTCTATATCCTCAACAACGGGTTCAATGGCTGTTATCGGCAGCAGTTTTTTGAGCACCGGAATCTGCTTGGCCATGCTGAGAAACTCGGCGTAAACGATATAGACCTCGTCGTAATCTCCGCTTAAATAGCTTTCCACCATCCGGCGGCCGTTATTGACGGCAACGTTGTAGCCGAAAGTGCTGCCGACCACCCCGATCTGTTCGCTGTGAATCTGCAGTTTATTATTGCGGCACCAATCACGCCCCTTTTTACCGAAATTGGTAAAGGAAAACTCAACACCCTCAGCGGTTTTTTCTTTCATAAACGCTTGGGCTTTTTCGATGAGATTAATGTTGAAACCGCCGCAAAGGCCTCTGTCTGAGGTACACAGAGCGATATGAATTTTTTTTACGTCTTCACGCTGCTGGAGCAGGGGGTGGACCGCCTCCTCGGTCTTTTGGGCCAGGCTGCCGAGGACTTCGGCAAATTTTCCGGCATAGGGCCGGAAGGCCTCCATGTTGCTCTGGGCGCCCCGCAGTCTGGAAGCTGCAACCATATTCATGGCCTTGGTGATTTGCTGGGTTTTTTTGACAGCTGCTATTTTATTTTGAACATCTTTTAAAGTCGGCATAAATAAACCCTTAGATTACGTTATGATGGTTGAGATGGTTGCGATTGTTAAGATCGTTTGCAATCATTTCATCTGATCTCAGAACTGAGCTAACGATCTTAACGGTCTAAACCTTCTTAACGCTCTCAACCAATTTATTTGATCGTATCTTTAAATTCTTCATCGTAGGCGGTCAGCGCTTCCGTCATCAACTTACCCAGATCATCGTTAATTTCCTCTTTTTCCTTGAGTTCTGAAAATACCTGCGGATAACGGTCTTCGATGAAAGCATAGAGCCCGGCCTCGTATTTAGCCAGAACATCCAGCGGATACTTGTCAAGAAATCCTCGGGTGCCGGCATAGAGAATGCTTACCTGTTTCTCCATCGGCAGCGGGTGGTATTGCGGCTGTTTCAGGATCTGAACGAGTCGGGCGCCGCGGGTAAGCTGCCTCTGAGTGGCTTTGTCCAAGTCACTGCCGAACGCAGCAAAGGCTTCGAGCTCACGATATTGGGCCAAATCAAGCCGCAGGGTACCGGCAACTTGTTTCATGGCCTTTACCTGGGCGGCTCCGCCTACGCGGGATACCGAAAGTCCGACGTTGATAGCCGGCCGGACGCCTGCAAAGAACAGACCGGGTTCAAGATAAATCTGCCCGTCGGTGATGGAAATAACGTTGGTCGGAATGTAAGCAGAAACGTCGCCGGCCTGAGTTTCAATAATCGGCAGCGCTGTGAGTGATCCGGCACCCAGTTGATCATTTAATTTGGCGGCGCGTTCCAGCAGGCGGGAATGATTGTAGAAAATATCACCCGGGTATGCTTCACGGCCCGGTGGACGCCTCAACAGCAGAGAGACCTGGCGATAAGCCGCAGCCTGCTTGGAAAGATCATCATAAACGATCAAAGCATGCTGTTTTCGATCGCGAAAATATTCCCCCATTGCACAGCCGGCATAAGGCGCAATATATTGCAGGGTTGCCGGATCACTGGCACAGGCGGATACGATGGTGGTGTACTCCATGGCACCGTGTTTTTCCAGAATCGCATGTACCTGGGCGACGGTTGATTGTTTTTGTCCGCAGGCCACATAGATACAGTAAACGTCCGACTCTTTCTGGGCAAGGATTGCGTCAATGGCACAGGCGGTTTTACCGATCTGCCGGTCGCCGATGATAAGCTCCCGCTGTCCCCGGCCCACCGGTGTCATGGCATCAACTGCTTTCAATCCGGTATAGCAGGGCTCATGCACGCTCTTTCTGGCAATAACACCCGGGGCCACCATCTCCACCCGGCTAAACTCTTTGGCGTCTAAGGGTCCCTTACCGTCTAATGGCTCACCGACCGCAGACACAACCCGACCCAGAACGGCTTCGCCGACCGGAACCTGAGCAATTCGCCCGGTGCGCTTGACCAAATCGCCTTCCTTGATGTGGATATCTTCGCCCATGATCGCGATTCCCACATTATCCTCTTCAAGGTTCAGCACCAGGCCCAGAATGTTGCCGGGAAATTCGATGAGCTCTAAGGCCATCGCGTTCTCGAGTCCATAGACCCGGGCAATTCCGTCACCCACCGATAGGACGACGCCGGTTTCACTCAACTCAACCTTCTTGTCATAATCTGTAATCTGCTCTTTGATGATTTGACTGATTTCTTCTGCTCTTAATTCCATTAGACACCCTCACCCCTTTTTAATGATTCTCTCATATTGAGTAATTGTGTTTTGATGCTCCCATCCAGGACAAGATCGCCAATTCGCGTGACGATCCCGCCGATGAGGCCCGGATCTTCTTCGACATCCAGAATAATATCTTTGCCTGTCCTCTCGGACAGGGTTTTACGGATCTTTTCGACGGTTTCGGCGGAAAGTCCTGTGGCCGAAACCAGACTGGCACGCGCAATATTTTTTAATTCATCGGCCAACTTTTGGTAAAAATCGTTAATACTGCTCAAGTAGGAAAAACGCCCCTTATCAAACAACAAGTCTAAAAAGGATTTCATCGTCACGGAAAGCGCCATTTTTTCCAAAATAGATTCCAGGACTTTTTTCCGTCCGTCTGCATTGTAGAGCGGATTGTTGATCGCCTGTTCGAGCGCTTTATGCTTTTCTATCACCTCACTGAACCCGGCCAGTTCAGCGCGGTAAGTCTCAGTATTACCATCTTCTTTTCCGATCAACAAAAGGGCTTTGGCGTAGCGCCTTGCAATTGCCAGATTTTTCATCCTGCCACCACCTTCTTCAAATATTCATCAACGATTCGGTCCTGATCTTCGGCCGAAATTTTACTTTTTATAATTTCTTCGGCTTTTTGAAGCGATGTTTCGAAGATCTCTTCCTGCAATTTTAATTTGGCCTGTTCAAACTCATGCTCGATATTGCGGCGGGCCAGAGCCTTGAGTTTTTCAGCCGAAGATTCAGCCTCTTTTAAAATCCTGGTTTTGGCATCATTGCCCTGTTTGATATAATCATCAATGATATTTTCGGCCTCCTTTTCCAGCTGCGCTAATTTATCATTGTATTCGGCCAATTTTTTTTCAGCTTCGGCTTTGCGTGCCTCCAGGTCTTCCAACTGTTCCTTGATCCCTTTGACGCGGGAACCGAGCGCCTGAGACAGCGGTTTGCGTAAAATAAATACAAGCGCAATCGCCAGCACCATAAAATTCATCACCCGAAAGGTGTCCGTTGAGACCCAACCCTTGGCGCCACCCCCACCATCGGAAGACCCCATGGCTGTTGATATTGAAACTATCGAAAATAACAGCACCAGGATAAAAATAACCGCCGTGAACTTTTTCGCACAAAGCGGCCGGCCAGACCCGCAAATCTTCATTAAACTGTCCTCCCCAAAATTTTTTGACATATTTGGTCGGCAAAGTTAACAACTTCTTTTTGCAAGCTTTCTCTTACGAGTTCAGCGTCATTTTTGATTTTGACACGGACTTCAGCCAACTCCGCCTGGGCTTTGCGATTTATCTCAGCAATAATGGATTTTTCTTCGTTCGTCGCCTGCTGCACTAAGGTCTCTTTCGATTTTAAGCCTCTGGTCCGCGCTTCCTTTATACCCGCAGCAAACGCCTGGTCTTTTTCCAGGGCATCTTTATCGGTGGTTTCAATGGAAAGTTCAAGACCGCCTATTTTTTCTTTACGCTGAGCAAGGATTTTACGAATGGGTCTGTACAAGAGCATGTTTAAAACCCATATGAGGAATACGAAATTGACGATTTGGATTAGAACGGATCCGTCGGGAGTAACCGTTACGCCGCCTCCGCCCGATTCACCGGAGGATCCCAGAACGGACTGGGGCAGAACGAAAAAAGCCAAAGCAAATAACAATAGGAAGATTGCAAAACCTTTCCGGCATACACCAGAAATTCTCATATGAAGAACCTCCATCAGTGACTTTTCAACAACCAGGTTGTTTGCTTTCAGATGTTACCTTGGGAATGCGTCCAAATCCGAACTGCGGCGGTCTATACCATCAGCTGTAATAAATTGTCAAAGGTTTTTTAAAAATTTTTCAGGTTCGTCCCCTGAAAACCCCTTAGAGGATAAGTAGGCTGGATTGTTAAAGATATCAATGAAATTTTTGTACCATCAACTGCTTTTCAGTTCCGTAAAGGCAGGTTTGTCCTTTGACTCCGGAGCCGGAGGGTTGTCTTTTGATTCCACAACTGCAGGTTTCGGTTTAGAAAAAAAGGATTTTTTCCCGGCCGACTCCGTCGGAGCCTTCATCTTACAACTCCCATTGAAAATACCACCCGGCTCGATGGAAATCACCGGGGCCTGAATATTGCCGCCAACACGGCCCGGCGGGTAAACTTCAATACGCTCCTGGGCGTTAATGGTGCCGTTGACCTCTCCCATGACAACGGCCACATTTACATAAAGCTCGGCGTCCACTGCCGCCTTTTCGCCCACGACGACCGTACCGCCGTTGCTGACTATTTTCCCCTTTACCTTTCCGTCGATTCTAATGGTGCCCTTAAAATCGATGGTACCGTCAATGCTTGCATCCGCTCCGATAAACGTTGATATACGGTCCGTTATTTTATCTTTTTTCATTGCTGTTGTTAATCCTCCCCGGTATTTTAATTGAAAAATGAATATTGAAAATTGAATATTTTTCGATTGTTACTCAATCATAAACCGCCGCATGCTGATATTCATCAGCAATCCGATACCGATCGCCGTTGTCAAAACCGATGATCCCCCGTAGCTGATAAACGGCAAGGGTACACCAACCACCGGCATTAAGCCCATCGTCATTGCGATATTAATGCACACCTGCCAAAAAAACATGGCCGTGACCCCCACCGCCAAAATGGTCCCGAACGGTTCCCGGCATCCCTGAGCGATATTGAGACCCCAAAATATCAGCATCAGAAATAGAAGCACAACGATGACCGATCCAACGAAACCCCATTCTTCCGCCAGCACGGAAAATATGAAGTCGGTGTGTTCTTCCGGAAGGAAGGATAACGCATTCTGAGTACCCTTTAAAAAACCTTTACCGGAAATCATGCCCGAACCGATCGCTATTTTGGATTGAATGATATGATATCCGGCACCCAGCGGATCCCGATCCGGGTCAAAAAAAATAAGTATCCGCCGCTTCTGATATTCTTTCAAAAAAAACCAGACCAGAGGCACAATCGCGGCAAACGACACCATCAAGGTAATCAGGGAACGCCTCTCGATTTTGACAAACAGGGTGATCGAGCCGGCGATTAATAAAATTAATCCGGCGGTACCCAAATCCGGCTGTTTGACGATCAGCACAAAGGGGATCAGGGTAAGGATAAAAGGTCTGAAAAGCTCTCGCAGGGTGAAACCCCGGGTATTCGCATCCTTGGAGAAATAGCGCGCCAGCACAATCATGACGGCAATTTTAGCCAGCTCCGACGGCTGCAGGGAAATGGGTCCCAGGATCAGCCAGCGCCTTGAACCGCCGGCGGATTTACCGAAGAAAAGCACCCACACCAGAAGAATGATACACCCGATATAAATTGCATGCCCCCAACGATCCAGCAGTTTATAGTTGATGGAAAATGAGGCTACCATCGCAACCAGCGCCCCTGAAAACCAGATAAGTTGCTTATAGAAGATGATCTTTTGAGGATGAGGTGTCTCAGCGGTAACCGCACTGAATAAAACTAACAGCCCGCAGCATCCGATCACACTCGCCAAAGCCAACATTCCCCAATCAAAGTATTGTAAAAGTCGTCGGTCAAACATAGTTATCGATACCCTTGGTGGCGCTCCTTCGACAATCTGGCGTCAATTATGCAGATGATTTGATTTTTCAGCCGCTTTACCCGCTCCCTCCATCACCATCCTGCTCGCTGTCTTTTGCCATCTGATTAATCGGCCAATTTTTTCTCAAATAGGTTTTGATCATTTCCCTTGCAATCGGTGCCGCTGCGCCGGACCCGTGTTCGCCATGTTCAATCAAAACGGCAACGGCAATCTTAGGCGCCTCCGATGGTGCATAAGCCACAAACCATGCATGCGGTCTTAAATGGGCCGGCATTTCTTCTTCGGACCGCGTTTCATCCTTTTTGCGGCTGATGACCTG
>Ga0307426_1001705_pt1 | contig 14204 bp, 12 predicted proteins | sample SalMarWE160340MG_FD_202165 | JGI IMG/M metagenome (GOLD analysis project Ga0307426, IMG submission 202165) | Salt marsh sediment microbial communities from the Plum Island Ecosystem LTER, Massachusetts, United States - WE1603-40 | ecosystem: Environmental > Aquatic > Marine > Intertidal zone >... | reverse complement strand
GAAGCAAGTTACGTTGTAAAGGGCGAGGTCCGTGGTACATACTATTTGACAGTAGAGGGACGATTAGCATACAGACTTTCACAATGGCTTACCCACAGAGTCGAAACTCAGAGAACCCGAACAGGTGATAATGAAAGTAATGGAGAGGAGGAAATTTCAGTCGACTTTGATGATGAATCTGATGACGAAGAAGCAGTTGTTATTGTAGAGGATGAAAAGGAACTTGAAAGGGCTGCAGAACATCTTGAACGTGTTGCTGACGAGATTGAATCTGTGCAAGATCAAATCGAAGAAGCTGTTGATAAAATAGAAGAAGCCAAAGAAGAAGAGCTCGAAGCATTAGAAGATTTTGAGGATGACGAAGACGACGAAGATGATGATGATGACGACCTCGATGATATGGATTGGAAGGACTAAGGAGGATTTTGAAGATGAAGAATCTAACACCCGATACCAATGTAATGGTAGTGACTCAGGAATACGACATCATTTCACACGAAAAAGCATACGTCAAGATGGAAGCTGGTTGCGTGTGGGTGTACCTCCTTGAAGATAATAAGAGAGTAGGAATTGCATATGCAGGTCCCTCCCGGTTTGCCGTTGACGCGATTGCTGAGACTGATATGGGTGCAATGGGCGAATCTGTGACTGATACTCTAGAGGGTATTTCATTATTCATTGGTTCCTCGTCACTAGAGAACATATCCAAGAGTGCTGAGAACTCGGATCTTCAAGAAACTGGATTCCATGATACTTCTGCATTCACTGAGGCAATTGAAGCAGTGATGAAGGATCGCATCCATGGTGAGAACACACAGACAAAGTTTGACACCAAGGAAGACTCGAAGATCTTCTTTGGAACTGATGCTGATAAGACAAAGATCCTTCTCGTAATCAGCCATGAGAAAGGGTTGGTCTTTACTCATGGAAAAATCGTATATGTATTAGGTGATGACAATATGGTTTCAGTAAGCAAATCCGGTGTAGTAATTACAAATAGCGATGGCAAACAGCTCATCGTTGGTAAAGGTGGCATTAGAGGACTCGATAATCTAGTGGATCTTGGACCAATTGTTACTAGATCAGTCACACACGCAATGAAGAGTTTGAAGAGTCTTAAATCCATGAAGCCTATGATGCGATCAGTTAGTAGTTACCCCTATGAAAATGTGGATGACTTTGATTGGAAGGATTGATTCAAGATGGATGAATGCATTGCACGACTTTCACGTATTGAAACAATTGCTGTGAATTTCATCCATCAAGTAGCTTCCGGCTTACCTTCATCTTCATCTCCAAGTCGTGATGTTGATGACTTTCATGCTTGACATCAGTAGGTATTTGACCAAAATCTTACAGCTTGGTCAACAATCAAGCTGTAAGAAACTTCTGCGTTCCACCCTTCTTCTGCCAGTGTCACCACCTTGCAAATTCCAGAAGAATTCACAATTAGCAAGAGCTTTGTCAGCTATCATAGGGATGGAATCCCTCCTGAAGACCTGGTTTCTTTCTCCTGTCTTGATACTAGAACATCACTTCCAGTAACAGAGAGCGTTTCCACAGTTTTTACCACAGCGGGGTCATTATCACTCACACTAGCTTCATCACTGAAACTAGCAAGGTCCGACTGGACAAAGTGAACAGCAGCGGACTCCCCAGAACCTGATGATGGTTCTTTCTTGGAGAGTAAGGACTTCCCTCTTGACAATCTCTTCGAGATTCTCCGTTGGGCTTTCGGACGCGCACGTTGATTAGTTGTTCCTCGAACAACTGCCGTAGTCCACATACCTAGTCCATTCATACTATTTCATGTTGATGAATGTATATGAACTCATACAATTTGTCTTGTATGATTTTCTGACTTTGAAAAAGATTCGGCTTTATCTAACTTTCTTCCAGTGCAGCTTCTATCATCTGATAGAGGCTCCCCCTTCTCTTTTTTCTAAACTAACTCACTCTTTCCATTGCTCTAGGTCGAATCTGAAGTTCATAGAGAGAATAGTATTTTCCTTTTTGACGCATCAGGTCTCCATGTTTTCCAGATTCCACTATTTTGCCATTCTCAAGAACAACAATCCTGTCCGCATTAACGATTGTGGAGAGGCGGTGGGCTACCACTATAGAAGTTCTTCCAGAAAGTAGTACTCTCATCCCTTTCTGAATTGCATATTCGGTGTAGATATCAATCGAGCTTGTAGCCTCATCTAAAATGAGAATCTTGGGATCTGCAAGAAGTGCTCTAGCAAAACTAACGAGCTGTCTCTCTCCTTCAGATAATCTACTTCCTCTCTCTCCCACTTCAGTATCAAGTCCAAGGTCCAGATTCTCAATTATTCTTCTTGCGCCAATGGCCTCGAGCGCCTCGATAATCATATCATCACTTGCATCCTGTCTTCCATACTTGATGTTCTCTTTTACAGTTCCCATGAATAGAAACGCATCTTGAAGAACAAGACCAATTTTAGAATGAAGTGAGTTCTGAGTGACGCTCCTAATATCGATACCATCGATTTGTATTGATCCCTTTACCACATCGTAAAAGCGATTCAATAAACTTACAATGGTCGTCTTACCAGCACCAGTATCTCCAACAATGGCAATAGTCTCTCCTGGCTCAATGCTCAGGTTGAAATCTTCAAGGACAACCGGACCATCTCCGTATCTGAACATGACATGGTCAAATTTGATGTGGCCTTCCACATCTGGCATTGGAAGTGCATCAGGTGTGTCTTGAATAGCTGACTCAGAATCTAATATAGAGAAGACACGTTCTCCACCAGCAAATGCGCTCTGGACTGAAGTATAGAAGTTAGCAATTGTTAGAATCGGTCGGAAGAAGCTATTACTAAATTGCACAAACATCACGATGGTTCCAAGAGTGACTTCTGGAGTCATAGCATCACTGATATAGAGAAAGGTTGGATTCAGGAAGAATAAGCCTCCGAAAAGAAGAATTATGGCGGTACCTAGTCCTCCTATAAAACGAATAACCGGAAAGAATGAAGCTTGTGCTTTACCAGCATCAACGTTCGATTGATAATCCGCTTCATTAATTTCAGAAAATATCTGTGCACTTCTCTGTTCTCTGGCAAAACTCTTGGTGACTTTAGCACCTGAAATGCTTTCAGCAAGATTAGACGTGACGTTTGATATTGTCTTTCTTGTTCTTCGATATGCTTTTCTCAATAACCTTCGAAAATAGATTGTTGTGAGTAAGAGAACGGGAATGATAAGAAGTGACACGATTGCAAGACGAAGGTTTGCAATGAACATTGCCGCTCCAATTGCAAAGACTACAAATACCTGCGCAAAAGTGTTGATGAGATCGCCTCCAAGAAGTTCACTCATCCGATCTACATCATTCGTAAGTCTTGAAATAACTCTTCCACTGGATGAATGATCATGGAATTCCTCTGACATCTCCTGAACATGAATGTAGAGCTCTTGTCTAATATCATAGACCGATCTTTGCCCCATGAGTGCCATGAGATATCCACTTCCAAAACTAATAATCCATGATGCAATTTGTATAACAATGTAGAGCCCTGCCGTGAATGCTATTGCTTCGAGAATTCCACTGGGAAAATCTACATCAATTGCTTGTCTTAGAATAAATGGGGCCCACACACTCAATACGATTGCAACAGCTGTAAGCGCTACGACAGCTCCGAATAGCGCCCTATATGCCACTAAATAATTTACCATACGCTTCAGTAGTGTTGAATCACTATATTCGTAAGTGCGTGCATCTGGATCGTCGGCGGTGTCCAGTGTTCTACTCAGCACTTCTGCCTCCTTGTGCACCCGATGTTGGAAATGGATCAGTGGTAACACTGGCAGCAAGTTCCATTTCAGAAAGTGTATGGAATATATTGTAGTATAGTCCTTCTTGCTCCATTAACTCTTCATGACTCCCTTGTTCTACAATACGGCCTCTTTCCATCATTACAATTAGGTCTGCATTTCGAACTGTGCTTAGTCTATGCGTAATAATGAACGTAGTTCGTCCCTTCATAAGACGCTCTAATGCCTGCTGAATAAGCATCTCGGTCTTTGCATCTACCGAACTCGTTGAATCATCAAGTATCAATATTCTTGGATCTGCAAGTAGAGCTCTTGCTATTGCGATTCTCTGTTTTTGCCCTCCGCTAAGAGTGACACCTCTCTCTCCTATCTCTGAGTCATATCCCTCTTCGAGAGTAAGAATAAAATCGTGTATATTTGCTGCTTTAGCAGCATCTACCACCTCTTCAAAAGATGCCTCAGGACGCCCAAAAGTAATGTTTTCTTTCAAAGTGGCTGAAAATAAGAAAGGATCTTGATGGACCATTCCAATTCGTTTTCTAAGGTCATTCAATAAATATTGACGAATATCGATTCCGTCAATCAATATTTCTCCTGGGATTGTTACTTCGTATGTTTCACCACTGATTTCTACATGACCATCAATAATTTTGAGTACCTTATCACCGACATTCACTGTATTGTCTTTACTTACTTTGTAACTCTTCCCATCATACTCCAATTTTCCGTTAGTATCAACATCATAGAACCTTGGGATGAGGTTCACTAAGCTCGTCTTTCCTGAACCAGTTCCTCCAAGAAGAGCAACTATCTGTCCAGGATTAACATGCAAATCTACATCTCTGAGAATGTGCCCGTCCCCTCCATAACTGAAGGAGATGTTATTGAAATCAATAGCACCATGAAAATCTGAAATATCCACTGGATTATCCGGATTCATCACTTCTTCGATTGAGTCAAGAATGTAAAACGTTCTCTCTCCTGAAGCAGCTGCTCTTTGATACATTCCTACTCCCCAACTCAGAAACCTAGCGGGAAGTACCAGCATACCAATCATGGAAACAAAACCAATAAATTCACCATAGGTGAGAGTTCCACTAATGTAGCTGAACCCTCCGATATAAATCAGGGCACCAATTGCTACGCTAATTAATGAGGGCAGCATTGGTTGGAAGAATGATTGCAGCTTGCTTGCATGGACACGCAAATCAAGGAACGCTCTATTTTCCTTCTCGACTCGCTCAGCTTCTCTCTCTTCGCACGCATATGCTCTAACAACTTTGTGGCCATAAACGTTCTCGGCTAAAACAGAACTAAGAACTCCATATTGTTGACGGGCTCCAAAGAAGACTGGTCGTACCTTCTTTGCAAATGAGTAAATGAAGATGATCATAATTGGAATCCATGCAAACATGTAAGTTGTAAGAGTGGGACTAACGCTCCACATGACAATGTATGTCCCAGTAAGCTGAGCAAATCCAATGAATAGTACTCTGTATCCCCAGAACAGAAATTCTCGCATTGTACTGACGTCTGTTGTGACTCGTGCTAGTAGCTGACCAGTTTCGTTTCGATCAAAAAATGATAGGTCTTTCTCCATCAGACTATTGTAGAGCTCTTCACGTAGTGTATAAATCACAAATTGCGAAAGTATTGCTGCTCCATAACGCCCAAGCATATCAAAAAGAGCATAGAGAACTCCTAGTCCAATAAAGAGTGATATGTACGGAAAGAGGAGATCTAATTGGGATCCAAGAATTACTTGGTCAATAATGTTAATCAGAACAAGAGGAGTCAGAAGATTGAATACAGTTCCGATAGCAGCAGACGTAAGGAAGCCAAAGAAAAGTAGCTTTTTTCTCAAAGCATAACCTGTGAGTCTTCTAATTTGACCCAATCTCTCAGCCTCATGAATTTCGAATTGTATACTTATGATAAGACTTGTGTAAGTTGCACATTGCTTTTGACTTAGAATTATCTAGTTGCATCTCTCTGCAAGTGCCGTTCCTAGATTACGGCATTCTTCTAGAACCGATTCCCCGGGATAATCCTTGGCTTTTATCGGTTGGTCGATAATAATCTCTGCGTTGAGTTCTACTAGTTTGCTAGTAATCTCATCTGGAGCTTCACCGCTCCACCCATAGGAGCCGTAACCTGCTGCAGGAAGACCTTTCAAATCTGGAAGTTCTGACAAGATTCGCTTAACCATAGGAAGCACTCTCTTCATTCTTGTTGAACTACCGATTGCTAGAGCACAAAAATCTGTTAATCCACCGAACTCCTTTGCAGCAATAACCTCACATTCAGCTCCCGCCGACTTCACACCCTCACAAATTGCCTCTGCCATAGCTTTTGTTCGGCCTCGAGTGCTCTCATAGATAACTCCGACTTTCATGTTGATTCTTTTCAGTGTTAACTTCGGCATAACAAAAGGCTATCGAAAGGAGCTTTTCTCAGTTACACCACTTTACTGATAAGTCAAAATAAGAACAAAGAAGGCTGACTATGTCTGACGATATTCGAAAGAAAGCAGAAAAAATCTGTAAGATACTCATTAGTAAGTATGGCAAGGAAGTGAGCGAAAGAAAGCTTCCACCCATTGATGAACTTGTAATGACAATCCTCAGTCAACATACCAATGATATCAACATGTACCGCGCATTCGAGAGTTTGAAAGGAACCTACTCCAGTTGGGAAGAAGTTCTAGCAGCGCCACAGAATGAATTGGCAGTAAGTATTCGCTCATCTGGAATGTACAATCTCAAGGCAAAACGAATTCAAGCCACTCTGAGAGAAATCAAAAAACGGGTCGGCAAGCTGGATCTATCCCTCATTGAAACAATGGAGATACATGAAGCAAAAGAGTGGTTGACATCATTGCATGGCGTGGGTCCAAAGACCGCTGCAATAGTTCTCTTATTCTCTTTCGGCCTACCCGTGTTACCTGTTGATACACATGTTTGGCGGGTCACGAAACGTCTCGGTATTATTGACATGAAGGTGTCAAGAGAGAAAGCTCACGACTTGTTAGAGCAGATTATGCCCCGGGATTGTATTCCTTCTCTAAACAAAAATCTAGTACGTCATGGTAGAGATATTTGTCGTGCTCAGAATCCAAAGTGCAATAATTGCTTCTTGAACAGAATTTGTGATTTCTATGTGTTACTCAAATAGGGATTAGAGCATTTAGACAGCCATTCCATTAGTAGCTATTATCAATACCTTCAATAGGCAATACGCAGTTTTAATCGATATCTATCTATTCAAAGTCCGGTGAGCATATCCATGGAGCTGTTCTTACTTACCATTGGTGCAGCACTTGTACTTGCGTACATTGGTGCTTTTATTCTCAAAAGACTAGGAATTCCTCAGACCTTAGGATTTATGCTTGCTGGTGTAATACTTGGTTTGACCAATATCCTTACGACTCAAGGTATCCAAGATCTTCGATTTTTTGTAGCCTTGGCTCTTGGCCTAATTGGGTATAATATCGGCCACGAATTAAGTAATCCTGCTCTTACAGGAAAAAGAATTCGAAAACTCGTGTTCATTGTTATTATTGAGGCTACTGCAGCCTTTGCAGTTGTATCTTTTCTGACGTACTTTATACTATCATCAATTGCGTTTCCATATTCACTTCCCACAGCACTCCTCTTCGGAGCTGTTGCTAGTGCTACTGCTCCTGCAGCAACAGCAGACGTAGTATGGGAGTGTGACTGCGAGGGACCTGTAACTTCATCACTCATGTTTGTTCTTGCTGCTGATGATATTGCAGCTGTGATTCTAACTAATTCCGCAATCGCATTTGCACTATGGACTATTGATTCCAGTTCAATAACATTGACATCAGCTATGATAGAACCTGTGATTGGCATTATTGGTTCGGTAGTTTTGGGTATTTTCTTTGGATTTTTATTCCTCTATCCTGTCAACAGAGAGAAAGATAGAGGAAAACTTCTCGAACTTGAGATTGGAATGGTTATCTTACTGATTGGATTCATAGAAGTCATTAACGGATATCTGTACTCCCTCGGATTGTACATCAGTATCAGCGATATTTTTGCAGCTATGGTTTTTGGATATGTGGTCAGTTCCAGAATAAGCCACGAAAAGGATCAAATTCCTGAACTACTTGAACGTGTGATGGCTCCAGTTGTGATGATCTTCTTCGTAATGGTTGGAGCTAGAATGGCACAACTTCTGACAACCTCAGAAACTCTTCTACTCATTGCATTGACTGCAGGTCTCTATCTATGTGGTAGAACTATTGCCAAATATCTTGGAACCTCTCTTGGTGCTCGTATCGTTCATGAAGATCCGGCGGTCCAAAAATATCTCGGTGGTTGTTTACTTTGTCAAGCTGGCGTGGCACTGGGTCTCTCATTCATAATTGAGGAAACCTTTGTAGCTTTGGGTGGAGATGCACAGGTAATGGGCGTGCTAATCCTGGGTGTAGTTGCACTATCAACAATGATTCTTGAGTTAATTGGTCCACTAGCTGTGAAAAGTAGTCTGAAATCTTGTGGTGAATGCCTACAAGAAGGCCCTCTTTTTGCACCAGACGAAGTCAAAATATTCAAGCATTCAAGGAGTACCCAATGTTCTACATTACCTGAGAAAGATGAAGAGTTTAGTATTGATGACGAGATAGAAGCTTGAATTTCGTTAGATTAACAAGGGTTAATTGCATACACTGAATGCATGACAGACGACAAGTGTATTCGCCATGAGCCTTGGAACATTCTTTGCCGTGTAGTAAAACAAGAAGGAAACTGTGCTGCTGGACATAAAGTTGGCGACGAAGTTCTCTTCACAGGTGACGAAGTAAAAGGAAAAATCTGCATCAGTGCAATGTACTCTATGCTACCCAAAATCTATGCAATGATGCACAATGCAAGGTTTCCATGGTTAGACAATCAATGCGTTGCGACACATGCATGTCCTGATGCCTTTAATCCATTGGTGTACGAGTTGCATCGTGTTCCACGCGAATAGCACTAATCTACCTCATCTTCGAGAACATCTGCAAAGGGGTCTTCATCCGGGTCCATTAATGGGGCAAATGCTCCTTGAAGGTCTTCCAGTATAGCATCTTGTTCAGGACGATTTGACATTATAGGTGCAATTCTACCATACCAACCACAATCTAAACAATAAAGCGCAGGTTGCAAAGACCCTGGAAACACACCCAGATCATGAGAAGAAGTCATATCGATTAAACGTGGGCTCTTACAGATGGGGCATACTGCAATGTCCATATCGATCCCCTTCTTCTTCCACTCATCAAGAGCCATTCTTACTGCCATGAGTCTTCTCAATTCTTGAAGTTCTTTTGCGGAAAGTTGCCCCGAGATTGGTCTTGATGCCATGTTTATCATTCTAGTATCTTAGAATTTCAATTTACATGTTATGATTAGCACCCGATTGCACCATTTATCATTGCAGCGACATCGACTTCTCTGAAATGTGAACACTAAAATGAAACTAGATGTATTCTGATTACAATTATTTGAAGGAATTGTGATTATGAACGATGTTGAGCTCTTTCAACTGGCAGCAGATTCAACACGAAAATGGAGGGCGATGGAAATCCATCTTCTAGAACAAGCGGGTTGTGATGACCTCTCATATCGTCCACGGACGGGCATGGCGTCATTAGGATGGGTTCTAGCACATCAAGCAGCCGTCTATGACTTCTCTCTTAATATGCTCATTAAGACTGGGTCTCCAAAGAATCCCGAGCTCTTCAAACTATACACCCCAGGAACATCAGGGGATTGGGAAGGAACCTCTAAAGATGAAATCCAAAATTATTATGATTCTTGTGAGAGAGATTTTCTCAATTGGATTGTTGGTGCTAGTGAATCTGATTTAGAACGTAGAATCGAAAAGGGGACTGCTCCTTCATTCTTTGTTGGAATGACGGTCAGAGAAGTGATAACAAGTGCATTCACTCATCTGAACTATCATACAGGTCATCTAACCGCAATCCGAAAGGATTGGCAAAAAACCAGAGAGTGATTACAAATTACTCAAACATTCTTCTGCATACAGTTTGGCTTTGATGATATTCTCTCTATGTCGATGCGAGACCTCAACTGTAAGAGGCCCTTTGTATCCAGAACCATGTAGTGTCTTGACCGCTTGAGGAAGATCAATCTCGCCTTCCCCTGGAATGAGATAGTGCCTCCTGTTATCATCTCCTAATAACCTTCCATCACTATCACGAAAATGGATGTTGGCAATATGATTTCCAAAAGTTGTTGTTAGCCAGTTCATATCTGAACCATTGAGATGCATAAACTCCATGTCTATAGTGATACCCAAGGACCTATTGTTGCGTTTTTCAATCTCATCGCGAATATACAAGTCGACATCCTTGATGTATGGAACATTTTCAAAAGTCAACATACAATCTGCATTTTCTGCTTCATTGAGGAGGGTTTCATACCTCTTTGCCCATCTTGTACTTGTGAGTAGATCTTGTTCTGGAAGGTGCAAAACAGCTACCCTGAGCTCAAAAGTTCCAATTAAATCGAATAAGGAACGGACTGAATCACTGAACTCCTTTTCATCAAAGGATACAAGAAATTTCGGCAAATGTATTGAATAAGCTTTCAGAGAAAGGTCATCAAGTGCCTCATGTATCGTATTTCTTACCCAGTCTGGTAGATTGGAGTACCAAAGTTCTACAGTGTCATATCCTGCATTTTTCACATGAACCATAGCTCGAATCATGTTTGCTAGTACTTTCTCAGGACTTGATGATGATCTAAGTCCTCCCAGTATTGAGCAAGAAATGAACATTCAGAGTTTCTCCAACTGCAACTTACGAGAATGAGATTCAAAAGACTTCGCAATGAGGCTGCTCGATAACTCACAAAGGTTTGTACTTTCTTCTATTCTCAGATGTTACACACTTGCCCTTCTTGTTGTGTATCTTGCAGCACGACGGTATTATGGCTGATATCTGTCGTTCCATTAATTGCATATACAAGTTCCACTTTTAAAAGTAATATTTCCACTAATCGGTAGATTTATAAATAACAATTGTTAACTTAATTCAATTGTGGGAGTCTAATTCTATGACTGATAATTATAAAAAATTCCAAATCATAAACATCTTTGCAGTAGTATTCACAATTCTGATGAATGCACTTGCAAACATTCTACCTTTCAACGGTGTAAATACTGGAATGGTAGCAGATTCATTTCCGAATTACTTCACACCTCCAGGATATGTCTTCTCAATCTGGGGTGCAATCTACGTTCTTCTGTTCGTCTTCATGATCTACCAGGCAAAGGCTGATCAAGTAAACGAAGAATATCTTGGTAAGATTGGTTACTTATACCTCATTGGAGCCTTCTTGAATGTGGCTTGGTTAATACTATTCCATTATTCATACAACAACACTCCATTATTGATTTGGAGTGAGCTTCTCATTGTTGGCTTTCTGGTTGTTCTTATTTTGACTTATGTCAAGTTAGAGATTGGAATCAAAGAGGTTCCACTGAAACAGAAGCTAGCTATCCATCTTCCAACTAGTATATACCTCGGTTGGATCTCATTAGCTACAATTGCCAACACCGCAGCGCTTCTTAATGCAAATATCGTATTCGCTGACGATATCCAGATTCTATGGACTTCACTAATCCTTGTAGTTGTTCTTCTACTAACTACTTTGATGATTGTGCTCAGACGGGATATTGCATATGGCATTGTTGTGATTTGGGCATCCGTAGGAATTGCATCAAAATGGACAGCGATACCTTTGATTTTCAATACTGCAGTCATCGTTGCAGTATTGGTAGCTCTACTCATTCTCATAGTTCCACTAATCAGGAAAAAGAACTGGATTGATTACTACCTAGTACGAAATCTTGAGTAGAACGATATTTCAAGGTGAGAGCGAATCCTCTCACCTTTCTTATTCTTTTTAGCCTTCTTCTGAAACTGTATCAGGGGCTCGAAGCAATTCAGTTGCAAACGGTGAATCATCTGTTGTTACTAAGTAATGATTTTCTAGCGCCTCCATGATGGCTTTGTACACCCTTCCTTCTTCAAGACCACAAGAGGCAATCTCTGTTGCGAGATCTTCTAGTTTGAACTCTTCACCGTGCTTCCGAGCAATTCTCTCGTCTGCACAGCTAGATGTTGGGAATTTCTTTACCTCATCCAATTTGTAGGTTCTCAGTAGCTGGCCATCCAAGAGATCTTCGAAGAGTGAATTGAACTGCTGTGTAGTATGATGATCTAGCACCACTATCGGAACTTCTTCCATAGTATCATCAAAGATGAATGCGACTGTCTTTGCGAACTGTATCATCCTCTCCCTCTGCTCGGGTGAAGGATTACCCGTTGTGATGAATGCACAGACTAGTTTGTTTGTTGAAATCACTCTAATAATGTCTGAAATTGGAATCAATCCCCATTCTTCAGAGGATGCTTCTATATCGAACTCACCACGGAAACTCGTGATTGCGCTGATGAAAGCTGAGATTACAGTTTCTTCAAGCCCGTCTCTGAGTATCTTTGAATACACAGGCAGGCCACTATCTTTGTGGAGAACGATTACTCCAAGAAGGTTCCTGATATCATCAAAGCGTTTCTTTATTGCGAGAGTTGCTTTATTCTCTCGTATTCGTTTCTTTCTTGCCGATCTTCTATATACTAGTCCAATACCCAGAGCTGCGAACGCAAGGATGATTGGGTAATACCGGATTGTTGTTACGAATAACATGGTAGCAAGACTTCTTTCCGGTGCTAGATTCATAATATAGTCTGCATTCATTACATGATGTGCAGCATCACAAATAATCTGGAGACTGTATTCTCCTTCTGCGACAGGCATCATAATCGAACCACTATATACTCCTACAGTAGATGTTTCAGTAAGAGCAATAGAATCACCGACTTGTGCACCAATTGAATCTAGTATTTTACCAAACACTACTAATTCTGAAACAGGATTTCCAGTATCTGCTTCTGTTATCCTGACACTCACAACTGATTCAACATTTTCCAAACCATTTAATCCTTGCAAAACTTCCACAGTTAGTGGTATTCTACCAACATCAAAAATGAGTCTGTATGATACTGATGCAAATCCAAGTTTCTCAAAGGTTAGAAGAACACTGTGTTCTCCAAGCTCTTGTGGTGTTAGATTTACAGAGTATTGACCCGATCCGAGTTCAAGGAAGGTCACCCATTCCGAGGCACTACCCGAAGGTACAACAGTTGCTCCATGGATATTACTACTATTGGATTCAAATATGAAACTGAAGAGGAAATCATAGGGTCGATCTATAAGGAGTGTTTCGAGTGGGCTAGATCCTTGTACGGTTGTATCGATTTCTTCAATTTCTATAAAGAAGGACTTGGTTGCTACACGGTGATTTGTTTTAGTGGCTACGACTGTCAGAGCCCATGAGCCTATATCATTACCATTAATCGTTATGACATAGAATCCTGAATACTCCATGACACTAATATCCAGCTCGATAATGTCTCCAGGGATAACTGAGATATTCGCCTCTTGAATGGATTCAGAAGTATCTAACCGTTCATAGTAAATAACTAATTCAAATGGACTTGAAAATTCCACCGTGGTGGATGAAATATCCCCTTCAAAGCTCAGTTCTGTTTGAATTTCCGTGACAACAAATGTAAATCCTGCACTCGAACTCTGATAGTGATCAGCTGTTGCTCTGAAGAGAAGGTCAAAGGTCGCTATCTCTGAAGATTCGAGAGTAATATTATACAACCCGCCTCCAATCGGTGTTGTAGTTGAAATTGATATTCCCATTGGAGGATTGATCACGGAAACAGTAGCCAAATCAATTGGGTTGAGATCTTGATCCCAAAATCTCAATTGCACTGTAAAGCTTACATTCACTGCTACCGTCTTTGTTGATGTTAGGGATGTCAGAATGGTTGGAACCCCGCTAATTGTGAGTGTGAATGTTGTGTACTGCGTTTCATGATTGATTATGCTAGCGCTGATCACGATAGAGTAGGTTCCAGTTGAATTGGGTGAAAAGGTGATTTCATAATAACCATCATACAGATTGTTGAAACTACCATTTGTCAACCCTGTCGAAGGAGTTATGCTGAGTATCTGTAAATCTGCACCAGATAGTCCATATCCAGTGCTATTCCTGTACTCTAATACAAGTCGATAGTTGTTTCCGAAGAGGATTATATCCGCTGTTCCATTCAGTAGTTCTAACTCACTACCTGTTTCACTAATAATGAGTGTGAAAGAATCCGAAATGCTGTAGTGGTATGGTTTTGATAGAGTGATAGTGACCTCGTAAACATCTGATACATTACACACGATATCCATTGAGTATAATCCATTGTTGTTATCGGTGAAATTCTGCGACATTAAACCGTTCTG
>Ga0307426_1001704_pt1 | contig 14208 bp, 7 predicted proteins | sample SalMarWE160340MG_FD_202165 | JGI IMG/M metagenome (GOLD analysis project Ga0307426, IMG submission 202165) | Salt marsh sediment microbial communities from the Plum Island Ecosystem LTER, Massachusetts, United States - WE1603-40 | ecosystem: Environmental > Aquatic > Marine > Intertidal zone >... | reverse complement strand
TGTTGGACAGTGTCGCATGGCTGCCGCCCGGTCGGGAGACAAATGACCAACTGAAGGTCAACATGTCTCCATCCACGTCACTGGAACCGCTGCCGTCAAGCTGCACCGTGTCATTGACCAGGACCGTTTGATCCCCGCCGGCATTGGCCACCGGAGCGGAATTCTCAGTGGATATCGTCACCGTATCCGGTGCACTGGCCACTGTACCGTCGTTGACGATCAGCTGCACCGTATAACTGCCGGCAACATCTACATCAAAGGTGGGTTTTAAAACTTTGGTGTTGGACAACGCCGCGTTGCTGCCGCCCGGTCGGGAGATAAATGACCAATTGAAGGTCAAAGTGTCTCCATCCACGTCACTGGAACCGCTGCCGTCAAGCTGCACCGTGTCAGTGACCAGGACCGTTTGATCAGCGCCGGCGTTGCTTACCGGCGCGGAATTTTCCGCAGAAATCATGACCGTATCCGGCGCACTGCTCACTGTGCCATCGTTGACGATCAGCCGCACCGTGTAAGTGCCGGCAACATCGGCGGTGAAAGCGGGCTGCACAGCGGTGGTACTGGATAGTAGCGCGCTGCTGCCGCTCGGTCGGGAGACAAACGACCAACTATGGGTCAGGCTGTCTCCATCGGCATCGCTGGAGCCGCGGCCATCAAGCTGCACCGTGTTATTGACCGGGACGGTTTGATCAGGGCCGGCGTTGCTGACCGGCGCCGAATTCAGCGTGGTCACGACCACCGTATCCGGTGCGCTGTTCACAGTTCCATCATTGACGATCAGCCGCACCGTGTAGCTGCCGGCGACATCGACAACGAAAGTGGGTTTCACGGCTTTGGTGTTGGATAATACCGCGCTGCTAGCGCTGGGTCGAGAAGTAAAAGACCAATTGTAGGTCAGACCGTCTCCATTGGGATCGCTTGAATTGCTGCCGTCAAGCTGTACCGTATCGGACACCCGAACCGCCTTGTCGGCACCGGCATTGCTTACCGGAGGCTGATTATCCATGGCAAAGGTTGCCGTAATCGTATGGTCGCGATCGACATTACTGAATGCATAGGTGGTTACGCTACCGACCGAGGCACCATCCACCAAAACATCAGCGACGTGATAATTTTGATTTGGAATTATAGCAAAAGTCTGGTCGGCGTCGTTGATTACCTTTACCGAATCGGCTGGAGAAATGCTTCCGTTTGCACCGGCCGATGCTGTAATGGTGTGCTGTTGAATATCGATGCTGATGTTGAGGCAGGCCGACCAGCCGGAAGCGGCGCCGTGGGAGTCCTGCGACTGGGCTTTTATGCAGTAAGTGCCGACCGAGGAAAAGGCGTGCGTCCGGGAGTAGGCGCCGCCCCAGGCCGAGGTATTGCCGTCGCCCCAGTCAAATCGGTAGGTCAGCAGGTCTCCATCAGGGTCCGTCCCGGAGGTATTGAAGGCGTAACTCGTTTGGACGAATCCGCTGGCCGGACCTGTCGGTTTGGCCGGCGTATTCGGTGCCGAGTTGGCTGCCGGAACAGTGTAGACAAGTTCTTGAGAGTAATCGCTCTGGTTGTTGGATGAATCGTATGCCTTGGCCGCAAAGTAATAAGTCGTTCCCTCAATAAGACCCGTCAGGGTGTAATCCGTGTTATTGCCTGTATCGATATTGTTTGAATAGCTTCTGCTGGAGGTGCCGTAGAAAAGTATATAACCGGCCAGATCTGACTCGGAGTTGGCGTCCCAGGCAATTCTGACATCTGCAGCCGAAGCACCGGACACCGCCAACAGGAGAAATAAAGCAAGTAAAGCAATTAAATTAAAGCACTTTTTAAAGGGTAATTGTAACCTATTCACATCAGCACCTCTGTAAACTTTTTTTGCCGCACGAACCATACTCAGCAAAAGTGCTGATGTCGCTCGGCAGCCCTGCTACCTTTCCAAAGTTAATGGATTACGGCCAGTGGCTTTGCGTCCCATCCTTTCAGATGGTTTGCCCCCTACGAGCTTAAAAACTGATTTCAAGCAGAAGTCCTTAAAGCAAAACAGGTGCCATGATGCAATTGGTGGGTGAGGGAAGATAGGTTCGGCGGAAACCCAGCGGCAAATAAATGCTAAAAATACATAAAACTTTTAGAAGGTTGGAAGAATCATGTTTTTAGAAAGAATAATTGAAAATTAATCCATGCTGCACGAAGATTTGCAAAAAAAACATGATTGTGCCCAGGTTGTTCCATCCATTTCCCGCGTTAAATGTATGAATAATTGTTCGTGGATCGTATAATTTTGAATACACCCGGCGGGCGAAAAGCGGAAGGGCAGATAGGACTGAAGGCAAAGAGTTCAGGCCTCAATTGATTCATCGACCATCAACAAACTTAACGGAATCGGACGGGCCGGTGGACGGGTCGTAACCATCATAATTTCGGCCGGATCGGCGTCAAACTCCCGCGCCAGCATTGAGGCAATGGACGGCTGGCAGTTGGTGCCCTGGCAGTACCCCATCCCGCTGCGGGTCCGTTTTTTGATATCATTCAGGTTCATCGTTCCCGCACGGATGGCCTTGCGAATTTCACCGGCGGTGATTCCTTCGCAGCGGCACACGATGGTATCGTCGGTCACATTGGCGTAGAGATCCGGGTAAATCTGATAGATTCGATCCATGGCACGCCGAAACCTGCCCATGGATTCAAGCCGTCTGAGTTCAGGCAGGGCCGCCTGCACGGCCTGGTCCCGGGAAATGCTGCCGGCATGGGCCGCCGCATGCAGCCCGGCAATGGTGCCCTGCATTCTCGCTGCCAGCACACCGGCAATGCCGGCGCCGTCACCGGCCACAAAAACACCGGGCTGATCGGTCTGCATGTTTTCATCAAAATAAGGCGCCCACCCGCCCACCAGCGGATTATAAACATGCCGGCAGCCGAGCATACCGGTCAGCCAGACCGACGGTATCAATCCATAGCCGATACAGACCGCATCGACGTCAAAGGTTTTGTCATGGCCCGCAATCGGCCGGCAGCGCGAATCCACCGCGCCGACGACGGCGGCTTTCACTTGCCGTTCGCCCTGAATGCTGCGCAACGCATGGGACCGCATCATCTGAACCCCGGCACGTTTGAGCCGATAAATGTAGCTGAGTCCCTGCCTGATCAACCCCGGCTGGCGCATTAAATCCGGCAGAAACCGCCAGGCCCCCAGGGTGGATGCCGATTCCGCCAGGGCCACTACCTCCATTCCGGCATTCAGCATCTGGTTGGCTACCACCAGCGGCAGCGGTCCCGTACCGGCCAGTAGCACCCGGCGACCCGGCCGCACCCGCTGGCTTTTCAAAAGCACCTGGGCGCCGCCGGCCGTCATAACCCCGGGCAGCGTCCAGCCGGGAACCGGCAGCGGCCGTTCGTAGGCACCGGTGGCGACAATGATCGCCCGGGCATCCAGCAGTATCAGCGCATCATTACGGGCAACCGCCAGCTGGTTGGATTCAAAAACCGACCACACCAGAGCGTCGTTCCATATCTCGACGGCGTCGGAAAGTTCCCGCACCCGGCCGAGCAGCGATTTCCCATCCGCATAGTCAGTTCCCAGGATGGTGGGATCTTTTACCTGAAAGGTTGGCGGAAGCTGCCGATAGATCTGTCCACCGGCCTGCAAATTTTCATCGATCACCAGAACCCGGGTACCGGCACGGGCCGCGGCGATTGCAGCACTGAGGCCGGCCGGACCGCCTCCGACAATCACCAGCGGCACCTGTTTGCGCACCAAGCGACCCGGCGCAGGTTCGGGTGCATCAAGTTCTATCCGGCCATACCCTTCCTGCAGCGTGATTTGCTGGCCGGCGGCCACCGGTGTAATACACGCTCTTACATTGGGCCGACCGTCAACCGTCACCAGACACCCGTGGCAGGTTCCCATGCAGCAGTAAAGGCCCCGGGGATCTTTCAATTGCTCCGTCCGCCGAAATTCCCTGATCCCGGCTGCCGCCAGCGCCGCACCGATGCTCTCGCCTTCATAGGCCCGCACCGGCTGCACATTGACGAAGATCTCAATTTCCTTGCCGCGGGTAACCCCGCTTTCAATGCGAAAATCTTTATTAACTTGTTTCATTTTCTCTGCTTATGTTTTATCAAAGTTTGGAATTTATCAACACTGAACGCTGAACCCAGAACTGCTCTACCCAGATCTATGCAAACCGCCCCGGGCTGAATGCTTCCATCGGGTGCTCGGTCCGGCCGTCGACAATCATTTCACTGACGGCCTTGCCGGTGCTGGCGCTGAAGCGAACTCCGGTGCGGCCATGTCCGGATGCGACCACCAGCTTCGAGCAGCCGGGAACCGAACCGATCACCGGCAGATTGTCCTCACAAATGGGCCGAAAGCCTGCGAAAAATCGCAATGCCCGCACCTTGGCCAGCACAGGTATGGCCCGGGTGAAAGCCCGGGTGAAGGTCGTTAATTTTTCCAGCGTAATCCGGTTTTCGAATCCCACAAATTCCGTGTGGCTGCCGAGATAAAAATTTCCGCTGGCCGTTTGCCGGGCATACAGGTGATCGACAAACATAAGCACCCGGTCGGTCAGCCGGGGGCAAGCTTCGGTAAGAATCACCTGGCCGCGGGCAGGCACGATGGGTATCTGAAGCCCAAGGAAAGACAGGATTTGAGGGGTGTGTGCGCCGCCGGCCACCACCAGCCAATCGCACTTAAAATCGCCCCGATTCGTCACCACCTTTTCGACCCTGTCGTTGCCGACAACGATATCCTGAACCTCAACCCCGTATTCAACACGGCCGCCCTGACGCAGCGCGGCATTCAGGTAGGCCTCACCCAAACGAAATGGATTCACATGGAAACTTGCCGGATTGAAGATGGCGGCGGTCACCCGGGGCGCCAGCAGCGGTTCAAAATCAAGCGCCTGCTTGCCATCCAACAGCCGGCCGTCGATGCCCATCTGACGGATTTCATCATAAAACGGCCGGATCGCGACGGCTTCCTGCTCGTCGAAGGCCGCATACAGCGCCCCGCCCCGGATAATTTCAAGCGGTGGATCGAAATTTTGCTCGTGATCCAAAAACAGCTGGTAGCTTTCCAGGCTTAACGGCAGCAGCGGTGCAGGGGTGCTCCCGCTGCCGCTGATGCTGATAATCGCCGCGGTGTTTCCGGTGGCGCCGCAGGCCAGGTGGTTGCGTTCCAGCACGAGGACCTTCACACCCCGTCCGGCCAGAAAATAGGCGCAGGCGGTTCCGATGACCCCACCACCCAAAATAATGACATCCGGTTGCATTCAGTAAGCATCCTTTAAAGTTTTAACGTTTTTTTCGGCTGAATTATAAACAAAAAAATGAGGGGCTCAAACCAACCCGGGATGATATCGCTTAAAAAGTGCCTTTTAACGTAAGGGGACGATTTAGGCAAGCGGATTTTCATTTCGTGCTTGCGTACTAAATAAGTTTTTTCAAAAAATTCAAAGAATTCACAACTAAGACTAAAAACTTTTTGAAAGGATGGAATATATCTCGGTTTTTTTCTTGACCTGCAAAAGAAAGGACAGGTATTAATGAATTGGCTGCATCCTGGCCGGCAGACACATCCAATAGACGGAAAATCATTTATTGCAGGACTATAGGGGATATGACAGAAAAACGGATTAACTATCAGTCGGTTGTCCTTATCATATTAATCCCCGCTGCATTGGTGGTGTTTTTTGCCCTGCGACAGAAAGACTCGCTTTTAGAATACTTGAAGCCGGATACGGCAGCCGTCAACCTGCCGGCACCCGATTTCACATTGCCCGACCTCGACGGCCGGATGGTCAGCCTGTTCGGCTATCGGGGCAAGGTCGTGGTCGTCAATGTGTGGGCGACCTGGTGTCCTCCCTGTGTGGACGAGATGCCGTCGCTGGAAAAATTGTACCAGGAATTTAAAGCTGAAAACTTTGCAATCCTGGCCGTCAGCATCGATTCGGCGGGAATCAAAGCGGTGGCGCCGTTTATGAAAAAGCACGGGCTGACGTTTACCGCATTGATTGACTCCCAGGCAGCCGTTCGAGCCAGCTATAAGACCACCGGCGTTCCGGAAACATTCATCATCAATAAGCAAGGCATTCTGGTCAAAAAAGTCATCGGCCCCCTGAATTGGGCCGCTCCTGAAATCCTGCGCTATATCCGCAAACTGATCCAGGAGCCTTTTTCCGACTAATGAAATGCTCCAACCCCGACCGGAGGTTGAGGTAATGATATGATCGAAATTTTTTTATTTTTTGATTACGGAGGGGAGAATAAAGTATCCCCGCCGCAAGCAGCGGGGTATTTGTCCAGGTTTGTCTCATTGTTATCGCAGCAAGCTGCAGGGAATTAGACCCAAACAAGATAAGATCGATGGAATACCACAAATATTCAATATTCAATCTTCATTTTTCAATTGAAAGGGGAGCTGAAAATTGCGCGATCAATTAATCAATGCAATGGAAAACGCCATTCGGGAAGTCAAGCAATGGCCCAAAAAAGAGGCTCAAATATTTCACCACAATGATTCGGACGGGCTGAGTTCGGGCGCCATACTCACCCGCACGTTTGAACGCGCCGACTTTGCGGTGCGGCGCTTTTGCCTGGAAAAGCCCTATCCGGCCTTACTGCAAAAGGTGTATGACCAGGAGGGCGGGCTCATCGTCTTTGCCGATTTTGCCGGCCGGATTGCCCCGCTGCTCTCAGATTTGAACCAGGGGCGCAATCTGACCCTGATTCTGGATCACCATGTGGCGGCGGCAGCCACGGATCCCCGGGTCCACAACCTTGACCCCGACCTTTACGGCCTCAAGGGCGATCGGGATATCGCCGGCGCGACCACCTGTTATCTCTTTGCACACACCTGGGATTCGGTAAACAAGGATCTGGCGGTAATCGCCGCCATCGGCGCCGTGGGAGACGAATTTTTTGTGGACGGATGCCTGGTGAATGAAAATCGGGCGGTTGCGCTTGAAGCCGTCAAACAGGGCAGAATGGAAATCCGGCCGCACGCGATGGGCGAGCGCTATTATCTCAACACCGCCAGCGGCCCGGTGCCCTGCGATGAATTCGGAGCTTACCTGGACACCTTAGGAGCGGCCGGGTTTTACCGCAACGGCCCAGACCTGGGCGTGAAGGTATGTCTTGAAGGAAAATCTGCGGAGTCAGACCGGATGCTCAATGACTTGAAGGTGATTCAGGCCAAAGCGTTTGAAGATGCAATATCACGCATCCAATCCGGAGCTTTGAAAAAAACGGAACACATCCAGTGGTTTCACGTCGAAAATCGATTTGCACCCATGGGGGTCAAAATGATCGGGGTATTCTGTGATGCCATCAAAAATACGGCATATGTCGATCCGGATCGCTATGTAGCCGGTTTTCAAATTATTCCGGACCAGATTCCGGGCTTCGGTCCGGTCGGAATGAACGATGTCAAAATATCAATGCGGGTCTCGGGCAAGATGGAGGATGAGATCAGAGCCGGCAAAAAAATGGGGCTGGATGTTCTTCTGCCCGAAGCAACCAACAAGCTCGGCGGGTTCTCGGACGCCTGCCACACGCTGACGGCGGCCACCACCGTGGCAATCGGCAAGGAAGAAGCGCTTATTCAGGAGATGGAAAAAATTCTGAGTAAAGTTGATTAGGTTGTTTGGTTGACTGGTTGATTTGTTGATTTGTTGAATGTATTAATTGCTTTTTCATCTTAAATTTTTCAGGTCGACAAGGTGACTGAGCATGAACCAATGCCTTGGAAAAGCCACAATCTATCCAATCAACCCAGTCAACCCAATCAACTTAATAAACTCAATCAACTCAATAAACATAGTCAATTCAACAAAATTAATCAACCATAACAAAAGGATAAAATCATGGGTAGAGGAACCGCGTTCGGCAAAACTATACTTATCGGGGATCAGTTTGTCATAAAAGAAGTACCGGCGATTGTATCATCCATCCCCTTTGAGACCGAATGTATCGTGGAGCGGCTGGAAAAAGGCGATGGTTGGGTGCTGGAAGACAACCGTATCGAGGTGCCGGGCTATAAGAAGAAAAAAGAACACCAGCAGGTCGATTCCATCAACCACATGCTGGAAGTCATGCAAATCGATGTCCAGAAAAATCCCATCAAAATCAACTTTGGCGGATCGCTGCTGGCCGGCTCCGGTGTCGGTGCCAGCGCCGCCCACTGCGTGTCACTGACACGGGCGTTGAATGAGGAATTCAACCTCGGTCTATCCATCGATGAGATCAATCATTTCGGCTGGGAAGGCGAGTTCGCCTACCACGGCACGCCCAGCGGCGTGGACAACACCGCTTCAACTTACGGCGGCCTTTTGCTGTATCAGATCAAAAACGGCGAAAAAACCTGGCAACGCATTCATTTGAAGCAACCTGTCGAAGTTGTCTTATGCAACAGCGGGGTGACGGCCGATACCTCGAAACTCGATGCCCATGTCGAATCACAGGAGCAAAAGAATCCCAGGCTGTTTAAGGAACGTTTGCGGACTATCACCGACCAGGCGTTTGAAATGAAAAAGGCCCTGGAGGATAATGACCTGCCGAAAGTGGGAGCAATCATGACGGCCAATCACGAGATTCTGATCGACATGGATCTTTCCCATGAAACCTTGATCTACCTGTGCAACAAAGCCCTTGAACTTGGGGCCCTGGGCGCCAAGGTCACCGGCGGCGGCCGCGGCGGCTACATGAACGCCCTGACACCCGGCAAAGCGCTGCAGGATAAGGTCGCCTCGGCGATGGAAAGGGAGGGCTATAAAGTCATCCGGGCCGCGGTTGGGGGCATGTAAGTCCTTTCGCGCATGATGCGGGTTGGAAGTAAAAAATCCTGGCCCGGCTTCCGGCCCGGAGGGAGGGCCAGGCTTAGGGCTCCGCTTCCAGCCCGCAGGGCTTGCAGGTCGGCTTCCTGCTTGTAGAGCTTACAGCTCGGAGAGAGGGTAGCGCCTAAGGATCGGAGAGAAAAATGGAATATTGGGTTTCAAAAGCGGATGATGTCCTGATTTTAATTTCTGATCAGTGCCATCTGTGTAAGGATAGATCTCATACCGCCAAAACCAGTACTGCACAACATTCCATTATTCCCTGGCCCAGACCGTTTTTTACATAAACCGAATTTTAGCTATTTTTTTTGACAAGGACAAACCTGCTATAAATTCTCAGTACGTCGCGCCAGGGCGGGCCACGACCCCATTGCATTCGCTTACGACAATCCCTCCGGCGGCGGGACTGACTTGGCCGGAAGGACCCGCTTTTTAATGTTGGAACGAATGTCTATTTGACGGCCTCTTTTAATGATTTACCGGCAGTAAATTTGGGAGCTTTCGATGCTTTAATATTGATCTCCTCGCCGGTTTGTGGATTGCGTCCCTTTCTGGCCTTTCTTTTCGTCACTTTGAAGGTCCCAAAACCAACCAGGGTCACCGCATCTCCCTTTTTCAATGCCTTGGTGATGGATGAAAATACACAATCCACCGCTGCCTGAGCTTCTTTTTTGGTGCCGACCACTTCGGCCACTTCGTTGACTAAATCGCCCTTATTCATTCTTTTCTCCTTTCACCAATTTTGGCTTTATGAATTGCCGTTGCACGTCCGGCGGTATTTTCGAAATATCGAGGATTTGGATTATTCCACTATTAAAGCCTTTAATTGTGTTTGGTTTCCGATATTATACAATATATAGTGTGTCAAGCTTTTTTAATAAATTTTTCATATTACTTATCTTTTTAGGGAATTATTTAAAACGCCGTCCCGACGCTGAAATGAAATACAAAAGTATCCTCGTCACGCTGCGAATCTCGATCGGGGTTGAACGCAAAATCAAACCGAGCCGGCCCGACCGGCAGAAGATATTGCAGGCCGAACCCGACGCCGGCACTAAAGTCCTTGAAAAAGTCGGCGAGCGTATCGGAGATGACATCGGAGCGGCTGTCATAGGACAGCTTGCCCTGCTCTTCCCGGGAACGATTGGGTGCAATATTGCCGATGTCAATAAAGACCGTACCGATGAAATTCCCGATCAGGCGCTGCCGCAGTTCCATGTTGAACACATTGTAGCCATATCCGCCGACCGGATCTCCGGATGGATCCCGGGGACCCAGCTCCGATTCTTTGAAACTGCGCACCGTGTTTTCCCCGCCGTTGAAAAATCTCTCGGACAACGGCAGGGTGACCTCCCCGGGCCCCGGCAAAAGAAGACCGGCCGCATAGCGCACCCCCAGGACGGTATTTGTAGAAAGACGAAAAAAAGTTCGGACCCCGCCCGTCAGGCGTGTCAGGTTAATGCCGCTGCCCCATAGCTCGCTTGCCTCTTCAGCCGCGGCGAAAATACGCTGGCCGCTGGTCGGAAAAAAAATATCGTTGCGGGTATCATAGGTAGCCTGTGCCTTAATGCTGGCATAATTGTAGTTGCCCTCGGATTGCTCTTCAAATTTATCGACGCTGGTGATGTCGGTATTCCGGATCAAGTATTCTGCGGATGATAACACATTTTGAGTCAAATTCTTGCTCAGGGCAAAAGACATACCTATGTCTTCGCGCGTAAACGAAGGTTCTTCGCGGTGATTGTAAAAAGCAGTCAGGTCGGCCTTGATGTCGGTGTTAAAAAAGAACGGATCCGACAAGCCTGCGGTCAGGGAGCGGGCCTTAAGGGACCCCGTCGCCTGGGTTCTAAAAATACGGCCGGTTCCAAAAAGGTTTTTCTCCTGAAATCCAACCCGCAGACGCAATTCTTCATAAGACCCCCAGCCCGGTTCAAAAGACAGTTCCTTGGCATGGGTCTCTTCGACCGTTACCACCAGCAGGCGTTTGCCGGGCTCCACGGTCTTTTCAAGCGTAAAGTCGACTTTTGAAAAAATCCCGGTGCGGTAAAGATCCCGAAAACTTTCCTTCTGCAGGGCCAGGTCGTAGCGGTCGCCGGGTTGAAGCCGGATGCGGTTTTGAATGAAACCGGGGCGGGTCCGCTGATTGCCCCGTATTTCAACAGCTGCAATGGTTATCAGCTGCCCACTGTTAATGGACACGTTGAGCACGACCTGGCCGAGCGCCTCTCCGGATTGACGCTCGATTTCAACCGCAGCGTCGGGGTAGCCGCGATTGCCGTAGACTTCCTGAATGCGGGTTTGAAGGATCAGTTTCCTGCGACTGAAGTACGGTTGGCCGATCAACTCCTGCCGTATTTGCTCGAGTTCGCTCTGCGCATCGGCAATAACATCACCGTGAATGTCGACCCGCTGAACCGTGTACCGAACGCCTTCGGCAATCGTGACGGTTATATCCACCCGGCTGCGATCCGCCGTAAACTGTAATTCCGGACCTTCAACCACGGCATCCAGGTATCCCTGGGTAAGATAGCGTTGATGAATCTCGCCTATCGCCGCCTCAACATCAGAACGGATGAATACGGGCTCCTTCTTGCCGAGCAGACCGCGATCCTTTTCAAAATACACCTTTAATTCTTCATCCTCAAAGGCCTGGTTGCCGGTCAGGATGATGTTGCGCACAAGCACCCGGGGACCTTCTGAAATCAGAAACGTAACGGTCGTCAGCCCTTTTTTTTCTTCGATTTGATAATCGACCGTCGCGAAGGCATAACCTTCCTGGCGATAGGCTATTTGCATTTGATATGCCGCATCGTCGATATCCGCCGGCCGGTGTCCCTCCTTGTCAAAGGCCTCGAGTTCTCTGGCCGCATCCCGGCGCAGCGCTGCCTCGCTGAGCGCCACATTGCCCTGGAAAATCATTTCATAGGTTTTTGAATTTTTGGCTTGCACTTCGCTTTCAGCCGCGGCTGGGGCGATAATCCCAATAATCGATAGGATCGCCACGATCAGACCCAGCACAACAGGTGGGCGGCAGATGGACAAAAATAACGGCTCCAGCGCGTTTTTAACGAAACCGGAGAACAAGTTTGATCCCTCCGTTGAAGTAATCGAAAACATCGCGCTCCCCGGTAAGATACAGGCTGTCGCCATCCATCAGGACGTCATCGGCAAGCCGAAACTGGGAATGAATGGTGTCCTCCCCCTGCCGGGTGATGGCTCGGCCGACCTCGACATCGAACCGGTCGATGATGGATTCGGTGGATTCATCGGACTCGCTGCCAAACAATCGGGAAATCAAATCCCGCCCCAGAAATACAGCGACATTCAACCCCTGCCGGCTCGAATTCGAACGGTTGGAGCCGGTTTGCGGTGGTTTTCCCGTCAGCAGCAGCATCAACAGATCCTCGTTGGGCAGGGTCGGTACCGAAGACAGGGTAATGACCGGCTCATCGTAGGGGCCGTCGATCACCGCGGTAATGTCATACCCGAGCATGGTCGAGTTTCCGATCAAATCAAGCCTGGGGCGATCCGGATCGGTTTCTTCGAAACGCACGAAACCGGTCTCCAGCAGCATGCTGCCGGCCGGCAGGTAAAGGCGGGTGGATTCGACGTAAACCTTGCCGACCAGAAGGGGAATCTCCCCGGTACCCGTCAGAACCAGATCCGGACGCACCGAACCCCTGACCAGGTTGTTGCGGATGTAAAACGGCTCTTTGGCGGTGATCCGGATATCAAAGATCATATCCCGCAAGGGCGGTTTCTGAATTGAAAAGAGCTTAAATCCGCCGCCGGTGTCAGGTTTGCCGGCTGCCGCAAACCCCTCGATGACGCCGAAATTCTTTGAATAGCGTCCGTCGGTGACGGCAACCTCGCCGGCAAGTTCCAGCCGGGCAAGCGGCCCTTTCAAGGTCAGGTCGGTATCGGCCCGCAGCCGCAGCCCCTCACTGCGATACAAGAGAATGTTTTTACCATGGAGTCTTAAATCGGCGGCGGAATCAGCCCCCTCCGCCAGATTCCACGATCCGGTCAGTTCAAAGGGCGCGCCGCCCAGCTCGCCGCTGAGCGAGCGAATGCTTACCGCCTGCGGTGTCACGGCAGCTTCGAGGTTCAGCCCCCGCAGTGAGGGCATGTCAAAGTCCGGTGCGAATTCGGCATCGGTCAACTTGACGGTGGCCGCTGCACGTGGGGTCGCCAGGGGCCCCTGCAAGGTGCCTCGTGCCTCAAGACGGCCGCTCAAGCGGCGCAGGCCTTCAACTTCCGGCGGAATCCAACTTAAATCCGAAATCGCCAGCGACCCTTCAAGGTTAACCTCGCCCTTTGGCTGGCGGTTACCGGAACCAACTAATTCCGGCAGTGTCGGTGCCCCGCGCCACTGGCCTTTGGCCTGAATGTTCCACCCCGCAGAAGCGGCCTCCAGCACCTCGAGCGTCACCTGATCGCCGTCGATGCGAATATCGCCGTCGATGGTGTAAGGTCCCGGGGGCAGCGGGCGAATGTCAACCGGCCGCTTCAGATCGTCAACCGCCAGATGAAGCCGGCCGGCCGGATGCGTCCAGGTGCCGTTCAGGCTAAGATCGCACTGAATCGATCCTCCCGTCTTGGCAGCCCACGGGAGTATAAACCCCAGCGCACCGGCATCGCTGATGCGGGTGCGGCCGTTTAAGTCAATCCGACCTTCTGCGAATATGTGCTTGCTGAAAGGATCAAAAGGAACTGTCCCGGCCAGCTCGATCTGCTGGCCTTTTTGCCCCTGCCATTCAAATTGACGGATTTTAAGGACCTTTTGGCCGTATTCAAGGTTGAACCGACCGGAAAACGCCATTGGAACCCCGGGACTGCCGAGATTGTCGAGCGTGCCATCGACGGCCACAACCGGCGCAGCGGATCGACCGGCAACCTTAATACGGGCGTTCAGACCCTGGAATTGCAGACGATCCGCCACCAGCAGGTCGAGCCAGCCGTCGCCGTTTAATTCTGATGTGCTGATGAGCAGATTTGATACCCCGTCCGGATCGAAGCGGCCGTCGATGGACACCCGGCCGGCGGAGCCGGCCAGAGTCAGATTGTCGAAAACCATGCGGCCATTGCGGAATAATCGGCAGCCGGCCTCACGCTCGAGGACCAACAAAGCGCTGCCCTTCCGGATAATAGCCAACTTTTTAAGAGTTATGTCGAATTCGGTGTCGGCCGGGTTGCGCCGGATGTCACCGGCAAACTGTATTTGCTGCTGGTCCAGGGTTGCCTCGACCGATTCGATTCGCATCAACCGGCCGCTGCTGCTAATTTTGGCGTTTAACGTTTCCAGCTGCAGATCGTTAAAGCGCAAATTTTCAACCCGCAAATCGACCGCGGCCTTCGGAAGCATGAGATCACCCGCGGCCTGCAGCCGGCCTTG
>Ga0307426_1001703_pt1 | contig 14209 bp, 13 predicted proteins | sample SalMarWE160340MG_FD_202165 | JGI IMG/M metagenome (GOLD analysis project Ga0307426, IMG submission 202165) | Salt marsh sediment microbial communities from the Plum Island Ecosystem LTER, Massachusetts, United States - WE1603-40 | ecosystem: Environmental > Aquatic > Marine > Intertidal zone >... | reverse complement strand
TAAAGATACAGGACTCATTATTACGCAGCAAGGTCAAAGTTTCTTTTCCGATCAGACTGGACGCTTGCGGCCAGAGGCGGTGCTCATATGAAACTTCATCTGATCTTGGGTTATTTTTAGGTTGAATTTAATGCTTGGTGGGAGTGGTTTCCAACCACGATTTTAAATGGTGGCCCGATCGAGTTCATCGCGGTTGGAAACCGCTCCCACAAATTCTTTAAACTGTGTTTAGGTACCAAAAAAGTTTCGTCTTTGATCAAACTGGCCGCTTTTTAGGCCAGCGGCTGGGCTGACACCTGACACCCGAAACCTGAAACCTTGGCTTTCTTTCTAAAACTGGGCTTTCTCCGTGCTGCCCTCCAGCGCTTCCACCGAGCTTTCGCCCTCGGTGATACAATTCATCACCCGGTCAAAGTAACCGGTTCCGACGAACTTTTGATGGGTGATGGCCATGTAACCATCCTCTTTGCCGTAGGCAAACTCTTGCTGCTGGAACCTGGAATAAGCCAGCATCCCCTCTTTTCCATAGCTGAGCGCAAGGTCGAACATCCCAAGATTCAGCGCATGAAAACCCGCCAGGGTGACAAATTGAAATTTATATCCCATGGCGCCCAGCTCTCTTTGGAACTTTGCAATATCAGCATCGCTAAGGTTGCCTTGCCAGTTAAAGGACGGTGAGCAGTTGTAGGCCAGCAGTTTATCCGGGTAGCGGGATTTGATGCCTTCGGCGAATTTCTTCGCCTGCGCCATATCGGGGCGTGATGTTTCGCACCACACCATGTCCGCGTAAGGCGCGTAGGCCAATCCGCGGGCAATGGCCGTGTCGACACCATTTTTTATGTAAAAGAATCCTTCGGAAGTCCGCTCGTTTCCGGTAAGAAACGGTCGGTCGCGTTCGTCGATATCACTGGTGATCAGTTTGGCCGCCTCGGCATCCGTGCGCGCAACCAATACGGTGGGAACCCCGCAAATATCGGCCGCCAGCCGGGCGGAAACAAGTTTGGTGATAAACTCGCGGGTGGGCACAAGGACTTTGCCCCCCAGATGACCGCATTTTTTGGCTGAAGCCAGCTGGTCTTCAAAATGAACCCCGGCGGCTCCGGCATCTATCATCTGTTTCATTAGCTCAAAGGCGTTCAGGGGACCGCCGAAACCGGCCTCAGCATCGGCGACAATCGGCGCAAACCAATAGGGGCCGCGTTTTCTTCCATCCAGTACCTGGATTTGATCCGCGCGCTGTAACGCTTTGTTAATTCTTCGGACCACTTCCGGAACACTGTTGGACGGATACAGACTCTGATCGGGATACATCTCTCCGGCAAGATTCGCGTCGGCCGCTACCTGCCATCCGCTTAAATAAATAGCTTTGAGGCCGGCTTCCACCTGCTGGACAGCCTGATTGCCGGTCATAGCGCCCAAGGCCGGAATGTAATCCTCGGTATTAAGTAAATGCCACAGGCGCTGGGCGCCGGCTTCCGCAAAACTATATTCTATTTTCAACGTTCCGCGCAGTTTAAGGACATCTTCGGCCGTGTAGGGACGCTCGATTCCCTTCCAGCGGGGATCGCAATCCCACTCCTGCTTCAGGCATGCAGCCTCCTCTGGCTGGATCTCATGGCATGACAGTTTTTCACAAAGTTCTCTGGCTTTCTCTTCGATGGTTGCGGTCATCTTCCTCCATCCTTTCTGCAAAGCAGGTCTCCAGGCCTCTGACCCGAATTGGCCGGAGGCGGAGAATTGACTTTTGAATGTTGATCCGCCGGTGGCGCACCTTAAATATTCAATATTCAATCGAAAATATTAAATAAGAAAAGGCAGGCTGTATTAAATTTCTGACAAACTAAGACCGATTTTCGGCCGAGTCAATGCGGCAGTCGCGCGGGCGGAAAAAATCATCTCCACTTTATCCGACAGCTGTTGTCATACGGAAATATATGAGGCAGCTCTCCGGCCTGTATGGCTTGCTGAGCGCGCAACCAGAAATCAACCTCGAACAGATCGGCATGGTGCTGCAGGAATACTTCCCGCAATGGCCCGGGCAGCCCTAAGAACTTGCTGAATTCTTCCGGGAAAACATCGTTTTCATCCACATAAAACCACGGCTCCGCGGCCATCTCATCGTCATAGCCCGATGCCGGGGGCAATTTCCTGATATGACAGCTTGTCAATGGGCAAAGTTCGTCGTAGTCGTAGAACACCACACGGCCATGGGGGGTTACACCAAAATTTTTAAGGAGAATATCGCCGGGAAAAATGTTGCTGACAGCCAGATCCTTGATGGCATAGCCCCATTCAATAACAATTTTTTGAGCTTCCGAATCATCTGCGCGAGCCAGGAAGACATCCAGCGGCGTGACACGGCGTTCAAGATAGGCATGCTTGAAGATAATATGGTCATTTTCGATCCGGACCGTCTTGCCGGCGGCCTGCTTTAATTCCGTCAACAGCTGCTCGGAAAAGCAGCAGGCATTGAATTTTAAATGTTCAAATGTCTGGGCATCAACCAGCCGGCCTGCTCGATCATGCCTGAAAACCAGATCATATTTCTCCATCACTTCCTGAGGCGTGGTATTTTTCGGCGTGTCGAATTGATCCCGTATCAGTTTAAATACGAGATCATCGTTGGGCATGTTGAATACAATCATCACCATGCCGGGTCGTCCCGGGGAAATATCGAAGCGATCTTCATAGCAAACAGAAAGGTGATTCAGCAGTTCACGGTACAACTCGGTTTTACCGTGCTTGTTGAATCCCATCGAGATATAAAGCTCGGCGATGCGTTTATGCGGTAAAATAGTCCTTATAAATTGGATTAAATCATACGGTCTATCAACTTCGACATGAAAGTAAGACCGCGTGAAGCTGAACAAAATGCTGACATCTGCTTGATTAAAAAGCACTGCATCGACCACAATGCCATCCGCCAAATTCAACAGCGCAATCGCCAGCGGAACCAGCCGCGATCCGGCATAAATGCGGCCGATGAGGTAGGCGCCCATTCCCCAGAAAAAAACGCTGCGGGCCATTTCTATCCGGTCGATAATTCCCGGTGATCCCGCATTTTTTAAGTAATCTTCTATCCTGGCAGCCAGCTGGTTTGCGTCGTGTTCGACATTCTGAAAGGGCGCCGTCAAAGGATAATCGCTTAAAATCTGCCGAATTAAATTGGCGGTCGAATGCGATCCCTCGTAGGTATTAAAAACCTTCGAGGCGGTTTGTTTGGGGGACGTTTCAAAGTCGGTGTTTACAAACTCGATCTTGGCGTCTACGCCTACTGTTGCAAAGATTCGTCGCGTAATTGAATTAAAAAACGTTTCGGCCAGTTCCCAGTCATCGTTTCCAAGCAGCATGCCGGAGTATGCTGTTTTTATGTGCGTCCATATCTGAATTTCCTGCATCCGATCGGCCAGAAGTCGGCGGATATCCTTTTCGATGCGGTCCACCGCCGTGGTATACAAATCCAGACGTTGGACGGCATCCGACCGCATGCCCTGCCAATCACGGGTATTAAACCGCAATTGCGCTCGCCGGGTGATTTCTTTGAACCGGGAGCGGTAGGTATTGAAGGCGTCGTAAATTGCTCTTGCGCCCCGTTTGGCGCGCGCGCTGTCGGTCAGAGGTCGAGACATGGGTTCCTCAGTGCGAAGATCGAGAGCCCGGAAAATTAGCGGCAGTATCCGTATTCAAGCATTTCAAGTTGGCATAATAAACCCTCGGTCTACTTGTCAATAGTCTATTGCCCGAGATTTTTGGTGCAGGGCGCTGCAAGGGTGTGCTTGCTATTTTGGTATCTTGCATTAACATAACATCATGCTCGGAAAAATTTATCCGAGAACCTGAAATATTGCGAATATTATTTTTCGATAACGATTTCATCTAAATATTTGCCGATGAAAACGGGAGGTGATGATATAATGGCAGAAGAAAAATTCAAGATGGCCGCGGAGGTGTGCTCTTACGTGGATGATGATCGTAACAACTTGAACCTTGAAATCTGTATCCCGGGCGTTAAAAAAGAAGATATCAACCTGAAGATACGTGATGACAGTTTCAGTTTGAGTGCACCCAGAGGTGACTTTGATTATGTGACCACCGCCGCATTTTGCTGTCCGGTAGAGGCTAAAGCAGCTTCTGCAAAATATGAGGACGGCGTCCTCAAGGTCTCGGTCCCTTTCAGGGATCCCATGGAGAATGCGTATCAGGTCAGCATAGGGTAGCCTCACACCCCGATGGACAAAACCAAAAAAAGCAGGGCGTCACAAGCGCTCTGCTTTTTTTTCTGAATCAACTCAATCAACTTAATCAGCAAATCAACATCCTCCCCCCGTTTCCTACCGTTTTGGTATAGAATTTTGGCTTCAATATATTCTCTAACTTATTAAGATAATTGTAAAAAAAAATATAGAAAAATTGGAAAAAAATATTGACAAGTGGTCGTTTTCTTGACAAAAAAAGTCGACAAGTTTCTTGACAAAAAAGGTCAAGAAGTTGCGCGCTTGAAAATAGGAAAAATGCGGGACTATCGATAATGGCGATTACACCCAAAAAAAATCAATACGCGCTGCGGGCCATTTTCGAACTCGCCAAGCACAGCGGGAAAGGCCCTATAAAGATATCTGAAATCGCCGAAGTTCAGGCCATCCCGCTGCGGTTTCTGGAAGTTATCCTGAGCCAGTTGAAGGGCAGCGGTCTGGTGGATTCCAAGCGTGGTTTTTACGGTGGTTATTACCTGACCCGCCCCCCGGATAAGATCAGGGTCGGAGATGTCCTGCGCTATATGGATAAACCCTCGAGCGCCCACCATTGTGTGGCCTGCGTGTCCAAAACCCATTGCCCGTTCAGCGGCAATTGTGCTTTTGCATCGATGTGGAACCAGGTCAATGCGGCGATCTTCAATGTTTATGACAGCACCACAATTCAGGATCTGTTGAATAACGAAAAACTGATCAGCAGAAGAACACAAAAATCGAGTTAATAAAATTTTCGAAAACGGTAAGGATATCAGACATGGAGAAGGGAAGAGCATTGATGCGCTGGACTGCTATTTTAGTTACATTCGTCATGGCCTCATTTTTGATGGGCAGCCCCGCGGTTTTCGGAGTGAAAACACCCCCGCAAAAGACACTGGAAAGACGTGCGGATATTATTCGCATCGATTCAATGCGTGTCTTCGGCAAACTGACCAGACCCCCGGTCACATACCTTCACCAGAAGCACACCGAAGCGCTGGAAAACAAGAACAAAGACTGTTCTGCCTGTCATCTGTCCCAAGATAACCGTCTGTCCACCAAATTCATGCGGCTGCAAAATACGGCCAAAGAAGAGGTGATGGATATATACCATACCAACTGCATCAGCTGCCACAAGGCAAGCGCGGCCGATAAGGAAAAAAGCGGTCCGGTGGTCTGCGGTGAATGCCACAAAGACGGTGCCGGCGTATTATCTTCCTGGCGGCCGATCGGGATGGATAAGTCTTTGCACTACCGCCACACGAAAGCCCAGGCCGACAAATGTGAGAATTGTCATCACGTATACAACGAGGCTACCAAAAAGCTTTACTATGCCAAGGGTAAAGAGGGAACCTGCCGCTACTGCCATCAGGCTGCGACCGAAGACAACCGGATTTCCATGCGGCTGGCCTCACATATGGAATGCGTCGGCTGCCATCGCCAAACCCTCGCCAAAAATGAAAGCGCCGGCCCGATCACCTGCAATGGCTGCCATGATGCGGGCCAGCAAAAATTAATCGAAAAATTAAAAAATGTTCCGCGCATGGCAGCCAATCAGCCCGATTTTGTTTTTGTCAAGAAGATTAAAGGCAATGGAAAAACGACAAATCCGGCAACCCGCATGAACCTTGTGCCCTTTAATCATAAGGACCATGAAACCTATAATGATACCTGCCGGGTTTGCCACCATGCCGAGCTGCAGTCCTGCGTCTCTTGCCATACCCTGGATGGCGCCAAAGAAGGTGATTTTGTAAAACTGGAGCAGGCCATGCATCGGCTCAACGCCGAACAAAGCTGTATTGGCTGTCACGAATCCAAACAGACAAATCAGAGCTGTGCCGGCTGCCACACGTCCTTTGAGAGAAAACGTCAGCAGGGTACATCCGCCTGTGTGAACTGCCACATGGTCCCAAATTCCAGGGTCAGCGATGAGGTGCAGCGGAGCGAGGAAAAGATGGAGGCGGCCACAGTCCTGGAAAACCGCCAAGCCGTAGCGGCCGTCTATAATGTTGAGGATATACCGCAAACGGTCACCATCGAGACCTTGATGAATCAATACGAACCGGTAAAGATGCCTCACCGTCAAATTTTTCAGGCCATGATCAATAAGATCGACAGGAATAAATTGGCAAACTACTTTCACTATGAAAACGGAACGGTTTGTCAGGGCTGCCATCATAACAGCCCGGCAGCGAAAACCCCTCCGAAATGTGTCAGCTGCCACGGCAGGCCTTTTAATGAAAAGGATCCTTTCAAACCAGGATTAATGGCCGCCTATCACCGGCAATGCATGGAGTGCCATAAAGCGATGGAAATTAATAAACCGGTTTCAACCGATTGTACGGCATGCCATGCCAAACGGTCTTGATATGAACGATTATTAATTTAGAGGTAGATGTATGTCCATTTCACGTAGAAAGTTTCTTGGCTGGCTGGGCGCCGCCGGATTAGGTACCGCATTGAGCAAGACCGCACGTGCTGCTTCCAACAAGCGTTTTGACGGCTATCCGCAAAGCAGCGGCGTTTTGTTTGACAGCACCCGGTGCATCGGCTGCCGTAAATGTGAAGAAGGCTGCAACCGGGTCAACGAGCTGCCGGAACCGGACCGGTCGTTCAGTGATCTTTCAGTACTGGACAGCGAACGCCGAACCACGGCCAAAGCCTATACCATTGTCAACCGCTACGATGCTTCCAGCGGAGCCGAAAGCCCGCTGTATCGCAAAGTCCAGTGCAACCATTGTCTGGAGCCCGCCTGCGCATCGGTCTGTTTTGTGCGGGCGTTCACCAAAACCGAGTCCGGTGCGGTAACTTATGATGCCTCGGTTTGCGTGGGATGCCGGTATTGCATGATTGCCTGCCCGTTTGAGATACCGGCCTACGAATATAACAATGCGTTTTCACCCCGCATTATGAAGTGCACCATGTGCCACCCGCGGATCATCAAAGGATTGCTGCCCGGCTGCGTGGAGGCCTGCCCCACCGAAGCGCTGACCTACGGCAAGCGTGAGGAATTATTGCGGATCGGGCGCGAGCGCATCCGCAGGTTTCCGGAGCGTTACGTGGATCACATATACGGTGAGAATGAAATGGGAGGCACCAGCTGGCTGTATCTGTCCGGCGTTCCATTCAAAGATCTCGCAATGAGAGAAGACCTCGGGGTGACACCGGCACCCCGGCTGACTTCCGGAGCACTCAGCGGTGTGCCGATCGTCGTCGGACTCTGGCCGGTTCTTCTGACGGGAATCTATGCCATTAACAAAAGGAAAGAAAAAATTGAGCAGCAGGAAAAAGAACAGGCCGTTGCGGCAGCATTGGAAAAAGCCGGGGCCGAGGCGAAAGCCAAGATGACCGCGGCCATGGAATCGGCAGAACAACAAAAAGCGAAAGCCATCGAAGCCGCTGTCGGCAAAGCACTGGAAGAAGCTGCCAAAGCAGCTGAAAAAAGCGCTTCCGATACCCAGGCAGAGGATGCGGATAAGAAGTCAAGCGAGGAGGATTCCTGATGTCTGATGAAGCTACGACCGCCGGCAAATCTTATTTAACGCCGTTTAATATTGTTGCCGGAATCATTGTGATTATTGGTCTTTTTATTACGGTATTGCGGTTTACCAAAGGATTGGGGGCGGTCACCAATCTGTCCGACTACAATCCATGGGGCATCTGGATCGGTTTTGATCTGCTGGTCGGTGTTGCGCTGGCGGCCGGTGGATACGTTACGTCCGCCGCCTGCTATATTTTCGGAATGAAGAAATTCCATTCAGCCGTCAGACCTGCCATTCTTACCGGTTTTTTGGGTTACGCGCTGGTTGTGGTGGCGCTTAATTATGATGTCGGCCGCCCCTGGCGTCTGCCATACCCGTTTCTTGTTCAGCAGGGAACCACCTCCTTGCTGTTTGAAGTAGCCGCATGTGTGGCTCTTTATCTTACGGTGTTATTCATTGAATTTTCGCCGGCGGCCATGGAGTGGCTCGGCCTGGAAAGAGCGCGCAACATCGTCGTTAAATTGACCCTGCTTTTGACGATATTCGGTGTCGTGCTCTCTACCTTGCATCAGTCGTCGCTGGGGGCGCTTTTTTTGATAGCACCTTCGAAACTGCATCCCCTCTGGTACTCGCCGTATCTGCCGGTATTTTTCTTCGTATCCAGTATAATTGCCGGGCTTTCGATGGTCATTTTCGAAGGTTCGCTATCCCACCGGTATTTTGCCGGTAAAATGGATGAGACGCATTTGAAAGAAAGACAAGGCGTCGTATTGGGATTCGGCAAAGCGGCATCGTTGGTTTTGGCCGGTTACTTCATCATCAAAGTGATCGGGATCTCCGAGGGCAACAACTGGCATTTGCTGGGCACCTCTTACGGCCTGTGGTTCCTTTTGGAAATACTGGGCTTTGTGGCCTTGCCGAGCTTTTTCTATGCCATCGGGGTGCGCGAAAAAAATATTAAGATCATCAAATGGACGGCCGCGTGGACCGTGCTCGGTATTGTCGTCAACAGGTTCAACGTCTGTCTGGTAGCCTTTAACTGGCACTTGCCATCCAGTGAGCGCTATTTTCCGCATTGGATGGAAATTGCAATTTCCGTGTTTCTGGTAACGGTCGGAATAATTGTCTTTCGATTTATTGTAACCCGCATGCCGATTATGTATGCGCATCCGGATTATCCGGAGGAACATTGACATAACGCGCCTGAGCTGTTCAAGTGGGTAGGCTTGCTATGTAGTTATAGACTTTAAAAATAGAAAGCTCAAAGCTCACAGCTCAAAGCTCATAGCTAAGATCTGATCCTACAATCTATCAGCTATCAGCTATGAACTATCAGCTTATTGAACTAACCGAGCCATAAGCTATTGGTTCGAAACAGAATACCAACATCATGAATTAATTAAGGTTGCCATCATGGAAAGTACCATTCACACGCTGCAGGACTACATGTTTCGCACCGAAAGCATTACCTATATTTTAATCGTGGGGGCGCTGGTTGCCATAACATTGTGGTATCTATTTCTGACCGATCGAGATGACGAAGAAAAGTGAAACTTTTATTTTGAAGAAGTTGCATGAAAGACGATATAATGGAACCTAAGGAGTAAAACATGTATGAGTTTGTAACCGGCCCTCTGGCCTGGCTGGCATTCGGCATCTTTTTCATTGGTTTGATAGTCCGAACCGTACTGTACATTAAAGGGCTTGACTGGAAGCTTGACCGCGTGACTTACTCCGTCAATACTTCTTATGGCGTAAGGGGCGCTGCGCGTTCCATTCTTTTCTGGTTGTTTCCTTATGGAACGCACAGCTGGCGCAACAACCCCTGGTTTACACTTTGGGTTTTTGTGATGCACATCGGCCTGCTGCTTACACCGATATTCCTGCTGGGGCACAATATTCTGTTCAAAGAAAGCTGGGGCGTCGGCTGGTGGACCCTGCCCGAAGGGGTGGCGGATTTTTTTACGATCCTGGTGGTTGTGTCTGTGATCTTTTTGACATTGCGCCGCATTGCGCTGCCGGAAGTCAGATTGATTACCACGGCATATGACTACCTGCTTTTGGTCGTCGCAGCCGCTCCTTTTATCACAGGTTTTCTTGCTTATCACAGGGCCCCTGATTACTATTTCTGGATTATCGCCCACATTATTTGTGGTGAAATTCTCCTGGTGGCGATACCATTTACCAAGCTGTCTCATTTTGTGCTTTTCTTCCTCTCGCGGGCGCAGCTGGGCATGGACTACGGGATCAAACGGGGCGGAATGAAAAACAAGGGAATTGCCTGGTAAGGGGATAAAAATAAATCTTCAATCTTCAATTTTCAATAAAATAAGGACATAGGCCATGCCGGAAGGAAAACTTTGCAATAAAAAAACCATCAACACGAAAGAAGAACTGCAAGCGCTCTTGGCAGATAAAAGCGGCAAACAGTATTACGAAGAAATGAACCACCTCGATGTGGATCGTAAAAAATTGTGGGGTACGATCCAGAAAAGTTTCAAATCACGCATGAAGACCTGGCTTGAAATCTGTTCGCACTGCGGTTTATGTGCCGAGAGTTGTTTTTACTACCTTGCCAACAACAAAGACCCCGAACAGGTCCCTTCATACAAAATTCAGTCCACCCTGGGTCAATTAATAAAGCGCAAGGGCGATGTGGATAATGCGTTTATGCAAATGTGCATGGACACGGCCTATGCCAAATGCACCTGCTGCACGCGCTGCGGCCTGTATTGTCCATTCGGGATCGATACCGGTATCATGTTCAGTTATCTGCGCGGTTTGTTGTTTGCCCAGGGGTTTGTGCCCTGGGAGATGAAGATCGGCTCCGGCATGCACCGGGTATACCGGGCCCAAATGGATGTCACCGTCGAAGACTGGGTGGATACCTGTGATTGGATGGCAGAGGAATACGAAGATGACTGGCCGGGGTTGACGATTCCGGTCGACCAGGAAAATGCCGATATTATGTATACGGTCAATGCCAGAGAACCCAAGCATTATCCCGAAGACATCGCTGAAGCGGCCATATTATTTCATGTGGCCGGTGAGAATTGGACCGTTCCCAGCGAGGGCTGGGAAGAAACCAGCCTGGCCATGTTCGGCGGTGACTGGGAAGCCTGTAAGATGCAGGTGGAGGCGGTTTATGGCGCCATGGAACGTTTAAAACCCAAGCGTATGGTGGTGACCGAGTGCGGGCATGCCTACCGGGCAACCGTCATCGAAGGACCATACTGGGCCGGTCTTAAAACCGGCAAAACCCCGGTAGAAAGCTTTCATTACGTGGAATGGGTGGCCGAAGCGCTCAGAACCGGCAAACTGAAGATCGATCCGTCCAAAAAGATCAAGGAGCCCGTGACTTACCAGGATTCCTGCAACTATATCCGCAACGCCGGACTGGCCGACATCGCCCAGGAGATTATGAGCTACATCGCCGAGGATTTCAGGCCGATGACACCCAACCGCGAGCATAATTTCTGTTGCGGTGGCGGCGGCGGTTTGAACGGTATCGGCCGCTATCGGCAACAGCGCAACATTGGTTTGAAAGTCAAGCGGGACCAGATCCTGGCCACCGGCGCCAAGCTGGTCGTTGCACCCTGTCACAATTGCTGGGATGCCATCCGCGACATGGAAGAGGTTTATAAAATCGGAATCCGCTGGTCATTCCTGAAACCACTGCTGATCAACATGATCGAAGTGCCCGAACATTTGAAGCCGCAGGAAGAAGAGGCCGCTTAATTTAGGCATTTTTTTAATGTACCAAATCACCCTGAAAAATGACGGGGCCATCGCTGAAAATAACAAGCCTGTCACAAGCGGCCCCCTGATATTTCTCGGCTATCAGGTCGAGCTGGAGAAGGACTACACGTTGCGGGGTTTTTTTCGGATGTTCGATCAATATGCGTTGCTCGCAAAACTGAATGTTTTTTTGCCGGACTGTCTGCAAAGGTATCGCGCTTGTCCTGCAAACCAGTGTGTCAGCAGTGAGATTGATCACCTGCAATTCCATAAAACCGTTGAGATGATCGGATTCCCGGGCGATCCGCGCCTGGAAATTTATAATACGCTGTGTGGCGTCCGCGGCGCAGAGGCCTGTGAATTGAAATCATTTCATCTGGAAAGCCTGCTGGATATGCCGTTGAAACTCGGCAAGTTGAAGCACGTTGTCTTCGGCGACAAAGTGGATGTGTTCGAGTTTGAAACAGTGTTCAGCCTTTTTGAATTTATCGATGGGATCATATGGGAATTAAGTTTTCAGGGAACTCCCAAACAGTGCGCAATATAGGAGACGACCAATGTTTAAAAAACTGCTTTTTGCAACCACCGCATCCCCCACCTGTGATAATGCGGCCAAAGTAGCTTTTGACCTGGAACTTAAATGGGATGCGAAACTCATCGTTTTGCATGTACTCGGGGTCCCGACCCGTGGTTTCAGCCCTTTTGTGACGGATGCCAGAACGGGAGAAACAGAGGAGTGCGATAGCGACTATATCGATTGGGTCAAAGAAGAGATGCAAAACACCTACGGGGAGTTGCTCGAAGACAGTGAAAACTCAGTCCTCGAAGCCGTCGTCGGTGCACCGCACCGCGAGATCCTGCGGCTGGCTCGCAAAGAAAAGGTTGATATGATCATTATGGGTGCACACACCCGGCAAGAAGACGTGGGCGCTACCCGCTACCGCGCCATTGCCGGCAGTACCATGCAAAAAGTTGCCAAGGCCGCCCGTTGCCCGGTCGTGATTATCAGCCGGCCCTGTACGACCTGCTGGAAGCTGTTTTCCAATATCGTAATCGGCACCGATTTTTCAAAACCGTCGGAATATGCGTTTCTCTGGGCCTACAAACTGGCTAAGGAGGTAGGCGCCAAACTTCATATTTTCCATGCCTGTGACATCAGTTCCGGCAACTTCGGGCAGATCCAGGGGCAAAATGAAATCGAACAAAAAATTAACGAGGCGCGCGAACGGATCGAGAAAAAATACATTTCCAAAATGAAGGGTTATGATAATTACGACATCGAGGTCTGGGAAGGGATTCCCTATGTGGAGATCCTGAAATTTGCCCGGGAAAAGCAGGCCGATTTGATTGTCATGGCGCATCACACCAGAGATATTGATCCGGAGCAGGCCCTGCTGGGCAGCACGGTTGAGCAGGTCGTTCTGCGGGCCGCCTGTCCGGTCGCCAGCGTCAATCACCCGGATAAAGTGGCGGATTTGGATGGTTGAACCGGAAATCAAAAAAAAGATTCTCATCGTCGACGACGAGCTGGATGTTAGAATCTATGTCGGCACATTGTTTGAAACCAGCGGATATGAGCCGATTGCAGCCAGAAACGGCAATGAAGGGTTACAAAAGGCTAAGGAAATATCGCCCGACCTGATTATTCTCGATGTGATGATGCCCAAAGCCGGCGGCGTCACTATGTATCGTGAGTTAAAAGCGGATCAGCAGCTCAAAGACATTCCGGTCATTATGTTGACGGGTGTCGGAGAAAAATCATTTTCGCATTACCTCAAGATGCTCAAGTTCAAAAAAAAAGATCCCATATCTCAACCGAATGCCTATATGGAAAAGCCGCTGGATCATGAAAGACTGCTTGAACTTGTCCGGGAAATTATCGGCTGACCGCAAATCCGTTCCACCATCACCTATTTATCAATCCACTCAGTTATTAGGGACCGGCGTCTTATGAGTAAAAAATTACTGCTGGCAGATGACGAAGAAGGAATTCGCAAAGTACTCCGCATTGCGCTGGAAGACAGCGGATATGAGGTGTTGACGGCTGAAAACGGAGAAGAAGCGCTTGCGATATTCCGCCGAATCAGACCTCCCATCGTCATGACCGATATCAAAATGCCGGGTATGGACGGAATTGAATTGCTGCAAAAAATCAAGCAGGAAAATCCGGATACCGAGGTTATCATGATTAGCGGCCATGGGGATATGGACCTGGCCATCAAGAGTCTCAAATACGAAGCCATCGATTTCGTTACCAAACCGATCAATGACGATGCCCTGGAAATTGCCCTCAAAAGAGCCCACGAAAAGATCGATATGCGCCGGCAGCTTCGGGAATACACCGACAACCTTGAGGAACTGGTTCGCCAACAATCCGTCCGGCTCGTTGAGATGGAACGCTTGGCGGCGGTCGGGCAGACCGTCGAAGGGCTCTCCTCAGCCCTGCGGGATATTGCCGGCAATTTTAATGCCGGCATCCGCTATTTTAACGAAATGCCCTGTTTTGTCGCCATCCACAACCGGGAGCTGAAAGTGTTGGCCACTAATCAGCTGTATAAAGACCGTCTGGGTGACAAGATCGGCCGCAACAGCTGGGAAATTTACCAGGACAACGCCGACACGCCCAGCGCCAACCCGGTGGCGCAAACATTTGAAAGCGGCAAGGGGCAACGCCGACGGCGTATCATCAAATCTCTGGACGGCAGCCGGTTCACCGCCATCGTTCATACCGCTCCCATCCGCGGCAGCCGGGGAGATCTT
>Ga0307426_1001702_pt1 | contig 14210 bp, 11 predicted proteins | sample SalMarWE160340MG_FD_202165 | JGI IMG/M metagenome (GOLD analysis project Ga0307426, IMG submission 202165) | Salt marsh sediment microbial communities from the Plum Island Ecosystem LTER, Massachusetts, United States - WE1603-40 | ecosystem: Environmental > Aquatic > Marine > Intertidal zone >... | reverse complement strand
AGTCCAAAAAGGTAAAGCCCTTGGACGGCGCTGTTACCATGGCCCAGTAAACGGTATCGATAATTTTGGCGACGATATAGGTGGCGATCATCCAGCCGGAAATCTTGGCCAGCAGTTCGATGACGTTGTCCTTCAGCAGTTTTTTGCGTGTTATGGTTTCGGTGATCTTGGTAATTAAAATCGTAAAACACGGACCGCAGGCAGCCGCCGACCAGGTGAATAAAAAGAAGGTCCAGGGCCATACGAAAATTCCTGCCCGGTATCCAAAGGGACGGGCAAACAACACGCCGGGTACGCCGCCCAGGGACCCCTGGTGGAAGAAGGAAAGAAAGGCACCCGTGGCGGCAAAAACGGCCATGATCTCATGCATGTTATGGCCCAGGTTGTGAAAAAAGGGCACTTTATCGATTTGCCGATTTTCAAGGATCAGCGGTAAATATTCAATGGTGAGCACCCCCAGATAGCACGTCAGACAGAAGGCCACCTCGGTGAGCATGGAGTGAACATTGGCATGCCAGAAAATATACCAGCCCCTGAGGGGTTGACCGACATCAAAACCCAGAATCATCAGCGCCGATACGTAGCAGTAAAATCCGACCAGAACGGCAAAATTAACGATGTTTTTCAGTTCATTCTTGCCGATGATGTATCTTAATAAGCCGGTGAAAAAAGCGCCGCCCCCCAGAGCGATAATTGCAAGGTCAGCCCAGATCCACAACGCGAAACCATAGGCGTTGTTCATGTTGGTTTGATTGAGCCCCTTGAAATAGACCAGCAACATGGCCAAAACGCCCCACAATAAAACGACTGTAACGGGGCCGATCCCCAGGTAGAATTGCCAGGCCGGACAGCGTTTAACGCCTCTGGGAATTAATGCAGAATCCATAAGTTTTGTGCTCCTATAGCGTTATGAATGTTTTTTTCTTTTGGCTTCTTTTTTCACGTAGTTGTCCCCGGCCCGCCGGACCCATTCGCGGCTGGAGAGATAATAGACTTTGGTGTTGACGCCCAGTCTTTCCAGCAGGCGGAAGGCCTTGGGGTTCTGCGGTTTGCCGCCGTGTCCATTGTCGGGGCGTGCAATCTGATGCACGGCATGCTTCGGATTATTCAAATCACCGAAGATAATAGCCCCGGCCGGACAGGCCTGGGTGCAGGCGGTTTGATACTCATTTTCTTCCACTTCACGTCGCCCCTCGATGTAGGCCTGGTCTTTGGCCAGATGGTAACGCTGGATGCAAAAGCTGCACTTTTCGACAATTCCCCGCATGCGGACGGAGACATTGGGGTTCAAGGATTTTTCCATACCATCCGGCCACACCGGATCCCACCAGTTGAATTGACGAACATGAAACGGGCAGGCCGCCATGCAATAGCGACAGCCGAAACAGCGGGTGTAAATCTGGCTGACGATCCCGGTGTTCATATCGTAATCGGTGGCGGTAGCCGGGCAGACCGACACGCAAGGGGAATGACCGTGGTGCCCTTCACAATGCTGGCAGGGCCTGGGCAGAAAACATTCTTCGGTATCCGGAAAGGGCTTGCCGTTGGTTAATCGATAAACCCGCATCCACGAGACGCTGAGCAGTTTATCCGTGTCGTCTTCCCGAAACGGCACGTTGTTTTCCGCCATGCATGCAACCATGCACGTACCACAACCGGTACACTTGTCCAGATCGATGACCATTCCGAACTTTTTGCCTTCTTCTTGTTTCATCAGAACCCCATAAAATTAAATATTTTATATTTACTATTGTCGATTGATTTTTGAACTTTTAAAAACAGGTAAACGGCTCCATTTTAGTTGGAACGAAGCAACCGATGGCGTGAAAAGAAAAATCGACAAAATTCCACCAATATTCAATCTTCAATCGTCAATATTCAATCAAACTAGGCTCGGCTGAGTTTGGCCCGAATCCCCCAGGCCGCATCCCAACCGGTGGCCGGATCTTCCACCACTGCGCTCAAAGCGTTGTAGTTGGCGCCTTTGCCGGCCAGGAACTTATCATAAGCCGTGTGTCCCAGTCCTCTGGGGATCGCGATCACTCCGGGCATAATTCCGTCAAAAAGATATACTTTCACTCTGGCGCTGCTAATGGGCGTGGTCAGGGTGGCATATTTTCCATCCGACAGTTCCAGTTCCTTGGCCGTTGCCGGATTGATTTCAACGAGAACATCATTGCCTTTTAATACGGTATCTTCCAGCGCTTTAACCATGAACGGCGGTGAACCGATATAGCCGCCGGCAAGCCGCATGGTGTCAAAGGGTATGAGCATGAGCGGATAAAATGAATCATCGCCGGGGGCCAGCACCGGTTTGTAAGCCGGCAACGCCTTGATATCATTGTTGCTGAATTCAAATTTTGATGAATCGGTTTCAAATGCCTCCGACCAGTTCGTGCCTGAAAACCCGGCCTCCACCCAGAACCCCTCTTCGGTCAGGGTATCCCATTTATCTCCCAGGGTCTCCTCGAGACAAGTCGGGTAATCATCCCAGGCAAATGCAGCCGCCATCGGATCGCCCATATTTTGGGCCATTTGGATGATCACATCACCGACAGACCGGGTATTATAAAGCGGAGCGACAACCGGCTGGGTAAGGCTGATGATCGGTTGCGGGAATCCCCGGGCAAAGGGCACATCTTCATACCGCTCCAGGTAAATATGATTGGGCAGTATAAGATCGGCGCGGGCGGCAGTTTCATCCATGTACGAGGAAAAGCTGACGACCAGCGGAATTTTATCCAATGCTTTAATCACCGCCGCGGTATCCGCCATGCTGTAAACCGGATTGGCATTGCTGAGGAAAAGCACCTGCACGGGAGATTCCTGGCTATCATTAATGACTTCCGCCAAGCGATCCAACAAATACCGGGCATGGGGGTATTTAGTGCTGCCGGCGCCGTCGATGCGGGGCTGCTGCATGCCCTTGGAGGCGATGGCGTCCATTTCGACGTCAGGCCAATCGATATAATCGGGTTCGGGGACCGCCACCAGGCCGCCGGGTCTGTTCAGATTGCCGACCAGCGCGTTGAGCATGTGAACGGCTATAAAATCCTGCAGGCTGCCGGGCGTTCTTCCCGCGCCCCTGCCGCAAATTGCCAGAGGTTTGTGAGCCCGGCTGAATTCCCTGGCCAGGGCCGCAATCGAATCCTCATCGACTCCGGTCATTTTTGAAACCGCGCTCGGAGAAAACTCCTCCAATATGAGTTTTTTGAACTCGTCAAATCCGGCCGCGAACCGGGCCACAAAATCCTGGCTGTAAAGTTCCTCGCTGATGATCACATGGGCAATAGCCCGGGCAAGAGCGCCTTCTGTGCCGGGATTGGCGGGGATCCATCTATCGGATTTGGCGGCGGTTTTTGAAAGTCGGGGCTCGATTTGATCCAGTTGCCCGCCGTTCTGTACCAGGGCACTTTTGCCCTGGAACATATAAACCGGAGATTGCCATCCTTCGATTAAACCGCTGCCGAAGCTTAAGATATAGTCGCAGTTTAGCACATCAAACCCGGGCATGGCCCGCACCCCCTGGGTTAAATACAGCACCAGTTCATAATTGTCCTGAATCGAGGGGGTTCGGATGAAATTCGGCGAACCGTAGACCGTTAAAAATCTGTTCCACAACCCGGGTACGGTTCCCCGGTCGGAATCGGAGATACAGGCCACGGAATGCGACCGACCCTCGGCCCTTAAATCTGATAGTTTTGCGACAATTTCAGCGATGGCGTCATCCCATGAGATATTGCGCCAACTTCCATTCACCTTCTTTTTAGGCGTCTGAACCCGGCTGGGACCATACAGCAGTTGAGTTCCTGACTGTCCCAGAAGGCAGACACCGCCATCATTGACGGGGTGGCCCGCCAGGCCCTCAATTTTAACGACTCTGTCATCAACCCGTCTCACATTGATGCCGCAGCCCCCCGGACAAAGGGTGCAGGTTGATTTGGCATAGGTGGTTTCACCTTTTTCCGGAACAGGTGTCCAAGGCCAATTCTGCGACCAGATGGCAAAATCGTCGATCAACTTCCAGGGTAACGGCGTAAGAGCTGTACCGGCAGCACCTCCGATCGCAAATGACAAGAAACATCGTCGGTCTACTTTCATTGAATCATCCCCGTCCAAATTAAGAATTCTGAAAAATCCAGTTAAAAATTCCCTAAGTCTGCGCCACGGTTCGTCGGTCGGTCAGTTGAGCCGCTGATCTATTTGTGACATACAAAACACCCGCCTTTATCCGTCTGAACGCTGTTTTGATTGACGTCTTCTCTCTGGTGACATTCGGAGCAGTCATCCATTTTCATGCGATCCCAGGAGTTCTTTTTGAACCCGGCGATATTTCTGCCCCAGATATCCCGGCTGAGGCCTGTAATACGGTTGGCCTCATACCCCTTTAAAGTTTCGGACTCACCCATAGGGCCATGGCAGGTGACACAGTCCATTTTTCCCATTTTGACATGGGCGGCATGGGAGAAAAACACGCAATCCGGCTGCCGGGAGTACACCCGCCAAGGTACTTCGCGGTCCCTTTGAATATATTGCGTGACAAATTTTTCCTCTTCCGCGCTCTCGCCCTGCACCTCTTCATGACAGTCGATGCACTGGGCTAATTTCGGAACTCCGGAGTACGTGCCGTCTTCCCGGAAATAATGACAGCTTTCGCAGCCATTATCCACTAGTTCGTTGTGTAAAACGTGATTAAATTGAATTGGCTGCTCTTTCTGTGAATAGAGCAATTGAGGGAAGACAACCCATCCGAGCATCAGGCTGGCGGCCAGTCCGAAAATGAAAAAAAGGGTGATGGGTCCTGCGGCTCCGACGCCCGGCGGCGGCGTTGCGGGTTCCTTTTGAGGGGTGTTTGATTCTTGATTCTGGACTTCCGAGGAAATCTTGTTCGCTTTATCCTCTGTACTCATAGACACTCCGTCCGGCTGTGGTTGATGATAATGAATGTTAAAAATGACAGGCGGTGCGGTCGCCTATCCATCTCCATAAAATGACCTGCGGTTGTGTACCTTATCCGTCCAATTTTTGTCAAGCAAAAATCGAGATCAATTGGACCCGTAACTGTGCAATCCGGGCAGTAGATTCACCCCGAAATATGTAAAAATCACCGCGCCGAATCCCACTATCGACAACACTGCAATGCGTTTGCCGCGCCAGCCCTGTATCAAGCGGGCATGCAACAGAGTGGCATAAACAATCCAAGTGATGAGCGACCAGGTCTCTTTGGGGTCCCAGCCCCAGTAACGCCCCCAGGCGGAGTTGGCCCAAACCGCACCGGTGATGATCCCGGCCGACAAGAAGAGAAAACCGAACATGATCAGCTGGTGGGTTAATTCTTCCAACACATCGACATCGGGTAAAAGGTTCAGCACAGAGCTTTGGTTTGCCGAATCTCTGCGCTTTACAAGATACATAATGCTGACACCAAAGGCGATGGCAAAGGCCGCGTAACCGATAAAACAGGTGATCACATGCGCAATCAACCAGTTGCTTTTCAAAGCCGGCAGCAGCGGCTGAATGCGGTCGCTGATGTTGGGGGACAGAGAGGCATAAGCCATTGCCAGAAACGCGATCGGCGTGGTAAAGGCACCGATAACGCGATTACCATATTTGCGCTCGATGAAAAGGTAGATCAAAACGATGGTTGCTGAAAAAAATATAAGGGACTCAAACAGATTGGATAAAGGCGCATGTCCAAAGCCCATCTGATAAGATTCCACCCAGCGCATAACAATACCGAGTATATTGCCGGCCAATCCTGCCAAGGTGATCCAGGTGGCAAACTTGCCTGCAAATTGTTTTTTGAACACCCAGGCAAAGATATAGCTAAATCCAGCCAGGCCGTAAATAAAGGTGGTTATTGATAATATCCCGGAACTGTTCATTATTCATTCCTTTTCCCATAAAACTGGTTGAGGAGTTGATTGGTTGATATGTTTATTGGTTTAATGGCCGATAAGATAATTCATTGATCCGCATTCCGACTTCCGCACTCCGACTTCAATTCTCTCTACCCCAGGCTCTCTGCCCTATGCCCTATGCTCTCTGCTCTTTGCTCCAGGTCCTGTTAGGCATTATGCGCCATGCGGCTCAGTTCCGCCGCTATTCCAGCGATTCTGGTTTGCATTCCCGTTTTGTTCTTATTGGCTGTCCCGGCAACCATAACTCGTGTCGTTTGGCCATCCGCCGTCAGTTCTAAACAGATTTGTTGATGGGACATAAAAAAGGTTATGTAGCAGCCGATAATCATTAAAATAAATCCGGTGTAAACGACCCACACCCCGGGGTCTTTGACGACCTGCAGCCCGGTGTAATATCGCGGTACATACTTTTCCACTGCTATCACCACATCGCCTTTGCGCATTTTATCGAAACTGGGAAAGCGCAGCGGAAGGATCACCTTTATCGGATTCCCGTCCGGTGGGGTCAACGCGCCGATAAAAGCCTCTCCGATATCGTGACCCTTGTAATCGGCGGATTGCCGGAATTCTTTGATTACGAAGGTTCCAAGCTTTTCGGGAAGTTGGACCGGCTGATCCACACTGGCATTTTGGGTGTAGACCATACCGGTTTTTTTGCTTGTTAAGCTTAAGATCACTTCATTTGCCGGCAGGCTTCCGTAACTGGATTGATAAAAACTGATCCCCTTATAACGCAGGGGATCATTGACGATGATGTCTTTTTGCCGAACCGGCTTGCCTGCTTCCAGAATGGTTAAACTTGATCGGAACTCTTTGGGAGCGCCGGTTTCATAGAAGCTCACATTAAAATCGTCGCAGCGGACCGCAAAATCAAGCATCACCGTCTGGGTGCTGTTTCGCAATCGGATACGCTGGACGCTCTCGCCCTCGGCAATGTTGACGAATCCATCAAAGCCGAAAATGGAGCCGATCAAACCGCCAATGAGTAATATGACCACGCTCAAATGGACCGTGTATACGCCGAAGCGTGTCCAGCGGCCCTTTTCCCCGTAAATGGCAATTCCGTTGTCTAGGGTTTCAACCCGGCTGAACCGGAAACGGCGCGCAATAAACGGATGATAGATTTCTTTCAGTTGCTGAGGGGTGCGATGATCGGTGATTATTTCTTTACCCTTGAGATTTCTGAATCGAGACAGGTTAAAGGAAGGATGGCGCACAAATAAAATCCGGCGGTTGGCCGAGATGCGGTCGATGGAGCAGATGATAACATTGGCGGTCAGCATCACGATCAACAGTTGAAACCACCATGAGTGGTACATATCAAAAAGATCGAGGAGGCTGAACAACCGGTATAAAACTCCCCCGAAAGTTTGAAAATAGGCCTGCGGGTCTTCGTTTTGTGGTATCAGTGTTCCAATAATTGAAGTTGCGGCAAGACTCAAAAGCAAAACGATGGTCAGTTTTACCGAAGCAAAAAAATCCCATATTTTACTAAATGGATCTGCAGCAAACACCTGATTACTCATCGGCATTCCTTTCTCCAGGGCAAATAAACCAGCTTTCATACCAAATAGATCGACAATAGGCAACAGTCAATTGCACGTCGGACCGAAATCGTGTATATAACCGTTAGGGGTTCAGGGTTTAGGGCGAATGGGAATGGTTGGATCGTAAGGTTTTAATTCAGGACGCATTAGCTTGGAATTACCTTGCGATATGCTGCAGGGTCAATAGGCTGAACGGCTATCCGCCGAGGTTGAAGACCGGCGCAAGAAAGAGGGGTGATGCTCACAGTTTGGGTTTGAGGGTGAATATTCAGGGTGCAGTAAACTGTTTTTATGCCTCTTGGCTTACGGGCACGGTCGGTGACAGGAACCCAAGGCTAAATCGCGCTTTAGGCGCGAAACCCGCAACCTTTGGAACCTTGCATTAAGAAAATAGCCTTCAGCCTTTTGAAAATTACCAAGGGCCTGAAGACTATTTCCTGCCGGATGATATATTTGTCGGATGATAATGATATGGTGTGGAGTTATTACTTTTTTACATACAGTCCACGGGATTTGGCGTAAACCTGGCCTTTTTTTGACAGCTTGTAAAGCGCGTTGCTCAACTGCCGGGTGTCGAGATCGGTTTTTTGTTTCAACTGGGCAACCGTAACGCCTTTCTTGGTTCGTTTGATAACATCATACACCGAGTCCAGCACGGTTTTACCACCCGCCGGTGCGGCCTTCTTGGCAGCCGGCTTGCCCGCCGGAGCAGCTTTTTTTGCCGGTTGCGTCTTATTGACTTGTTGAGCAATTTTTTCCACCTGCTTGGAAAGTGCGGCCAGCGACTTGGAGACAGTTTTCAATTGGTTCTGTAACTTCTTCATGGAAAAATCCTCCTTTTACTATTACTTCATGATATCCTTTACGGCTTAAACCTTTCTGAAAGCTAATACATTAGCTTTAAAAAGTCAACATGGGGAGCAAGAAGAATAAGATATTAAAACGCCGGTTGACAAAGCCCGATCAATATGAAAGAAAGACGTCTCGCAATTCGATGCGCGGGAGAAAAACAATCAGAACGACATAAAAACTATGGGAGTCCAAATTTAAAACAATATGCAACAACACTCTTCTCCTTCCAATAGCAGTAAATTTCGCATCCAGTATGAAGCGCATCTCAATGCTTCCCAGCTTGAAGCGGTCATGACCACCGATGGCCCGGTGCTGGTAATTGCAGGCGCCGGCAGCGGCAAGACGCGCACCCTTACTTACCGGGTCGCCCGCCTGGTGGAAGAAGGCGTTGCGCCGTCTTCTATTCTTCTTCTAACCTTTACCCGCAAAGCCGCCCAGCAGATGCTGCAAAGGGCCGCCGGACTGCTGGATCGCCGATGTGAAAATATTGCCGGAGGCACCTTTCACTCTTTCGGCAATCTCATCTTGCGTAAAAATGTTCATGCGCTGGGATTCAATTCTAATTTCGCCATTTTGGATCGGGCAGATGCGGAAGCTTTGATTAGCCTGCTGCGCAAAGAAATATCTGCCACCGCGCAGGTTCGCTCACTGCCGCGCAAACATACGCTGGCCAATATCTTTAGCCGGGCCGTCAACAAGATGATACCCATCGACGATGTAGTCTATGACGACTATCCCCACCTGTCTACCGAACTGGAAGCGATAAACAGTATTTATTATTCCTACCGGCAGTATAAAAGCCAAAATAATTTCTTCGATTTTGACGATCTTCTGATATATCTGCTGCAGCTTTTAAAAATCCAGCCGGATATCCGCAATCGTATTTCTTCGACGTATCGCTACGTGATGGTTGATGAATACCAGGACACGAATAAAATTCAGGCTGAAATACTGCATCTGCTGACCGGGGTAAACAACAACATCATGGTCGTCGGCGATGATTCCCAGAGTATTTATGCCTTCCGGGGGGCCAACTTCCGCAACATCATGCAGTTTCCCGAGATGTTTCCCGGCACCCACACCATTACGCTGGAGGAAAACTACCGCAGCGTCCAACCCATTTTAAATCTGACAAACATCATTATCGAAAAGGCCAAAGAAAAATATTCCAAAAAGTTGTTTACCAGAAAATCGGGCGGTGCGATACCTGTTCTGATCGAAGCCCGGGATGAAAATGACCAATCGCTTTATATCGTAAACAAGGTTAGTGAGCTTTGCCGGCAAGGAATTGCACTCAATCAGATTGCAGTGTTGTTTCGGGCGGGCTATCACTCCTTTGATCTTGAGATTGAGCTGAATCGCGAGCAGATACCCTTTATTAAAGTAGGTGGATTCAAATTTGTCGAATCCGCACACATAAAAGACGTGTTGGCTCACCTGCGGGTGATCTACAGCCCGTATGACCGCATCAGCTGGTATCGAATTCTTCTGCTTATCGAAAAAATCGGCCCGGCAACTGCCCAAAAAATATATGATGCCATTAAAAATGAAGCATCCGGTTACACCGGACTTTTGTCCTTAAAGTCAACGGTTGTGGCTGCTGAAGGCCTGCAACGGCTTAAAAATCTTTTCTCTACCATCGACACCCACCCGATGCCGCTGGAAGAAATGGGAGAAGCCGTAATCGATTATTATTTACCCATTTTAAAAGAACGATATGATGACCATCCCAAACGGGCCAAAGATCTGGAACAATTGCTGGCCATTATGGAACGCTATCGTAATCTTGAGCAGTTTTTAACCGATATGGCATTAGAGCCTCCCAATACCAGCATTGGCGACACGCTTGCGACTGAAACGCCGGCGGAAGACCGCCTGGTTCTCTCCACCATCCATTCGGCCAAAGGCCTTGAATGGCACGCTGTTTTTATCATCTGGGCGCTGGACGGACGCTTTCCCTCCCCCCATGCCCTGCACAAGGAAGAGGATCTGGAAGAGGAATTGCGTCTGATGTATGTTGCGGCAACCCGCGCCCGCGAAAACCTCATTTTCATTTATCCGTGTGATGTTTATGACCGCAGTCTGGGCCTGGTGCTAAATCGCCCGTCGCGTTTCATCGATATGATGCCGCCCGATATCCTCGAAAAACATTCTGCCCGGCAATAATACTGAGAAGAATCCGGACCGAACTCGCGGTCGAAAATTGAATATTGTATATTGATAATTGTATATTTATGATTGTATATCAGTATTCAATTTTCAATTCAAAAAGGGGGGGCTATGCGCATACCATTCGTCTCAGTGTTTTTGTCATCGCCGTTTGAGGGACTGCTGGAGCATGCCGAAAAGGTAAAAGAGTGCACCTGGGCTTTTCAACAAGCCATCGAATGTCATATAACCAACCGATGTGTTACCTTTGAAGAATACAGGTCTGAGGTCGATAAGCTGGAAAGTGAAGCGGATGCCATTAAACGGCGCATTCGCGGCCACCTGCCCAAGGGAACGCTGATGCCGGTAGACAAATTTGAGCTGTTTCGGTATCTTCACGAGCAGGACAAGGTACTTGATGCAGTTGAAGAGGCGCTCGACTGGCTCTCCTTCAGACCTGAACCCGGCATCCCGCAGGCGCTTGAAAAAGACTTTTTTCTGTTGGTGGATGCAGTTTTGGATCCGGTAGAGGAAATGTGCCGCATGGTAGCCGAAGCCCGAACGTATTTTAAAAATTTCTCCGAAAAGCATCGTCGGATAGTCAAAGACATAATTCATGCATTGCATCGGCTCGAACACAATGCGGACCAAGTCGAGGATGCCATCAAGAAAAAAGTGCTGAACATGCAAATCGATTCGGTCACGGTTTATCACATGATCAGGTTGGCGGAGACTGTCGGTTCCATCGCCGACCATGCTGAAAATGCGGGCGATATGATGCAGGCCATGTTGGCGAGGTAGTATTGAACAATGAATATTTAAAATTGAATAGACAGAATACCTTAAATATTCATTCTGCAATCTTCAATATTCAATCCTGTTCCTGCTCTAGTCCCGAAAAAAAGCCCACCACATAAAAATGACAAACGCGGCCATAGTTACTGCGGCAAGCAGATAAGCCCGCCAATCGACTGGTTTTTGCGCAAAGCCCAGCTTATCCACATCACCGACCCGCTTATGACAGGATATGCAAACCCTGGCATGCAGCGGCAGGTAGGTGTAACAATGCGGACACTTTTTTGTGGTATAGTCGATAGTCGATTTGGAGCGGCGGGTAGAGTCTCCAGGGTCAACCATTAGGGCCTCCTGAACAAGCGCTAAGATCATTTTTCAAGATCCGTCAACTCTTCAAAAAATCCTTCTCGACGACAATCTCACTGCGATTTTTAATTTGCTCCAGCCAGGCCTCAAAGGTTTTAAACCGTTTTTGCTGCAACAGCTGCGCTTGGATATCAGCCTTTTCTTTGTCAAACGCTTCCAAGGCGGGTTCTTTTTTCTGGGCGAATTCAATCACATAATACCCTTTGGAGCCTTTAAAAACCTCCCCGGACAGTTTGTTTTTATCCGACAGCTCGAAAGCCGCCCGGGAAATGTTGCGATCATAACCGATATTCGGTATGGCCTCGTCGCGCTTAAAAAAACCGGTGCTACGGGGTTCGAGATCAAATTGACGGCCGACCTCCTGCATGGAAGCTCCGTCTTTTAGAGCAGCCAGCGCGGCTTCGGCATCGACTTTAGCCTTTTCACTTTGTTTTTCTTTTATTAGATCGGCCCTGACTTTTTGTTCGACTGTTTTAAACTCGGGTATCTGGGCAGGACGTTTTTCAATAACCTCCAAAATATAATATCCGTCGCCAAAATCCTGAACCTCGCTGCTCTCGTCTTCGGGCAGTTCAAATGCTACTTTGACAAACTCCGCCTTTTTCGCCACACCATCGGGCGGATTCTGGCGGGTAAAGAAGTCGGTCGTGTGCAGGGTTAGTTTTTGCGCGGCCGCAATGGCCTCCAGTTTCTCACCCTGAAAAACGGCATCATAGATTGATTCGGCCGCATCGAAGGCAAGGTTTTTGGCACGCTCGTCTGCCAGCTTTTTGCGAATGACCTGCTTGGCGTCGGCCAGTGATGTTTTCGCGGCTTCATTCACTTTTTCGACCTTTATGATATGCCAGCCGAATTGTGTTCTCACCGGATCGCTGATCTCGCCGGCTTGCATGGAAAAGGCCTTGTCCGAAAAGGGCTTAACCATGGCCTCCCGTCGAAAAGTTCCCAGGTAACCACCTTTGTCTTTGCTGGGTCCCTCCGAGAACTGTTTGGCCAGTTCGGCGAAGTCTTGACCGTCTTTGGCCTTTTGCAAAATTTTTTCAATTCGCTCTTTGGCTTTGGCCACATCCTCGGGCCCGGCATTCTGGTCAACTTTTATTAAAATATGGCGGGCTTCAACGGTCTTGGGAGTTTGAAACTCGGCCGGGTGTTCTTCATAATAGGCCCTGATCTCGTCATCGGAAATTTCAACCTGCGCGACATAGTTTTTCGGTTCGATCTTTACATAGCGCACCTTTAACGCGGGCTCGGTTTTATAAGCATCTTTGTGCGCCTCATAATACTGCTGGATTTCCTCGGCTGTCACCGAAAGATCTTTATAGCGGCCGGCCTCCAGCAAAAAAAAGTTCAAATTAACCATGGTATTATTCCATTTAAACCACTCCATGGTTTCCTGGTCCGACACTTTGACACTGCCGGTGATGAAGTTATTTAACTTCTGTATCAGCAAGGCATCTCGTTGACTGAGCTCAAAGGACTCAGGGGTCATATTATTCTGATTCAGTACGAATTGATAGCGACGGGGATCAAAGACACCGGCCACTTGAAACGCGCTGATACTTCGAATGGACCGGGATAAATCTGCATCGGATACACGTATATCCAATTCCGAGGCCGCCTGACGAAGGAGAATATTATCAACGAGCTGATCCAGGGCTTTTTGTTCCAATTGCAGACTTTTGAGCAATTCATCGTTTAAATTGTTGCCGAAACTCTGCCGCACCTGATTGATCAGACGCTTGTAAGCGGAATTGTACTCTCCAATTGTGATCGTTTCACCATTGACCATAGCCACCCGGCTCAGCCGCTGTGAAGTGTATTGATACCCTCCCCAGGAGATAAAAGTTATTGCAATCCCACCCAACAATACTTTTATCATCCAACTTCCTGCATGTTTGCGCATTAAACTGAGCATAAAATTCCTTTCTCCGCTACGATTGTTCCATCTTGCTTTTAAATAGGTAAGATGCCCTGAGTCCAACACCGTCCGGCTGAAGCGCGGCAACCGGCATCAGACAATCAGAGAAATCGGCTTTACTTGACGATCCATCTTGGTCCCGACAGTTGCCGAGCAGAAGGCACACAGATATTCATATTTGTCTCCTTCCGGCAGCACCAGAAGGAGACGCTTGCGAACCGGAACCGCCTGTTTACAGCGCTGACAATACAGCTCAGTGGCGTCAAATTCCTCATACACATCTGCGGTGTTCGGCCCGGCCGGATTTTTTCGGCCCGCGTATATGAAATTTTTCGGATCCATTTTCATACCTGAGGGAATATTCCCGGATATTGACCATAGCCCGGATGAACGGCAAAATGCCCCAAGGCCGGCAGTGTATCCCTTTTTAGACACTACATAATATTTTTTAATCCGACATTTGTCAACAGCATACCGTGGTTAAAAATTGGCAGGACGAAATAATTATTGACACCCGGATTGGCATTTGGTAAATGGTTTACTTTCATTCGGGGCTGTAGCTCAGCTGGGAGAGCGCATGACTGGCAGTCATGAGGTCAGGGGTTCGAGCCCCCTCAGCTCCACCAAGTAAAAAGGTTAGTATCAGGCTAACCTTTTTTTATT
>Ga0307426_1001701_pt1 | contig 14211 bp, 13 predicted proteins | sample SalMarWE160340MG_FD_202165 | JGI IMG/M metagenome (GOLD analysis project Ga0307426, IMG submission 202165) | Salt marsh sediment microbial communities from the Plum Island Ecosystem LTER, Massachusetts, United States - WE1603-40 | ecosystem: Environmental > Aquatic > Marine > Intertidal zone >... | reverse complement strand
CCCGGGAGCAGGAAGCCCTGGCCATGAGGTATATCAATGAACGCGAGACCCTGGAGGCGGACCGGAAACTGATCGAAGCCAAGGGTATTGCAAATTACAACCTCACGGTAAATGCCAGTCTTACCTCCAACATCATCAAATTAAGGGGGATAGAGGCCACCCTGAAGCTGGCCGAATCGCCGAATACCAAGGTTGTCGTGGTGGGAAGCGGTAAAGATGGACTGCCGCTCATTCTCGGGGGCAGCAACTAAAAACCTTGACCGATGGTCCAGAGAATCCAGACCCTGTTCCTGCTGGCCGCGGCCGCCCTTCTGACCTCGATGCTTTTTCTTCCCCTTGCGGAGATCCGGACCGATGCAGGCGAGCTTTATACCGGGTGGGTCAGGGGACTGCAGGATCAGAACGGGGGACTACTGGTTGCGACCTGGCCCCTGTTTATCCTGGTGCTTGTTACGGCTGTCCTGCTGTTGCTGAATATTTTCCTTTACAGGAGGCGCAAGCTGCAGATACGGATCTGTGTATACGCAATTATCCTCGGGTTCGGGCTGGTCGGGCTGCTGTACTATTTCTGGGTGGTCATTTTCCGCCAGCTGGATGTTGACAGCTACTGGTTCAGGATTTCCGTGGTGTTCCCGGTTCTTGCAATAATCCTTACTTACCTGGCATTCAGAGGGATACGAAAGGACGAGTTCCTCATCCGGTCAATCGACAGGATCCGCTGACCGGGTCAGCGGGAAGAAATGATCACCATATTGTTGGCACCGGTGATCTTTTCACAGTAGTGGCATCTCAAACCGACCGGGTGCCTGCTGACCAGGTCGAATTTTGTCCGGACCCCCTCCTGGTTGGTAATGCACATGGGATTTACGCATTTGACCAGGCCCTGTATCTTCTCAGGGATCTCAACGACCTTTTTATCAACCACTTCGTAATCCTTGATGATGTTTACTTTTACATCGGGGGCTACCAGGGCGATCCGGTCGAGGTCCTCCTGCCTGAAGAACACCCCGCTCAGCTTGATGATCCCCTTTTTACCGAGTTTCTTGCTATCGAGGTTGGTCCCGAAGGTAATCTGATTCTCGATGTGATCCAGTCCCAGGATATCGATCACCTTGAAAAGGGCCTTTGCCGGGATATGGTCTATCACCGTGCCATCTTTAATGGCACTGACAACAAGTTGTTTGCGATCCTTCATGAATGTATTTTTAATTCAAACCGAGTATGGAAGTTATGATTGCCTGCCTGGTGTACACCCCGTTCCGGGCCTGCGTGAAATAATAGGCTTTTGCATTGTCGTCCACATCCGGGGTTATCTCGTTCACCCTGGGAAGGGGATGAAGGACCTTCAGGTTCTCCTTGGTATTCTCAAGCATCTGGTTCTTCAGGATGTAGACATTTTTAACCCTTTCGTATTCAATGGGATCGGAGAAACGTTCCTTCTGCACCCGGGTCATGTACAGGATGTCGGCCTCGTCGATGATATCGGTAAAATCCTTGTGCTCATGATAGGCCAGTCCCAGTTTATCCAGGTGCTGCTTGTATTCATCGGGCATCTTGAGTTCATCCGGGGAAATGAAGTGGAAGGTCGTACTGAATTTAGACATGGCCATCAGGAGGCTGTGCACGGTCCTGCCGTATTTCAGGTCCCCGACCATAAAAATGCTCAGGCCATCGAGGGTGCCCTGGGTTTTCTTGATGGAGTACATGTCGAGCAGGGTCTGGGTGGGATGCTGGTTGGCTCCGTCCCCGGCGTTGACAATGGGGACGCTGGCCATCTCGCTTGCCCAGCGGGCGCTTCCTTCAACCGGGTGGCGCATGACGATGAGATCGCTGTAATTGCTGACGATCTTGATTGTGTCTCGCAGGGTTTCCCCCTTTGAGGCACTGGTGGTGCCTGAATCGGAGAACCCAATGATGCGCCCGCCGAGCTGGTTAACGGCGGATTCGAAGCTCAGCCGGGTCCGGGTGGAGGGTTCGAAGAACAGGGTGGCTATCACGTAGCCCTGAAGGATCCCCTGCCTGGGCTGCTCTTCATATCTGGCAGCCAGCTCAAGGATCTTCAGGTACTCATCTTTTGTATAGTCATCAATGGATACAAGGCTTTTACCAACCATAGGACGGATGTTTAATTATCAATGAACAATGAAGTGGAATTCATGAAACGGAATGTCTGGCTAAATTAACCATGAAGGCAGTTCCTTCAAACCCATTGTTAATAAGAATTTAAAACTTTAGGTTGGAGGGCAGGTTCACGACCCGGCCGGTTCTGCTGTCGCACCTGGAAGTTTATTGATCCTCTCAAGTAACCCGTGCAGCCTGCTTTTCCTTACCCGGCCCAGAAGGCTGCAATCCCCTGTAAAAACCTGTTCCACTATCCTGATTTTTTCCTCCTCCACGATTTTCATGATCTCGTTTGTGAGCGGGTAGGGATACCGGATATGGACGGGGTCTGTTTCCTCGGCTTCTATTATCCTGGCCTTCCGAAGCGCATCGGCCGCCGCGGAGCGGTAAGCCTGTATGAGTCCCCCTACTCCCAGCAGGGTCCCCCCGAAGTACCGCACCACCACGACCAGGACATTGCTGAGGTCAAAAGCCCGGATCTGTCCGAGTATCGGTTTCCCCGCCGATCCGGAGGGTTCACCGTCGTCGCTGGAACGGAATTCATTTTTTGCGGCTCCGAGCCGGTAGGCATAGCAGTGGTGCCGTGCATCGTGGTACTGCTTTCTCAGTGTAGCAAGGATTGATTTGATTTCGTCGGTGGACTGGACCGGATAGGCGAAGGCGAGGAATCTGCTGCCGCGGTCCCTGTATATCCCGTCGGACTTTTGTTCAATGGTCCGGTATGTGTCGGGAGCAGGCATATCAGGCGGATGAATGGGACAGGATCAGGGTAGCCAGGATGCAGATGGCCATTCCAGCAGCATTGATCCTGGAAAGCCGTTCTCTGAAAAGCATCACCCCGAGCAAGACCGACAGGATCACGATGCCGATGTTGTTGATCCCGAAGACCACCGAGCTGTCTATGGATCCCCGCACGGGATGATGGTAGTTAAGGGCCCTGACGAGAAAGTAGATGGATCCGAAATTTACGAGTCCAAGCAGCATTCCCCAGGCCACGACCCGGGGATTGAAAAGCGAACGGAAACGTTCCCTCGAAACCAGGCTGATCAGGATGCCGCAGGTGGCTGAAATCGCGAACAGGAGTGTCGTGAAAAACGAAAGATTGCTGTCCGGGACAAATTTATACTGGGCCAGCTTGACCAGGGAATCCACCACTCCCAGTCCAACGAAAAGGATAAGCGGCAGGTAAAGCAGGGAAAGATCCGGCAGCCTGTCCCTTTTTTTATATACGGTAAGCAGTACTCCCGGCAGTGCCACCAGGATGCCGGTGGCTTTAAGGGGACTGATGGCATCACCGGGGTCATAAAGGATGGAGAAGGCAATGGGGAAGATCACCGACATCTTGCCGGCGATGGTCGTTACGGCCATGCCTGCTTTTTGTGAGGACCTGGCCACGATGAAAAACATGCCGATGAAAAGGATCCCGATGAGCGCGGCCAGCAGGTAGAACGGCAGCGGGAGCTCCCGGGCAATGCCTGTTACGGTCCCCCTGCATAGAATGAAACCGGTACCAGTTGCCGTAATGTAATTGAAAACGATGACCGGGAAGGTTTTTACCTCCCTTTTTTCAATTAATCTGAATATCAGGAAAATGCCTGTTGAACTCAGGATGCTGAGCAGGAGATTGATCATAGGCATCAGGATACTCGGTTCGCTGTGGAAAGATAGCTTAAATTTTAAGCTTTTTCTCGATCTCGTCGATCTGGATCCGGAACCGTTTATCGGTTTCGATCAGGTTATTGACCGTTTTGCAGGCGTGAAGCACGGTGGCATGGTCCTTTCCGCCGATCTGGGAACCTATGGTGGCAAGGGAGGCCTTGGTCAGGTTTTTGGAAAAGAACATGGCCACCTGCCTTGCCTGCACGATCTCGCGTTTCCGGGTCCTGGACTGGATCTGCTCGACGGGGATGTTGAAATAATTGCAAACCACCTTCTGGATGTAATCGATGCTGATCTCGCGCTTGGTATTCTTTATGAGCTTATCGATCATATCCTTGGCAAGATCCAGGGTGATCTCCTTTTTGTTGAGGGTGGACTGGGCCAGCAGGGAAATAAGCGCCCCTTCGAGTTCCCGGATGTTGTCCGTGATGTGGGTGGCAATGTACTCCATGACGTCATCCGGCAGGTCAATCCCGTCCTTGTAGGTCTTCTTTTTCAGGATGGCCATCCGGGTTTCGAAATCGGGGACCTGGAGGTCGGCTGACAAGCCCCATTTAAAGCGCGACAGCAGTCTCTGTTCGAGTCCCTGCAGCTCCACGGGGGGTTTGTCGGAGGTCAGGATCAGCTGCTTGCCGGACTGGTGCAGGTGGTTGAAGATGTGAAAAAATGCATCCTGGGTCTTTTCCTTTCCTGCGAATTCGTGAACGTCATCAATGACCAGGACATCGATCATCTGGTAAAAGTGAATGAAATCATTCTTGTTATTGTTCCGTATGGAATCGACAAACTGGGTCTGGAATTTATTCGAGTTCACGTAGAGAACGGTCTTATCCGGGTATTTTTCCTTTACCTGGATGCCGATGGCCTGTGCCAGGTGTGTCTTCCCGAGTCCCGATTCACCATAGATCAGCAGGGGATTGAACGCAGTGCCTCCGGGATTGTTCGCCACGGCATAGCCGGCGGAGCGCGCCAGCCGGTTACAGTCCCCCTCCACAAAATTCGTAAAAGAATTTTCCGGGTTGAGCATCGGATCGATGTTCAGCTTTTTCAGTCCCGGTATAATGAAGGGATTCTTGATGGTGGTCCCCTCCGGATCGATCGGCACGGATACGGGCTTGTTCTTCAGTTCCTTCTGGTTCCTGGCGGGCAGTTTTACGGTATAGGGTTTGCTGTTGGCATACCCGTTGTTCTCCATGACCACACTGTACTCCAGTTTGGCATCGAACCCAAGCTCCTTTCGCAGCACCTTCCTGAGGATATCGATGTACTGCTCTTCCAGGTACTCGTAAAAGAATGGGCTGGGCACCTGGATCGTAAGAATATTCTTTTCGAGCTTCAGGGGTATGATGGGTTCAAACCAGGTTCGGTAACTAATCGAGGGCACATTGTCTTTAATGATTTTCAGACATCTGTTCCAAACCGCTTCGTGCATTAGAGAGAAAAAATTTATTTGATTAACATGAGATTCAATTACCCCTTATTAAGGACAAGCTAAGTTTGTGAAAAAAAAAATAAAAAAAAAGCGCCTTAAGACTTGACTTTTAGCAAAACAGTATATTAGGTTTATTATCAGGATTTTAAAAAGTAAAAAAATTAGAAAAAACTATAATCTACAGATTATCAGATATTTACAGGAATGTAATCTTAATAAATTGTTAGTTAATTATTTAGAAATTATTAATTGAAGCGTAAGGTATGGTGGCTTTCCGGGCCTTAAAATATTAATCAAAAAAAAGTCCTGTTTGGTCAAATCGCAACACCTGTTAAAATCAGATTTTTGATTCGGCGTTATTGTTTTTCATCCTTTTTATCTTTTTTATCCGATTTCCCGAAGACCGAAACGTTCACATACTTTTTTGGATTTTCCTGCAGGTCTTTGAGCAGCAGATCCAGTTCCCCTGCCAGGGCAGTCAGGTTCTGATAGAGCGAATCGTTGTTAACCAGCATACCTAGTGTTCCTTCTCCCTGGTTGATCTTTTCCATGATCTGCCTGGTCTGTTCAAGGGTCCGGTTTGCATTGTTAATGGTCTCTTTCAGTTCCGAGCGGGCGATGGAATCCGTAATGGCTTCGATGTTGTCCATGGCGGAAGCCAGTTTTTCATTATGCTGTTTCAGGTTGAGGGTTATGGATTCCAGGTTGGCGATCAGCAGGCTCAGTTTGCCGTTTTCCTCCAGAAGGCTCTCCACGCCATCGGCGCTGTTTTCAATCTTGCGCACGGAAGATTTAAGCAGTTCCGCACTTTCCCGGTCAAAGGCATAGGCCATGGCTGCCATAAAGGAATCAACGGTAACGATCAGGTGTTCCGCTTTTTCCTTGACCGGTGAAAGCTGTTGTTCGAGCTGGCCTGTAATTCCCATTTTGATCGTGGTTGCCAGAGTATCACCCGGCTCGAGGTACCGTTCCGAGCCCCCCAGCCTGATCTGGATCGCCTTGGTGCCCATGAAGTCGGCATCGTAAAGAACGGCTGTGGAGGCTTCAGGCAGCTTGTAATCCTTGTCCATCCTCAGGGCAACTTTAAGGCTGTTGCTCCCGTCGGTATTGAACACGATGTTCCCAACCTGTCCCACCTTATAACCGTTGATGTAAATCTTGTTGTTCTTTTCGAGTCCCCCTATGTTCTGAAAAATGGCATAGTAGGTATCCGTCCGTTCGAGGATGTTTCTTCCCTTTAGGAAGTTCAGTCCCCAGATGGTCACAGCTATGGCGATGGTTATGATGATTCCGATTTTGGCTTCACTGGAGAGTTTCATACGGATTGTTCAATGAGGATTTTAAAGTTAAGGATTTAATTTTATTTGCGAGCTTCCGCAAGGGGAATAATTTTCCCTGCCCTGACCGCGATTACAAAGGCTCCAGGAAAGGTTTCCTGGACGGCGGGGACCATCCCCGATATCTGTTCGAAGGAGGTGGATCTGCCGACTGCATATTTGTACAGGTTATTGGTCTTGAACTCGGCAACATGGCCGTATCCTGAAAAAGTGGCATCGTCGAGCGACCTGCTCCGGGTGGTGGTCAGCACCTGTATCATATAATAGATCTGGTCGTCTTCAACCGGTTCGGGATCCGTGGCGTCCGTGAGGATGGTTTCGGGCCGCTCCTCTATGGGCCTGCTGGCCGAAATCCCGCCCGAGCTTTTGCTTTCGATGCTCCGCTTGTAGTCCCTGAATGCCCGGTAGATGGCTGAGGCCAGGTATTCCTGTCCCTCATCCGACATCAGGTATTTTTCTTCGTTTGCATTGGTGATGAAACCGGTTTCAATGAGGACCGATGGCATGGTGGTCCTCCATAATACTATAAATCTCTCCTGTTTCACCCCGCGGTCGTTCCGTTGTGCCCTTTCCCGGAACTGCCTCTGCACCATGTCGGCGAATTCAATACTCTGGTGGCTGTAGGTCTTCTGGATCAGGTTGAAGATGATGTAGGATTCGGCAGAGTTGGGATCGAAGCCTTCGTAATTCGTGGTATAATCCTCCTCCAGGGTGATAACCGAGTTTTCCTTCATGGCCACCTGCAGGTTGCGCTCATCTCCGGAGGTTCCCAGGGTATAGGTTTCGGCCCCGCAGGTACGGGGATTGGCAAACCAGTTGGCATGGATCGAGATGAACAGGTCTGCATGGTTCCGGTTGGCAATGTCGGCCCGTTCGTAGAGCTCGATGAACTCATCCTTTGAACGGGTATAGATGACCTTTACATCCGGAATGTTCTTTTCAATGTATTCCCCGAGCTTCAATGTAATGGCAAGGGTGATGTCCTTTTCCCTTGTTTTTGATCCGAGAGCACCCGGGTCATGTCCCCCGTGCCCGGCATCCAGCACCACGACATCCAGTTTCTCGCCGGGTTCGTCCGTGGCGTGTAAAGTCACAGGGAGAAATATGCCGGAGGCGAATATAAGAATCGGGCATAAAAACCGTTTATTCAACAGTGTTTTCAGGCTTTGACTTCCCATCAAGTCTCGATTAAATTGATTAGTTTTAGAGGTTTTAGTAAAAACAAGACCTGTACAAAATTAGCATATATAAGTTGTCTGCAAAACGGCTGCATTTTCTTTTATTCCACCTCGTTCTTTCTGTAGCAGGAGCAGGGGTATTCGCCAAAACCCCGGCACCCCGACCGGATTCTGCCCGGCTGGTGGCGGACACAACCGCCCGGATGATCCCGGACACGATTGCACGGATGGCAGCGTACCCGGAAGGCCGGGAGTCGGCTGACACGGCGGTCCCGGTAAGGACCGCAGCATTCCCCCTGGTCAGCATTGATTCCATTCCGCAGGAGGTAATCGATTCCATGCTCGGCCGCGCCTCCGTTCCCCCCGACACTCTGTCAAAGAAGCCGAAGAAACAGGCCGTCGATGCCCCGGTGACCTATTCTGCAAGCGATTCCATCGTATACTTGATCAGGCAGCAAAAAGTATACCTGTACGATGCGGGGCACATTGAGTACAAAACCATAACCCTGGATGCGGCATACATCGATTTCGACATGGGAAGTGAGACGGTTTATGCCATAGGGGTTACCGACAGCCTGGGGGAAGAGGTGGGCAAGCCCCAGTTCACGGAGGGATCACAGAGTTTCCAGGCAAGAAAGATGTCGTATAATTTCCGGTCGAAAAAAGGGATTATTACCGACATTTTTACCGAGCAGGAGGGAGGTTACCTGCACAGTGCCATAACCAAGCGGCAGCCGGACGACCACATCCACATGAAGAACGGCAAGTACACCACCTGCGATGCTTCCCACCCGCATTACTACATTGCTCTGACCAAGGCCATTTCCATACCAGGCGACAAGATCGTTTCGGGTCCCGCTTACATCGTGCTGGAGGATGTTCCCCTTCCGATCGGCATTCCATTCGGTTTTTTCCCTTCCAACCAGATCAACCAGTCCGGTTTCCTGCTTCCGACCTATGGGGAGGAGGAGCGTCGGGGATTTTACCTGCGGAACGGAGGATTTTACTTTGCCCTTAACCAGTATTTCGACCTGGCGGTGACCGGCGATGTTTACACCAACGGCACCTGGGGGATACGGACCCGCTCGAATTACCGGAAGAATTATAAATTCTCTGGTAATTTCGGGATCAATTATTTTGAGAACATAGAGGGGGAAAAGGGACTGGAGAACTACCGGAAAACAAAGGACTTTGCCATCCGCTGGTCGCATGCCCAGGACAACCGGGCGAATCCCAACCAGAACTTCCGGGCAAGCGTGGATTACAGCACTACGGCCTACGACCAGAACCACCAGCAGAACATCAACAACGTGCTGAGGAGCACCAAGCGTTCGAGCATCTCCTATTCCAGGGTTTGGCCGAATTCCCCATTTAACCTTTCGGCCGGTGTGGATGCCACCCAGAACAGCCAGACCGGGATCGTTGACTTCAATCTGCCCACCATGAATTTCAACATGAACCGGATCTATCCCCTGAAAAGAAGGCATGCGGGCGGCAGCTCAAAGTGGTATGAGAAGCTCACCGTCAGTTATTCGGCCACCCTGGCCAACAAACTCAGCGCTCAGGAGGATTCACTGTTACAGAAGCTGTCGTATTCTGACTTTGACAACGGGTACCAACATTCCATCCCGGTCAGCCTTCCCCTGAACTTCCTGAATTATTTCACCCTGTCCCCCAGCATCCGTTACAACGGGGTGGTTTTTACCAAGTCCATTCACCCGCGGTATTTTGACGGCCCCTCGAATCCCAGCGGAAGCATGTCCGATACCCTGATCATCGACACCATACCGGGTTTCCATTATGCCCATGCGATTGTACCGAGTGTGGGACTCAGTTTTACCCCGAAGATATACGGGATGTACCAGTTCAGGGAGAAGTCCCGCATCGAAGCCATCCGGCACGTAATGTCACCCAGCGCAAGTGTGAGCTTTACCCCCGACATGAAGGGGGCTATGCCGGATTATTACCAGGAGGTGGTGATCGATTCGACGGACAAAACGAGGATATATCCCAAGTACGACGAATCCATTAACCGGACACCCGTCCCTTCCGGCCGGCAGGGATCGGTGAGCCTTAGCCTCAAGAACAACATCGAGATGAAGCTTAAGTCCCGCTCCGATACCACGGACGAGACCACCAAGGTCAAGCTCCTGGACAACCTGAATTTTACGACGAACTATAATATTTTCAAGGACAGCCTGAAATGGTCGCCGATCCGGATGTCCGGGAACACTGCATTTTTCAAGCGTAAAGTGAGTTTCAGGTTCGGGGGGACCTTGGATCCCTATGCGTATTATACGACGGAATCCGGCCGGTCATATGTCATCAACAAGGCATACCTGGTGACCAGCAAAAGACTTTTCCGGATTACGAGCCTGGATTTTTCCGTGGGAATGAATTTCAGTTCCAAACAGGGGAAGAAGCAAGGGGAGGAGGACCAGATGGCCCTGGCCAATGACGCTACGGCCAACCTGGTCAACCCGACGGGCTTCGACCAGATCGCCCCGGCCTCTTATGTTGATTTTGAGATACCGTGGACCTTCGGGATGGACTACAACTTCCGCTATACAAAACCATACGGGGATTACAATATCATCCAGTCCCTCCGCGTCCGGGGGGACTTCAGCCTGACGCCGAAATGGAAGATCGGCTTCAATTCGGGCTATGATTTCAAGACCAAAAAGGTCACCACCACCAACGTCAGCATCCACCGCGATCTGCATTGCTGGGAGATGCAGGTCAGCATGGTGCCCTTTGGCAAATACCGGAGTTATTCCTTCCAGATCAACATCAAATCCGCCATACTGCATGACCTGATGTATGAGAAGGGGGATACCTGGTATGATAATTTTTAACATCCGAACCCATGAAAAAAGTCATCCGCACTGAAAATGCTCCCGGGGCCGTAGGGCCCTATAGCCAGGCCATTGAAAGCCAGGGTTTCCTGTTTGTATCGGGACAGATCTGCCTGGACCCGGAAACCGGGAAACTCGTTCCCGGGGGTATCGTTGAGCAAACCCGGCAGGTCCTGCAGAACATCGATGCCATCCTTTCGGCTGCCGGCTATTCTAAACGGAATGTGGTCAAATGTACCTGTCTTCTGAAAGACATGGGACATTTCCGGGAGATGAATGCCGTTTATGCAGATTATTTTGATAAGGATCCGCCTGCAAGGGCAGCGTACCAGGTAGCCGGACTGCCCCTGGATGTCCTCGTGGAAATCGAGGCCATCGCGATGAAATAAAAAAGTCCGGCGCTGCCTGAGGCCGGACTTTCACGATCTTTTCCAGGCAGGCTTCTATTCCGCAACGATCTCGAATGGGATCTCGACCGATACTTCCCTGTGAAGCCTGACGGTCGCGGTATAATTGCCGACCTCCTTTATCAGTTCCTCCTTGATGGTAATGTCCTTACGGTCAACGTCGAATCCTTCCTGCTGAAGGGACTCGGCGATCTGTATGGTATTGACCGAACCGAAGATCTTGCCCTTGGTACTTGTCTTTGCTCCGATGGTAAGCTTGAGGCCTTGCATTTTTCCGGCAAGTGCCCGGGCTTCCTCCCTGATCTGCTCTTCCTTGTGGGCTCGCTGTTTCAGGATCTCACTGTGCATCTTTTTCATGGAAGGCGTTGCATTCACGGCAAGTCCCTTCGGGATCAGGTAATTCCTTGCATAGCCGTCCTTAACCGCTATGATGTCATCCTTGTGGCCGAGGCTGGGGATGTCCTGTTTTAAGATAATGTCCATGACGACTCCTCCTGTTTCTTATTTCAACAAATCCGTGACATAGGGCAGCAGCGCGAGATTGCGGGCCCGCTTGATGGCCCTGGATATTTTGCGCTGGTACTTCAGGGATGTCCCCGTGAGCCTTCTCGGCAGGATCTTGCCCTGCTCGTTTAAAAACTTCTTGAGGAACTCGGGATCCTTGTAATCGATGTACTTGATCCGGCTTTTCCTGAACCGGCAATACTTTTTCTTTTTGATCTCTACCGTTGGGGGTGTGAGATACCTGATTTCCGACTGGTTCTGTGCCATGGTCTATTCCTCCGTTGCTTTTTGTGATTCAGCCTTCCTGGCTCTTTTCTTTTCTGCATACTCGACGGCATATTTGTCCAGACCAACGGTCTGGAAGCGGATGATCCGCTCGTCCCTTTTGAATTCGGTCTCGAGTTTCCTGATAAGGTCCCCTTCGGCCTTGAACTCAATCAGGTAATAAAATCCGGTCGACTTTTTCTGGATCGGGTACGCAAGCTTGCGGAGACCCCAGTTCTCTTCGTGAACGATCTCTGAGCCGCTGCCGGTCAGGATCTGTTTGAACTTGTCGACCGTTTCCTTCATCTGGCTTTCAGACAAAACGGGAGTTGTAATGAAAACGGTTTCGTACTGGTTCAACATTTTTAAAGATTTGATTATTAATAATGAGCGCACAAAAATAGAAACTTTTATGAAATGCACAAAAAAAAACACCTTGGAAGGGACCGCTGTAATTATTAATTTTAGCCGCATGGATAATTTTATTGTTTCCGCCCGGAAATACCGTCCCGAAACTTTTGCTTCCGTAGTCGGTCAGGCGACCATAACCGGGACCCTCAAGGCGGCGATCCAGAAGAAACAGCTGGGCCATGCCTACCTGTTCTGCGGTCCCCGGGGTGTCGGAAAGACCACCTGTGCCCGGATTTTCGCCAAGACGATCAACTGCATGAACCCCGGTCCCGATGCCGAACCATGCAATGCCTGCGAGTCCTGCCTTTCCTTCAACCAGTCAAGGGCCTTTAACATCCATGAACTGGATGCCGCATCCAATAATTCCGTGGAGGATATCCGGCTGCTCACCGAGCAGGTCAGGATCCCTCCCCAGGTAGGCAGGTACAGTATATATATTATAGACGAGGTGCACATGCTGTCGGCCTCCGCTTTCAACGCCTTTCTGAAAACCCTCGAAGAACCTCCCCGGCATGCCGTGTTCATCCTTGCGACCACGGAAAAGCATAAGATCATCCCGACCATCCTGTCCCGCTGCCAGATCTTCGATTTCAACCGGATAAGGGTGGAGGATATCGTCCGCTACCTCGGGGTTATATCCCGGAAGGAGGGGGTTCAATACGAGGAGGATGCATTCAACCTGATCGCCCTGAAAGCGGACGGGGCCATGCGTGATGCGCTTTCGATCTACGACCAGATGGTCAGTTTTTCCGGGAAGAAAATCCGCTACAAGGATGTGCTGGAAAACCTGAACATCCTGGATTACGAGTATTACTTCAGGCTAACGGAATCCTGTCTTGGGGGCAGGACCGGGGAAGTCCTGACCACATTCGACGAGATCCTCTCCAAGGGATTCGACGCGCATAACTTCCTCTCCGGCTTCAGTTCACACATGAGGGACCTTCTGGTCTGCCTTGATGAGGTTACCCTTCAGCTGCTCGAGGTAGGGGCCGGCATTCGTGATAAATACCTGGCCCAGAGCAGGGTAGTGGACCAGGAGTGGCTCTATGAGGCACTTGAGGTTCTCGGTTCGGCCGATGTTTCCTTCAAATCGAGCAAAAACCAGCGGCTTCACGTGGAACTGGCCCTCCTGAAACTTTGCAGGCTCCGGGAGGATTCAAAAAAAAAAGACCTGATCCGGGGGACAACAGAGGCAAGACCATCCGCTGACGGGGATGAACCGGGGACGGATCCGTCACTTCCCGCCGCGAAAACTGCAAGCTGGACAGGGGAACCGGAGGCAGAACGAGAGGCAGAACTAGAGGCAGAAACGGAAGCAGAGCTGGAACCGGAGACTGAACCGGAGGAGGAGCCGGAGACAGAACCGGAGGAGGAGCCGGAGACTGAACCGGAAACAGAACCGGAAACAGAACCGGAGATCGGGACGGAACCGCAACCCGAGATCGAACCGGGGGTCCACCCGGAGTTTCAACCGGAGATCCAACCCGAGATCGAACCCGATATTTCTCCCGATATTTCTCCTGAGGTCCAACCCGAGATCGAACCCGAGATTTCTCCCGAGGTCAAACCCGAAGCAGGGACGGAACCGATCCGCCCGGCTCCGCGTACCTCCCGCCCGGTACCGGGGGGACTCCCCTCCATCAAGGATGCCCTGAACGGGGTGCACAAGAGGCAGGCCAAAGGGGAACCGGCCAGAGCCGCTGAAGAAATACCGGTGCTCTCCTCTCCGTTCAGCCAGGAAGACCTTCTCAGACACTGGATTGAATATGCCGACCGGATCAAAGTGCAGCGGCCGAGGATGGCCAACAGCCTTAAGCACCATCTTCCCCTGCTCGGTGATGCCATGCAGATTGAACTGGTCCTCAGCAATTCAGCCCTGCTTGAGGAATTCAACCGTGACATCAAGCCTGAGCTGGTGAGCTTTCTGGAGAAGGCCCTGCAGAACAACCAGTTCAGGTTACTGCCTGTAGTTACGGAAGAGGACATGCAGCAGAATGCGCTGTACACCTCGGAGGAGAAATTTGACCACATGCTCAAAAAGAA
>Ga0307426_1001700_pt1 | contig 14211 bp, 15 predicted proteins | sample SalMarWE160340MG_FD_202165 | JGI IMG/M metagenome (GOLD analysis project Ga0307426, IMG submission 202165) | Salt marsh sediment microbial communities from the Plum Island Ecosystem LTER, Massachusetts, United States - WE1603-40 | ecosystem: Environmental > Aquatic > Marine > Intertidal zone >... | reverse complement strand
GCCGGAAATATGGGCGAGGCCATCCTCCGGGGTCTCCATCAGAAAGGATTGGCCAAGAACTTAGTGGTCAGTGAGATCCGTCCGGACAGGAGTGACTATATCAAAAAGAACTACGGCGTTACAGTGGTCTCGGAGAACAAAAAGCTCGCCTCCCAGGTTCAGGTCATCATCCTGGCTGTTAAGCCCCAGGAGTTGAAGGGGGTTCTTCAGGAGATCGCCCCAGCCCTCGATTCCTCCACGCTCATTATTTCCATTGCTGCGGGGGCCTCCCTTGGGACCATTGCTTCTATTCTGGACAAAGAGGTGCGCTTGGTGAGGGGGATGCCCAATATCGCCGCCCTGGCGTTGGAGTCCGCTACTGCCCTTGCCAAAGGGGGAGAGGCGACGGAAGAGGATTTAAAAATAGCCCAGGAGATCTTCAACGCCCTTGGCAGGACCGTAGTCATCCCGGAGGCCCTGATGGATGCCGTGACCGGTATGAGCGGCAGCGGGCCTGCCTATGTCTGCATTTTTATCGAGGCCCTGGCAGATGGAGGGGTGCGCATGGGCTTGGAGAAGAAGGCGGCCCTGGAAATGGCGATCCAGACGGTCCTCGGAACTGCCCGCCTCCTCTCGGAGCAGGGTGAGCCTCCCGCCAATCTAAAGGACAAGGTATCCTCTCCCGGCGGAACGACCATAGCGGGGATCGCCTCGCTGGAGGCTAAGGGGTTCAGGGGGGCCGTGATGGAGGCTGTGGCCTCCGCCACCGAGCGGTCCAAAGAACTGGCGAAGATAAAGGGGTAGTGAAAGGAGAAAACCATGGCTGAAATTAAGTGGGAAAAAGAGATGGATGCGGCCTTGGCGCGGGCCAAGGCAGAGAAGAAGCCGATCTTGCTCGACTTTTTCAACCCTAATTGAATCGGCTGTCAGCAGATGGGTGCGGTTACGTACCCCGACGCTAACGTAACTGAGTTCGTCAACAACAGGATGATCCCGGTCCGGCTCCTGTCCGATGCACAGCCGTATGCAAAGGATTTCAATATCAAATGGACGCCGAGCATCATCACACTGGATGAAAGCGGCACAGAGCATCACCGCATAGTCGGCTTCCTGCCGCCTGAGGAATTCATCCCGGCCATGATGTTGGGCATTGCCAAGGTCAACTTTGACCTGGACAGGTTCAACGAGGCGCTTACTGAACTTGAGAAGATAATAGCAGAATACCCGAAGAGCAAGGCGACGCCGGAGGCGATCTACCTGCAAGGGGTATCAGGCTACAAGAGCACGAAAGACCCCAAGCCGCTCAAGGCGGCCTATGAAAAGCTTCATGCAGAGTACCCTGATAGCGAGTGGGCAGCCCGCGCGCTCCCTTACCGGTTGATATCGTAATCGTAGGTCTTGATAATGGGGTTGTTAAGGGATCGAGATAAGGAAAATAGACCTTATCTATTCAAGCGTTAGGTCTATGAAGGCAAACTAAGCCTATGTCAGACGAATATTTGCAAATTGGAGGAATGCGTTTTGGTTTTAGTGGTTGGCTTTCTGGCTATGCAACCATTCCTTTCGCCATGTTAAGGGTATCCAAGGAAAGCTTACGGATTACGCTGGGGATATGGAAATTAGGGATCACTTTCAAATTTACCCCCTCAGATATAGTGAGTATAAAGAAACGAAAAATACTTTTCTATGCAGGCATTGTGATTGAACATAATAAGAAGAAAAGTCTTCCATTTATCATGTTTGGGACGCTTAACTACCCTAAACTCAAGATGGAACTAAACCGATTCGGATACCATGTAATGGAATCAGGGCAAAGTGAAGTTTCAGGTCTACGCTCTTGACGAGAGATGAGCCATTAATGTTGTTGAAAGAGTTCTCTGCAAAAGACAAAGAAGATATGGGGTGTCCAGACATCAGGGTGGATAGAGACGGCACGTGGTATTTTGAGGGGGCTGAGATCATCCGCACGGAGATCCTCTCCCTTTTTTATGCATCTCTCCACCTCGATGAGGAGGGGTATTACCTGGAGATAAAAGGAGAACGAGCACGCCTGGATGTTGAAGATACGGTGTTTTTAGTGAAGGAGGCTGAGCTGGTCAAGGATAGTGATGAGGCCTTTGTGATTTGGCTCAACGACGGTAGCCAGGAGCGATTAGACCTGAATACCTTTCGGATTGCAGAAGAGAATGTTCCTTATTGTCTCGTAAAAGAGGGGAGGTTTCCCGCCCGGTTTTTGCGCCTCCCCTATTACCAGGTAGCCCAACACGCCCAGCATGATGAGGATACAGACGAGTATTTCATCCTGCTCAATGAGAAGAAGTATCCCTTAAAGGGGTCCTCATAGTTTCCCGATACGTCTTTACCTCTAATTCGTTCCCATCGCTTGTTACGGTAATAGCTCCGTCCAAATCGGTCCGCAGGATGCGGGAGCCGCGATTCTCATACCGGCTTAACACCCTCTTGCTCGGAAAGCGGAATATGTTCTTGTACCCCAGGGGGAAGATGGCATACTGGGGGGAGACCTCTTCGACAAAGTAGTACGTGCTGGAGGTCTTGCTCCCGTGATGAGGGACCTTGAGCACGTGGGCCCTTAATTTCTTGTCGTCCCTCAGGAGCCTGGTCTCCGCTTCTCTTTCGATATCCCCGGTAAAAAGCAGGTTGTGATCACCAAAGGCAATTCTGAACACCAAGGAGTTATTATTGGCCCATCCTTTCTTCCGCTCTCCCCCGTTCATCCATCCCTCGGCGGGATGGAGGGTCTCCACCTGTGCCCCCCCAATGGATCGGGTGAACCCATCCTCCACCTTCACCATTGTGATTCCCTTGTCGTTGATGACCTTAAGGAGTTCTTTATAGGTGGATGCTTTACTCGTCATTCCATTATGCCAGAATTCGCTGGGGTGAAAGTTTCGGGCAATAAAGGTAAGACCCTTATAATGATCGGGCTCAGGATGGGACAGGACCAGATAATCGACCTTCAGGATACGCCGTTTCCAGAGGAAGGGGGCAACGACATTTTCTCCCACGTCGAAATCACCGTACAGGCCGCCTCCATCGATCAACATCCGCTTGCCGTGGGGGAATTCCACGAGTGTGCAGTCCCCCTGTCCGACATCGAGGAAGGTCGCCCGGAGATCCTTCATTGCGTAACCCCTGAGCCCCCAATAGGAGAGGTCGAGCAATGCAAGCATCAGTATTAGGGCCGGGGCAAGCTTTTTGATGTATGGCCGCTTGATCCAGAGGAGGGATGTAATAAAAGCATAGATGAGAATCATCTCCAGCGTTGTTGGTCCGGGAAGGTAGCAAGCGGCAAAGGGGAGGGAGGCAATCATCTCCATGGCCCGGATCCCCCCGTGGGCAAGGGCGGCGGCGGCCTGAACGAGGAGGGCCCCGCCTGATGGGAGGATGGGGATCAACGGGAGGCTTAAGAGCCCGAGGGGGAGGACCCCCAACCCTACGATGGGGATGATGATGGCATTGGAGACAAGACCTATGGTTGAGACGCGATGGAAGTGAAAGGCCACGATGGGGGAGGTGACCACAATAGCGGCAAAGGAGGCGATGAAAGATAAGGCGATTCCCCTCTTGAATTTTTCTCCACGCCGGGGAGTCAGGAGGGCCAGAGGGTCTTGGGGGAAGAGAAAGCGATAGAGGGGAGGAGTGAGGACGATGATGCCCAACACCGAGGCAAATGAGAGCTGAAACGACGGGTCCCAGAGGGACGTCGGGGAGGCAAGGAGTATGATAAAAGCGGCGAAGGCCAGGGTATTGAGGGTATTGCGCTGTCTGTTTATCAGGATGGAGGCCAGAAAGCAGGACGCCATGATGCCCGCCCGGATGGTGGAGATGGGAAAGCCGGTGATGAGAATGTAGGCGAGCAACGGGGGGAAAGTGGCTAGAGCGGCGATTTTGCGGATATCATAGCTCAGGAGGACGCGTTCAGACAATCTGAGGATTCCCTTGATAGCAAAGAAAATGAGGGTGACGATAATCCCCAGGTGCAGGCCGGAGATGGCGAGGATGTGCACTGCGCCGGCGGCGATAAAGGCCTCCCTGACCTCATGGGTGATCTCCCCCCGCTCGCCGATGAGCAGGGCCTTGAGCAATCCCCTTCCCGGGGGGGAGGTGTTCGCATCGAGGAAATGTTCTATCCCCTCCCGCCATCGGTCAAACCGTCGCACGAGGAAATTCCCCCGCTCTGTGCTCATGATCTCAATCTGGTCCCCATCCCGCACATAGCCCGTGACCAAGACCCCCTTGCGCCGCAGATATCCTTCATAGTCGAAAGACCCGGGATTGTGAAAATTGCGGGGGTGATAGATCTTGGTATTGAGGCGTACCTGATAGCCATATCGTAAGGGAACAACCGGATCTCTCATGGTGATCCGCACCCGTCCCGTGGCGGGGGTGATGGTATCTCCTTGTGAAATCTCCTCGGCCTTGAGATAGACCACGGTCTTCCCCTCTTCCCGCTGCGGGGGGCGATAGATGGTACCCCTCAGCATCACCATGTGCCTATCGGGGATCTTCGAGATGTGGTGGGGAGGGATGGTGGGGTGCAGCCTGAGGTGGATCAAGAAGGCCCCGAGGGCGAGCAGGGCGGCCAGGGCGAGGAGCTGGGCTGCTGTTACCCTCCGGCGGCAGAGGAGGAGGCAGAGGAGGAGCAGCGCACCCAAGGCTGTCAAAGAGATGATGAAGGGGATATGCTCGCCGATCAGGATCCCTGCAATGAGGGCGAGGGTGAGGGGGAGAAAGGGTGCAGTGAGACCTTTCTGCCCCGAGGGGATCATCACCGGACGCTGAAAAAGAGGGGGCTCTTGAGGTAGTGGTAGTACCCGGTGATTACCTGGGGGACATCCTTTTCTTCTACCCGCTGGACCAGGAAGTGATCGAATTCCTCAAATTGGGAGAGCTGTATATCACTCGTGGTGGCGAGGTCCAAAAAGCTTTGGTCGATAATAAACTCTTCTCCCGAGGTCTTTTGAAAAAAATCCTCCTCCTTCAGCTCAAGGAGGATAAAGTTAAAGGTAATGAGGGCATCAACAGGAAGGGTCCCCTTTTCCCTGTCCACGGGACCGAGGGGGGTGAAGAAAATCACATCCCCCAGGGCCGAGGCGACAAATTCCCGCAGTCGGCGGCACGTGATTTCGCCCTCTACCTTGACCTCTCCTGGTATCTTATGGAGCTTTCGTAAAGAGACTTCGCGAAAGGGGATAATCAGATCGCCCCCATAAGGAGAGACCACCGATTGGAAGTTTACCTCATAGAGATTCATCCCTTTGCCGCCCTCCTTGCTGCTGGAATTCAGCGGGGTTTTACAACACTACGAAGGCAGTGGCCAGGACCTCTCATCGCTGTTCATGATCATCAACACAGTTCAGAATGGACCCGTAGCTTGTTAGGTAAAATCCTTTTCCAAAATTTTTTTCAGCAGGTTTCGGGCAATGACCACCCGTTGAATCTGATTGCTCCCCTCAAAGATCTGGGTGACCTTAGCATCCCTCATCATCCTCTCCACGGGATAGTCCTTGAGGTATCCGTAGCCGCCCAGGAGCTGTACAGCATCGATCGTTACCTGCATGGCCATATCAGAGGCAAAGCACTTGGCCATAGCCGAAAGTTTATCTACTCCGATGGCGGACATTCGGTCCCTCTCGTAGACCTTTTGGTCCAGGAGCGTTGCCGCCTTGTATACCAAGGCCCGCGCGGCCTCAATCTTCGTGGCCATGTCGGCCAGCATAAATTGTACCCCTTGAAAATCGGCCAATTTTTGTCCGAATTGCACCCGATTGGAGGTATAATCCAGGGCGAAGTCAAAAGCCCCCTGGGCAATCCCTACTGCCTGGGCCCCGATGGCGGGTCGGGAGAGGTTGAGGGTCGTCATGGCGTTTTCCCATCCACTCCCCTCCGCTCCCAGGAGGTTTTCTTTGGGGACGACGGCGTTCTCAAAGATAAGGTCGGTGGTGTCAGAACCCCTCATGCCCAACTTCTCTTCTCTCTTACCGATGGTAAGCCCTGTGGTTTCCTTCTCCACCATGAAGACAGAGATCCCTTTGGTTCGCTCCCCCGGCTTGGTGGTAACAAAGACGGCGTAGAGCTCGGCTGCTCCGCCATTGGTCACAAAACACTTTCTCCCGTTCAAAAGGTAGTGGTCACCTTGTAACACCGCAGTAGTATTGAGGGTAGCGGCATCGGAGCCCGCTTCAGGTTCGGTCAGGGCAAAGGCTGCCACGACATGGTCTTTAGCCACCCGTTCGTAGAATCTTTTTTTCTGCTCTTCATTGCCGGCTATCATCAGGGGCATGAGACCGACGCAGTGGGCAAGGACCATCAAGGAACTGGAACCACAGGCATAGGCGATCTCCTCTGCGATGATACAGAAGGCGGTGATGTCCCCATCCATCCCCCCGTAGCTCTCCGGCAACATGACCGAGAGGAAGCCCTGCTGGGCAAAGAGTTCCGCCATGTCCCAGGGAAAGGCCCCCGCTGCATCTATCTCCGCCGCCCTCTTGGCCACCTTGGTGGAGGCGATTTGCTTTACCGCTTCCCTGAGGAGGCGATTCCGTTCCACCTTCATCTCAAGAGTCATTTCTTCCATATTACTGATCCTCTCTTATTTCCTCTTTCATTATAAAAAATAGTTCATACCACACAATATCCACCTGGGGCAAGGAGTTTTTCCGGGCAAAAACCCCTTGCTTTTTTGGGTGATGGGCATAATAATAATTTGGTGGTGTTCATTTTTATTAAAGCGTACATAGCTGTGTTGAGATTGCTGGATGTTCTCGGGAACATATCATGAGTCAGGTCCCGCCGGGTCGTTGAGAGTGATGGTAAAATTCAGGTTATGCGCATCCTGGTAGTAGAGGATGAGAAGAAGGTGGCCAGCTTTCTCAAAAAGGGGCTGGAAGAAGAGTACTATGCCGTAGACTGCGCCTACGACGGTGAAGAAGCACTCTATATGGTGGAGGCCAACGATTATGACCTCATGATCCTCGACATCATGCTTCCCAAGATAGATGGCCTCGAAGTCTTGAAGGGCGTGCGGGATAAAGAGTTGCCCCTTCCCGTCCTCATGTTGACCGCCAAAGATTCCATTGAGGATGTCATCAAGGGCCTCGACGCAGGGGGTGACGACTACCTGACCAAACCCTTCGCCTTCGCTGAGTTGCTCGCCAGGGTGAGGGCCTTGCTCAGGAGGAAAGAGCGGGAGCCCTCAGGGGAATTGCAGGTGGCCGATTTGGTGTTGGACCCGGTGACCCATGCCGTGAGCAGAGGGGGTCAAGAGATCGAGCTCACGGCCAAGGAATATGCCCTTCTCGAATACCTGATGCGCCAGGTTAACCGGGTGGTGACCAGGACCATGATATCAGAACATGTGTGGGACTATCATTTCGACCCCATGACGAACGTCATCGATGTCTATGTCAATCACCTGCGCAACAAAATCGATCTGGACTCCTCACAGAAGTTGATCCACACCATCAGAGGGGTGGGATATATGTTAAAGGGTTAGCGGATGGCAGGGTTTAAGACCATAAAATTTAGACTGACACTCTGGTATGTGGTGATCTTGGGGATCATCCTCTCCTCCTTTAGTTTTTTTCTGTACTTCACCCTTTCCGATAGCCTTTATAAGGGGGTGGACAATAAGATAAAGACCATGGCGGAGATCGTTGCCTCCTCCGCGCGCAACCCCCTTGGGGCGGGTCCCAGCATCAGTGATCTTGATCGGATTATGACCGAGCGCTTCGGGATCAGGCCCTTGGGTAGATATATTCAGATACTTGATGAATCGGGAAGGGTTGGCGGCAGGTCGACCAACTTGAGAAATGTGCAGATTCCCCTGAGTGTTCAGACCCTGCAAGCAGCGTCAAAAGGCAAGACGACCTTCGAGACCGTTCAGGTCACGGCGAAATACCCCGTACGGCTGGTGACCATGCCCATCACAGAAGACGGGAGAATGGCGGGAGTCGTCCAGGTGGGCAGTTCCCTCGAGGGGGTGGAAGATGCCCTGCAGCAGCTCCTCCTTATCCTGCTGATTGCCGTCCCGGCCGCCCTGTTGTTCGCCAGCGCTGGGGGGCTCTTTTTGGCCAATAAGGTCCTGAGGCCGGTAGACGAGATCACACAGATCGCCCGCCAGATCGGCTCCGGCGACCTCAGCCAGCGAATCCGGATAAAACGGGTGAATGATGAGCTCGGAAGGCTGGCTGCGACCTTCAATGAGATGATCGCCAAGCTGGAAGAGTCTTTTCACCGGGTCAAACGCTTCACCGCCGATGTCTCCCATGAGCTCAAGACCCCCCTGACCATCCTCAGGGGTGAGGTGGAGGTTGGGCTGAAGAAAAAGAGGGCCCTGGGGGAGTATCAGAGGATACTGAACAGCAACCTGGAGGAAACAAACCGTATGTCCCGCATTGTCGATGACTTGCTCACCCTCTCCCGGGCAGATATGGGGGAGCTTACCATGGAGCGGGAAGAGGTGGAGCTGTCCTCTCTGGCCCGGGAGGTATGGGGTGATCTCCAGATTCTGGCCAGAGAAAAGGGGGTTCAGCTGCAATTTATGGGGGACGGCGTTACAAAGGTAGAGGGGGATCCCCTATTCCTGCGGCAGCTCATCTTAAATTTGACGGAGAACGGGTTGAAATATACCCCATCTGGAGGTGCCGTGGAGTTGAAGGTGAAAGGGGATCGGGATGAGGGGGTGGCCAGAATCTGTGTCTCCGATACGGGAGTCGGAATCGCCCAGAAGGACCTGAAGCGGGTTTTCGATCGGTTCTACCGAGTGGATAAGGCACGGTCTCGCGAGACAGGAGGGACGGGGCTGGGTTTGAGCATCAGCCAGTGGATCGTCCAGGCCCATGAGGGCCAGATTAGCGTGAAGAGCACGGTGGGAAAGGGGAGCACCTTTACGGTGATCCTCCCCCTCAAAGATTAAAAAATTTTAATCTTCATTTAATCGATTTTTAATCTTCCTCGATTACAATGATGTAAAAAGCGAGATCGAGGAAGACGATGTATTTCAAGTTAGTGATGGAAGGTGGTCATGTCGGGGCGGGGAAGAGCTACGAGATGGTACGGTATTTTGAGGGTGATGACATCTTCTGCGTCCTTGGCAAATCCCTCCATGTCCCACGTGTGAAGAAGAAGGAATTCGGGGGGGGTGTCAAGTTCATCAAAGAGATCTCCTGGCGAGAATATATCACAGGCAGGAAGCGAGAGCGGAGAGATCCATACCTCAACCGAAATTGAGCGCTTGTCACTCTCATCCCTTCCACTATAAAAATTTTCGCACAAGAAGTGCTATAAAAATGGAGTAAAGAAAATGAGGAATATTTCTAAGCTCGTGCTTGCAGTGTCCCTGGCCGCCTCTTTGGCCATCCTACCCTCTCTTTCCCTGAGCCAAGAGGCGGCTCAAGGGGTCTCTGGGTTTCCCTCCTTAACCGAGCTGGTCAAGGAACTGAAACCCACCGTGGTCAACATCAGCGCCACGAAGGTAGTGCGGAGCCCCTTGGACGATTTCTTTCGGGGGTTTGGCGACGCCCCCGATTCCTTCGGCAATGAGCTCTTCAGGCGTTTTTTCGGAGATCAACCGAGGGAATTCAGGCAGAAGAGCCTGGGATCTGGTTTCATCATCGATAAGGAGGGCTATATCCTTACTAATAATCACGTGATCGAGAAGGCGGAGGAGATCAAGGTCAAGCTCTCTGACCAGCAAAAGGAATACGACGCCCAGGTCATTGGGACAGACCCAAGGACGGATCTGGCCCTGATCAAGATCAAAGCCGCTGCTTATCTCTCCGTGGTCCACATGGGTGATTCGGAGATGCTGGAGGTAGGGGAGTGGGTTGTCGCCATCGGGAACCCCTTTGGTCTCGAGCAGACCGTCACGACGGGGATCATCAGCGCCAAGGGGCGGGTGATCGGTGCCGGTCCCTATGACGACTTCCTCCAGACCGATGCCTCCATCAACCCGGGCAACAGCGGCGGGCCTCTCTTTAATCTCAAGGGGGAGGTGGTGGGCATCAACACCGCCATCGTAGCCGGCGGACAGGGGATCGGGTTTGCCATCCCCGTCAATATGGCCAAGAGGCTGCTGCCTCAACTCAAAAAAGGGCGAGTGACTTACGGTTATATTGGGGTGCTTCCTCAGGATCTGACTCCGGAGCTGGCGGACTCCTTCGGCCTCAAGGAACCCACAGGAGTGCTGATCGGCGATGTGCTTTCGGGTGAACCAGCCGAGAAGGGGGGAATGCAGAAGGGGGATATCGTCCTCGAGTTTAATGGGGAAAAGGTAGAAAATGCTCACCAGTTCCGCAAGATGGTTGGTGATACACCGGTGGGAACAAAAGCAAAGATCACCGTCTGGCGGGACAAGCAACGTAAGACCTTGTCGGTCACCATCGCCGAGGTCCCGGAGCAGCAGGTTGCGGGCGCCCCATCCAAGCATGAGGAGACAGGGAGCTGGGGCTTTACGGTCCAGGATATCACACCGGCGATAGTCGATCAACTGGGGCTTCCCGACGATACAGGGGTGGTGATTACCCAGGTGGAGCCCAGTTCCCCCGCCCAAGAAGAAGGGTTACAGAGGGGGGATGTGATCATAGAGGTGGAACACAATCAGATCAAAGACATGGCCGACTTTAGAAAATATATCGAGCAGCACCAAAAGAAAAAGACCCTCCTGCTCACGGTGCGGGTGAAGGCCAATAACTATCGCACCCTCTTTGTGGTCTTGAAGAAACAGGGTTAGATGACCTTGTTGAGGGGGTATTCGATAATCCCCACCGCCCCCCTCTTGACCAACTGAGGAATGAGATCCCGCGCCTCCCTCTCAAACATCACCGTCTCCACCGAGACCCAATCCTTGCTATAGAGGTCAGAAACGGTGGGGGCGGTGATGCTGGGTAGGACCTCCATTACCGCATCAAATCGTTCTTTGGGGACATTCATTTTCAAACCGATCATCCCCTCGGCATCCAGGGCGCCTTTGAGGAGCATCCTGATTTGCTCGATCTTTTCTTTCTTCCAGGGGTCCTTCCACGCCTTCTTGTTGGCGATGAGCTGGGGATAGGTGGTCATTAATTCCTCGACGATCCTGAGGCCGTTGGCCCTAATAGTGCTTCCGGTCTCCGTCACCTCCACGATGGCGTCGGCCAGCCCCTCCACCACCTTAGCCTCGGTCGCCCCCCAAGAGAACTCCACATCGACCGTGACCCCCTTTTCGGTGAAGTACCGCCGGGTAAAGTTCACCAGTTCGGTAAAGACCTTTTTCCCCTTGAGATCTTCGATGCGCTTCACCGGCGACGTCTCAGCCACCACCAACACCCACCGGGCGGGCCGCTGGGTGGCCTTGGAATAGACCAGGTCCTGCACCTCCACCACATCCGATGCGTTCTCTAAAATCCAATCCTTCCCGGTGAGGCCCATGTCGAGGGCGCCCATCTCTACAAAGCGGGACATCTCCTGGGCCCGCACGAGGGTGCAGCTGATCTCAGCGTCGTCAATGGCGGGGAAATAGCTCCGCGAGTCCATGGTGATCTTCCACCCTGAACGGCGGAAAAGCTCGATGGTTGCCTTCTCCAGGCTCCCCTTGGGCAGCCCCAGTTTTAGGAGCTTCACCGGTACACCTCCTCCGGATTAAAGACGCGTTCTCCCACGATTTTTACTTCATCCCCTTCCAGCCTTCGATAAAAACAGCTGCGGTGCCCCGTATGGCAGGCTGCCCCTCCCCTTTGGAGCACCTTGAGGAGGATGGTATCCTCATCGCAGTCCACAAGCACCTCCTTGACCTCCTGGTAGTTCCCCGAGGTCTCACCCTTGACCCACAGTTGATTCCGCGATCTGCTCCAGTAGGTGGCCCTGCGGGTTTTTAATGTCTCCTCCCAGGCCTGACGGTTCATAAAGGCCAGCATCAAGACCTCCCCCGAGGAGTAGTCCTGTACCACCACCGGGACCAGTCCTCCCAGCTTATCGAAATTGAGATCAACCCCTGACATCCTCTCTCTCCTCCACCCTTATTTACCATAAATCGTCCGTTATATCAACTATTTCCCTCGGGGTGTCTGATTTCACATAAGGCTTGCATCGGGTTTCGAAAATCGTGTACAAGGGGGAGAAAGATCCTTTGGAGATCGCCTGTGGATAGTCATAAAAAGACCATTTTCGGCTGGTGTATGTATGACTGGGCCAACTCCGCCTTTGCCACGACCATCCTGGCGGCGGTGCTCCCCATCTACTTCGTCTCCATCGTTCCTGAGGGGGGAGTGGATATCAGCATACTGGGATTCACCTTTCACGCCTTTGCTACCCCCCTGTGGAGTTTCAGCATTACGATCGCCATGGTCATCGTGGCCCTGAGCGCCCCGGTCCTGGGGGCCATTGCCGACTACTCCCGGGCCAAGCGGCAGTTCCTCATCTTCTATACCTATCTGGGGGTTCTCTTCACCGCCCTCCTGGTCACGGTGGGATACGGGGATTACCTCAGGGGGTCACTCTTTTTCATTATCGCTCTCATCGGTTTTGCCGGCGGCAATGTCTTTTACAATGCCTTTTTGCCGGAGATCGCCCCTGAGGGAGAGCGGGAGTACGTCTCGGGGAAGGGGTTCGCCTTCGGGTATTTGGGAGGAGGGATCCTGCTGGTCCTGAACCTCCTGATGATCCAGAAGCACACCTGGTTCGGCATCCCCGATGCAGCTTGGGGTGCGCGGTTCAGTTTCCTTACGGTCGGGGTCTGGTGGGGGCTTTTTGCCATCCCCACCTTCCGTTATGTGCGGGATCGTAAGGAGAAGGTAGTTGCAAAAGTCCGATATATCCGCCATGGGTTCAGGACCCTGGCGGATACCTTTCGGAAGATGAGACATTTCAAAGAGCTCGTAAAGTTCCTCATCAGCTTCCTCATCTATAATGACGGTGTTCAGACGGTGATCCTCATGGCGGTCATCTTTGGGAGGGAGGAGTTGGGGTTTGGGACCTCGACCCTGATCGGCTGCTTGCTGATGGTCCAGATCATCGGATTCCCCGCAGCCCTCTTTATGGGCAAACTGGCTCAGTGGATCGGAGAGAAGCGAACTATTTATATCTGTCTGATCGTCTACTGTATCATCGTCATCTACGGTTATTTCATGAGCGAGCCGTGGGAGTTCTGGGTGCTGGGTTTTCTCGTGGGTCTGGTGCAGGGGGGGAGCCAGGCCATCAGCCGCTCCCTTTACAGCAGCCTGCTGACCGTAGGACATTCGGCCGAGTTCTTCGGCTTCTTCGCCATTGCCAACCGGTTCGCCTCCATCTTAGGCCCCTTGATCTTCGGCCTGGTGGCCGTTCTCACGGGATCGATCCGCCATTCCATCTTGGCTATTATTGTGTTCTTCATCGTCGGCTTTGTGATACTCATGACGGTGGATGCGGAAGGTGGAAAAAAGGCGGCGAGGAGGGTGAGGATTGAATAGAATTAGGCATTTTAGCACATGCGATTTAATGCTTAGAAGAAGCAAGGGTACCCATTAACTGAGAAAAGCTTTATAATACCGGTATTGAGGCGCGTATCGAGCGAGTCGGATGTGACGTTAAGGCGCCAAAAGACCACAAAACAAAAGGGGATATGATGAAGGTTAAAGGAAAGGTCTGGAAGTTCGGTGACGATGTGGATACCGATGCCATCATCCCGGCTCGGTATCTCAATACCTCCGATCCCCAGGAACTGGCCCAGCACTGCATGGAAGACGCCGACGCTGCATTTGCCGGGCGGGTCCAGCCGGGTGCAATCATCATGGCAGGGAAGAATTTCGGTTGTGGCTCCTCCCGGGAGCACGCCCCCCTTGCCATCAAGGCAGCGGGTGCGTCCTGTGTGATCGCGGCGGGGTTTGCCAGGATATTCTACCGCAACGCCTTCAACATCGGCCTGCCGATCCTGGAGTCCCCTGAAGCGGCCAAGGGGAGCCAGCCGGGGGATGAGCTGGAGGTGGATCTGGACACGGGTGAGATCCGCAACCTGACACGGAATACACAGTTTACCGCGCAGTCCATCCCCCCTTTCATGCAGGAGCTGATCAAGGACGGGGGGTTGATGGGGCACGTCGCCAAAAAGCTCAAAGGGCACGCTTGAAAAGCGAGCGGCACTACCGAAGCTGGCTGGCGCGGGACGGGCTGGTCCCTTTTCGCGTTACGGTGAAGGAGACCGATCTCTATATTCTTGCCCGAACACCCTTGGAGCGGGAGGCCCACGAGGTCGTTATC
>Ga0307426_1001699_pt1 | contig 14213 bp, 13 predicted proteins | sample SalMarWE160340MG_FD_202165 | JGI IMG/M metagenome (GOLD analysis project Ga0307426, IMG submission 202165) | Salt marsh sediment microbial communities from the Plum Island Ecosystem LTER, Massachusetts, United States - WE1603-40 | ecosystem: Environmental > Aquatic > Marine > Intertidal zone >... | reverse complement strand
GCTCACCCGCTCAACTTCGGTATCATGATACCGTGACCCAACCCCTTGAAATCCGGCGGCAATCATTATCGGCTTGACGGCGGCGAGCCCCTGGCATAGGACCGCGCCGGCCCGCTCGGGACAATCACGGCGACGGACACACCGACCAACATGAAGACCTACTCGGCCAAGCCGAACGAAATCGAAAAACAGTGGGTGCTGATCGACGGCGAAGATCTCGTCGTCGGCCGGCTCGCCGCGCTCATCGCCACGCGGCTGCGCGGCAAGCACAAGCCCGGCTACACCCCGCATGTCGATTGCGGCGACAATGTCATCGTGGTCAACGCCGACAAGGTCCGCTACACGGGCAACAAGCTCGACGGCAAGCGCATCTATTGGCACACCGGCCACCCCGGCGGCATCAAGGACCGCACGATGCGCCAGATTTTCGAGGGCAAGCACCCCGAACGGGTGCTGGAAAAGGCCGTCGAGCGGATGTTGCCGCGCGGTCCCCTGGGCCGCCAACAGCTGTCGAACCTGCGTGTGTATGCCGGGCCGACCCATCCTCACCAGGCCCAGCAGCCCGAGCCCCTCGACATCGCGGCCCTCAATTCCAAAAACCGGCGGAGCGACTGATGGCCGAAACCGAAACCGTCACCTCCCTGGAGGAACTCGGCAACGTCGTCGAGACCGCCGAGCCGCCGCCGCCGACCTATGTCCAGAAGCTCGACGCCGAGGGCCGCGCCTATGCCACCGGCAAGCGCAAGGACGCCGTCGCCCGTGTGTGGCTGAAGCCCGGCAGCGGCCGCATCGTGGTCAATGGCAAGGAACTCGAAATCTATTTCGCCCGTCCCACCCTGCAGATGATCCTGCAGCAGCCCATCGTCGCCGCCAATCGCGCCGGCCAGTATGACGTCATGGCCACCGTTTCCGGCGGCGGGCTTTCGGGGCAGGCGGGCGCCGTTCGGCACGGCATCTCCCGGGCGCTCACCCACTACGAACCCGATCTGCGTCCGGTCCTGAAGAAGGGCGGGTTCCTCACCCGCGACTCCCGCGTCGTCGAGCGCAAGAAGTACGGCAAGGCCAAAGCCCGCCGCTCCTTCCAGTTCTCCAAGCGCTGATCGGGGTCGGCCGGCCACGCGGGCCGGCGCCTGTTCGCCGCCCTCAGGCCTCCCGCGCCGCCGCCTGTGGTGCGCCCAGGCGCCTCGGCCGCGGCCGGTGGACCGGGGCCGCCGCCAGAACCTCTTCGATCACCTCAATGGCGCGGGCCGTGCCGTCCTCGGCGTTGAGCTTTTCGGCCAGCGCCGTGGCGTTGGCCGCATATGCCCGCGTGCTGTCGAGAAGATGCAGCGCCTCGGCGAGGCTGTCGGTGGTCAGCTTGCGATGCCGCACCGGTTTCGGCCCGCATCCCAGTTCGTAGACGCGCCGTCCCCAATAGGGCTGGTCGACGGTCTGCGGCACGATGAAGGTCGGCCGCCCGGCGATGAGCCCCGCCGCCGTGGTGCCGGCGCCGCCGTGATGGACCACCGCCTTGACGTACGGGAACAGCTTGTCGTGCGGGGCCCGCCGGATCGCGAAGATGTTGGGCGGCAAATTGTCCGAATCGATGCCGCCCCAGCCGCGCGCCACCACCACCCGGCCGCCCCAGCGCGCCACCGCCTGCTTGAGGATTTCGGTATTGCGCGGCGCCCCGAACGGCATCGAGCCGAACCCGACATAGATCGGCTTGTCGCCCGCGGCCAGGAAGTTGCGGAAGCGTTCCGAGGGCACCCAGCCGGTATTGTCCCTGAGCTGCCAGTAGCCGGTGACGTGTGAGGTATGGGGCCAGTCCCTGGGGCGCGGCGAGACGTGCTCGGAATAGGCGTAGAGCGTCGGCAGCCTGTTGCCGTCATTGTCGCGGAACAGCCCCCCGATCCGTCGGGTCTTCAGCCCCATCAGCTCGCGCCTGAGCCGGTTCCGGGGCAAATTGTAGTAGATCTGGCTGACCCCCATCGCGGTGTAGCTCAGCTTGTTGAAGGCCTTGCCGAAGGAGGGGCCGTAGTAGGCGCAGAAGGGGAATTCCGAGGTTGAATTGAGCGGCTGCAGCGCCGCCATGATGGCCGGGATCCGGAGCGCCTCGGCGATATCGATGCCGAAGCTGGTGTTCATGTTCAGAACGATCGCGTCGGCGCCTTGCGCCATCTCCCAGGACCCCCGGGCCGCCACGTCGACGATGCGCTGGCCGTCGCGCAGCAGTGCCGGCGCGTTGACCAGCATGTTCTGGCTCATCGCGTTCTCGAACCGGGTCTGGGTCAGGAATTCCTGGATGCTCGCGCCAAGCGAGTGGAACTCGATGTTGTAGCTGCGCGCCATCTCCTGAAAGTCGTCGGGCGCGCCGAGCACGACGTCGTAGCCCTTCTCCTGAAGGGCGACCGCAAGCGCGATATAGGGCTGGACGTCACCTTGCGTGCCTATCGAGGCCATCGCAATGCGTTTGGACATCAAACCTGCACCCTGTCAGACGCCGCACAAAGGAGCATTGCCGCCGCTCCCACGGACCGTTTACATCGCAGATTCGGGTCTGTAGAACGGCTCCTCCCGTCAGAATTTCATCGCACAACCGGATTTCAAGGGCAAGAACGATGGCCGCGAAGCTCAAGGCCGCTCTGCTGGGCGCCTCCGGCTATACGGGAGCCGATCTGTTGCGTCTCGGGCTCAAACACCCGTCCATCGAGTTCGTGGCGCTGAGCGCAAATACCTATGCCGGCCAGCCACTTGCGGCAATCTATCCGCATCTGGACGGCACCGGCCTGCCCGATCTCGTCACCGCCGACAAGGTCGACGGCACCGGGCTGGACGTGGTGTTTTGCGGTTTGCCCCACGCCACCAGCCAACCCCTGGTGGCCGACATTGTGGAAAACAATCCGCAGGTGCGGGTGATCGACATGGGGGCGGATTTCCGCCTCCGCGACCCGGAACTCTATGCGGCCACCTACGGCGTGCCCCACGTCGCGCCGGGGTTGCAGACCGAGGCCGTCTACGGGCTGACCGAGCACAACCGGGAGGCCATTCGCGACGCCCGCATCGTCGCCTGCCCGGGCTGCTACCCCACCGCGGTGCTCCTGGCGCTGTTGCCGCTCATCGCCGGCGCCATTTCGACCGAGGACATCATCATCGACGCCAAGACCGGCATTTCCGGCTCCGGGCGCTCGCCGAAGCAGGAATCGCTTTTCTCCGAGGCCGGCGAGGCGGTCTCGGTGTACGCGGTCGGCAAGCACCGCCACGCCCCCGAGATCGAGCAGGAGCTCGCCGGCGCCGCCGGCAAGGGCCTCCTGGTCAACTTCACCCCGCATCTGACGCCGATGAGCCGCGGGGAGATGATCACCGCCCATGTCCGGCTCGGGGACGCCGAGGATGCGGGCGCGTTGCGCGCCGTCCTCGAACAGGCCTATCGCGACGAGCCGTTCGTGCACGTGGCGCCGGCGGGCCATATGCCCTCGACCGCCCAGGTGCGCGGCTCCAACCATTGCGTCATCAGCGTTTTCGACGACCGCATTCCGGGCCGCGCCATCCTGGTCGCGGTGATCGACAATCTGGTCAAGGGCAGCGCCGGGCAGGCGATCCAGAATTTCAACGTCGCCTTCGGCTTCGCGGAGACCACCGCTCTCGAGCAACTGCCGCTGTTCCCCTAGCCGCCTGCCAAGCCACCGCGAGGTCGCGGCTGCCGGTCGCGTCGCGGCGGCGGGAGACCAACCCATGGCCCATCTCATCACCACCCTCGGCCCCAAATCGCTCGACGAGATCGGGCCGATGTTGCCCCACGAGCATGTCTTCGTCGATCTCAGGACACCCGATCAGCCCGGCTACGCCGAGGCCTCCCCGGACGAGGTCGTGCGCGTCATGTCCCCCCGCATCGAGGAGCTCAAGGCCGCCGGTTTCGGCGCCCTGGTCGAGTGTTCGACAACCGGGGTCGGCCGTCGCGCCGATATTGACATGGCCGTCTCCGAGGCCACCGGATTTCCCATCGTCGTGCCCACCGGGATTTATCGCGAGCCCTGGATCCCGGCCTGGGTGCGGGATGCCACCCCCGCTGCCCTGAGCGAGTGGATGAGCGACGAGCTGGCCGGCGGCATCGAGAAGAGCGGCGTGATCGCCGGCTGGATCAAGCTCAGCGCCGGCGACGACGGCATGACCGAGCTCGAGCGGACCATCCTGGGCGCCGCCGCCCGGGCCGCCAGGGGTCACAACGCGACGATCGGCAGCCACACAATCCGCGCCCGCGTCGTAATGGATCAGCTCGACGTCATCGAGCACGAGGGCTGCGACCCGGCCCGCTTCATCTCGATCCACACCCAGCTCGAGCCCGATTTCGAGCAGCATCTCGCGGTCGCCCGGCGCGGCGCCTGGATCGAATATGACAGCATCGGACGCGACGACGACGACGAACTGATCGCCATGATCTCGCGGGTGCTCGACGCGGGTTTCGGCGACCGGCTGCTGCTCTCCCACGACACCGGCTGGTACGATCCCGCCCAGCCCGGCGGCGGCACCCAACAGCCCTACACCTATCTCGCCGAGACCTTCCTTCCCAAGATGCGCGCGGCGGGCATCGACGAGGCCACCATCGACCGGCTCACCAGGCTCAATCCGTTCAACGCCTTCGCCCGCTGAGCGGCGCGCACCCCACCCCGCGAACCGAGGTGCCGTGCGCTGGCCTAGTCTGCGGGCAGATAGCCCCACCGGCGCAACGCGTAGTCCACCGCCTCGACGAAGTCGGTGAAATCCTGCGTTTCGGTGCACTCGTCATTGGCGCAGATACTGAAATCCTCCCAGCCCGAGACCAGCTTGCCGCCCTTGCCCAGGCCCGGTTTCAGGATCGCCAGCGTGCCCTCATAGATGCCCAGCCGCGCCGCCGCGCCCAATAGTCCGGCGCACACCCCGGCGGTCCATTCCTCGCCGGTCCCGCAGCTTTGAGAATAGCGGTTGAAATCCTCCACGAACAGGAACCGGAAGCGCGGCTCGGCGGAGATCTCGGTGAACGCGCCGTCCCGGAGCGTGAACACGGCCGCCGGCGGCCCCCCGCAGGCATAGCAGTCGAAGGCGTAATGAAAGCGCGGGTCGGGCACCACGAATTCAAGGAGCCCGTCCCCGTCGGCATCGACCGGCGCCACCGTGCCCCCGTCATACATGCCGCCGTCAACCGGCTCGGCGTCTTTCGTGCCGAGATCGATGAGGTAGAGCTGCTCGCAACAATGCGCCCCGCCCGTGTAGGCGCCCACCACCAGCACCGGCCCGGCCGCGTTGCCGATCTCGTAGACCCCGATCTGCCCGTTGCCCATGAAGCCGGCCGGGACCTCGACCGTCAACGGCGCGGCACCGGCGCGCGCGATCGCGTAGGAGACCGTTTCGACCCACTCGTTCCCCTCCGCCCAGCCCAGCGCGACGGTGATCGACGTGCCGTCATAGGCGAACACCCGCCCCTCGGCCTCCGGACCGTTCCATTCGACGGTTTCGTTGAGCGTCAGCGGCGTCGGCGCCGGCTGGCCCAGGGCGGTCCCCGCCGTCACCGCGACGGCCGGCAGCACCGCCATCCATCCTCCCAAGCGCCCGCGCATCCGCCCCGTCCCTTAAGTGATTTGTCACCATCGTGCCGCCATCATGGTCTATAAACAACCACGCGATTTCACGAAGGTCCGACCCCCCATTTTGGGAGGGGAATGTGCATCACGAGTTCCACCGCATCCGCCGGCTGCCGCCGTACGTCTTCGAACACATCAATCCCATCAAGGCGAAGGCGCGCGCCGAGGGCGTCGACATCATCGACCTGGGGATGGGCAATCCCGACCTGCCCACCCCCCAGCACATCGTCGACAAGCTCAAGGAGACGGTCAACGATCCGCGCACCCACCGCTATTCCGCCTCCAAGGGCATCAAGGGGCTGAGGAAGGCCCAGGCCTCCTACTATGGCCGCCGCTTCGGCGTCCGGCTCGATCCCGATACCCAGGTCGTCGCGACGCTCGGCTCCAAGGAGGGCTTCGCCAACATGGCGCAGGCGATCTCCGCCCCCGGCGACGTCGTGCTGGTGCCCAACCCGACCTATCCCATCCACGCCTTCGGCTTCATCATTTCCGGCGCCGTCGTCCGCTCGATGCCGGCCGCCCCGGGCGAGGAGTTCATGGTCGCCCTCGACCGCGCCGTCAGGCACTCGATCCCCAAGCCGATCGCGCTCATTCTCAACTACCCGTCCAACCCCACCGCCTACGTGGCCGACCGCGACTTCTACCGCGAGGTCGTGCGCTACTGTCACGCCCACGGCATCTTCATCCTCTCCGATCTCGCCTATTCCGAGATCTATTTCGAAGGCACGCCGCCGCCCTCGATCCTCGAGATTCCCGAGGCCATGGAGATCGCGGTCGAGTTCACCTCGATGTCCAAGACCTTCTCGATGCCGGGCTGGCGGATGGGCTTCGCGGTCGGCAACGAGCGGCTGATCTCGGCCCTGGCGCGGGTCAAATCCTATCTCGACTATGGCGCCTTCACCCCCATCCAGGTGGCCGCCGCCGCCGCCCTGAACGGGCCGGACGACTGCGTCGAAGAGGTCCGGCGGACCTACAAGGCGCGCCGCGACGTCCTCGTCGAGAGCTTCGGCCGCGCCGGCTGGGAAATCCCACCGCCGCCGGCGACGATGTTCGCCTGGGTGCCGATCCCCGAGCGGTTCGCCGAACTCGGTTCGCTGGAGTTCGCCAAGCTCCTGATTTCCGAGGCGGCGATCGCCGTCGCTCCCGGGGTCGGCTTCGGCGAATATGGCGACAACTATGTGCGCATGGCGCTTGTCGAAAACGAGCAACGCATCCGCCAGGCGGCCCGCAACCTCAAGAAGTTCCTCGGCGCCAATGACGGCAAGTCCAACGTCGTGCCCCTGACGGGCCGGCAATAGGGGCGCCTTGGCCACGCGATCCCCGGAAGCCATCGCCGCCCGCTTGCGTCCCCGCGTCGAACGTGAACTGGCCGAACTCGAGGCGCTCAGCCGGGCCACCCAGGCAAATCGCGCGCCGGTCGAACTCGACCAGCAGTCGGTCGGCCGCCTGACCCGCATGGACGCGATGCAGAAGCAGGAGATCGCCCAGGCCGCCGATCGCCGTCGCAAGGCCCACATGGTCCGCCTGCAGCGCGCCTTGGCGCGCATGGACGAGGGCGACTACGGGTATTGCGCCGACTGCGGCGAGCCGATCGCGCCGGCCCGCCTCGACGTTGATCCGTCCTACGAGAAATGCGTCGGCTGCGCCGGCAGGGACTAGCGTGTCGGGCCGGGCCCGACGCTTTTGCGAAACCTTCGTCCGAACGGCCGCCGCTGCCTTGTCGCTTTCCTGCATTGCCGGGCGGGACGTCCCCAGGCCGGTCTCGAAGAAGGCGGGATCATCACCTCCTAGAGCCCGTCCGAGCTTTGCGCGACCGCTTCTAGGCGCTCCCCGGCGCGGGCAGATGCGCCGCCACCGCCGATCTGATCGCCTCGGGCACGTGCGCGGGATGCGGGTGCGTGCCGGGTGCGCCTGGCGGTTCGTTTTGGGCGATTTCGGCAAGCGTCTCGAGGCTTTTCACCCAGGTGGACCAGACGGTTTTCGCCATTCCCGCCGCCAACACCTTCAGCAGCGGGCGGGTCAGTGCGTTGTCGGTTCTGGGCGTGCCGGTGCGCACGGTGATCCGCGTCCCTTTTTCCGTCGCGGTCAGGAAGAAGGTCTGCCGCAGCGAGCCGCTGAAAGGCACCGCCACATCGAACGTGAAGTGATCATAGGGCCGCACGTCCACGATCGTGAAAACCGACACCCGGCCACCGCCGTGTGCGCAATGTTCGATGGCGCCCGCCGCCATCCTGCCGCGGTCGGTATTGGTGCGGGTCATCGCCTCGATGCCGTGCATCCATTCCGAGCGCCGCTGAGGATCGGTGATCAGGTGCCAGGCCCGGTCGGGCGGAACGGCGATTTCGCCGACAACGTCCTCGACCCATATGTCGTCTTCCGGCACGACGACCGTTTCCCGCCCGCGCCTGTCCTGCCACAGGGGCTGCATGTCGATGATCGTCAGCTCGCAGTCGCCCAGTTGCTCGATCAGCTCGGTGTGGTGCGGTCGGTCCGCAAAGAACTCCGGCACCGAAATCGCCGCCACCGCCGCCTCGGTGAAGGCGGCATAGGCGCGCACGCCCGTGGCCTCACGGATGGTGTTCTTCATTAAGCGGTGCACGACAATGACCTCGGGTCCGCCCAGCTCGGTGCGGCCGGCGATCGACTGCTCCGCATAGTCCCCGAAATGCACGAACAGCTTCAGGTCGAGCCTGGACATGTTGCGGCACGCCGCGCACTGGCATGTGGTGTTGTTGATCATGTGCTCGAGTTAGTGCGCGAACCCGAAATACAGCGCTTCGACCGTGCTGATGACGTTTTGGCCGTCGGCCACTTTGTCGCTTCTGGCATGCGTGAGGATCGCGTCGCCCTGCACGTTCGAGAGCACGAAAGGCGACTGCAGCGCATCGAGCAAGGCCGCGAACAGCTCTTCGAGGATGCCGCGCGCGTGGTCGAGCTCGGACTCCGTCATGAACTCGGTGTAGCCGGTGATGTCCGCGATCAAGAGATATCCGGGCTCGGCGCCTTGCACCTCGATCCTCCCGCGGCCGGTGGACAGGCGCGCGAACCTACCCGTCCGCCGGGGTGGCGGCAAACCGGTTGTTGGCCTGTCGGCGCTTCGCCGCGTCCAAATCGCGATCCCGCCTGCTTGACCGCTTGGGCCGATCCGCTACAAGCCTGCCATGGCTGAGCCTTTCCGCATCGGCATCGCCGGCCTCGGCACGGTCGGCGGCACGCTTGTTCGCATTGTCGCCGACGACGCGGCGGCGATTTCGCGGCGCCTCGGGCGTCCGGTCGAGATCGCGGCGGTCTCCGCCCGCTCGCGCACCAAGGACCGCGGCGTCGATATTTCCGGCTTCGCGTGGTTTGACGATCCGGTGGAACTGGCCCGCTCCGGCGATATCGCGCTCTTCGTCGAACTGATGGGCGGCGAGGACGGACCGGCGCTCGCCGCCATCACCGCCGCCCTCGAAGCCGGCACGCCGGTGGTCACCGCCAACAAGGCGCTGCTCGCCGCCCACGGCATGCAGATCGCCCGATTGGCCGAGGCGGGCGGCGCCTCGCTCGGCTTCGAAGCCGCGGTGGCCGGCGGCATTCCGGTCATCAAGGCGCTCCGCGAGGGGCTCGGCAGCGCCCGGATCGAGCGCGTCTACGGGATGATGAACGGCACCTGCAACTACATTCTCTCCCGCATGGCCATCGACGCGATCTCATTCGACGACTGCCTCGCCGAAGCCCAGCGCCTGGGGTATGCGGAGGCCGACCCGAGCTTCGACATCGACGGTCACGACGCCGCCCACAAGCTGGCGATCCTGACGTCCTTGTGTTTCCAGTCGGAAATCTCGGCCGGCGAAATCCACGTCGAGGGCATTTCCGGCATCGACCAGGCCGACATCCGCGCCGCCGGCGACCTGGGCTACGTCATCAAGCTGCTCGGGATTGCCACCCGTTCCGATGAGGGCATCGAGCAGCGCGTGCATCCCACCCTGATCCCGACGACCAGCGCCATCGCCTCGGTCGGCGGCGTGCTCAACGCCATCGCGCTGGAAACCAACCACGTTCACGAGCTCATTCTGGCCGGCCCCGGCGCCGGCGGCGAGGCGACCGCCGCCTCGGTGCTTTCGGACATTCTCGATATCGCCCGGGGCAACCGGGTGCCGCCGCTCGGACTGCCGGTCGCCGAGCTTGCCCCTTACGTGCGCGCGCCCATGCGGGCCCATGAGGGCGGCTACTACATCCGCCTGTCCGTCCACGACGTGCCCGGCGCCCTGGCCGCCATCGCCACCCGCATGGGGGAAGCCGGCATATCCCTCGAGAGCGTCATCCAGCGCCCCGATCTGGTGGCCGCCGACACCGCCGGGACCTCCGAGGCCCGCACCGTGGTCCTGATTACCCACCGAACGATCGAGAAGTCGGTGCGCGCGGCCCTGGCCAACATCGCCGCGGACGGCCATGCCGCCGGCGAGCCGCGCCTGATCCGGATCGAACGCTTCTGACAGTTCCGCACGCCGGCGGAGAGCCAATGGACGTACCGGCAAAGCTGTTGAATTCCAATCCGGCAATCGTCGATCGCCGCATGGTGCTCGAGATCGTCCGGGTGACCGAACGGGCCGCCATCGCGGCCGCCAACTGGTGCGGCAAGGGCGACGAGAAGTCCGCCGACCGCGCCGCCGTCGAATCGATGCGCTCCGAGCTCGGCAAGATCGCCATCTCGGCTCGGATCGTCATCGGCGAGGGCGAGCGCGACAAAGCGCCGATGCTGTTCATCGGCGAGGAGGTGGGGGCCGGCGACGGCCCGGAAATCGACATCGCGGTCGATCCCCTGGAAGGCACGACCCTGTGCGCCAAGAACCAGCCCGACGCGTTGGCGGTGCTGGCGGTCGCGGAACGGGGCGGGCTGCTCGCGGCGCCCGACGTTTACATGCACAAGATCGCCGTCGGGCCCGGCTATCCGGACGGCGTCGTCCACATCGACCGGCCGATCGCCGACAACGTCGCGGCGCTCGCGAGGGCCAAGGGCGTCGCGGCACAGGAACTGACGGTGTGCGTGCTCGACCGGCCGCGCCACGCCTCTCTCATCGACGAACTCCGAGGCACCGGCGCCGCCATCAAGCTGATCCCGGATGGCGACGTGGCGGCCATCGTCCATGCCGCGATGACCAGCGACACCGGCGTCGATCTCTATGTCGGCGCGGGCGGCGCGCCCGAAGGCGTTTTGGCCGCGGCGGCGCTGCGGTGCCTGGGCGGACAAATGCACGCACGGCTCATCCTCGACACGCCCGAAAAACGCGACCGGGCCGCGCGCTTCGGCATCGAGGACCCCGAGCGCATCTATGCGGCCGACGAGCTGGCGTCCGGCGACGTCATGTTCGCGGCAACGGGGATCACCGACGGCAGCCTGCTGCGCGGCGTGGCATTCCAGGAAACCACCCTGACCAGCCACACGGTGGTCATGCGCTCCTGGTCGAAGACGGTGCGCTGGATCACGGCCCGCCACGAACGCTGATGAGAGCCCTTGGCGGCGGTCGCCCTGGCCGCTAGCAAGGGCACATGCTGGCACCGAATCACCATTTTCTGGACGTTTCCAAATCGGTGACCGGCAAGGCATGGGTCGACCGCCTCGACGAGGCCGGCTTGCGCACCGCCACCGCGATCTCGCAGCAGAACGGCATCTCGGAGATCCTGGCCCGCATCCTGGCGGCCCGCGGGGTGGCGCTCGAGGCCGCTCAATCCCACCTCAATCCGACGCTCAGGGACGAGATGCCCGATCCCTCGACCCTGGCCGGCATGGACGCGGCGGTGGACCGGCTGGTTGCGGCGGTCCGCAACACCGAGAAGGTGGCGCTGTTCGGGGACTACGACGTCGATGGCGCCTGCGCCTGCGCGCTGGTGGCCCGGTATCTCGGCGCCGTCGGGCTCGACCCGGCGATCTACATCCCCGATCGGGTGTTCGAGGGCTACGGACCCAACGTCGCCGCCATCGACGCCCTGATCGATGACGGTGCCACCCTCATCGTCACCCTCGATTGCGGCACCACGAGTCACCAGCCGATCGCCCATGCCCTGTCGCGCGGCGCCGAGGTCATCGTTATTGATCATCACCTCAGTGACGCCGAGCTGCCCCCGGCCACCGCCATCGTCAATCCCAATCGCCCCGACGACATCTCCGGGCTCGGCCAGCTTTGCGCCACCGGCGTTGCCTTCATGGTGCTGGTGGCGTTGAACCGCGCCCTGCGCGGCGAAAACCGCGCCTCGAGCCTGCCGGACCTCATGGCGATGGTCGATCTGGTGGCGCTGGCGACGGTGTGCGACGTCGTCCCGCTCACCGGCCTCAACCGGGCGCTTGTCGTGCGCGGCATCGAGATCATGCGCCGCATGGAAAACCCCGGCATCGCCGCGCTCGCGATGGCCGCCCGCATCAACGGCCCGATCAACCCCTACCATCTGGGTTTTCTCATCGGCCCGCGCATCAACGCCGGCGGCCGCATCGGCGACGCGGGCCTGGGCAGTCGCCTTCTGCTTACCGGGGACCCGCACGAGGCCATGGCGCTCGCCACCCGGCTCGACGAGCTCAACGTTGAGCGCCAGCGGATCGAGAAGCAGGCCCTCGAAGAGGCGATCGCCGCCGCCGAAGCCGAAATCGGGGAGGGGGACGGGCCGCCGGTCATCGTCACCGCCTCGGCCGAATGGCATGCCGGGGTGGTCGGGCTGGTCGCCGCCCGTCTGCGCGAGCGGTTTTCCCGCCCCGCCTTCGCCTTCAGCCAGGCGCCGAACGGCGCCGCCACCGGCTCCGGCCGCTCCATTCCGGGCGTCGATCTCGGTGCCGCCGTGCTGGCCGCGGTCCACGAGGGGGTGGCCGAAAAGGGCGGTGGCCACGCCATGGCCGCCGGCGTGACCCTGCCCGGCGGCCAGCTCGGTCCGTTCCGCGCCTTCCTGGCGGACCGTCTGGGCGACGCGGTCGACGCCGCCATGCAGGACCAGGCCCTGCGCATCGACGCGGCGATTACCGCCCGCGCCGCCACCGCCGAGTTCCTTCACGAGGTCGAACGCGCCGGGCCGTTCGGGGCCGGCAACGCCACCCCCGTCTTCGCGCTGCCCGCCCACCGCGTCACCTACGCCCAGATCGTCGGCGCCGGCGGGCATGTGCGCGCCACCCTTTCGTCGGGGGATCGCGCCAAACTCGGCGCCATTGCCTTCCGCGCCGCCGGCACGCCGCTGGGCGAGGCGCTGCTCGCGGCGCGCGGCGACGCCCCCCTGCACGTGGCCGGCACTCTGGCATTCGACAATTGGCAGGGCCGCGAAAAGGTGCAGCTCAGGATCCGGGATGCCGCCCGTCCGGCGCAATAGGAAGCGCCCGACCTTGCATCTTCGGTTTCGGCGGATAAAGTACTCCTCGGCGTTGAATAAAAAGAACACGGGGGCCATTTCCGGAGACACGGGTCGCGCGGGCAGCGGCGTTGGAAAACGCCGTGCGCGGCTTCTCCGGATTGTTCAGGGTAGGCGTCATGAGCGATCTTGCGGCACCGGGCCGGACCGGCCCGGCATCTTTGTGGACCAGAGCGCTGTCGTGGCTGCTGGTCGGGTTGGGCCGGCGCTGGCGAAACGCTTCGCTGCGCGGCAGCCTGACGATTGTGCTGCCGTCCGGGCGCACCAGGCGCATAGGCGATCCCTCGACCGGCCAGAGCGCCGCCATCCGCCTCAATAATTTCGGCCTGTTGGCCAAGGGGCTGCGCCGCGGCCCGGTCGGCTTCGCCGAGGCCTATATCGCCGGCGATGTCGAGTGCGACGACCTGACAGCGTTCTTCCGCTTCGTCGTGCAAAATCGCCGCGTCCTGATGTCCACCAATCCCGGCCTGTTTCGCCGCGCCGCCGCCGACGCCGCCTATCATCTGGCGCGCCGCAACACGCGTGAGGGCGCCAAGCAGAACATTTCCGAGCACTACGACCTCGGCAACGAATTCTACGCCGAGTGGCTCGACCCCACGATGACCTACTCGTCGGCCTATTTCACGGATGAGGACCAGTCGCTCGAAGACGCCCAGATCGCCAAATACCGCCGCGTTGCCGACCTGGCCGGCGTCGCCGAGGGCTCGAAGGTGCTGGAGATCGGCTGCGGCTGGGGTGGCTTCGCCGAATTCGCGGCCGGCAAGCGCGGCGCCTCGGTGACCGCTATTACCCTGTCGCGGCGGCAGCTCGACTTCGCGAGCGACCGCATCGAGCGGGCCGGGCTCGATCAGAACGCCGAATTCAGATTCCAGGACTACCGCGATACAACCGGGCAATTCGACCAGATTTGCTCGATCGAGATGATCGAGGCGGTCGGCGAAGAGCATTGGCCGGACTATTTCAGGACCGTCCACGACCGCCTCAGGCCCGGCGGCGCCGCCGCCATCCAGGCGATCACCATCGACGAGCTCGATTTCGAGGACTACCGCCGCAACGTCGATTTCATCCAGCGCTACATTTTCCCCGGCGGCATGCTCCTGACCAAGAAGATCATCGAGCAGCAAGCCCGGGCCGCCGGGCTGGTGCCGGAGGCGAGCGACAATTTCCGCCTCTCCTACGCGCGCACGCTGCAGCTGTGGCAGGACAGGTTCATGCACCGCTGGCCGGCGATCGCCCGCATGGGCTTCGACG
>Ga0307426_1001694_pt1 | contig 14256 bp, 9 predicted proteins | sample SalMarWE160340MG_FD_202165 | JGI IMG/M metagenome (GOLD analysis project Ga0307426, IMG submission 202165) | Salt marsh sediment microbial communities from the Plum Island Ecosystem LTER, Massachusetts, United States - WE1603-40 | ecosystem: Environmental > Aquatic > Marine > Intertidal zone >... | reverse complement strand
AGCGAAAATCTTATGGAGGCCGTCTCGCACCAAAGCGCAGGGATGCGTCACTACGAGGGGAGTACTCATTGCCACTTACTCCTGTGCGGACGCTAAGAACGTTGTCGCTTTTCCACCCCCGTCAACCCTCGCGCTAAGTTAGCGTGAAATCGGAAAACTCACAGATGGATATTAGGATAGGGTCCGTAGACTCTGGTATAAGGCTCATCCGTAAGGGTTAGCTCTTGGGATTCCAGGTGAAAAAAAACAATACCAAAGGGGCAGTCGTCTTTGTAATTGACGGCGAGGCTTCGACCCGCTCCACACTACAGGAGCTTTTCGAGTCCGTCGGATTGGAGACGAAGACCTACGTATCTGCGGCTGATTTTCTGGAAACTCGTGTTCCAGAAACGACAACCAGCTGCCTGGTGTTGGACGTGAGGTTGCCTGGAATGAGTGGTCTCAAATTCCAGGAAGAGCTCACCAGAGCCGACGTTCAAACGCCGATCATTTTCATCACGGCGCATGGTGACATCCACATGGCCGTGCGCGCGATGAAGGCAGGCGCCGTTGATTTTCTTGCGAAGCCCTTCCGTAACCAAGACGTGCTGGACGCGGTTTTCGAGGCCCTCGAACGGGACCGAGTACGCCGCGAAAAGGAGGTGTCCAACTCGGCTTTGCAAGAGCGTTTTGCAACCCTAACTTTGCGTGAGCGAGAGGTAATTGCCCGAGTAGCAGCCGGCGATCTGAACAAGCAAATCGCCGCCAAGCTCGGACTGAGTGAGGTCACGGTGAAGGTCCATCGCGCGAATGCCATGCGAAAAATGCGTGCAAGGTCATTGGCCGAGATGATCCGCATGATCGGGCTCCTCGGCAATACGAACGACAAAGCTGAGCCGGGCGCGAGCTAAGGCTCATGCATCATGGTGCTTCGCTCGCATCTATCGGCGGGTCGCCTACGTTCTTCTAGCAGGCCGCAGTTCAAGAGAGATTCGATCGCAGGGCGGAGCACATCGAAAGGCAATCCCGAGCGCTCGGCGATATCGAGAACACCGCTTCGGCCGTCGGAGAGGTTCAGGACCCACAGCAGGGCCAACTGGGCCGTCTCTCCCGCCGCGGGCAGAAGTCCCCTTTTCCCTAGCTGAGGTTCGCCCATAGGACTGAGGTTCAGGAATTTGACGTCGTTCTCGATGAGATCGATGACCTCGAGCAGCGTTCCGAGCGAGTGCGCAAGATGCGGCGCGGAAACGAAATCGGTGTCGTCGGCCGAGCTGTGATATTCGGCATATTGTCCGCCGGGGCTGCGGCGAAAGCCGCCCATGGGAAGATCGAATCCCGGAGAGCAGAACTGTCGCTCGTCATAGCCGTAAGGCGAGAAGTCTTCGACGGCGAACGGCTCATGCTTCGTGCGCAGCACATGCTCGACCGCTCTGTCAATATCGGCGTCGCCGCGCCTGCTGCGCTTGTAGTGAATGTCACCGCGATCGCCGACGCAGGCGAGAACGAGGCCGTGCTTCACCTTGGGCGCCGCGAACTCGTTGAGAGCAAGCCAAGTGATGGCGCCGATGGTGCCCGGCAGGAACAGGAAGCGATAGGTGTACCTGGGCTTCGTACAGGCAAGCATCCTGGCGAGCGTCGCCGCGACCACGACGCCGGACAGATTGTCGTTGGCCATGGACGGATGACAGACATGAGTGGAGATGAGGAATTCGTCGTCCAACCGTCCCGGGACCACGCACTCCGCGAATGTCAAAGCGCCGTCGCCAAGGGAGGAGTCGATCACGACTTCATACTCGTCGTCGGGGAGGGTTGCGAGCACCCTGTGGGACAAGCAGAAGCCCCAGGCTTCCGTGTAATAGCTGGTGCGATAGGGAATCCAATCGGCATGCGCCGGCAATGAATGGAGATGCGGGCGAAGATCGCGGAGCGTCATTCGTGCTCTGACCGGGACGCTGTAATTCACCACATGCAGGTTATTTTCCTCGAAATCGACGACGCGCCGCCCGCTACGATCCTTGATGAAGGCGTCCCGAATGTTCCACTCCTTGGGAATGGTCCAATCGAACACCTGCGTTCCGGTCGGCACCTCGTGGGTCTCGAGGGGGATCAGGTCGCCGAGCCGCGACAGGGTTTGCCGCAAGCCGTCACCGGTGATGCTGCGGCAGATCGGGAACAGCTCCCGGATCAACGCAAGCATCATTTGTCCTTCCGACTCGAGATCGACGTCTGCCCGCACGCTCGATAACCGTGTAGGTGGTGACGAACTATTTTCGACTGCTGAGCCTCTGCGATCCCACCTGGACGGAACGGGACCCGGCCATTCGACGCCATGCGTTGGAGCGTTGTGGTTCTCGGTAGTGCTCCCCACGGGACGCAAACTGCTTTTGGCAGTCGACTGTTTCATTAAGCATCTCGATCCTGGCAAACGAATTGGCCCCTACATCAATTGGTCGCAGTAGCCCGCGCGGGGCTCAGCCGGCCAGGCAACGTCCCGATACCGGCGAGTTCGGCGCGATAGATCATGCCTGCGCCGGTGCCCGCGCCGAACACGCACCAGAACCAGATCCCCGCCATCGGTCCTTCCAGGGTTACGTCGAAACTCGCGTCGATGAGAAATCCACACGCGTAGCAGAAGGTGAGCAGGAAGAAACTCGCCCAGGCCCTGTCCCCGAGTTGCCACGCGCTAACCATGTTTGTAAGCACGACGACACTCCAACACGCGAGTGTGAACAGCCACAGCGCCAATCCTGGAACTCCCGTTCTGGCCAGAAGTGTAAGGTGTGCGCTGTGCGGACTGCGTGTGAGCGAGGTGGGGTCATTCGGGTTTACGTGAATGATGATGCCGTCATCTTTCCCCAGATCGACACCGAAGCCCTTACCGGACCAGAAGTAGCGGCCATTGACGGTATAATTGATAATCGTGTTCCACCAGCGCAACCGCCACTCTTTTGTTCCGGAAAGATCCTGACTATCGTCCTCACCGATAATGCTCGCGGCATTCTTGATGAGTTGTTCGGCACTAATTTCGCGCGTTGATTGGCCGGTCGGTATCGACACATCACTGACATAGAAGATCCCAAGAAGAGCCATGCCGACAGCGACGAGAACAGCGAACTCGCGCAGCCTTCCGCTAAGAACCGACCCGCAAGTCAGCATAAAAATGATAACAAGCATTGCGCCTCGATTCAGGCTGGCGGCCACAGCCATCCCGACAGTCAGAAGAATGCACCACATGAGGCGAGGGCGTTTGAAGCCTAGAAGAACCAATAGTGCGGCGGCAGAAAGATGGACGGCTGTGGTGCCGATTTTGGCAATGGCCAGCGACCACTGGGGTCCTTCACCGCCGTGGGCGGCTTCATTAGTCATCACCGCAAGAATGGGCGCGACCGGTATCAACACGAGCGCGAGGAAGCGAAGAAATCGGATCAATTGCTGTACCCGCCCGGGCTTCTCGAGCAGCAGCGCCGTGACGATAAACGCGAACCCTCCATAGAGGACGATCATGCTGTCCCGCAGCGCGTCGAACCCATCTTCACGGACATAGGGCAGCGTACGGATGATCGCCCAGCCCATCAGAATCATGAGCAGGAGGTTGGGAAGCGCGGCAAAGCTGGCAATGACACAGCGGGAGGAGAGAAAAGCGATGATGCCCAAGGCGAATACGATCTCACCAACGTAAAGTGGTGGCACACCAATATAGGCGACCGTCTTGCCGAAGATGGCATAGCCTACCAATAGTGCGGCGAGCACGACCAGGTAGTAATCGCTCGCAGAACGCGCCGCCGCAGATTCCTGTGCTGAGATTTGGGTCATGTGCATCCCCTCACCCGGACGACCAGCCCGTGGCCCAGGATCCAATGACGGCGCCAATTATCCATTTTGGCGCAATAACCACCTCCTCCTCAGCATCAACCGTCTCCTCATTCTGCTTGTGACGCGCAAATTTGCGGAGAAGGGCCCTGCGAAATTCAACAATGGGTGAAGTGCGAGGCTGCGGCCGCCGGTCGGCTCCGACTTTTGCAACCATTCCTGTTGAGGGTTGCGCTCAAGCCAAAGGGCGCGTCCGATTCCACCTGCCAATCCGATAACTAAGGCGAATCCAATTATGAGTGGAGGATTTGGACTTGAGGGGATTACGCTGGCCTCCGCAAAGGTGATATTCTCGCCAGCAAGCTTTTCAATGTCCTCGGGGCTCTTGCTTAACTCTTCTTTTGTGAGCCTGTCTATGCTTGCCAGTCGCATTCTCGCCTCCTGCACCTTCGGATGTTTGTCGCCAAGCGTGGCGAGATCTTCCGACAATGCAGCTTGCGCCGCGGCGCGTTGCCCGGACAATCTCTGCAGCGAATTTGTCCGGAGAAACTCCGCCACAAACGCATTAGTTATGGAGGCTGCAAGTTCTGGGTCTTTTGCACTGTAGCTCAGCTCTATCTGATAGACTCGCGGTTCCGTCTTTACCGACAGGCCATGCAAAAGCTTGGTTGCCGCCATCTCCTCCTGGTATGCGGGAGCATTCGTGGCACCGTAAAACTCGCGCTGCCACCAAGATGAAAGGCGACTTTGACCCACGATAGGGCGCAGGCGCTCAAGTCCTATGTCCTGGACGACCTGGCGTGCCAGCTGATGCGACTGGAACAGCTGCGACCGCGTCTCCACCAACAGCGATGCGTCAAAGGCGACAGGCCGATTGCCGCTGATTGCGTGAGCCGCGGTAGCCGACTCTGATGCCGCCAAACCCTCGCGGATGAAAGCCTCGGCCGTATAGTGCTTTGGCATTGCAAAAACAGCGATGACCCCGAAGACCAGCGCGGCGGCGATCATAGCCATGATAAGCGTCTTGCGTCTCAAGAGCTTACCAAGCGTCCCAATAACGACTTGCCCATACTGAATGCCGAGAATCGGAGGTCCGATATGAACAGGATCCAAAATGTTGCGCACGGAGCGATCGCTCGGGAGTGACCTCTGCACCCGTTTAGCCATGTGAGCCTCTCTGGTCGGCTGGGTCCGCATTTAGTTCGGCAGTAGCGAGGCCTCGTTTGAGACGCCCGGACTGCTTGCGGGTCCGGTCATCTTACGCTTGACCTCAACGACATCGCCCGGCTTGAGTAGTGTGTCGTAGCCTGCCTCGAAGGTCGTGGCGGCGCCTTGCTGGTCCGTCCGGCTTATAAGGATGGTTGTGTTAGCCTCGACCCCTTCCGCAATCCCAGCATCCTCAGCCCTATAGTCCAACAATTCGCGCGATGTCCGAAGCGTGACCTCGACTTCGCGCAGGCTCTGGATCGTGTCGTGCAGATCTCTCATGACCTGCCGCCTGAAGCTTGCCTTGGCTTCCTCAATCCGGATGTCCAAGTCGCCCATCTGCCGGTCGAGATTGGCAACCTCAGCTTCCAATCTGGCCACTTCCGCCGACGCGCGCGCTTCCTCGCGTTGCTGTTCGTTAAGCACGTAGGTGCGGACAAGCCCCTTTGACTTGTAGTCGCCGAGCTCCGCCACGCGGTTTTGGACGAAGCCCACACGCCGGCGCTCGTTTGCGAGCTGCTTAGCAACCGCCTTCATCTCCGCTTCAAGGCGGGGCCGCTGCCTCTCCAACAGCTCGAGCTGGCCGCGATGTAGGTCCATGTCACTCACGAACACGTCATTCTCAGCCGAATAGAACAGCCCAATCTTGTCACTATTGGTGCCGTACCCGATGAGTTGGGGAACGTTAAACGAGGCCGCGTCACTCTGTTCCGCCACGAGACGCAATTTGCGCACGAGCAGCCCAAGCCGCCGCGTCTCAAGGAGGCGAACACGCTCTTCAGCCATAATGTATTCGGACATGGCGGCGCTCGGGTGGTCGCTCAGTTGGCCTTGGCCACCTGCACTGGCGATCGCGGCCCGCACTGACTGTCCGAACTGGAACGAATAGCGGCCCGGCTTTTTCACATTGCCGAAGATGAAGATCGGCCGGTATTCGGTGATGCGGAGGCTGACCGTCGGTTGTACCAAAATTCCATCGGCAAGGCGGTCCTGAATGCGTTCCTGGGCCTCCGCCAGGGTAAGGCCGCCGACGCCTATGGCCCCGGCAAGCGGCAACAGCAGCTCGCCCGAACCATTGACGACGAAATCGCCCGAGAGCTGGGCCTCGTTAAAGACCAGGAGTTTGATGTGGTCCCCTGGGGTCAGGAGATAATCTTCTGACGCATCCTTCCGGTCCTTCTGGGCGTTGGCCGTGGCGGTAGCCACGGTTTTAGCCTCCGGTGAATTTTCCGAAGCCTCGCCCCTGGCGCATAAGGCGATCGCTGCGCCGAGCATCACAATGACGATTGCGCAAGCGCGGGTTACCGCACCCTGCCACCTTCTTCTATCAGGAGCTTGCGGAGCTTGCATTATACGCACTCCGTTCATGGGGGCGGTCATTATTCCTCACCCGGATTTCTTCAGCGGAGCGACAAGCCTACGGGCTATTGCGCCGCCGGTGAGGGGAGGATTCTAGGGATCGGCGGGCGCGAACGGGTTACCTCGACCGTACGAAGGCACTCCATCACCACAAGAGCGCCGACTTTACTACCAATGCGCGAGGTCGCCCGTCGACCCCGTGAGTCATGGTCATCCCGTGAGTCATGGTCATCACGCCAACGCGGCAACGCTGTGGCCGGGTGGCAAGCTGAGCAAAGCGGGAGACGCGGCATGACGAAACGTGTGTTGGTGACTGGCGGCGCAGGCTTCCTGGGATCGCATCTGTGCGAATTGCTGCTCGACGAAGGCTGCGAAGTGCTCTGCGTCGATAACTTCTTCACTGGGGCGCGGGGGAATGTGGACGAGCTGCTGGACCATCGCAAGTTCGAGGTCCTGCGCCACGACGTGACGCTACCGCTCTACGTCGAGGTCGACGAGATCTACAACCTCGCCTGCCCGGCATCTCCGATTCACTACCAACACGATCCCGTCCACACGATCAAGACCAGCGTCATGGGCGCCATCAATACTCTGGGCTTAGCCAAGCGGCTGAAGGCGCGCGTCCTGCAGGCGTCTACCAGCGAGGTCTATGGCGATCCTGATGTGCATCCACAGCCCGAGAGCTATCGGGGGGTGGTCAATATCATGGGAGCCCGGGCCTGTTACGACGAAGGCAAACGCTGCGCCGAAACGCTGTTCTACGATTACCGTCGGCAGCACAAACTGGATATCCGCGTGGCCCGCATCTTCAACACCTATGGACCAAAAATGCACCCGCAGGATGGTCGAGTGATCTCCAATTTTATTATCCAGGCCCTGAAGAACGAGCCAATTACCCTCTATGGCGACGGCTCGCAGACGCGATCGTTTTGCTTCGTCGACGACCTGGTGAAAGGGCTTATGCTGCTCATGAATTTCTCTGCAGACCTGCCGGAGCCGGTCAATCTAGGCAATCCGGCCGAGATCACGATCAGAGAAGTCGCCGAACAAATTGTCGGGATGACCGGGTCACGATCGCGCTTGGAGTATCGACCGCTGCCGCAAGACGATCCGAGACAGCGCTGCCCCGACATCGCCCGCGCCCGAGATCTGCTCAAATGGCAACCCCGCATTCAGCTCGAGGCGGGCTTGGAACGCACGATAAAATATTTCGAGGACCTGCTTGCCGGAGAGATCAGCACGAAGCGGAAGCAAGTCGCCAGGGCGGCGTAAGGGAAACGTACTAGCTTCTATCCGTCAGCGGCAGTCCCTCTTCTCCGTCGCGTCACCAAATAAGCGAGCCCGATCCCGCCGCAGAGCCCGAGCACATCGACGACAAAATCACTCCAGCGTGCATGGCGTCCAGGCGCCCACAGTTGGGCAAGCTCAATCACGGCCGCAAACAGGAGCAGAGCGACGGTCTGTGCCAAAAACCGAAAGGGGTACGCGAGCCCAAACGCCGCACTTAGAATTATGAAGGCGAGAAGATGCTCGACATATTGCGGAAGGAAAGTAGTCACCCGGTCATACGGCGGAACGACCGATGAAACGGCAATGGCAACAACCATGAGCCAAGCGGCAATTCGCAAGCTTCTTCTGTATGTCATGAGCCGCAAATTTTCTCACAGCCATCCGCGCTAGCGGACGCGGCCCCTTCCCTCTAACGAGACTCGCCGGCTAGTCTAGTTCATACGGATAATTCGGGCGCATGAGTACGACGCGGCGTTCCCGGATCGAGCGATGGGCCGCGAGTAACGCCTGGGTCGCGACGATAAAGCTGTCGGTGTAGTCGATCGCACCGGGAGCACGAGAGAACTGCCCGATCATTGCCTCGAGCATAGCGGACTGACCTAAATCGGGCTGTAATAGGGAGGAAGTGCGTGCCCGACGTCCGTCGTCTAGGACCAGCTTGCGAAACCCTGAAATCCTCGCGGATCGACCCCCACCTAGGATGTCAACTTTCTCCCCCACCAGGCCATTCTGGCTTCCGCAGACGTAGTGCACCGCGCTTAAGCCGCCGTTGGCGAAGCGCAACTGCACCATCCAGCTTTCCTCGCCATGGCCTAGGTCGTTGGTCGCGAAAGCATGCACCTCGAGCGGCAAGCTCTGTTGAAACCAGATAGCGAGGTCGATGAAATGGCAGACATCGCCGAAAAGGATGCCGCCGCCCTCGGACGGATCCTGATACCAGCTATCGCCGGCCACGCTTGCCTTGCGTATGGTGCAGCTCACCTGCCGAATAGGAACTCCGGCCATATGCGCCAGTGCCTTTTGGCTCAAGGGGGCGAAGCGCCGGTTGTAGCCAACCCATAAGGTTGGATCTTCAATACCGCGCTTGCCGAGTGCCTTGATGATCGAAGCGAGCTCGCCGTCGTTCATGGCAAGCGGCTTTTCCACATAAACGGACTTGCCCGCTTCCAACCCTGTCCTAGTGTAGTGGCCATGGCTATCGTGCCTGGTTGCGATGGCCACGGTGTTGATCTCGGGATCGCTGAAGATTTCCTGAGCGTTGGTGGTGGCGTTGCGGAACTGGTAACGCTCAGCAATTGCTTCTGCGTTCAGCCCCCGCGACGTGCAGATCGTCACCAGGCTCAAATCCTTGAGCGCGGGGAAGTGCGGCAAAAGCATCGATTTTGCGTAGTTGCCTGCCCCGATCATGCCCATCCGGACCTTTTGCAGGGGTATTTCGCGGTCGAAACGAAGCGTCTGAGACTCGCTCTCAAGCGTTTGGTTGTCGGCGTCGGGATACTCGAACACGATGCCGACGGCGTCGTTCAGCTCGCCATTGGCAATCTGATTGAACACGTCAACGGCGTCGCGGAAGCCAAAGCGATGGGTGATCAGGTTAGAGGGGTCGATCTCGTTTTGAGCAAGCAAGTCCAGGAAAGCGGTAATGTTTCTCTTCGCCGACCAGCGAACGTAGCCGATGGGATAATCGTTGCCTTTCGTAAAGTAGTCAGGATCGTAGATGCCAGCCCCGGTCGATCGGCTGAAGAAAAACTCGATCTCTTTGCCGAACCACAGGCGCCAGTCGAGATTGATCTCAGTGTTCCCTAGACACACGACGCGACCCCGATCGCGGACCAGGAGAGCCGCCATCTCAATTGGCTGGTTGTCCTTGGCAGAGGTCGTCAGCAGCACAACATCGACGCCGGCCCCGTGACTGATGCGTCGCGCGGCTAACAGGGCCACACTCTCGTCGGCTGGACAAGCAACCTCCGCGCCGCAAGCAAGCGCAAGTTCGCACTTCTTAGGGTCGAGATCGACGCCCATGACCCGGCAGCCACTGGCGCGGCACAATTGCACCGCGAACTGCCCGAGCAGACCAAGGCCGATCACCGCCACGCTCATGCCGAGTCCAACGCCCCCCTGTCGCAGCCCCTGTATCGCGATGGCCCCCACGGCGCTCGCGCTGGCCGACTCTAGATCCACGGTCATAGGCACGGGCGCAACAAGCGTGCGTGGCACTGCGTTATATTCCGCGTGGGTGGCGATGGTCTCGCCAATGCAGGCGACGCGATCGCCGACACGAAACTCGTCGATCTGTGAGCCGACGGCTGCCACAACGCCAGCGCAGCTATAGCCAAGCGTTGCAGGCGACCTCAAGCGCTCCCGGATCTTGCGCACGGTGGGGATGAGCCCTTGATCCTTGAAGGTCTGGATAACCTGACGGACCTGATCTGGCCGCTCGCGGGCCTTGGCGGCGAGATTCATTCGAGCCTGGGTCACCTTCATTTTCTCGGTACCCATGCTGACGAATGAAAAATGCGTGCGCACGAGGACTTCATGAGGCCGTATCCCAGGAAGAGGAACATCGCCGGCTTTCATCGCACCGCTGTGCAGGAACTGTCGAACTTGCTTCATGAAGACTGGATACAGGCAGAAGCCCTTGCGACGGTGTCCTAGAAGGAGGTACTCACAAAGGGCTCGTTGACCGCTAGACACTCAAGCTATGCAATCGAGCTATGCAATGGATCTGTGCAATGGATCTAGGGGTGCGACTTTGCCCTTTCGCTGCCCTGCGTCCCTGATCATATCCTGCGAGCCAGCATGGCGCTCGGACGTAAATCACTCACGGGCCATATCTCGTCCAACCCGATCTCCAACCCCACTCGCTCCTATCGAGAGCGGTTCGCGTGGTATCGAGCCCGTACGGCCGGAATGGACGCAAGGGAGATCGCGTATCGCGTGGTCGAGGGTGCCACCAAGCAGTTCTCGCGCCGGCTAACGCAGGATTGGGATTCCATCAAGCCGATCGGCCCGCTTGTATCGTTGGCCGGAATCGCTGACCGCGTCCGCTACTGCCAGCCGGCCCTCGCGGCCGCCCTAGCCAGCGAAGCTGAGGATGTCAGAAAGGGAAAGTTTCATCTGCTCGGTGCCCATTGGCCGACACCGGATGCCATGCCCCCTCCTCCGACCTTCTGGCATGTCGACCCCGATGACGGAGAGGTGTTTCCGCAGCGCGATGCCTATTGCTTCGATGTCTCATTCCGGCACGGGGTAAATACCCGCGAGATCAAACGCATCTGGGAGCTCTCCCGCCTCCAGTTTCTGGGCCCGCTGGCGGCCCATTCCGCGCTCGAGGGCCGCCGGGAAGAGGCTGAGCTGGCAAATGGCATCGTTCGGTCATGGATGCACGGCAATCATCCCTTTCGCGGTATAAACTGGAGCTCTGGCATAGAGCTCGCCCTTCGCGTCATTTCGGTCGCGATATCCTTCTCCATCATCGGGGTGGAACGCCTCGATGAAGAGAATCGTCAGGCGCTACTTAAGTTTTTCGCCGCGCATGTCTGCTGGCTGAAGCGATTTCCTTCGCTTCATTCATCGGCGAATAACCATCGCATTGTTGAGCTCGCCGGGCTCATAGTCGGGACGACCATGGTGCCTGCCGTTGACGGCAAGGGCCTCTTGCGAGAAAGGAGCTGGCGCGATCTGCTCACTGAGGTCGACCGCCAGATCTACCCCGACGGCGTAGGCGCGGAACAATCGCCCGCCTACACCGCTTTCGCCATCGAGTCTTTGTTGGTCGCGGCCGTTGCCTATGGGAGACAATACGACTTACCGGCGGTTACGAAGGAGCGACTTGCAGCCTGGGCCGAGCACTCCTTGTGGCTCATGGATAGCGGCGGCGGGGTTCCGGCCATCGGCGATTGGGATAATGGCCGCGTCATTGCAACCACGCAGGCCCATGAACCGAATTATGTTGCCTCAATCGTCTCGGCAGTTGCTCATTGCATTGGCCGCGCCGACCTCGCTCCCCCAGCAAAAGAGCCGTCTCTTCGAGATCTGATTCTGGGGTCGGCGGACTCATCTTCGACACTGCGCACCGGAATGTGCTCGTTCCAGACAGGCGGATACACGGTGTTTCGTAGTGCCGGCCCGGACCCCATAGTTCTGACCTTCGATCACGGCCCGGTGGGCTATCTTTCCATCGCGGCCCATGGCCATGCCGACGCGTTGTCCATCTGGCTATCTATCGGAAGCCAGCCCATCTTCGTCGACGCAGGCACATATCGGTATCACTCATGTAGGGCGCTCCGCGATGCCTTTCGGCACACCTCTGTGCACAATACGCTAACCTTGCAAAGCCGAGCTTCAAGCCGGTCTTCGAGCCTATTCAATTGGAGCACTAAAGCAAAGGCCCGGCGCATCGCCGCAAAGGATGGTCTGATGGCTCGCGTTATTGGTGAGCACGACGGCTATGTCGCGCGATTTGGGGTGAGGCACCGGCGAACAGTTGACTTTGACGGTGCCAGTCGGATTGCGATCACTGACGAACTTCTCGATGCCTCAGACGCCAGAGAGGTTTCCATCTCGTTCTTGCTCGACCCGGCGTGCAAGGCAACGCTTAACCGCGACGGAACTGTGCTCATTGCGGTGGCTGGGCGGTCCATCGCCCGCGTAGTGGGCACAGGACCGATGAAAGCAGAGATCATCCGCGGTGACCGAGAGTCCAACCTTGGCTGGATAGCGCCGTCGTTCGGCGTGCGCGTGCCCACCGATCTGATTCGTTTCACAGGGACCCTCGTTAAGGAATCGACCATCGCAATTATCCTGCTTTCCTGAGGACGGCTTCTCCACCGAACTCCTCGGCTTGCGACGGCTTGAACACGCGCAGGAAAATCTCGAGATTAATCAGCGACCAAAGGATCCGTTCGTGATTCTGCCGCCGGTCGAGATGCTCGCTTAAGAGCCCCTGGAGCTTCTCGCGATTGCAGAGGCACGCGAGTCTTGAAGCCTCGCTGTCCAGCATGTCTCGCGCAAACTCGCGATACGGGCCCCTCAGCCATCGTCCAAACGGGACCCGGAATCCGACCTTTTTTCGGCGCAGAGTTACATGTGGCAAGAGCTTCTTCATGCTTGCCCGAAGCACGGCCTTGCCGCCTTTGGCACCGATCAGGAACCGGTCGGGGAATCGCGCCACGACCCCCGCCAACGCCACATCCATAAACGGCATACGACCTTCAATTGAACCTGCCATCATCATGCGGTCACCCCGCTCCAGCAGATTGTCCGGAAGCCAGGAAGTTTGATCGAAGAACAACGTTTGCCGCAGGCTAGAAAGCTTTGAAGTGAACGGAAAGAGATCCGGTGGCGTCAAAGAGGTTTCCCGTCCCATAATGGCTTGACGCTCCTTGACCGAAACGACACCAAACCACATACGCATGCGGTTGATGAAGTCGCGTTCGCCGGCCGCCGTGGCCAGAACCTTCACCCGACGCATGCCATAGGGCAGCGCGTGCACCAGCGGACCGACAAGCTGCTCATGCAAGGCACCAGGCACGAGCCGCTGATAAAGGGCTACCCAGGGCTCCGCCCAATGCTTTGGATACCCACCCATCAGCTCGTCGGCCCCCTCGCCCGTCAGCACCATCTTTACGGTGCCAGAGGCCAACTTGGAGAGCATGAAGATGGGAACATCCGAGGCCTCGCTGACAGGCGCGCCACGGCGAAGCACGGCCGTTTGCCAATCATCCATGAACGCGCCGGGTTCAACCACCAGCTCCTGATGATCGGTCCCAAATCGCTCGGCAACGATGCGCGCATGATCGAGCTCCGAATACTCAGCCTCGCGGAAGCCGACGGAGAAGGTGCGTACGGGTACGGAACTGTGCCGCACCATAGCCGCAACCACCGCCGAGGAATCGATACCGCCTGAAAGGTAGGCACCAAAAGGCGCATCACTGCGCATTCGGATGCGGACGGCCTCGTCGAACGTCGCACCGAACATCCCGACGGCCTCGTCAAACGAGAAGACGTCCGGGACGGTGTTGGCAAAGGGAGGCGTGAAATAGCGGGTTATCGTAAGATAGCCGGCCTTCCAGACTGCGTAGTGTCCGGGCTGCAGCTTGGTCACCGCGCGGAAAAAAGTTGCAGGACCCGGTACATAGCGATTGAGGAGGTACTGTCCGAGCGCCTCGACGTTAAAGGTCCGGTCAAACCCCGGGAACTGAACGAGCGGCTCGATCTCTGACCCGAACAGAAGCGTGCCTGGATGCGTTGCCAGGAACAACGGCTTCTTGCCGAACGCATCGCGAGCAAGCAAGAGCCGTTGCGCTTCGGCATCCCAGAGCGCGAAGGCGAACATGCCGCGAAAGCGGCCTATCGCATCTATGTTCCAGGCTCGGTAGGCTTCAATGATTACCTCGCTATCCGAGGCTGTGCGAAAATGATGGCCCAGCGTCAGCAGTTCCTCACGGAGTTCGATGTAGTTATAAATCTCGCCATTGAAGACAAGGGTGAAACGACCGTCCTCGCTCCGCATCGGCTGTTGGCCGCCGCGGATATCGATGATCGAAAGACGGCGATGGCCTAAGCCAATCTGGAACCGTCCGTCGGTCGTCTCGGACAGGGAGTAGCCGG